>Ga0180222_1000091_pt1 | contig 162608 bp, 163 predicted proteins | sample eDN5th37CKraftOP_FD_151336 | JGI IMG/M metagenome (GOLD analysis project Ga0180222, IMG submission 151336) | Enriched Organic Plus compost microbial communities from Emeryville, California, USA - eDNA 5th pass 37_C Kraft OP (version 2) (version 2) ... | reverse complement strand
GGGCATGAGGCCCTCTCGCCCCTTCATTATCTTCACTTCGTCAGGCACCGGCAGCGCCCCCGCGCTCTGTCATCCCGCCCAAACGAAAAACCCGCCAAAAAAATCGGCGGGTTTGTCAGTGGTCTGAAGGCCGGCAGAGCCGGCCTTCTCATTCGCTATGCAGTCGCCTTCAGGCTGCGAGCGCGCCCTGCAGCGTCTGCAGCTGCGACAGCAGCTCTTCGGCTTTGGTGCGGGACTCGTCGTCCTTGGCATCCGCGACGTCTTCCTTGGCGTCCTGGATCCGGCGGGCGAGTTCCTCGCGGTCAAGGTCTGCGACTGCAACGGCGGATTCCGCCAGCAGCGTGCAGCCTTCCGGGACGATGTCGGCAAAGCCGCCGAACACGACGAAACGGGTTTCGCCGCCCGATGCCTGCTTCACGGTGACGACGCCCGGCTTGACCGTGGTCATGACCGGCGCGTGCTTGGCCATCACCGTCATCTCGCCTTCCGTCGCCGGAATGGTGACAGCTTCGACCATCTCGGAAACGAGCAGCCGCTCGGGCGAGACCAGTTCAAACTTGAAGGCTTCAGCCATGCAATCCTAGCAGCTGGCGGATGCCGTTTGGCATCCGCTGGCCACTACTCCCTTTGTTACGCCGCTTCCGCAGCCAGACGCTGTGCCTTCTCGATCGCTTCCTCGATGGTGCCGACCATGTAGAAGGCGGCTTCCGGAAGGTGGTCGTACTCGCCGTTCACCAGGCCCTTGAAGCCCTTGATGGTGTCCTGCAGGTCGACCAGCTTGCCCGGCGAACCGGTGAAGACTTCAGCGACGAAGAACGGCTGCGACAGGAAGCGCTCGATCTTGCGGGCGCGGGCAACGGTGAGCTTGTCCTCTTCGGACAGCTCGTCCATGCCCAGGATCGCGATGATGTCCTGGAGAGCCTTGTAGCGCTGCAGCGTCTGCTGAACGGCGCGAGCAACCTGGTAGTGCTCCTCGCCGACGATCTGCGGATCGAGCATACGCGACGTGGAGTCCAGCGGATCCACAGCCGGGTAGATACCCTTTTCAGCGATCGCGCGGTTCAGCGTCGTGGTCGCGTCAAGGTGCGCGAACGACGTTGCCGGCGCCGGGTCGGTCAGGTCGTCCGCAGGGACGTAGATGGCCTGAACCGAGGTAATCGAGCCCTTCTGGGTCGTGGTGATGCGCTCCTGCAGAGCACCCATGTCGGTTGCCAGCGTCGGCTGATAACCCACGGCCGAAGGAATACGGCCGAGAAGAGCCGACACTTCCGAACCAGCCTGGGTGAAGCGGAAGATGTTGTCCACGAAGAACAGCACGTCCTGACCCTGGTCGCGGAAGTACTCTGCAACGGTCAGACCGGTCAGAGCAACGCGAGCGCGGGCCCCCGGAGGCTCGTTCATCTGCCCGTAAACGAGTGCGGCCTTGGAACCTTCGCCGCCGCCCTTCTTGTTCACGCCCGATTCGATGAACTCGTGGTAGAGGTCGTTGCCCTCACGGGTACGCTCACCGACGCCAGCGAACACGGAGTAACCGCCGTGCGCCTTAGCGATGTTGTTGATGAGCTCCTGGATGAGAACGGTCTTGCCGACGCCAGCGCCGCCGAACAGGCCGATCTTGCCGCCCTTGGCGTACGGAGCGAGCAGGTCGATGACCTTGATGCCGGTGACGAGGATTGCCGCCTCGGTCGACTGCTCGACATACTCCGGAGCCGGAGCGTGAATGCCGCGAACTTCGCTCGCCTCGATCGGGCCGCACTCGTCGATCGGCTCGCCGACGACGTTGATGATGCGGCCGAGCATCTGCGGGCCGACCGGAACCGAGATCGGACCACCCGTGTCGCGCACCGGCTGGCCGCGGACGAGACCTTCGGTCGCGTCCATAGCGATGGTGCGGACGATGTTCTCGCCGAGGTGCTGCGCGACCTCGAGGACGAGGCGGTTGCCCTGGTTGTCGGTCTCGAGCGCGTTCAGGATCGCCGGCAGCTCGCCGTCGAAGGCGACGTCGACGACAGCGCCGATGACCTGGTGGATCCTGCCGGTCGCGCCATTTGCCGCGACGCCGGCGGCTGCGCCGACCTTCGCCGAAGCCTTCTTGGCCGCGGGCGCCTTAGCGGCCTTGGCGTCAGACGCCTCGGCCGACTTTGGGGTAGCTGCTTTAGCCATTCTAAATACCCTCTTCAATCGTTCCTGTTGTCCGGCCTGCGGCGGCTTTCACCGCGCAGAACGGCACTAGAGCGCTTCCGCACCCGCGATGATTTCGATCAGTTCGGTGGTGATCTTCGCCTGACGCTGGCGGTTGTACGTGATCGACAGCTTGTTGATCATGTCGCCCGCATTGCGCGTCGCGTTGTCCATGGCCGACATCTTGGCGCCCATTTCACCGGCGGCATTTTCCAGCAGCGCGCTGAAGATCTGCACCGAAATGTTGCGCGGGATCAGATCCGACAGGATCGCGCCGGCATCCGGCTCATACTCGTAGATCGCGCTGGCACCATTCTGCTCTTCAGCAGCCGGCGCGGCGGCCGGGATGAGCTGGCGCGCAGTCGGCACCTGGCTGATCACCGACTTGAACTGCGAGTAGAACAGCGTCGCCACGTCGAACTCGCCCTTGTTGAAGAGCGAGATCACCTTGCGAGCGATCGCGTCGGCATTGGCGAAGCCGATCTGCTTGACGTCGCGCAGCTCGATGCGGTCGATGATCTTGTCGGCGAAGTCGCGACGAAGGATGTCGTAGCCCTTCTTGCCGACGGTGATGATCTTGACCGTCTTGCCCTCGGCGATAAGCCGGCGGGCATGATCGCGCGCAAAACGCGCGATCTGCGAGTTGAAACCACCGCAAAGGCCGCGTTCGGCGGTGGCGACGATCAGCAGGTGAACGTCGTCCTTGCCGGTACCGGCCATCAGCGCCGGGGCGTCAGCCGGATCAACGACCTTGCCAATATTGGCCATCACCGCAGCCATTCGCTCCGAATAGGGGCGAGCGGCTTCCGCAGCCTCCTGAGCGCGACGCAGCTTCGCCGCGGCGACCATCTGCATAGCCTTGGTGATCTTCTGCGTTGCCTTCACCGAGGCGATGCGGTTGCGAAGTTCTTTCAGTGAAGCCATTCGGCTGCCCCTGTTCCTCTACGCTTTGCCTCAGGCGAAGGACTTGGCGAACGCGTCGATCTCGGCCTTGAGCTTGGCGCGCAGATCGTCGGAAAGCGCCTTCTCCTTGCGGATGGCTTCCAGGACCGAGCCCTGCGAACGCAGGTGCGTCAGCAGACCCTGCTCGAACTTGCCGACCTGGTTGATCGGAAGATTGTCGAGGTAACCCTGGGTACCGGCGAAGATGACCGCGACCTGCTCTTCCGTCTTCAGCGGCGAGAACTGCGGCTGCTTCAGGAGTTCGGTCAGGCGGGCACCGCGGTTCAGCAGGCGCTGGGTTGCGGCGTCAAGGTCCGAACCGAACTGCGCGAACGCAGCCATTTCACGGTACTGGGCGAGCTCACCCTTGATCGAGCCTGCGACCTGCTTCATCGCCTTGATCTGGGCGGCGGAGCCGACGCGCGACACCGACAGACCCACGTTCACGGCCGGGCGGATACCCTGGAAGAACAGGTTGGTCTCGAGGAAGATCTGGCCGTCGGTGATCGAGATCACGTTGGTCGGGATGTACGCCGAGACGTCGTTTGCCTGGGTTTCGATGACCGGCAGAGCGGTCATGGAGCCGGCGCCCATCTCGTCGCTCATCTTCGCAGCGCGCTCGAGCAGACGGGAGTGCAGGTAGAAGACGTCGCCCGGGTAAGCTTCACGGCCCGGCGGGCGGCGGAGCAGCAGCGACATCTGGCGGTAAGCCACAGCCTGCTTGGTCAGGTCGTCGTATGCGATCAGCGAGTGCTTGCCGTTGTCACGGAAGTATTCGCCCATCGCAGCGCCCGCGAACGGAGCGAGGTACTGCAGCGGAGCCGGGTCCGAAGCGGTCGCGGCAATGACGATCGAGTACTCGAGAGCGCCACGCTCCTCGAGGACCTTCACGAACTGCGCGACGGTCGAACGCTTCTGGCCGACAGCGACGTACACGCAGTAGAGCTTCTGGCTCTCGTCGTCGCCGTCGTTGAGCGGCTTCTGGTTGAGGAAGGTATCGAGAATGATCGCGGTCTTGCCGGTCTGGCGGTCGCCGATGACGAGCTCGCGCTGGCCGCGGCCAACCGGGATCAGGGCGTCGATGGCCTTGAGGCCCGTCGACATCGGCTCATGCACCGACTTGCGCGGGATGATGCCAGGAGCCTTCACGTCGACGCGGCGGCGTTCCTTGGCGTTGATCGGGCCCTTGCCGTCGATCGGGTTGCCGAGCGCGTCAACGACGCGGCCGAGCAGCTCCGGGCCGACCGGGACGTCCACGATCGCGCCGGTACGCTTGACGGTGTCGCCTTCCTTGATGTCGCGGTCGGAACCGAAAATAACGACACCGACGTTGTCGGCTTCAAGGTTGAGCGCCATGCCGCGGATGCCGCCCGGGAACTCAACCATCTCACCGGCCTGGACATTGTCGAGGCCGTAGACGCGAGCAATACCGTCGCCGACGGACAGAACCTGGCCAACCTCGGAAACTTCGGCTTCCTTGCCGAAATTCTTAATCTGATCCTTCAGAATTGCGGAAATTTCCGCAGCGCGGATATCCATCAGCCGACCTCTTTCAGTGCGAGCTTAAGCGAAGCGAGTTTGGTTTTTAGCGATGTGTCGATCTGGCGCGAGCCCATCCTGACCACAAGGCCGCCAAGAAGCGAGGGGTCCACCGTCAGCTTGATTGCGACATCCCTGCCGGCAACCTCGGACAGTGCAGCCTTCAGCTCCTTTTGCTGGGCGGCAGTCAGCTCATGCGCAGACGCCACCTCGGCAGCGACTTCGCCGCGCGCACGCGCCGCGATCTCGCGAAAGGCACGAATGATGCCCGGAATGGCGAACAGGCGGCGATTCTGCGCAACAACGCGCAGGAAATTGCCGACCAAACCGCCGATCTCGGCCTTGTCGGCAATCGCCGACACAGCCTTGAACTGGTCTTCTGCAGAAAACACGGGACTGGAGATCAGGCGCTTGAGATCATCGCTCTCTTCGATGAGAGCCTCAAAACGCGCAAGGTCCTGCTCGACCTGCGCCACCTGTCCGGCTTCTACGGCGAGGTCATGAAGCGAACCCGCATACCGCTCGGCCACCGCTGAGATCATCGAGCCTGACTTTGCCACGGACCGCCTTTTCTCTGCTCTGCGGACATAGATTCGGGAGCCTGAGTCGGTGCTCTGCCTAAATCTCTGACCGGGTTGAAATTTTCCACGGGGATTTAGGGCCAGGCCCCGTCCCCAACTGAAAGTCGAATGCCGTCTAGCACAGGCTTTCCTCGGTCGCAACACGGGGAAAACCGCTCTTTGGGGCTGATTTGTCGCAGCCGCGCAAATCAATCACGCGGCGGCGGCAAGAATCACGGCACCATGCCGAGCGCGAAGGCCAGCACGCAGGCGGCGAGAGCCAGGTCAACGACCAGCGCAACCCAATTGTAAACCGTATTTCCATTATCCGACAGCATCGAAACGATGCGGCCGAAAGCCGTCAGCGCCCAGCATACGCCGAGCGTGAGATAGATGAGCGGTTGGGCCAGCAGGATCGCGGCCAGCCCGACGCCAATATAGAAGCCGGACATGGTCGCGCGAGCTTCGGCCACCGCCTCGGGATGTTCGGACGCGGGCTGCAGCCGCAGGATTTTCAGGGTGAGCCTCGGCGCAAACAGCATGACGAGGCCATAGACGAGCGTAAATGCCGCCACGGACCAGGCCAGCCATTCGCCCTGGGTCAGCGGCCATGGAAACGCGAATTCCATCGGGTCCCTCCAAGAGATTCGCGCGCACAATAAGCGATGGCTTCGCGGCTGTCGCGAAGCCTCGCACGCCCCGCAGCAATTTGTCGGCGTCAGAGAAAACTCTGCGGATCGACGTCCACCTGCACCCTGACCGAGCCGCGCTCCTTCGGCGCATCGGCAAGCAGCTTGCGCAGATAGGACTGGATATCCGACTTGCGCTCGCCGTGGACGAGCAGCCGGAACCGGTGACGTCCCGCGATCACCGCCAGCGGTGCCTCGGCCGGGCCCAGAATCGCGATGTCCGACACCTCGGGAGCAGCCCTTCGCAGGGCGCGGGCATGCGCCTCCGCTTCAGCTCTGGTCGCGGCGCTCACCACGAGCGCCGCAAGCCGGCCGAACGGCGGCAGGTGCTCACGCTCGCGCGCGGCGATCTCCTGCTCATAGAAAGCTTTCGCATCGCCGGACACCAGCGCCCGCATCACCGGATGGTGCGGCTGGTAGGTCTGGATGAGGCCAAGGCTCTTCTTGCCGGTGCGGCCGGCACGGCCAGTCACCTGGTTGAGCAGCTGGAAGGTGCGCTCTGCCGCGCGCGGATCGCCATTAGCAAGGCCGATATCGGCATCGATCACGCCTACCAGCGTCATGTTGCGAAAATTGTGACCCTTGGCGACGAGCTGGGTGCCGACGACGATGTCGGCCTCACCATTGGCCACCGCCTCGAACTCGAGCCTGAGCCTTTTCACGCCGCCCATGTCGGAGGAAAGCACGATGGTTCGCGCGTCCGGAAAATGCCGGTCGATCTCCTCGGCGATTCGCTCAACGCCGGGACCGCAGGCAACTAGATGATCAAGCGTGCCGCAGGACGGGCACGCCTCCGGCCGGTTCTCGTTGTGACCGCACTGGTGGCAGACGAGCTTGCCACGGAACCGGTGCTCGACCAGCCAGCTAGAGCAGTCAGGACACTGGAAACGGTGACCGCACACCCGGCAGAGCGTCAGCGGGGCATAGCCGCGCCGGTTGAGGAACAGTAGGGCCTGCTCCTTGCGCTCAATAGTCCTGGCGACTTCCTCCAGCAGCGCCGGGGACAAAAAACCGCCGCGCGCGGGCGGGGATTTGCGCATATCAATGGCGCGCAGATCCGGCATTGCCGCTGAGGCAAAGCGGGTTGGCAGCACGACGCGGGAATAGCGGCCCTGCAGCGCGTTGACCTGCGTCTCGACAGAAGGCGTTGCCGAGGCCAGCACCACTGGAAATTTGCCGAGGTGGCCGCGCACAACCGCCATGTCGCGCGCGGAATAATAGACGCGGTCTTCCTGCTTGTAGGCAGGGTCATGCTCCTCGTCGACGACGATGAGGCCAAGGTCGCGAAACGGCAGGAACAGCGATGAGCGTGCACCGGCGACCACCCGCACACGACCTTCGGCCACCTGCCGCCACACCCGCTCACGGGTGCGCGGGGCAAGGTCGGAGTGCCATTCGGCGGGCCTCGCGCCAAAGCGGTCGTGGAAGCGTTCGAGGAAGGCGGCCGTCAGAGCGATTTCCGGCACGAGCACCAGCACCTGCTTGCCGCGCCGTACTGCCTCGGCGATCGCCTCGAGATAGACCTCCGTCTTGCCCGAACCTGTTACGCCGTCGAGGAGCGTGGTGGAAAATCCCGCGCCGATCTTCTCGATCAGCGAATCGGCCGCGGCCTGCTGGTCCGGCGACAGCGACGGCTGCGCGTAGTCGGGATCGGGTGCTGCGACGACCGGCGGGGCCGGAATGTCGACGGAGTCGAACAGGCCCTGTTCGGCAAGGCCGTTCACCACCGTCGGAGACACACCTGCGGCCCGTGCGATACCTGAGCGGGTCCAGGCCATGCCGTCGCGGGCAAGTTCCAGCACCCGGCGCCGTGCGTCCGTCATGCGGTCAGGCTCGCTTCCCGCCCAGCGGATACCTTCCATCGGCGGCTCGGGATCGAAGGCAGCCGGCGCACGAAGGAACATGCGAGCGACCATGCCAGGGGCGGCCAGCGTCCAGTTCGCCACCCAATCCACGAAACGCCGCGAGGCTTCATCGATCGGCGGGCAGTCAAACACCTGGCTGATCGGCCTGAGCTTCTTCGGATCAACCCGATCTGTCGGCGTGTCCCAGACAATACCGGCAACCTCGCGCGGGCCGAGTGGCACGCGAACGATCGAACCCGGCTCCACCTCCATGCCCTCCGGCACGGAGTAGGAGTAGGGCCGTTCGGCCGGCATCGGCACCATGACGGGCACGATGCGCAAGGTTTTCGAATCTTCATTCATCGGGCGTGACCTTGCCCGCTTCCTGCGCTAGAGCAAGTGGCAATCGGAACAGACAGGGCCTCCCCCCTGCCCGAGTCTCCAAGGAAGGAAGCCATGAAATTCTTTGTCGACACTGCGGATGTGAAGGAAATCCGCGAACTCAACGACCTCGGCCTGCTTGATGGCGTGACGACCAACCCGTCGCTGATCCTGAAGTCCGGCGGCAACATCCTCGAAGTCACCAAGGAAATCTGCGACATCGTCGACGGTCCGGTTTCGGCTGAAGTGGTCGCCACCGAATACTCCGAGATGATGCGCGAGGCAGACATCCTGTCGAAGATCGCCGACAATGTCTGCATCAAGCTGCCGCTGACACTTGACGGCCTGAAGGCATGCAAGGCGCTGACCTCCAGCGGCCGCATGGTCAACGTCACGCTCTGCTTCTCGGCCAACCAGGCGCTGCTTGCTGCCAAGGCTGGCGCGACCTTCATCTCGCCGTTCATCGGCCGCGTTGACGACCTGGGCCTCGACGGCATGGAGCTGATCTCCGAGATCCGCACCATCTACGACAACTACAGCTTCAACACCGAGATCCTCGCGGCCTCGATCCGCACGGTCAACCATGTGAAGCAGGCCGCGCTGATCGGTGCGGACGTCGCGACCGTTCCGCCGGCAACGCTGAAGGCGCTGGTCAAGCATCCGCTGACCGACAAGGGCCTGGAGCAGTTCCTCGCCGACTGGGCGAAGACCGGTCAGAAGATCGGCTGATACGAGTGATGGATGAGCCGGTCAGAAGCTGGCCGGCTCTCCTGGCCTGTCGCGTTCCTGAAGCTCTTCAGGAGTGGAAATGATCGCCGGGCTTTGCGTCGAGGTGGCAGCGCGCAGTTCCTGCGCGATCACGAGCCGCATCAGCTCCGCAAGCTCGCGCGCCGCGCGGTTCTGCGCATCGCGCCGCGCCCGCAACGCCGCAAATTCCTGTGCCGGAATATCGAATGCCGCCTGAACCGAGCGCACACCGCGCGAGATGACCTTGCCGGTCGCGATCTCGGTGAGCGTGTACCGGCTGCGCACCGTCATGATGCCCGATGAGGGCTCGAGCGTGCTCGCTTTGGTCTCGATGGTCGGGCCGCTCGATTCGAGCGCTGCAACGCCGAGATCGATGCGGTAGACCGGGCTGGACGGCTGGCCCTTGCCGCCGCCCAACAGGAAGATCAGGTGATTGCGGACCTCCTGCCCGACACGGTCGCGGGCGGGCGCCACATCGACCGAGGCAAGCACCGCGCTGTCAAACGCGAGCGCGCCAGCTGCCGGCGAGCGGTCGCCATAAAGCGGCTGCACCGTGCAGCCGCCCAGAGCGACGAGCGCCAGCAGGATGGCGGCAACCCCGCGCCTGCGAGATTGCCTGGCTGCCCGGTCAGATGACGACATTGACGATCCTCTGCGGTACGACGATGACCTTGCGCGGCTCCTTGCCCTCCAGCGCCGCGCGGACGACGTCGGTCGCGAGGGCCGCCGCCTGGATCTCAGATTGATCCGCGTTTCTGGAAATTGTCAAATCGCCGCGCTTCTTGCCGTTGATCTGCAGCGGGATGACGATTTCGTCGTCCACGACGAGCGACGCGTCGTAGTCCGGCCAGGCCTGATTCGCGACCAGCCCCTCGCAGCCGAGCGTTTCCCAGCACTCTTCGGCAAGGTGCGGCATCATAGGCGCAATCATCTTGACCAGCGCGACCACGGCATCACGCAGAGCCGCCTTCGTCACATCGTCCGCAGAGGCTGCCTTCTGAGCAAACGGCGAGATCGTGTTGACCAGCTCGTAGAGCTTGGCGACGGCCTTGTTGAAGCCGAGGCGCTCGATCTCCTCGCCAACCGCCTTGATCGTCTTGTGAACGGCCTTGGACAGCGCCGCGGCATCGCCCTCGCGCGCCGGGGCTTCCGCAGCACCGGCGAGCAGCGGAGCCACTTCCGAGATCAGGCGCCAGACCCGCTGGACGAAGCGGTGCGCGCCCTCGACGCCGGCCTCGGTCCAGATCACGTCGCGCTCCGGCGGCGAGTCGGACAGCATGAACCAGCGAGCGGTGTCCGCGCCGTAGCTGCCGATGATGTCATCAGGGTCAACGACGTTCTTCTTCGACTTCGACATCTTCTCGATCGAGCCGATTTCGACCGGCTCACCGGTGGCGTTGAGCTTTGCCGTGCGCTTGCCGTCAGCCTCGGTGATGGTGATTTCGGCGGGGGTGACCCAGCCGTTCGGACCCTTGTAGGTCTCGTGCACCACCATGCCCTGCGTGAACAGGCCCTTGAACGGCTCCTCGACCACGTTGAGGTGGCCGGTCGCCTTCATCGCCCGGGCGAAGAAGCGCGAATAGAGCAGATGCAGGATCGCATGCTCGATGCCACCGATATACTGGTCGACGCCGAGCCAGCCCTTGTCGCCATCGACATATTCCAGCGTCGTCGGAGCGTTCTCGTTCCACGGATCGGTGAAGCGGGCGAAGTACCAGGACGAGTCGACGAAGGTGTCCATCGTGTCGGTATCGCGGCGCGCATCCTTGCCGCACTTCGGGCACGAGGTGTGCTTCCACGTCGGATGATGGTCGAGCGGGTTGCCCGGCTTGTCGAAGGTGACGTCGTCAGGCAACAGCACCGGCAGCTGGTCCGCCGGAACCGGCACCGCGCCGCAGTCGTCGCAGTGGATAACCGGGATCGGGCAGCCCCAGTAGCGCTGACGCGAGATCAGCCAGTCGCGCAGGCGGAACTGGACCTTGCGCTGCGCCTGCGGACGGTTGCCGAGCGTCGTGGCTTCGAGGCGGCTCGCCACCTCCTCGAACGCTTCCTTCGGCGACTTGCCGTCGAGGAAGCGCGAATTGATCATCACGCCGTCCTCCGTATAGGCCTCGTCGCCGATCTCGAAGGTTGCGGCGTCGCCGTCCTTCGGCATCACCACCGGCACGACCGGCAGGCCGTACTTGCGAGCGAAATCGAGGTCGCGCTGGTCGCCCGACGGGCAGCCGAAGATCGCGCCCGTTCCGTAGTCCATGAGCACGAAGTTGGCGACGTAGACCGGCAGCGTCCAGTTCTCGTCGAACGGGTGGACGACGCGGATGCCCGTGTCAAAACCCTGCTTCTCGGCGGTCTCGAGCTCGACGGCGGAGGTGCCACGGCGGCGGATTTCCTCGATGAAGGCGGCGAGTTCCGGGTTCGACTCCGCCGCCTTCCTGGCGAGCGGGTGGTCGCCGGCGATTGCCATGAACGAGGCGCCGAAGATCGTGTCCGGACGGGTCGTGTAGATCTCGAGCTCAGTCTCGCCCTCCGGCGCGGTTGCCGGATCGAGCTTCCAGCGGACCTGCAGGCCTTCCGACCGGCCGATCCAGTTCGACTGCATCAGCTTGACCTTCTCCGGCCAGCGGTCGAGCGTATCGAGGCCGTCGAGCAGGTCCTGCGCCATCGAGGTGATCTTGAAGAACCACTGCGTCAGGTCGCGCTGCTCGACCAGCGCGCCGGAGCGCCAGCCACGGCCGTCGATCACCTGCTCATTGGCAAGCACGGTCATGTCGACCGGGTCCCAGTTGACCTTGGCGTTGCGGCGTTCGACGAGGCCGGCCTTCCAGAAGTCGAGGAACATCTTCTGCTGGTGGCGGTAGTAGGATGGGTCGCAGGTCGCGAACTCGCGCGCCCAGTCGAGCGACAGGCCCATCGTCTTCAGCTGGCCCTTCATCGTCTCGATGTTGGCGTAGGTCCACTTGCGCGGGTTGACCTTGTTGTCGCGCGCCGCGTTCTCCGCCGGCAGGCCGAATGCGTCCCAGCCCATCGGGTGGAGGACGTTGAAGCCCTTCGCACGCTTGTAGCGCGCTACGACGTCACCCATCGTGTAGTTGCGCACATGGCCCATGTGGATGCGCCCCGACGGGTAGGGGAACATCTCCAGCACGTAATACTTCTCACGCGGGTCGTCGTTCTTGGTGGCGAATAGCTGAGCCTCGTCCCATGCCTTCTGCCATTTGGGTTCGGATGCGCGGGGGTTGTATCGTTCGGTTGCCATGACCAGAAATTCACCTAAAAGACGCCCGAAAGGGTGCCGGAAGGGTTGCAAGGTGCCGAGATGTCGAATTGCACGGCATGCCTTCACCATGGTTTCCGGGAACCGTCAACCAAATCGGGCGAAATGACGCCGAAAACAGCGGAATTTGAAGCATGAGTGATGCGGTTGAGCGGCTTGAAGCCGTGAAAAGCAGGATTGCAGAAGCCGAGCGCGAAGCAAAGCGCCCTGCCGGATCGGTGGCGCTTGTTGCGGTCTCGAAGACCTTCGACGCAGACGCGATCCGGCCTGTCCTTGAGGCCGGTCAGCGCGTCTTCGGCGAGAATCGCGTGCAGGAAGCGCAGGGCAAATGGCCCGCACTGCGCGAAGACTTTCCCGACATCGAGCTCCACCTGATCGGCCCGCTCCAGTCCAACAAGGCGAAGGAAGCCGTCGCCCTGTTCGACGTGATCGAAACCGTCGACCGCGAGAAGATCGCCGCTGAGCTCGGGAAGGAAATCGCGAAGCAGGGCAAGGCGCCAAAACTCTACGTGCAGGTGAACACCGGCCTTGAGGAGCAAAAGGCAGGCATCGACCCGCGCGAGGCGGTGGCCTTCGTCAACCGCTGCCGCGAGGTGCATGGCCTGAAGATCGAAGGGCTGATGTGCATCCCGCCGGTCGAGGAAAATCCCGGCCCGCACTTTGCGCTCCTCGAAAAGCTCGCCCGCGAGGCGGGCGTCGAGAAGCTGTCGATGGGCATGTCGGGCGACTTCGAGACCGCGGTCGCCTTCGGCGCGACCAGCGTGCGCGTGGGCTCCGCCATCTTCGGCAGTCGCTAGATTACCGGTAGAAGCGCGCGAAGCGCGGGTGTCGTGCGAGCGGGTTCGGCCGATAGGGCGGCGCAAACCTGCTGAAACGGATCTCGAGATTTTCGGCCGCCGCATCGCGGTCGATCGCCTCGCCGCGAATCGTCCGCTCGCCCGGCAGCCACATCGCGCCCATGCCGGTGCGCTCGTCGTGGTGCGGGGCGAGCAGCTTGTCGTCGATCGTCACGGTCAGCGGAATTTGCAGGCCGACGAGATCCTTCAGCCGCTGCACCATCCAGGCGAGCGGCAGGTCGGCAAGGCGGTTGTCGTCATAGCCGCCGCCGACGTCGGAATGCACCCCCGGGAACCATACCTGCTCGATCACCTGGCCGCGCGCCCGCGCCTCCTGGTCGGGATCGTCCCACAGCACCGGCGCAAAAGTCTTGCGGTTCTCGTCGATCGACAGCGCCTGCAGCCCGACATCGACTGCCTTCGACAGCTCATGGTCGTGGAACTCGTGCCGGAACGGGTTCACCGCGTCCATCACGCCGGGAAGACCCAGCGCCTTCACCGTGTCGAACACGCCGATCACTTCCGGCACACGCGCCTTGGACCCGTAGCGCCGCATGAACGCCTCGCCGGCAGCCTTGCGTTCGTGCCTGTCGCTGATCTTGTAAGCGGCGACCGCTTCCTCGGCGACCTCGCGCCTGCGCTTCGCCGCCGGGCCGCTCTCATCCTTCGGGATCGGCCGGCCGTCAATCTGCGTCGCCACCCCGCAGGTCGAAAGCACTCCGCCGAGGGAGCGAACCGTGTAGGCGCCGCGGCTGAAGCCGAACAGGCCGATCGGCATCTCCGGCTTCCAGCGCATGATCAGCGCCTCGTAGCAATCGACGATGTTGGCGGTGATCCCCCAGCCGGTCGCCTTGCTCCACAGGTTGCGGAACGTGCGCGTCCAGGCAAGGCTGCCTTCAGCCGGAGCTCCCAGCCCCGGATCGTAGAAGGCTTCGAATCCCGGCTTGTCCTCGACGGCGATGTAGAGCTGAAAAACGTTGGTGTTCTTGATGCTGGCGTCGTCGCGCACTCCGCGCTGACCGGTCCCGTCGGAAAAGATCAGGATCCAGTTCGCGTCGTTTCCCGGCATGGGCATCCCTCCAGCGCCACCCGCACCGCACGGAGACTAGCATGATTTGGCCGCTTGGTTGATTGTCGCCGGCTGCAAGGTTTCAAACTGCAGCAACGGCGATATTGTCGTGGCGCTCATTTTGGGAATAATGCCCGCCCGGCACCGCAGATCGGGAGCCGTCTTGAGGAGGAGAATTGCATGTCGAGTAGCTTGGTTCACCCTGTCCAGTCTGCGTGGAAGAAGGACGCGCTGATCGACAACGAGACCTACCTCAAATGGTATGAGGCGAGCATTACGGATCCCGACGGGTTCTGGGGCGAGCACGGCAAGCGCATCGACTGGTTCAAGCCGTATACGAAGGTCTCCAACGCCTCGTTCGAGGGCAATGTCTCGATCAAGTGGTTCGAGGACGGCGAGACCAACGTCTCCTACAACTGCATCGACCGCCATCTCGACAAGCGCGGCGATCAGGTCGCCATCATCTGGGAAGGCGACAATCCGTACGACGACAAGAAGATCACCTATCGCGAGCTTTACGAGCATGTCTGCCGGCTCGCCAACGTCCTGAAGGCGCACGGCGTCAAGAAGGGCGACCGCGTCACCATCTACATGCCGATGATCCCCGAGGCAGCCTATGCGATGCTTGCCTGCGCGCGCATCGGCGCCATCCACTCGGTCGTCTTCGGCGGCTTCTCGCCGGAAGCGCTGGCCGGCCGCATCGTCGACTGCGAGTCGACCTTTGTCATTACCGCCGACGAGGGGCTGCGCGGCGGCCGCTCCATTCCGCTCAAGGACAACACCGACAAGGCAATCGACATTGCCGCCAAAAGCCATGTCATGGTCAAGAACGTGCTCGTCGTGCGCCGCACCGGCGGCAAGGTCGGCTGGGCGAACGGCCGCGACCTCTGGTACCACGACGAAGTCCGCAAGGTGGAGCCAACCTGCGAACCCGAGAAGATGAACGCGGAGGACCCGCTCTTCATCCTCTATACGTCGGGTTCGACCGGCAAGCCGAAGGGGGTGCTTCACACCACCGGCGGCTATCTCGTCTATGCCTCGATGACGCACCAGTACGTCTTCGACTACCATGACGGCGACATCTACTGGTGCACGGCCGATGTCGGCTGGGTGACTGGCCACTCCTACATCGTCTATGGCCCGCTCGCGAACGGGGCAACGACGCTGATGTTCGAGGGCGTGCCGAACTATCCGGATGCCGGCCGCTTCTGGGACGTGGTCGACAAGCACAAGGTCAACATCTTCTACACCGCCCCGACCGCCATCCGCGCGCTGATGGGCGCAGGCGACGAGTGGGTCACCCGCTCCTCGCGCAAGACGCTCAAGGTGATGGGTTCCGTTGGCGAGCCAATCAATCCGGAAGCCTGGGAGTGGTACTTTAATGTCGTCGGCGAGAAGAAGGTGCCGATCGTCGACACCTGGTGGCAGACCGAGACCGGCGGCATTTTGATTACGCCGCTTCCCGGAGCAACGGACCTGAAGCCCGGCTCCGCCACGCGGCCGTTCTTCGGCGTCCAGCCGCAGCTGGTCGACAATGACGGCAATGTTCTGGAAGGTGCCGCCGACGGCAATCTCTGCATTACCGCCTCGTGGCCGGGACAGATGCGCACCGTCTATGGCGACCACGAGCGCTTCATCCAGACCTATTTTTCCACCTACAAGGGCAAGTACTTTACCGGCGACGGCTGCCGTCGCGACGAAGACGGCTATTACTGGATCACCGGCCGCGTCGATGACGTCATCAACGTCTCGGGCCACCGCATGGGCACGGCGGAAGTCGAATCCGCGCTTGTCTCCCATGAAAAGGTCTCGGAGGCAGCCGTGGTCGGCTATCCGCACCCGATCAAAGGTCAGGGCATCTATTGCTACGTGACGCTGATGGCGGGCGAGGAGGGCTCGGATGAGCTGCGCAAGGAGCTGATTGCGCATGTGCGCAAGGAGATCGGCCCGATCGCCTCGCCGGACCTGATCCAGTTCTCGCCGGGCCTGCCGAAGACGCGCTCAGGCAAGATCATGCGCCGCATCCTGCGCAAGATTGCCGAGGACGACTTCGAGTCGCTCGGCGACACCTCAACGCTTGCCGACCCCGCCGTCGTCACCGACCTGATCGAGAACCGGCAGAACAAAAGGGCCTGAGGCGAAAGCCTCGCTAGCCATCAAAGCAAACACAGCGCCGCGCACCACCACGCGGCGCTGTTCTTTTGGCTAGGTCGTGCAGCAAGGCGTCTATGCCGTCACCAGACCGTCACCGCGATGCCGATCCACCGTTCGGGCCTGGATCCTCGGGTCGAGCCCGAGGATGACGATTGGATTGACGAGAAAGAACTCTGCAGTGGCGCAGGTGCCTGCCAGAAGCGTTCAGCCGCCAGGCCTTTTTGACTTAACGATTACGTCCCCACCTCGTCATCCTCGGGCTCGACCCGAGGATCCAGGCCGGAACGCTGCCAACAATCCAGCGGTGAAGAACGAGCTCCGCCCTTCAGCACCCGATCTGCTCTCGAATCCGATCAACCTGTTCCTTGGAACGGCAGACGTTATCGCAGGGTATGCCGTCGCCATCCCCATCAGCACGGCTGTAGCCGCTGCACCAGAGGATCACGGCCTCCCCGCAGCTGCGGACCGCCTTGCAGCTGCGCGCCTGCGCCATCAGGACGTAGTGCATGGCGGGTGACCGCCGCGACATCGGAATATCCTGAGGGGCGGAAGTCGCAGCAAAAGCCTCCGGACCAGCGAAATTTGGCGCCAGCGCGAATGGCACCGCCAGAAAGATGAGCGCCCCTAATCCCCGATTTTTCATGCCCCTGCCCTTACTCCCATCGGCGGCTTAGTCGCCGTACGGGCAAGACTTCAACCTTCTCCCCTTGTAATCCGTGCCAAAGGACCCCACACTTTCCTTCGTGTTCAACGAAACGAAAGGAGGTGATCCGATGTCGAGTGGTTTCAACCGTAGCGTGGCCCCGGCGGATCGTCCTTTCGGGAAGCAGTCTTCCTGACAGGCGCGTGACGCGCGGCTGGTGGGTATCCACCCCACGGGCCGCACCACGGAAGAAAACGCGAAGGGCCGGCAGAGATGCCGGCCCTTTTCCTTTCCGGAAGAACTTACTTCGTGAGCGCCAGGCGCTCGATGTTGCCTGCAATGGCCTTGAAGGTGGAAATCAGCTCCTGCCCGGTCGAGGCAAGATAGTAGTGCTTGACGCCGCCGGTGTCGGGCGAAGCGCAGTTGGACATCACCGCCTTGGCGGAAGACTGATCCAGCTTGAAGCCGACGGTGAAAATTTCGACTCCCGCCTTCTTCATCTCGGTGCAGAGTTTTTCGGCGTAGTTGCGCGCCTTGAAGGCCTGGTTGCGCACCTCCTGGCCGTAGGGCACGTCGGCATGCGCGGTGTTGAATTCGCCGTCCGTCATCAGGATGGCATACTTGGCGTACTTCTTGTCGCCGTAGGGATGCGGCTGGGCCGAGGCAGACAACACACCGGACCACTTTGGTGACAGCAGATACCAGCCCCACTGGATGCCAACCTGGCCGGCAGTGTAGCCGTCGGCATTGAACGAATCGATCCGGGCTTTCAGCGCATTGGCATCGGCCGTCAGCGGCATTAGCGCCGCGGAGGGACAGAACTTGATTCGGTAATCGCGATTCACCCGCTGCACCTCAGGGCCTGCGTCAGTGAACTGGTTGGTCCCCTCGCGCTCTGTGCTGCACAGCGGTCCCGAATAGCTGGCAAGCGTCACTTTCGGCGCCTCGACTGGCGAGTCGCGGTCGGTCTCGACGTAGACCGTGTTCGACAGCGGCCCGGCATTCACCGAATCCGCATAGGGCACGATCGCGATGCGAACACGATCATTGCCGTGGAGGTTGCCACCTAGCAGCTGGTCGACGGCAGCCTTTGCCGCGGTTTTGAGATCCTTGAGCTTGTTCCCAGCCATCGAGCCGGTGATGTCGAGCACCATGGCAACGTCGATGTGGCGGTCGGAATAGATCGCGCTCGCCTCGGTGGTGATCCGCTGCTTATTGGCCGTGCCGAATACCGCGAAGGCAACATCGATCTCTACGCTCGCTTGCGCGGTAATCGTGCCGACGGTGCGGTCGATGACGAGGTTGTCGAGTTGGACGCGTCCTTCCTCAGCGTAGGCGCGCAGGCCATTGGCGACGAGAAACGCCTCGACCACCTGTGGCGCATCCTTTTCCGCGATCGCTCCGGTGGTGAGGTCGCGCGCGGTCGAAGTCACCGCCGCATCGAGCGCCGCCACCAGGTTGGATCTCGTCAGGGCGATCTGCGCAACATTAACGCCATATCCGGCACCGAGCAGCAGCACCGGCATGGTCAGGCCGGCCATCATCGCGAAATTTCCGCGGCGGTCGCGCCACAACCTTCGTGCTGCGGCAGAAATTCTCGCAAGTCCAAGCATGTTTGCCTCCAGCGAGAATGACGAAACTTATTCGTCATCCAGCTGGCGAATAGAATATCTACTCGCCCGCGTGGCAAATCTGGTGACTTGCTATGAAGCAACTGTTAACGGCGCTGGCCGGACGGACAAATTGGTTGAGGAGGGATGAATTCAAAGAATAGTTTTGCGGATATTCACCCGTTCTTCCTCGCGGATAACACCGCCGCGTCAGAAATCGCAGGCGACGCCCTTGATTTCCCAATCACCGTAACGGGCAGGGTCCTTGCCGCCGCGCCCGCCGATTTCCTTCGGCAGCTCGCCCTCGCGCTTCCGCATTTCCCGGCGCCGTTCCTCGGCTTCCGCGAGCGCACGCAGGGCTGCAGGCGGAAGTTCACGAACTGGCTTTTCGGTCTGAGCTTCTTCGTTCTCGTGCATGGCCAAACATTGAATTTGTCGGGGGTTCCACCCATCATATAGACAGTTAGCGTGGCGGGATCGACCCCGGCAACCGCTTGGGTACACTTATCGGAGACAGTCTGGATGAACGTCATCCGCACGGCAATGCTGCTGGCCCTGATGACGGCGCTCTTCATGGGCGTTGGCTACCTCATCGGCGGCGAAGGCGGCATGATGATCGCGTTCCTGATCGCGGCCGGCATGAATCTTTTCAGCTACTGGAATGCTGACAAGATGGTGCTGCGCATGCACAACGCGGTCGAGGTCGATGAACGCAACGCTCCCGAGTTCTACGGCATCGTCAAGGCGCTGGCCGAGCGCGCCGGTCTGCCGATGCCGCGCGTCTACCTGATCGACAACCCCCAGCCGAATGCTTTTGCGACCGGCCGCAACCCACAGAACGCTGCGGTTGCTGCAACGACGGGCCTTCTTCAGCGCCTGTCCCGCGAGGAAGTCGCCGGCGTGATGGCGCATGAGCTCGCACACGTTCAGAACCGCGACACGCTGACCATGACGATCACGGCAACGCTTGCCGGCGCGATCTCGATGCTCGGCAACTTCGCCTTCTTCATGGGCGGCTCGAACCGCGAAAACAACAACCCGCTTGGTGCCATTGGCGTGCTCGTCGCCGTCATCGTCGCGCCGCTCGCGGCGATGATCGTGCAGATGGCGATCAGCCGCACGCGCGAATACGCTGCCGACCGGCGCGGCGCGGAAATCTGCGGCCAGCCGCTATGGCTTGCCTCGGCGCTGGAGAAGATCGCCACTGCCGCGCACGCGATCCGCAACGACGCGGCGGAGCACAACCCCGCCACCGCACACATGTTCATCATCAACCCGCTGTCGGGCGAGAAGATGGACAACCTGTTTTCGACCCACCCGGACACCGGCAACCGCATCGCGGCCCTGCGCAAGATGGCGCAGGAGTTCGGCACCGGCGGCGGCGCACCAACGCGGCGCGCCGAATCGCGGCCGGCCGCGGCCCCGCACGGCGAAGCCCCCTCGCCGCAGGCCGGCCCCTGGGGTGCACGGCCCCAGGCTGAGCAGCCGCGTCCGAACAATCCGCAAGCAAATCCATGGGGACGCAATCCCTCGGGTCCCTGGAGATAACGATCATGACTGACGGCGTTCGCCGCTCGCGCGGCGGCGCGAAGAAGACCTCCCCGAAACCAGCCGCAGACGCGCCGGGCCTTGCTGCCCGGCGTACTGCTGCCCGGCTTCTGGCGGCGGTCGTCGACGCAAAGACTTCCCTCGATGGCCTGACAGACAACGATCACGGCCATCCGCAATTCCTCGCGCTCGATATGCGCGACCGGGCGCTGGTGCGTGCAATCCTGACGACGGCGCTGCGCTACCGCCTGACAATCGAGGCATTGATCGCGGCGCGGCTTGAGCGTCCGCTGCCGGCCAACGCCCGATCGCTGTCGCATATTCTGCATGTCGCGGCCGCGCAGATGCTGTTCCTCGACGTGCCGGATTCCGCCGCTGTCGACCTTGCCGTCACCCACGCGAAATCCGATCCACGTACCGCGCGCTTTGCCGCGCTCGTCAACGGCGTGCTGCGCGAGATGGCTCGGCGCAAGGAGCGGGCGCTTCCCACGGTCCTGGCGAAGACGGTCGATACCCCCGGCTGGTTCTTTGAGCGCCTCGATGCCGCCTATGGCGAGGAGGTCGCGAAGGCCATTGCGGCAGCTCACCGCACCGAAGCGCCGATCGACCTCACGGTGAAATCGGATGCGGCCGGCTGGGCCGAAAAGCTCGGGGGCATCGTCCTGCCCACCGGTGGCGTTCGACTCGAAGCGCTCGAGGGTTCCGTCACTCAGCTTCCCGGCTTCGCCGAAGGCAAATGGTGGGTGCAGGATGCGGCAGCTTCGATCCCGGCGCAGATGCTGGGCGATATTTCCGGCCAGTGCGTCGCAGATCTGTGCGCGGCTCCCGGCGGCAAGACGGCACAACTCGCGCAGGCGGGCGCAAAGGTGACCGCATTGGAGCTTTCGCCCAACCGGGCAAAGCGCCTGAGGTCCAACCTCGAACGCCTGAAGCTCAACGCAGAAGTGATCGTCACCGACCTTTTCGCCTTCGAGCCGGAGGAAAAGTTCGATGCCGTGCTGCTTGACGCCCCCTGCTCGTCGACCGGTACGGTGCGGCGTCATCCTGACGTGCTCTGGACCAAGGGCCCCGCGGACATCGAAAAGCTCGCCAGGCTGCAGGCCCGGATGCTCGAGAAGGCGCTGACGCTGGTAAAGCCCGGCGGGCGGATCGTCTTTTCCAACTGCTCGCTTGATCCGCAGGAAGGCGAACAGCTTTATCGCGACTTCCTCGCCGCACATCCGGAGGTCGAGCCAGACCCGGTGACGGTGGGTGAGCTGGCATTCGCCGGGCCCTTCTTGACGGAGCACGGCGGGCTTCGTACCACCCCCGCAGGCCTCGATCTCGGGGCTCCTGCACGGTCCGGTCTCGACGGCTTCTACGCCGCCCGGATGCGGCTTAGATAGGCCGGAATCCCGGCATTTTCGCCTTCGCAGGAATCAATCGCTCATCTAAGCTGCGCTCGCCGATCCTTTGGCGGGGTGCGGCGATTCGGAGGATGTCCGCCTTGACGCTCTTCAGGGGCAGCTCCCCGCAGATCTGGGGATTTGTAGCCTCGACCTTATGGCGCAGACTGCGTGGCCGTCTGCGTGTAGGACCTGTTTATCGCTGGCGCTTCACGGGACGTACCCCGGAGCGGGTCCTGATCGCGCCCCCTGATTTGCGTCTTGCCGACCCCCAGATCGCCATGGAAATCTACCATGGCCGCTTTCCTTTCGCCGGCCGTCTGGTGGACACCCACGGCCAGTCTCCGTTCACGATCAACGTCAGCGACAGCGCCTGGAACTCAGCGCTGCACGGCTTCCGCTGGCTGCGCCACATGCGCGCAGCAGAGACCGACCTTGCCGCCGCCAATGCCCGTGCACTGGTGCGCGACTGGATCAACGTGCATGGCCGCAAGATCAATGGTGTTGCCTGGATGCCGGCAATCACCGCGCGGCGCATCATTGCGTGGCTGCAGCACTCCGCCGTCGTGCTGCAGGGCGCGGACTATCCGTTCTACCGCCTGTTCCTGAAGTCGCTGGCGATTCAGATACGCTACCTGCGCGCGGTCGCGCAGGAAATCTCGCCGGGCGAAGAGAAGCTGCGCGCGCGCATCGCGCTTGCCTTCGCTGCGCTGTCGCTGCCGACGCCGCCCTCAGCGCTTCGTGCGGCCTCGCGCCAGCTCGCGATCGAACTCGACGCGCAGATCCTGCCAGACGGCGGGCACGTGTCCCGCAATCCGGAAGCCGTGCTCGAACTGCTCGCTGACCTTTTGCCGCTGCGCCAGACCTACTTCAATCAGGCGGAGCATCCGCCGGAAGCATTGATCGGCGCGGTGGAGCGGATGCTGCCTGCCCTGCGCTTCTTCCGCCATCGCGACGGCACGCTCGCGCGCTTCAACGGCATGGGCGCGACCAGCCACGACCGCATCGCCTCGATCCTGCATCACGACGACACCGCCGGTGCGCCGCTGCTGCATGCGCCGCATTCCGGCTACGAGCGGCTGGTGATGGGCAACACGACGGTGATCGCCGACACGGGCGTCGCCCCGCCGCCGGAGCTTTCGCACTGCGCGCAGGCTGGCTGCCTGTCCTTCGAGATGTCTTCGGGACGCAGCCACTTCATCGTCAATTGCGGCGTCGACACCTATGGCGCCGATGACTTCCGGCCGCTGGCGCGTTCAACTGCAGCGCACTCGACGCTGACGCTCAACGACACTTCCTCCGCCCGCTTCATCCTCGGCAAGGAGCTTGCGCGCATCGTCGGCGCGCCCCTGATCGACGCGCCAAGGCACGTCCACTGCCAGCGCCTCGATTCCGAAGGCATCCAAGGCTTTGTCGCGCGCCACGACGGCTACGCCGCCCGCTTTGGGCTCTACCACGAGCGTGAGCTTGCTTTGTCGGCGAACGGCGACGTGCTCGAAGGCATTGATCGGGTGAACCGCAAGGACGGCGAGGTGGCAAAGGCCAACGGCCGCGACCGCGTGACGGCGCGGTTTCACCTCCATCCGGACGTGCAGCTGTTCGAGAACGGCCGCGGCCATTTCGTGCTGCAGGGCGCGGAAGACAGCTGGGAGTTTTCCTGCGAGGAACTTGCGCCGCAGGCCGAGGAATCGCTGTTCTTCGCCGGTCTCGGCGGCCCGCGCCGTAGCCATCAGATCGTACTCACCTACGCCGCCTCGGACCATCCGGAAATTCACTGGCGGCTGAAGAAGCTGTAAGTGCGGAGGTGCGACGCACCCCGCACCAACGCGCTGCTGGTATGCGTCACGGGAGCAGATTGGTGAGGCGCTAATCACAACGTGATGGGAAGCGCCAGTGGAGTCATCCTGCAGCGCCTCGCGCCGTCGTTCATCGATCTGAGACACTCCCGCCCTTCCCTACAAGAGGGAGGGTCAGGGTGGGGGTGAAGACCAACTCCCTCGCCGCCTCGATTCATTCCCTTCCTCCACCTCCCGCGGCGCTGACGGCGTTTTCAAAACTGGCCGGCTGTGGTAGGCCCCCGCCAACCCCTCCCCGCTTCCAACCAGCCGGAGCCACAACCATGGCCGTCGTCTCGAAGAAAATCCCTGCTCCCGATCTTGTCCCGCTGCGCCGCGCGCTTCTGTCGGTGTCCGACAAGACCGGCCTGATCGACCTCGCAAAGGCGCTGCACGAGCGCAGCGTCGAGCTGATCTCGACCGGCGGCACCTCGAAGGCGATCGCCGCAGCCGGCATTCCGGTCAGGGACGTTTCCGACATCACCGGCTTCCCGGAAATCATGGACGGCCGCGTCAAGACGCTGCATCCGTCGGTGCATGGCGGCCTGCTCGCAATCCGTGACGACGAAGAGCATCGCGCCGCAATGGAAGCGCACAATATCGGCGCCATCGACCTTGCCGTCATCAACCTCTACCCGTTCGAGGAAGTGCTCGCTGCCGGGGGCGACTATGCCTCGGTCGTCGAGAACATCGACATCGGCGGCCCGGCCATGGTCCGCGCCTCGGCCAAGAACCACGCCTATGTCGCCATCGTCACCGACCCGGCCGACTACACGCGCCTAATCGAGACGCTCGCCGCCAACGACGGCGCGACGCCCTACCGCTTCCGCCAGGAGCTGGCCGCCAAGGCCTATGCCCGCACGGCAGCTTATGACGCGGCAATCTCCGGCTGGTTTGCCGATGCGCTGGAAATCGAGTCGCCGACCTGGCGCGCCTTCGGCGGCAAGCTGGAAAATGTGATGCGCTATGGCGAGAACCCGCACCAGAAGGCGGGCTTCTACGTCAATGGCGACAAGCGTCCGGGCGTCGCCACCGCGCGCCAGCTGCAGGGCAAGCAGCTCTCCTACAACAACGTCAACGACACCGACGCCGCCTTCGAACTCGTCGCCGAGTTCGACCCGAAGCGCACGGCCGCCGTCGCCATTATCAAGCACGCCAATCCATGCGGCGTTGCCGAGGGCGAGACGCTGAAGGACGCCTACCTGCGTGCGCTTGCCTGCGACCCGGTCTCGGCCTTCGGCGGCATCGTCGCGCTCAACCGCCTGCTCGACGCCGAAGCGGCCGAGGAAATCGTCAAGACCTTCACCGAGGTGATCATCGCGCCGGAAGCTTCGCCCGAGGCGGTCGAGATCGTTGCCGCCAAGAAGAACCTGCGCCTGCTCGTCACCGACGGCCTGCCCGACCCGCGCGCTGCCGGCATGATCGTCAAGTCGGTCGCCGGCGGCCTGCTGGTGCAGTCGCGCGACAATGCCGTGGTCGATGACCTCGACCTCAAGGTGGTCACGAAGCGCGCCCCGTCGGGCAAGGAAATGGCCGACCTGCGCTTTGCTTTCCGCGTCGCCAAGCACGTCAAGTCGAACGCCATTGTCTACGCGAAGAACCTTTCGACCGTTGGCATCGGCGCCGGTCAGATGAGCCGCGTCGACTCCTCGCGCATCGCCGCCCGCAAGGCACTCGACGCGACAGAGGCTGCGGGCCTGACGGAATCGCTCGCCAAGGGTTCGGTGGTTGCGTCGGACGCGTTCTTCCCGTTCGCCGACGGCCTGCTCGCCGCGGTCGAGGCAGGCGCGACGGCCGTGATCCAGCCCGGCGGCTCGATGCGTGACGACGAGGTGATCGCCGCCGCCGACGCGCACGGCATCGCCATGGTATTCACAGGCACGCGTCACTTCCGCCACTAAGCGCGGATTGGATTGGTCTGGGGCGCCGGCGTCCGGCAGCCCCCTCCACCATGCTTCGCATGGTCCCCCTCCCCCACAAGTGGGGGAGGATCCGAGGGGCAGAGGCCATCACATTCTCCTGCGCCATCTCCTGATCTTTCAGCGTCAGCACCGTTCGATTGTTCAAGATCGGTTCCGGCTGTCGTTCCCTTTTCCCCCGGCACGACCCGGATCCTCCCCCATTCATGGGGGAGGGGGACCGCCGAAGGCGGTGGAGGGGGCGTGACCAGGCGCCGTGCCACGACAGCAAAGCATCGGCGCAGCAGTCAGGCGCCGCCCACGCCAACAGCAACAGCCGATTGCCGTCTGAAGGTAAATCAGACTGTGCCCAGCACTCTCCCCGTCAGCCTACCCCGTCCGCCGGATAGGGCGTCCGCAGCAGCAGATACAGGCCAACGAGCAGGAACAGCACGACAGTAGCAATTCCAACACGAGGCGACGCCGTCAGCGCCGTGACGCTGGCGACCAGAAATGGCGCCAGAAAGCTGGTTGCCCGGCCGGACAAGGCATAAAGCCCGAAATAGCGCCCCGCCTCGTCAGCCGAGACACTGCGCGCGAGATAGGAGCGCGACGAGGCCTGCACGGGGCCGAACGCGAGGCCGATGAGCAGGCCGAAGGCGATGTAGGCTAGTTCCGCTGGCGTCCCGAACAGCCCGCCGCTGTCCTCGCCGGGCAACGGCAAGGCTCCGAACAGCGTGTAGCCCGGCCCGGTCGAGACGATGCCGATGGTGGCGATCGACAGTACGATCAACGAGAGAACGACGACTTTCTTCGAGCCGAGCAAATTGTCGAGCCGGCCGGCAATCAGGCAGCCGGGAATGGCGACGACATTGAGCAGGATGCCGTAGAGGCCGATCTCGGTGATCGACCAGCCGAACATGGCCGTGGCGAAGCCGCCGCCGAGCGCGAGCAGCGCGTTGACGCCGTCCTGATAGATCATGCGCGCGACAAGGAACCGGACGATGCCGGCCCGCTCGCGCGCCTCGCGGATCGTCCCCGCAAGGTCGGCTATGCCCGCGCGCACGGCTGCGGCGAGCGGCATCATCTTGCGTGCATCGGGCGTGAACAGAAGCAGCGGCAGCAGGAAGACGAAATACCAGAGCGCTGACAGCGGTCCGCTTATTCGCGCGTCCTCGCCCTTGGCCGGATCGAGCGCGATCAGTGGTTCGACGCCGAGCAGCGTCTTGCCGGTCTCGGGCGAAACGGCGAGGAAGCCGACCACGAAGATCAGCACCAGCATGCCGCCGAGATAGCCGAGCCCCCAGGCGATGTTGGAGACGTTGCCGATCTCCTTCTTGTCAATCAGCGCCGGCATCATCGAGTCGTTGAAGACGATGGAAAATTCCGCCGCCACCTGCGCCAGGACGAAGGCGAGCAGCACTGGCACCACCGCCGAACCCGGCTCGGCGAGCCATAGCGAGCACAGGCAGAGGATCTTCAGCACTGCGAAGGCGGCGATCCATGGTTTGCGCGGCCCGGCGCGGTCGGCAATCGAGCCGAGCACCGGCGAAAGAATGGCGATCAGGATGCCGCCCGCCGCGATGCCGTAGCCCCAGGCCGCCTGTCCGGCAGCCGCGTCTGCGACCATGCGCGAGACGAAGTAGGGTCCGAAGACGAAGGTGGTGACCACGGTGAAGAACGGCTGCGCCGCCCAGTCGAACAGCATCCAGCCGATGATCCCGCGACGCGGCACCGGCCCTCTCGCCTCAGCATCCATGCATTTTCCCCCAAAGGCCGCCGCCTATCCCAAATCCGCCATCAGCCCGGAAGCCACCGTCAGGCGCGAGACGGTGAGCTCCCCTGCTTCCGTCAGCGCCTGCAGCTGCTCGCGGGTGCGCGCGACACGCTCGCCGCCGGCCTCAACCCACTTCGTAACAGGCTCCCTGTCCTTCGGATAGGCTACCAGCGCGGCGCGGGCCAGGCCTCTGCGGGCACTGTTCATGGTCTCGATCGCACGCGCCAGCGCCAGCCCATCATAATAGTCGGCTGGCTGGATCGCGCGGGCGGCCTCGTTGATGCGGCCGATTCGGAATTTCTCGGTGACGCAAAAGTACGCGCGCGCCGCGATCCTCAGTTCGGCGGTCGCCTGTTCGGCAAGCAGCGCGATGTCGGGAATGAGCTCCTCGATTGGCAGCCAGGCAAGCCGCGTCGCCAGCTCCTTCGGCGCGCCGGTCTCGGCGATTTCGCGCAACCGCTGTTCGACGAACTCGACAGTCTGCGCCGGCACCTTCGCGGCGAGGTGTGGCTGCAGCGTTTTCCGCGCGCTCCGAAGGGCGGCGATCCGCTCGGCAAGCGGTGCCGCGGCATCGCCATGGCGCAGCTGCCAGAGAGTTGCGGCATGGATCAAACGTCCCACCGCTTGGTAGAGCTCCAGTTGCGCAATCCCGTCGATGCGGTTGTCGAGTGCATCGATCTGCCGGAATAGAGCCTGAAGCTCAAAACCCTCGCTCACGACGACATAGGCCGCAACGACGTCGCTTGCGGTGCGGCCGCTCAGGTCCTGCAGCCGCGTGATGAAGGACGGCCCGCCGCGGTTGATGACGTCATTGGCCAGCACGGTCGCGATGATCTCTCGGCGCAGCGGATGCGCGCGGATTTCTTCGCCGAATTTCTTCGCCATCTTCTCCGGGAAGTAGGAAAAGAGGTCCGCCTCGAGATAGGGCTCGTCCGGCAATGGACCGGAAACGAGATCGTCGAACAGAGCGAGCTTGGCATAGGCAAGCAGCACGCCGAGCTCCGGCCGCGTCAGCCCCTCGCCTCTCGCCGCGCGGTCCGCCACTGCGCCGGTGGAGGGCAGCGACTCGACCGTGCGGTCTAGCAGCCCGCGTGCTTCCAGCGCCTGCATGAAGCGCTCGAGATGGGCAAGGTCGGCTGCGCCACGGGCCCTTGCAAGCGACAGCGCCAGCGTCTGCTCGTAATTGTTGGCGAGCACCAGCGCCGCCACCTCGTCGGTCATCTGCGAGAGCAGCTTGTTGCGGGCGGCGCGCGTCAGCGATCCCTTCCGCATCGCCGGTGCCAGCGCGATCTTGATGTTCACCTCAACGTCCGAGGAGTTGACCCCGGCCGAATTATCGATCGCATCCGAATTGCAGCGTCCTCCTGCAAGCGCATATTCGATGCGTCCGCGCTGGGTCATGCCGAGATTGGCGCCTTCGCCAACCACCTTCGCGCGCACCTCCGCGCCGGTGATGCGGATCGCGTCATTGGCGCGATCGCCGACGTCCGCATTCGTCTCACCCGCGCCCCGCACATAGGTGCCGATGCCGCCGAACCAGAGCAGGTCGACCGGCGCCTTGAGGATCGCGTTCATGATCTCGGTTGGCGTCGCGTCGGTTTTCGCGAGCCCGATGGCTTCGGCGGCCTGCTTGGTGAGGCTCACCGTTTTCAGCGCGCGCGAGACAATCATGCCGCCTTTCGACAGCTTCTTCCGGTCGAAATCCTGCCAGCTGAGCTGCGGGTTTTCGAACAGCCGCCGCCGCTCGGCATAGGTCGCCTCCGGATCGGGGTCCGGATCGATGAAGATGTCGCGGTGGTCGAAGGCCGCGACGAGCCGGATGCAGGACGACAAGAGCATGCCGTTGCCGAACACGTCACCCGACATGTCGCCGACGCCGGCGACGGTAAACGGCTCGGTCTGGATGTCGCGGTTCATCTCGCGGAAATGCCGCTTCACGGCCTCCCAAGCGCCGCGGGCGGTGATGCCCATCTTCTTGTGGTCGTAGCCCGCCGAGCCGCCCGAGGCGAAGGCATCGTCCAGCCAGAAGCCGTGCTCCTGGCTGATCCCGTTGGCGGTATCGGAGAAGGTCGCCGTGCCCTTGTCGGCCGCGACGACGAAATAGGCGTCGTCGCCGTCGTGACGCACCAGCTTCTTCGGCGGGACGACCTTGCCGTCCTCGATGTTGTCGGTGATCGAGATCAGCGTCGAGATGAAGTTGATGTAGGCGCTGCGCCCGACTTCGAACACCTCGGCGCGGCTGCCGCGTGCTGGCAGCCGGCGCGGATAGAAGCCGCCCTTGGCCCCCACCGGCACGATCACCGCGTTCTTGACCTGCTGTGCCTTAACGAGGCCCAGCACCTCGGTGCGGTAGTCCTGCGCGCGGTCCGACCAGCGCAGGCCGCCGCGCGCGACCGGGCCGAAGCGCAGGTGCACGCCCTCGACCTCCGGGCCGTAGACGAACACCTCGCGCCATGGGCGCGGCTCCGGAAGCCCGATGATGGCGCGCGAGTCGAACTTGATCGCGAGCGAGCGCGGCCCCGCCTCGCCCTCGAGGTAGTAGTTGGTGCGCAGCGACGCCTCGATCAGGTTCTGCAGCCTGCGGATGATCGTGTCGTCATCGATCTGCGGCACATCGTCGAGCGCATCCTTGATCGCCGCCTTGAGGTGCATCGCGACCACCTCACCGTCGCTGACGGCGGGATCGAACTTGGCCTCAAAGAGCTGGAACAGCCCGCGGGCGATTTCCGGATAGCGGTTGAGGACGCCGGCGATATAGCCCTGGCTCTGCGGAATCCCCGCTTGCTGCAGGTAGCGGCCATAGACGCGCAGCAGCTGGATCTGCCGCGCGCGCAGCCGCGCCGTCTGCACCAGCTCGGCGAACTCGTCATTGTCGCTCTGGCCATCCCAGATCGACCGGAACACCTCTTCGAGAAGCTCGCCCTCGTCTGAAAGGTCGACCTCGCGGCCGCGCGCGCTTGCGAGCTCCATGTCGTGGATGAAGATGCGCCCGTCGCCTGCGATCTCGAAGGTGCGCTCGCTGATGACGCGGAACCCCATGTTCTCGAGAATCGGCACGCGCTTCGACAGTTCGACCGGCTCGCCGAAGTGGTAGATCTTGAGCGAGGCCTCCTTCGCGCCTTGACCGGTGTCGCGGTAGAAGTCGATTGCAATCGGATGCTCGGGGCCGATGGTGCCCAGCACTTGCGCATCCTGAAGCGCGGTGTGGGGGGTAAAGGCGTTGCGGTAGCTCTGCGGCAGCCGGTTCGCCAGCTTGAGCAGCGCCGGGTCCGCGTCGCTCCCGGCAGCATCGCGCAGCGCGTCATCCCAGGTGCGCACGATCCGCCGGACCTCGGCCTCCAGATCCTTCGCGTCAACCTCCGGCGTCTTGCCGCCGGAGCGACCGATGATGAAGTGGACGCGCACCAGCGAGCCTTCCGGGAACGCCGGATAATAGGCCGAGACGCGGCCCTCAAACCTGTCCTTCAGCAGCTGCCCGATCTTTTCGCGGGCGTCGGAATCGTAGCGGTCGCGCGGCACGAACACGATCACCGAGACGAAGCGGTCGAACCGGTCAACTCGGAACAGGACGCGCACGCGCGGCCGCTCGCCGAGCGCGAGGATCGCGTGGGCGTGTGCCTGAAGAAGCGGGGTTTCGATCTGGAAAAGTTCATCGCGCGGAAAGGATTCCAGCACGCTGATGAGTGCCTTGCCGGAATGGTCGTGCGGGTCGAAGCCTGACGCATCCATCACCGCCTTCGCCTTGGAGCGCAGATACGGAATCTGCATCACGGAACGCGTATAGGCGGTCGAGGTGAACAGGCCGACCATGCGCAGCTCTCCCGCGAGCCTGCCTTCAGCGTCGAACGTCTTCACGCCAATATAGTCGAGATAGATGCGGCGGTGGACGACCGACTTGGCGTTCGCCTTGGTGACGATCAGCGGGTCGGGTCCGTGCAGGAATGCGCGGATTTCGGGGGTGGTAGTTAGGCCTTCGTCCTCGCGCCGCAACACGCGCACGTTGGGGTCGGCAAGAATGCCGAGTCCCTCCTTGCCCGACGGCTCCAGCGCGCCGTCCCTGGTGCCACCGGCATAGATGAACTCGCGCATGCCGAGGAAGATGAAGTTGTCATCGCGCAGCCAGCGCAGGAAGGCGACAGCCTCATCCAGCGCGGGCTTCGCCAGCGGCAGGCCGGGCCGGCTGAAATTCTCGATCGCCTGGTAGAGGCGCGCCAGCATCGGCTTCCAGTCCGCCACTGAGCGCCGCACCTGCCAGAGGACGATTTCGAGGCGCTCGCGCAGCTTTTCCTTCACCGCCTCCGCCAGCTTCGGCACGTGGATGTGGATCAGGCTGACGCGGTGCCAGTCCTTGCCTGCTGCGTGGCTTTGCCCGTCATCGTGGATCTCGCAGATGCCGGTGCCGTCGTGGCGCACATCCATCACCGGATGCAGCACCAGCGTCGGCTCGCCGGTGTGTTCGGCGATCTCGCCCGACACCGAATCGAACAGGAACGGCATGTTGTCGTTGACGACGGTGATGACCGACAGCGGCTTGTCGTCGTGCACGAATTGCGGTCCGTCCTCGATGGAGATGATGCACTCGCCCGGCTTGTGCCGTTTCAGGGCCGCAAAAGCCTGTTCCGCCGCGCTCTTGAGCACGCTGGCATTGTAGCTCGCCAGATCCTCCGGCGCCCCCCGCATGCGGAAGACTGCGACCAGCGCGTCCACGCCCCCCAGCCTGGAAGTATCCTTGCTCGACTTCGCGGATTTGGCGGTCATGCCAGCTTCCTTCGTCTGCACCGGGCTTGGGGCATGGTAGCAGACGAGGAGTGTTTGGCGAGGGGTGATCAGCGCGACGCGATCGCCGCGGCAGCCCCGCCCATGATGCTCGCGGAGACGCGGTTGGCGATCCGCATGGCGCGCTGGCTGCGGATGATGCGCCGTGCCTGGACCGCTGCTGCCACCCAGGCGAGGTCGACCGCCATCAGCACCAACGCCATCGCGGCGGTGAGTTCCAGCCAGCCGACCATGGTGACCGAGGCAAGGTCGATGATGGTCGGCAGCAGCGCCATGTAGAACATCATGATCTTCGGATTGCCGAGGGTGACGGCCAGGCCGGCAGCGAACATCTTCCACGGCGACTCGGCGCGCGGCAGGTCGCTTTCCTCAACCGAGACCGGTGCGGTCCACATCCGGTAAGCCAACAGGCAGAGATAGGCGACGCCCGCCCATTTGAGGACGAGGAAGGCGAAGTGGAAGGTTTGTGCGACGATGGCGAGGCCGAACACCGCCATCGACAGCCAGATGCCCTCGCCGATCCACATCGCGGCAAGGAACGGCATCACGTCGCGGCTGCCTTTGGAAACGACTCGGGCAACCAGTGCGGCAACGGACGGGCCGGGCGATCCGGCGGCGACGAACAGCGCGCCGGCGAAGATGACGAGCGATGTCAGGTCCATGAGGCGTATCCTCCAGGCTGCATCATCACCTCCGGCCGGCGCGTGTCAATGACCGCTGATCAGAGGTAGCGGCCGCCGCGCTGCAGGACCTCGATCTCGTAGCCGTCCGGATCGGCGATGAAGAAGAAACGCGCGATCACCTCGTCGCCCGGCGCGAAGTCAACCAGCTTGCGCGGGTTGAAGCCGAGTTCGGTCAGGCGCGCATGCTCGGCAGCGACGTCCTCGACGGAGACAGCAAGGTGGCCGTAGCCGTTGCCGCGATCATACGGTTCCTCGCGGCCCTTGTTGATGGTCAGCTCCAGCTCGAACTCGCTCTCTTTGTTGGAGAGGTAGACCAGCGTGAACGTCTCGAAGTCGAGGCGCTGGGCTACCTCGAGGCCGAAGGCCTTGTTGTAGAAGTCGATCGATCGCTGCTCGTCGAGAACGCGGATCATCGAGTGGATCATCTTGGCCATTTTTAAGCTCCTGCCATCTGGTGCGGAAACGAAAACGGCGACCATTCGGCCGCCGCATTCTGATTAAGCCGGGCCTTCCGGCCCGTGAGCGCTATCAGGCCGCGCTGGCCTTTTGCTTCTCGAACCGCTTGCGGTCGTTCGGGTCGAGATACATCTTGCGCAGGCGGATCGACTTCGGCGTGACCTCGACCAGCTCGTCATCCTGGATCCACGACAGCGCGCGTTCGAGCGTCATGCGGATCGGCGGAGTCAGCTTGACGGCCTCATCCTTGCCGGCGGCGCGGATGTTGGTCAGCTTCTTGCCCTTCAGCACGTTGACCTCCAGGTCATTGTCGCGCGAGTGAATGCCGATGATCATGCCCTGGTAGACCTTGACGCCCGGATCGATGATCATCGGTCCGCGGTCCTCGAGGTTGAACAGCGCGTAGGCCACGGCCTCGCCCTGGTCGTTCGAGATCAGGACGCCGTTGGTGCGGCCCGGAAGCTCGCCCTTGTAGGGCTGGTAGGAGTGGAACAGGCGATTCATCACCGCCGTGCCGCGCGTGTCGGTCAGCAGCTCCGACTGGTAGCCGATCAGGCCGCGGGTCGGGGCGTGGAAGACAAGACGCTGGCGATCGCCGCCCGACGGGCGAAGCTCGATCATGTCGGCCTTGCGCTCGCTCATCTTCTGGACGACGACGCCGGCATGCTCCTCATCGACGTCGATGACGACCTCTTCGATCGGCTCCAGCGTCTGGCCGTTTTCGTCCTTCTGCATGACGACGCGCGGACGCGACACGGCAAGCTCGAAGCCCTCGCGGCGCATGGTCTCGATCAGCACGGCGAGCTGCAGTTCGCCGCGGCCTGAGACGTAGAACGAGTCCTTGTCTTCCGACTCCTCGATCTTCAGCGCGACGTTGCCCTCGGCCTCCTTGAGCAGCCGATCGCGGATGACGCGGCTCGTCACCTTGTCGCCCTCGGTGCCAGCCAGCGGCGAGTCGTTGACGAGGAAGGACATGGTCACGGTCGGCGGATCGATCGGCTGCGCCTGCAGCGGCTCGGTGACCGCCGGATCGCAGAAGGTATCAGCGACGGTACCCTTGGAAAGGCCGGCGATTGCGACAATGTCGCCCGCCTGCGCGTCCTCGATCGGCTGGCGCTCGAGACCACGGAAGGCGAGGATCTTCGTGACCCGGCCGGTTTCCAGCAGCGAGCCATCATGGTGCAGCACCTTCACCGCCTGGTTCGGCTTCAGCGAGCCGGACTCGATGCGGCCCGTGACGATGCGGCCGAGGAACGGGTTGGCCTCGAGGATGGTGCCGATCATGCGGAACGGGCCTTCCTTCACGGTCGGCTCCGGCACGTGCTTCAGCACCAGGTCGAACAGCGGCGCGAGACCCTGGTCCTTCGGGCCTTCCGGCGATTCCGACATCCAGCCATCGCGGCCCGAGCCGTAAAGGATCGGGAAGTCGAGCTGCTCGTCGGTCGCGTCAAGCGCGGCGAACAGGTCGAACACCTCGTTGATGACCTCGACGTGGCGTGCGTCCGGACGGTCGATCTTGTTGATGGCGACGATCGGCTTGAGACCGACCTTGAGCGCCTTGCCGACCACGAACTTGGTCTGCGGCATCGGGCCCTCGGCGGCATCGACGAGCACGATCGCGCCGTCCACCATGTTCAGGATGCGCTCGACCTCACCGCCAAAGTCGGCGTGGCCCGGGGTATCGACGATGTTGATGCGCGTGTCCTTCCACTCGACCGAAGTTGCCTTGGCCAGAATGGTGATGCCGCGTTCCTTTTCGATGTCGCCTGAGTCCATTGCACGCTCGGCGACGCGCTGGTTGTCGCGGACCGAGCCGGACTGTTTCAGGAGCGCATCGACAAGCGTGGTCTTTCCATGGTCGACATGCGCGATGATCGCGATGTTTCGAAGCTTCATATGTCCTCAGGAGGCTTGCGCGGCACAGGGGGCGCGCCGATTTCAATGCGCGGCTCTTATCGTTTTTTTAGGATTTGCGAAAGGGGGACATCAAAATGGGGCGATTGTCTCCCGCCGATGAACGATCCGTAGTAGGCTGGGCATCTGCCGCAGATGCCGGGAAAGTCTAGAATAACAGCCACATCAACTGCGGACATGCGGGCTCAACTTTCCGTCACCGTTCCGCGACAGGAGGGTACGATGCGGAAACTTCAGGCTCAAGGCGTCCATCACATCACGCTCGTCGGCGCTGACCGGCAGACGTCAATCGACTTCTGGGAGGGCGTGCTCGGCATGCCCTTCGTGTTCGAACAGCCCAATCTCGACAATCCGAACGAAAGCCACCTTTACTTCGATCCGGGCGATGGCCGCCTCATCACCATCTTCACCAATGAGGAGCGCAAGGGTGACCGCTCGCGCGGGCCAGCCCCGGTCGGCGCCGTCCACCACATCGCCTTCTCGGTGTCGCGTGTCACCTTCCTGCAGGCAGTCGAGCGCCTTGACGAGCGAAAGATCGCGCACAGCGGCGTCAAGGATCGCGGCTTCATGGACTCGATCTACTTCAAGGACCCGCTGGGCCTCTTGATCGAACTCGCCTCCTATCGCTTCGAGCCGCCGCATGGTTTCACCCACGCCGACGTTTTGATGGAGGCGCATCACATCCGCGTCGCCGCTGGCGACTACAACATCAACGAGAAGCATCTCGCCGATGCCATCGAAAATCTCGTCCGGCGCGGACGGCCTTCGCTGTCTGAAGATCGCCAGCCACGCGACCCCTATCGCCGGGGATGAATGGTTACCGCAGGCTAAGGTTAATTTTATTGAAACTTTTTTAACCGTTGCGCGTTAGGGGTTCCTTTAGAGGAGACGGAACCCCGCACATGAACGCGCCCTGGTTGGTCAAGATCGCTGCAGCAGCCACGATCCCTGCCCTGATTGGCATGGGAGCGGCTTTTTCTGCGCCGTCTGCCCGGGACGCTGTCGTCGTGCCGCCGGCTGAGGAAGACACCGTTTCGCTCGATACCTTCAAGCCCGGTGACCATGGCATCGACTATGCGCTGGTGACCGGCCCGCGCGCTGACCGCAGTAAGGCTCCCGCCTGCGCCGATCCCGAGCGCAGGGGCGCCCTGCGCCCCTGCCTCTGATTTTTCACCAGGGTCTGAAAGTTTGATGCGCGACCTCAGGCGAGGCCGCGCTTTTCCATCATGGCGTCCGGCGTCGGCATGCGGCCACGGAAAGCCGTGTAGAGCTCTTCCGGATCGCGAGAGCCGCCGGCGGAATAGATGTAGGTCTTGAGCTTGCGCGCCGTCTTGGCATCAAATGGATTGCCGGTCTCCTCGAAGGCCCCGAACGCGTCGGCATCGAGCACTTCCGACCACATGTAGGAATAATAGCCGGCTGAATAGCCGTCACCGGAGAAGACGTGCAGGAAGTGCGGCGTGCGATGACGCATGACGATCTCTTCCGGCATTTCCAGCTTCTGCAGCACCTTTGCCTCGAAGGCCAGCGGATCGGCCGGAGCCTCGCCCTGACGATGATACTCCATGTCGACGAGTGCCGAGGAGGTGAACTCGACGGTGGCGAAGCCGGCATTGAAGGTCCGCGCCGCCAGCATCTTGTCGAGCAGCACCTTCGGCATCGGCTCGCCGGTCTTGTAGTGGCGCGCGTGCTTCTCCAGTACCTCAGGCACCGTCAGCCAGTGCTCGTAAAGCTGCGACGGCAGTTCGACGAAGTCGCGCGACACCGAGGTGCCCGCAACCGAGGGCCACGTGACCTCGGTGAGCATGCCGTGCAGCGCGTGGCCGAACTCGTGGAACAGCGTACGCGCATCGTCCATCGACAGGAGCGCCGGCTGGCCCTTCGGCGGCTTCGCGAAGTTCATCACGTTGTAGATGATCGGTGACGCACCCTTGCCGAGCGAGTAGCCGCTTTCGAGCGAGCTCATCCACGCGCCGGAGCGCTTGGATGGGCGGTTGAAGTAGTCGGCAAGGAAGGTCGCTCGGTGCGAGCCGTCTGGGTTCTTCACCTGGAATACCCGCACTTCCTCGTGCCAGGTGGCAATGCCGGTCTTTTCCTCGAAGGTCACGCCGAACAGCCGTGTCGCCACGTCGAAGCAGGCATCGATGATGTGGTCGAGCTGCAGGTACGGCTTAAGCTCTGCCTCGTCGAACGCGTATTTCTGCGCGCGCAGCTTTTCCTGCCAGTAGCGCCAGTCGGCGGCGGTCAGCTTTTCATTGCTGCCGGCCTCGGCCGCAATCTTCTGGAGCTCGTCGCGGTCGGCCAGCGCCTTCGCGCGCGCCTTCTGCCAGACCGGCTCGAGCAGGTTCATCACCGCATCCGGCGTCTTCGCCATCGTGTCGTCGAGCTTGAATGCCGCAAAGCTCTCGTAGCCGAGGAGCTTTGCCTTCTCGGCGCGCAGCGACAGCGTCTCGCGGACGTTCTCGCGGTTGTCGTGTTCGCCGCCGTTCTCGCCGCGCTTGGTGAAGGCCTCGAAGGCCTTGGCGCGAAGGTCCGCACGATCGGAGAATGTCAGGAACGGCTCGATGATCGAGCGCGACAGCGTCACCGCATAGCGGCCTTCCTCACCACGCGAGGCGGCAGCCTCCGCCATCGCCGACACGAGGAAGTCCGGCAGGCCAGCGAGGTCATCGCCGCCGTCGAGGAACAGCGCCCAGCCGGCTTCGTCGGCGAGCACGTTCTGCCCGAACTGCGCGCCGAGCGAAGCAAGGCGCTCGTTGATCGCGGCAAGACGCTGCTTGTCCTCGGCATTGAGCTTGGCGCCCGCCCGGACGAAGCGCTTCCAGGTCTTTTCGAGCACGCGCCCGGTCTCGGCATCGAGACCGAGCGCGTCGCGCTGCGCATAGAGCTCGTCGATGCGCGCAAACAGCGCTTCGTTCATGTAGATCGCGGAGAAGTGGCGCGACATGCGCGGTGCAATCTCGCGCTCGAGCTTCTGGATCTCGGGATTAGTGTGCGCTCCAGCGCGCATCCAGAAGATCGCGGATACTTTGCCGAGCGCGTCGCCGGCGAGTTCCAGCGCGGCGAGCGTGTTGTCGATGGTCGGCTTGTCGGGGTTCGACGCGATGGCGGCGATCTCGGCTTCGTGCGCGGCAAGAGCTGCATCGAAGACGGGAGCAAACTGGTCGTCGGAAATCTTGTCGAAGGCAGGCAGGCCAAGCGGCCCCGTCCAGTTCGTCAGGGGATGGCTGGCTAGATCGGACATGAATGACTCCGGAGGATTGCAGGAAATGCAGAAGGCGGGTTGCACCTGATGTAGGCGCGGCCCGCCCGCCGTGCAACGCTCCAGACGTCGCGGTTATTTGTAGTCCGGCCGCTCGAAGTCGCCGGTGGCCGGGTTCATCGCCCAAAGCTCTCCGGTCGAAATATCGAACCAGGCGCCGTGCAGCGACAGCTTGCCCTTCCCTTCGAGGATCGAGACACACGGGAAGCTGCGCAGGTTCGCCAGCGAATAGCGGATCGAGATGCGCTCGAGCGCGGTCTGGCGCTCGCCGGGCGTCATCATCGTGTTGTTGGCAACGGCCTCGGCGGCAGGGGCAACGAGGCCCATCCACTTGCCGATGAAGTCACCGGGCGACAGCGGCGGCGCTGACGGGTCGAGTGCCGCCTTGATGCCGCCGCAGCGGCCGTGGCCGAGCACGACGATGTGCTTGACCTTGAGGCTCTGCACCGCGAATTCGAGCGCTGCCGACGTCGCATGGTGCTTGTCGTCCGGCTCATAGGGCGGGACAAGGTTGGCGACGTTGCGCACGACGAAGAGTTCGCCGGGGCCGCAGTCAAAAATGGTTTCGGGGGCCGCGCGCGAGTCGCAGCAGGCGATCACCATCGTCTCGGGTGTCTGGCCTTCTTTTGCGAGCTTGCGGTAACGGTCGCTTTCGGAAGCGTAGCGACCGCTCATGAAGTCGCGGTAGCCACGGAGGAGGTGGGGGGGAAGAGCGTCCATGGCTTGCGGATAAACCTAAAACGGCTATCGCGCAACAATTCCGCTCATGCCCATATGGCAATCGAATTACCGTAACGGTCGGTCGGCGGCGGGTTTGGAAAGGGCCTTGCAAGCCCGCCGCGGCGCCTTTCCGCGACCAAAAGCATCGCGCAGGCGTCGAGAAAATCATCGGCAGCCGAGCGGCGCGGCGGCGGCTGGTCAAGGAAGGCGCGAGGCAGCCCGCTTCTTGCCAGCAGCGCCCGGCGCTCCTCCATTCCGGCCGGATTGACCGCGCCCTTGATCTTCTTCGGCAGGCTCATCGCCTTCTCGCCGTTGAGGCGCCAGAAGGCGACTTCGGGATGAGACTCGATCAACCGTTCCCGTAATTGCGGTTCTGTAATGAGCAACTGGTCGATCTCGCGAATCTTGGAGAAGATGCCAAACGCCTGGATCGAGATCGCGCGTGGCGGCTCCGAAGTCTGCCGCGCGACTGCGCTCGCGCGGCGGTGTGCGTCATACCATTCTTCTGTGCTGGTAAACGGTCCCGCCTCGGCATAGACCGCCGCTCGCGACGGGATCGAAAACACACTCGACTGGCGCTGACCGAGGAACTTCCTGACCAGCGCCTCCGGTCCGCGCCCGCCATGGCCGACATGGTCTGGAAGCCCTATCGGCATGTCGACCGCGACCTGCGTATCTGTCGGCAGGCTGTCGATCAGCGTCTCGAAGTCAGGATAGACCGTAGCGGACGGCGCGCCGCCGTCGTCGCGGAAGACGGCGACCCAGCCTCCCTTGCAGCCATCGACGCCGCAGGCAAGGCTCACGCAGACTTGCCTCCGCGCGGCTCGACCAGCCGCCGCGTCTGCACCATCGCCATCGGGTGGACGATGCTCTGTGCATCCGTCGCGAGCATCAGGTCTTCCGAGCCGCGCTTGACCGCCCGCGCGACCACCTCAAACACGGCGGCCGTTGCCGAACGCAGCGCCTTGTCGGGCGTGAGGCCTTCCATCAGCCGCGCAAGGAAGACCGCCGCAAACAGGTCGCCGGTGCCCTTCGGCGCGTTCTCAACAGCACGGTGCTCGGCAAGCACCGCCTCGCGCTTCGTCACCAGCAGGTTGCCGATCGAGCCCGCCATCATCGCATGCGCGGACGTGACCAGCATCGTCGCGGGGCCGAGCTCGCGCGCGGCGCGGATCGTCGAGGTGTTGTCGTCGAGGCTATGACCGATGATCCATTCGAGCTCGGAGCGGTTCGGCGTCGCAATGTCCGCGAGCGGCAGCAGCTCGTCGCGGATCGCCTCCGCGATCTCCTGCGATACGTAGAGCCCCTTCTCGTCGCCGCAGACCGGATCGCAGAGATAGATCGCGTCGGGGTTCTGCTCTTTTAGCGCCCGCACGAGCCCCGCGACCGCCTTCGCCTGTGCCGCGTCGCCAAAATAGCCGCTGATGATGGCGCCTGCCTCGCCGAGAAGCGGCGAATTGGCAAAATCCTCCATCAGGGAGGCAAACTGGCTCTCATCGGCGACGATGCGTGTGGAGCGGCCCTGATTGGGATGCCACGCGAGCGTGATCGTCGGCACCGCCCAGACGGGAAAACCGAGTTGTTCCAGCGCAAACACCACGGTGCGGTTGCCGACGGAGCCGCGCACGACGTGGCTGGAGATGACGATGATGGGCGGATGGAGCGTGGTTTGGTCGTTGTGCATCTGTCAGCCGGCAGTGAATGCGAAATCGAGGAGCCACCAGATCAGGTAGAGAAGCAGGGCCACGCCACCCCAGCGGCCGATGCGGGTTCCCCACAGCTCCACCCAGTCGGCCTGGTCGGCGTCCCTGCCGGCCATGTGGTCGCGGGCGCGCCCGAGCATGGTCGGCTCGCTTTCCAGTCCGACACGGTCGATGATCCGCCGTGCTTCCTCCGTGGCCCTGTCGTCCCGGCTCATCTGATTTTTCCCAGCAAGAGCGCCAGCTTAGTCGCGCGTCTGCCCCCCACACAAGCGATGATTGCGCGCCATTTGCGTCTCGACGGAATGAAGCTAAGGTCAGGCGTCACAACCTGCCGGATTACGTGCCATGTCGCGCAACCTCATCTCCGCATTGTTCCTCGCACTTCTCATGCCGCTGCTCACCGCCTGCGGCTTCAACACCATCCCGACGGCGGAAGAGCGCGCCAAGGCCGCCTGGAGCGAGGTGCTCAACCAGTACCAGCGCCGCGCCGACCTGATTCCGAACCTCGTCGAGACGGTGAAGGGTTATGCTGCGCATGAGCGCGAGGTGCTGGAGTCGGTGGTCGAGGCCCGCGCCAAGGCCACGCAGGTTCAGGTCTCGCCCGAGATGCTGCAGGATCCGGCCGCCTTCCAGGCTTTCCAGGAAAGCCAGTCTCAGCTGACAAGCGCGCTGTCGCGCCTGCTCGCAGTTGTTGAGAATTATCCCGACCTCAAGGCGAACCAGAACTTCCTTGCCCTGCAGGCGCAGCTCGAGGGGACCGAAAACCGCATCGCGGTCGCCCGCCGCGACTACATCGAGGCGGTGCGCGTCTACAACACGACGCTGCGTACCTTCCCGTCGATCATCTGGGCCAAGCTCTGGTTCACCGATGCGGTGCCGTTCCAAAACTTCACCGTGTCGGAGGACAAGATGGAGGTGCCGCAAGTCAACTTCGGCACGAAGTAGTGGATTGCGGGCCGGTCGGGCGATGCGCGTCATGAGCCTTGCGGGCATTCTTCGCGCCCTGCTGATCGTCATCGCGATCGGCGCCGCGCTGCCTGCGCTTGCCCAGCAGCCGCAGCTTACCGGCCGCCTCGTCGACAGCGCCGGCATCATCGATGCCGCGACCGAAGCGGACCTCACCACAAAGCTCGCAGAGTTCGAGAAGAAGTCGTCCGATCAGATTGTCGTCGCCACGGTGCCGAACCTCGGCGGTGAGGCGATCGAGCCCTACGCCAACCGCTTGTTCCGCGCCTGGGGCCTCGGCCAGGCCGGCGAGAACAATGGCATCCTCCTCCTCGTCGCGCTTGAAGACCGCAAGATGCGCATCGAGGTTGGCTATGGCCTTGAGGGCACGCTGACCGACCTGCACTCCAAGCTCATCATCGAGAACACGATGGTGCCGGCCTTCCGCGCCGGCGATTATTCCGGCGGCATCTCGCGCGCCGTCGACGACATCATCATGGTGCTCGAGGGCAACGGCGCCGAGCTTGAAGCGCGCGCCGAGCGCAACCGCCACAGCGACAGCGCGTTCGACATCGACACCTGGATCGTCATCATCTTCTTCACGATCTGGTTCTCGATCTTCTTCGGCTCGATCGGCATCAGCCTGCTGGCCCCGATCTTCGGCCGCAAGATCGGCCCGCGCCGCTATCGCTGGCTCGGAATGGACGTCGACCTCAACCCGAAGCCGCGCCGCCGGCGCTCGTCCTCCGGCTGGGTGATCCACACCGGCGGCAGCGACTGGGCGGGCGGAGGTGGTGGCTGGTCCGGCGGCGGCGGATTTTCGGGAGGAGGCGGATCGTCGGGTGGCGGCGGCGCCTCGGGGAGCTGGTAGCGATGCCGATACCATCACTCACGCCTAAAGAGCACGAGCGGCTGGCAAACTGCATCCGCCAGGCCGAGGCAACCACGCGCGGCGAGATCTACTGCGTCATCGCGCGCACCAGCGACAGTTACATCTTCCCCGCCGCCTTCATGCTAACGATCGGCATGCTGATCGCCAGCCTTGCCGTCGCCTTCTGGCTCGACCGCAGCTGGCACGAGGTTTCGCACGTCACCTTCGTGCTGGCGCAGATCGCGGCGATTGCCGCCGCGCTTCTCCTCGCGCGCTTCGTGCCTGCGCTGCGCATTCGCATGGTGCCGCGTCGCCTCGCCTACCGGCGCGCGCACGACAATGCGCTGAAGCAGTTCCTCGCTCACAACGTCCACACGACCAAGCTGCGCACCGGCATCCTGATCTTCGTCTCGCTCGCCGAGCGTTACGCGGCGGTGATCGCCGATTCGGGAATCAATGCCGTCGTGGAGCAGTCGGAGTGGAACGACATCGTCGCGAAGCTGACGGCAGCAGCCAGGGCCGGTCATCTCGTTGACGGACTGGCCGAAGCGATCGGCCGTTCCGGCGAGCTTCTGACCGCGCATTTTCCCGGCGGAACCAACAATCCCAACGAGTTGGAAGACCACGTCGTCGAGATCTGACGGCTGCTTGAGCCTCGCAAAGAAAATTTTCGCGGCGGCCCTTGGACGGCTTGCCGGGCGGAATCCGCGAGGTTAACCTTAACAAATCATGAATACGCTGACGATCGACATCAGGAAGGCTGAGCCGCGCGACGCGGAAGCAGTCGCTTGCGTGCATCACGAAGCCTGGCAGAACGCCTATGCGGGCATCATCCCGCATCGCGCCCTCAATTCCATGATCGGCCGCCGCGGCCGCGCCTGGTGGGAGAACGCGATTCGCCGCGCTGCCAGCGTCCTCGTTGTCGAGATGGGCGGCGACATCGTCGGCTATGCCACGATCGGCCGCAACCGCGCCCGCGAATTGCCGCAGGAAGGCGAGATCTACGAGCTCTACCTGCGCCCTGAATACCAAGGCATCGGCCTTGGCACCCGCCTGTTCAACGCCGCCCGCGAGCGTCTCGCCGCACATGGCCTGTCGGGTCTCGTCGTCTGGGCGCTCGAGGAGAACGACGGCGCGCTGCGCTTCTACGAGGGTGCCGGCGGCCGGGACGTTGCCGAGGGCGTCGAGGTGTTCGACACCAAGGCGCTGCGCAAGGTCGCCTTCGTCTGGAACTGACGCACGCGAAAGCGGTCGTCAGTCACCGATCGCCCTCTTCTCAAACAACAATTGAACTGATCCTGCCTCTCCTGCAGCACGTTGTTGCATTGCAATAGCGAGCCGGTCGGTATATCGGCACGGGCGAGTTGCGCTCACCCGCCTGAGCGCGTTTTCAAGCCTGTCAGGAAAAAGAAAATGCGTATCGAATCCATCTCCATTGGCAAGAATCCGCCAGAAGACGTCAACGTCATCATCGAGGTCCCGGTTGGCGGACAGCCGATCAAGTACGAGATGGACAAGGAATCCGGCACGCTCGTCGTCGACCGCTTCCTCTACACCCCGATGACCTACCCGGGTAATTACGGCTTCGTCCCGCACACCCTGTCGGACGACGGCGACCCGATCGACGTTCTGGTCTGCAACACCCGCCCGCTCATCCCGGGCTGCGTCATCAACGTCCGCCCGATCGGCGTGCTGGTGATGGAAGACGATGGCGGCCAGGACGAGAAGGTCATCGCCGTTCCGGTCCCGAAGCTCACCCGCCGCTATGAGAAGGTGTTCGAGCACACCGATCTGCCGGAGATCACCCTCAAGCAGATCGAGCACTTCTTCGAGCACTACAAGGACCTCGAGCCGGGGAAGTGGGTCAAGATCGGCGGCTGGCACGGTTCCGACTACGCCAAGAAGCTAATCGTCGAGGCGATCGAGCGCGCCAAGAAAGCCAAGTAAAGACCCGGTCCTTTGCTCCCGGGGCGTCAGCCCCGGTTGTCCGTCCAGCGAACGACATCCGGCAGCGGCACGCTGCCGGCATCGACCGACGGCTCATCACCACATCTGAAATGGCGCGCCCTGCCATCGGCAATGCGGCGCGCCTTTTCATTTGCATTGGGATTTCCGGTTGCGACGACATAGGCGACCGCGCAGCCTTCGCCGTCGCTGAGCTGCCCGACCTTTTCGACCACCAGCACCTCGATCTGCTTGCCGTTGTCGTCGACCGGATTGGCGACGAACCAGCGATGGATGGTGGCAAACGGGGTTTCGACGTCACCGTCGCGCTCGATGCGCCATTCGATCTTCGGGCCGGTCGAGTTGAAGACGCCAAAACTCTCCCACGCAATCGCGTCCTCGCCGATCGGCGGAAAGCCGTAGAACACGGATTCGCGCAGGTCGATGTACTGCAGGATCACCGGATAGCCGCGATAGCCGGCGCAGATCATGCTGACCCAGTCGCCGCCATCATCGCCCGCCTGATCGTAGACGGTGCAGTTCTGCTCGATGTCGATGTCGGTGTATTCGCTGAAGATTTCTTCGGCGACAGCGTCGGGACCAAGCGCGAGCGCGAGCGCCAGCAATGCCGGAAGCCGCATGGTGTCCTCCCCGGGCAAACTCCGCCCCGGCATGGTAGCCGCCGCCTTGCCGCGTGAAAAGCCGGGGTCAGGCCGACAGGCCGCGCACGCTCTCCTCAAGCGATTCCGGATCGCCGCTGACCCGCACCGTCTTCAGCCGCGCCGTATCGCCCGAGACGATCTCGACGTCGCGCGCAGGAACGCCAAGCGTCGAGGCGATCAGCTTGACCAGCGCCTGGTTGGCCTTGCCCTTTTCCGGCACCGCCCGCACCCGCGCCTTGAGATGCGCACGTCCGTCGGACGCGGTCTCGACGCCTTCGACCGCATCGCGCGACGATTTTGGCGTCAGGCGGACGAAAAGCTCGAGCCCGCCCGAAACTCGCCTGTAGAAGGAAGACTGCTCGTTCACACCAACTGAAGCAGCTCGGTACGAATGAGGGTACGGATGAAAAAGATTATGAGGAGGAGAAGAATAGGCGAGATGTCGATGCCGCCGAGATCCGGCATGAAGCGGCGGATCGGTCGCAGCGCCGGTTCCGTGATCCTATGCAGGAAGTAGCCGATATTGGCGACGAACTGGTTGCGCGGATTGACGACGTTGAACGCGTAGAGCCAGGAGAACACGGCCGACGCAATAATCAGCCACCAATAGATGCCGAGAGCGTAATCAACCGTGAGTAGTAGTGCGAGCATGCCGTTTCCCCTAAGAACCCGGAACATGTAAACAAGCCTGCCGGCAGCGGCAAGGGGAGCCGGCAATTCCGCGCTTCCGAAACGTGATGCGAAATGTGCGTCGCAGGCCCTTTTCGTCGCTTGACAGGTCGCTCACCCCGACCCTAAATTCCGCCACCTTCTTGAAGGGGCTGTAGCTCAGCTGGGAGAGCGCGTCGTTCGCAATGACGAGGTCAGGGGTTCGATCCCCCTCAGCTCCACCAAGGATTTCCTTATCTCAAACTCACTGGACGAAGCTTCGAGCCGCGCTGCATCGGAATTTCGTACATCGCCGGGGGCGCGACAAGCTCAGTAATCTTCAGCAGCTCTGGCCACCTCCAGATAAGAAGCGACGCAACGTGATGGAGTTCTGTCTTTTAGTAGCCGGGTGCCAGAATAAAGCCATGGAGCCCCGCACTGCGTAGCGCCGCCCGCTCTGCCGCGTTCTTCAGTAGCCTCCGATCACCTGAAATGAATATCCACCGCTCAGACGACTTCTTCAGAAGTTCGATCCACTCGACATCGGCGGAGTTTCGCCCGCGAGGCAGCCCGGGGACGTCTTTTATATGATACGCGGCATGGCCGTCTTTTTGGACAAAGCCATGCAACGTTGTAGCGAGTACTGGCGGCGTGCAATTGTCGAAGAAGACCTTCAAGCTGCCAAACGTTGCTCCAATCTTTCTTCAAATTCGAGCGCGCGACGTACCGCAGAAATTGGAGCTTCGTAGGCTTTCGCCGCGTCAACCTCGCCCATCAGACGCACCGCAGAAGCGAGGACGGCAGTCGGGATGCTCGTTTCCCCGTCAATTGGCGCGCCGAATGACCGCTCCGGATCCACGACGATATTCACCTGTCTTCCCGCGGGCCACCACATCTTCGGCAGTCCGTCCGCCCCGAAATCAACGGTCTTCAGAATGGGCTCCAACACTCCCTTAAACTCATATTGCCGCTTAAAGAGATTTTGAAGCCGCTCTGTCTGATTGCCATCATCATCTTCTTCTATGACATGAAGAAATATTTCCCTGCCCTCCGTCAAGAATCGATTCGTGGACAGCGGGTGACTTTGTTTTATGATTTCGCGTGCGAGTTTTATGGCCGCGCGAACGCGAATGGCAGAAACGCCCTGTCGAATGAAGGCATCAGCGACCCGCGCCTCCATCAAGTCACGAAAGCCCAGAACAAGACGCCCGTCGTCAAGCGTTACCTCAGGGTCCCACAGAGGTTCGTATTGTTTTCCTGCGGCTTCATGCCCGCGAAGCCACCGAAAAATTCTTGATGCAGGTATGTGAAGCAACCGACTTGCTTCGGCCGGAGTATAAAGGCCAACACCGATCAGATCATTCATCAGAGTCACCCTTCTCACCGTCCGAAGCACACCTCTAGTAGATATGAATCGTACCGACGAAATCTGCAAGTAATAGCGGCCGCGGCTAGCGATCCGCGCGCCCCCCGGCCATGCTTTCGCCGACTTCCCCATAGACATCATCGACTCGTGACCGGCTGACGCTTCCCTGCGGCAACAGCGCGCGGGAACGCTTCCGGCTTTTCGATCCTTTGGGCGGGGAAAATGCTAATGGCGCGGCGCGTCTTGCGCGGCGCCGATTCGACATTGCGCCGACATATCGCGGGCGGGCCGCGACCTCCCGTAGCCCGACCGAACCGGGACGCCCAACATACCGGATACCGCATGCATATCATCATCATAAGCCGGCAAGAGGAAACGACTCGCCGGGCATTTCAGGCCAGCCAGCTTGCGCGCCTTGGCCTTTCCTTCGAGTTCCTTGACGCCTTCGAGGCCCGCGATCTCTCCGATGCCGAATGCCAGGCGGCCGCCAATGTCTGGCCCGGCCCGACGCTGCCGCAGGACATCGCCTGCTTCCATTCACACCGGATGGCGTGGCACAAGGTCGCCGAAATGGGCGCGCCGGTGCTGATCCTCGAGGACGACGCAGTGCTGGCCGACACGCTGCCGCAGGTGCTCGCCGAGATCGAGAGGTCGCCCATGCCGGCCAACACCGCCTACGACCTAGAATTCACGCCCGAGCCGCACATCCTCGCCGAGCACGAGAGCCTCACCTTCCTTGGCGGGAAGGTTGTCGCGCGGCGCGTCTACAAGAACCGCGTCGGGCTGGCCGCCTATGTGATCGGCCCTCAGGTCGCACGCCGCATGCTGCAGGACACCGAGCGCTACGGACTGGTCGATTCCTATTTCTGGCACCGGCCGTGGCTTTCCGGCCTGCAGATCGAGCCGGCGCAGGCCGTGCAGATGCGCTTCCTCGGCGAGGGCGACAGCGTCCTGGCGTTTCATCGCCCGCCGCAGAAGAAGCCGTTTCGGCCTGCAGGCAAGCTGCGCAAGGTCCTGCTGCAGCTGGAGCTGGAGCTCAACCGCGGCCGTTGCCTCCTGCAGGCTGCCTTCCGCTCGCAGCGGCGCGAGCCGCTGATCGACCGGGCGCAGTTCCACACCTGACGCCCCCGGCCGCGGCACTGGTAATTTCCCGCCATTTCCGCCATATACCGCCCATGAGTGCGCTCGCTTCCTTCGCCAAGATGAACGGCATCGGCAACAAGATCATTGTTGCCGACATGCGCGGCCGCGCCGATCGCATCACGGCCGAGGCCGCGATCGCGCTCGTGGCCGATCCGGCAACCCATTTCGATCAGATCATGGCGATCCATGACCCGCGCATTGCGGGCACGGATTTCTACATCGAGATCATCAATTCCGACGGCACGCTGGCGCAGGCCTGCGGCAACGGCACCCGCTGCGTCGTCTCTGCGCTCGCGTCCGAGACCGGCCGGAAGGTGTTCACGTTCCAGACGCTCGCCGGCATCGTCAACGCGGTCGAGCACGAGGACGGGCTGATCTCAGTCGACATGGGTAAGCCTCGCCTTGGGTGGCAGGACATTCCGCTCGCCGAAGAGTTTGCCGACACCCGCGCCATCGAGCTGCAGGTCGGCCCGATCGATGCGCCGGTGCTGCATTCGCCCTCGGTCGCCTCGATGGGCAACCCGCACGCGATCTTCTGGGTCGACGAGGACGTCTGGTCTTACGACCTCGACAAGTTCGGGCCGCTGCTGGAAAACCACCCGATCTTCCCCGAGCGCGCCAACATCACCATTGCGCAGGTCACCTCGCGCACTTCGATGAACATCCGCACCTGGGAGCGCGGCGCAGGCCTCACGCTCGCCTGCGGCTCGGCTGCATGTGCTGCCGCCGTCTCCGGCGTGCGCACCGGCCGCACCGAGCGCAAGGTGACGATCACGGCGCCCAGCGGCGGCAAGCTCATCATTGAGTGGCGCGAGGACGAGCACGTCATCATGACCGGCCCGGCGGAATGGGAATTCGCTGGCGAGTTCGACCCGCAGACTGGCTCCTGGCAGCGCGTCAGCGAGGACGCGGCATGATGTTTAAGCGTTATGTGGGGATCACCCCCACCCCTAGCCCCTCCCCACAAGGGGGAGGGGAATTGGTGCATTTCGCATCGACGACAGCAACTGTTGCCGGGCTCCACGTCCCAGTATCCCCCTCCCCCTTGTGGGGGGGGGGTACGGGGTGGGGGTAGTCTTGCGGAGGTGAAGCCGTGAGCGATCCAAAGGGCATCGACATCCTCACCTTCGGCTGCCGGCTCAATGCCTACGAATCCGAGGTGATGCGGCGCGAGGCGCATACGGCCGGGCTCGACACGCTCGCGGGCGGCGCGGTCATCGTCAACACCTGCGCGGTCACCGCCGAGGCGGTGCGCCAGGCCAAGCAGGCGATCCGCAAGGCCCGCCGCGAGAACCCGGACGCGCGCATCATCGTCACCGGCTGCGCGGCCCAGACCGACCCGGAAGGCTTTGGCTCGATGGACGAGGTCGACCTCGTCCTCGGCAATGAGGAAAAGCTCAAGGCGCACTCCTACCGCGCGTTGCCGGACTTCGGCGTCAACGATTTCGAGAAGGTCCGCGTCAACGACATCATGTCGGTGACCGAGACGGCCTCGCACATGGTGGATTCGCTGGAAGGCCGTGCCCGCGCCTTCGTGCAGGTGCAGAACGGCTGCGACCATCGCTGCACCTTCTGCATCATCCCCTATGGCCGCGGCAATTCCCGCTCGGTGCCGATGGGCTCGGTCGTCGAGCAGGTCAAGCGCCTCGTCGGCAATGGTTTTCGCGAGGTGGTGCTGACCGGCGTCGACCTCACCTCCTACGGCGGGGACCTCCCCGGCACGCCGAAGCTCGGCAAGCTGGTCACGACAATCCTCCGGCAGGTGCCCGACCTTGCACGCCTCCGCCTCTCGTCGATTGACTCGATCGAGGCCGATGAGAGCCTGATGGAGGCGATCGCCGGAGAAAGCCGGTTGATGCCCCACCTGCACTTGTCGCTGCAGGCCGGCGACGACATGATCCTCAAGCGCATGAAGCGGCGCCATCTGCGCGACGATTCCATCCGCTTCTGCGAAGAGGTGCGCCGCCTGCGCCCCGACATCGTCTTCGGCGCCGACATCATCGCCGGCTTCCCGACGGAAACCGACGCGATGTTCGAGAACTCGCTGAAGATCATCGAGGAGTGCGGCCTGACGCATCTTCACGTCTTCCCCTATTCACCGCGCAAGGGAACGCCGGCCGCGCGCATGCCGCAGGTCGACCGACGCATCGTCAAGGAACGCGCAGCCCGCCTGCGTGCCGCAGGCGACGCCGCGCACCTCGCTCATCTCGACCGCCTCGTCGGCTCGACGCAGCGCATCCTCATCGAGAAGGAAGGCATCGGCCGCGCCGAGGGCTTTTTCGTCACCTCGATCGCAGCAGGCGCGCCCGGCGACATCATCGAGGCGAAAATCTCGGGTCACGACGGCGAGAAGCTGATCGCCCAGACTGCCGCCATGCGCGCGGCCTGAAGCAACTGGCAGGAAACATGGCGCTCGGATTCATCAATAAGATCTTCTCCTTCGGCAAGACGGAAGAGGAAGCGGCAAAGCCCGCGGAAGAGCAGGAAGTCCTGCAGCCCGCAGAGCCCGACGTTCCCGCGCCCCAGCCAGCCGAAGTTCCTGCCGAGCCGGCTCCCGAGCCCATTGCGCCCGAGGTTCCTGCAGAACCCGAGGTCGTGCCGCCGCAGCCTGAGGAAGTGCCCGCAGAGCCGGAGCCTGCTCCGGAAGTGCCACAACCCGAACCGGACGTTGCGCCTGCGCCAGAACCAGCGCGGCCCGAAATTCCGGCCGAGCCGGAACCGGTAATGCCGGAGCCGCAACCGGAGGAAGTCCCGCCGGCACCAGCCGAGCCGGAAATTCCGTCCGGCCCGTCGGAGATTCCGTCCACGCCGCAGCCGGAACTTTCCGCCGTCACCGCTGTCGAGGACCGCGCCCCGGCAAAGGTTATCGTCTCAAAAGCGGTTGAGGCGCGGGTCGAGGACGCGCCGGCGGAGGCAGAGACCCAGCCGCAACCGCGGCTGTCCTGGTACCAGCGCCTGTCTCAGGGCCTGTCACGATCGTCGCGCGAGCTGCGCGACTCGATCGCGGGCGTCTTCACCAAGCGCAAGCTGGACGAAGACACGCTGCAGGACCTTGAGGACGTGCTGCTGCGCGCTGATCTAGGCATGGAGACCGCGATCCGCGTGACGGATTCGCTGGCTTCCGGCCGCTACGGCAAGGACATTTCCGGCGAGGAAGTGCGCAAGGTGATGGCCGAGGAGATCGAGAAGGTGCTGGCGCCCGTGGCGAAGCCCCTCGAACTCGACCTCTCGCACAAGCCGCACGTCGTCCTCGTCGTCGGTGTCAATGGCACCGGCAAGACCACGACCATCGGCAAGCTGGCCGCGAAGCTCACCGCTGGCGGACTGAAGGTCACGCTCGCCGCGGGCGACACCTTCCGCGCCGCCGCGATCGAACAGCTGAAGATCTGGGGCGAGCGCACCGGCTCGGAGGTGGTTTCCTCCAAGCTCGGCGCGGATGCCGCCGGCCTCGCCTACGACGCCTTCGAGAAGGCGAAGGCGAACAATTCCGACGTCCTCATCATCGACACTGCCGGCCGCCTGCAGAACAAGGCCGAGCTGATGGCGGAGCTCGAAAAGATCGTCCGCGTGCTCGGCAAGCACGATCCGGAAGCGCCGCACACCGTGCTGCAGACGGTCGATGCCACCACCGGCCAGAACGCGCTCAACCAGGTCGAGATCTTCCGCAATGTCTCGGGCGTCAACGGTCTGGTGATGACCAAGCTCGACGGCACCGCACGCGGCGGCATCCTGGTCGCCATTGCCGCCAAGCATAAGCTGCCGGTCTATTTCATCGGCGTCGGCGAACAGGTCGACGACCTTGAGCCCTTCTCCGCCCGCGACTTCGCCCGGGCGATTGCTGGAGTAAATTGATGGATCAGCCCGTCTTTGAGCGCGATCCCTCGGACCCGAAGAAGCAGGAGCTCAACCCGCTGCTGAAGCTGGCGCTGGAGCTCGGGCCGCTGCTCGTCTTCTTCTTCGCCAATACGCGGGGCGAATGGCTCATCGATACCTGGCCCGTGCTCGGCGGGCTCGGCGGGCCGATCTTCGTCGCCACCGGCCTCTTCATGATCGCAACCGCGGTCGCGCTGGTTGTGTCGTGGCTGCTGACCCGCACACTGCCGATCATGCCGCTGGTGTCCGGCGTCGTCGTCTTCATCTTCGGCGCGCTGACGCTCTATTTGCAGGACGACGTCTTCATCAAGATGAAGCCGACCATCGTCAATTCGCTGTTCGGCGCGGTGCTGCTCGGCGGCCTCATATTCGGCAAGTCGCTGCTCGGCTATGTCTTCGACTCCGCTTTCAGGCTCGACGCCGAGGGCTGGCGCAAGCTGACGCTGCGCTGGGGCGTCTTCTTCTTCGTCCTCGCGGCGATGAACGAGGTCGTCTGGCGCAATTTCTCGACCGATTTCTGGGTCGCCTTCAAGGTCTGGGCGACGTTGCCGATCACCGTCCTCTTCACATTCAGCCAGATGCCGCTCATCATGCGCCATTCCGTGGAGGAAAAGCCGGCTGAATAGGAGGGGCGCAATGGAGTTCATTACCAGCAAGGAAGAACTCCGGGCCCGTTACGGCGAGACCTCTGAGCGCGCCAGGCTCAAGGAAATGCGCGCGCTCGACCACCACGCGCGCAACTTCATCGTTCACAGTCCCTTTGTGCTGATCGGATCTCAGGACGCCGAAGGACGCGCCGATGTCACGCCCAAGGGCGACAAGCCCGGCTTCGTCGCCGTCCTTGATGACGCGACGATCGCCATTCCCGACCGCCCCGGCAACAACCGACTCGACACCTGGGAGAACCTGCTCGCCAATCCGGCGGCGGGGCTATTGTTCATGATCCCCGGCATGAACGAAACGCTGCGCATCAATGGCAAGGGCCGGCTCACGGCTGATTTGGCCCTGCGCGAGAAATTCGCGGTCGACGGCAAACTGCCGATCACCGTTCTCGTCGTTACGGTCGAGGCTTGCTACATGCACTGCGCCAAGGCCTTCATGCGCTCACAACTCTGGAAGCCGGAGACATGGCCGGACCGTTCGACGCTGCCGACCCTCGGCCAGATCCTGGCCGACCAGATCGCGATGACCCAGAGCGGCGCGGAAGTCGACAAATCGCTTGCGGAGGCCTATGCCCGCACGATGTGGTGACCGCACCGCAAGCAGCAACGAGGGGCAGGCATGCATCAGCACAACGACGACGACCAGCTGGTCGAACTACTTTTCCGCAACGGGACGATCACGGTCATCGGCATCGTCCTGTCGTTCTCGCTTTCATTCGTGACGCAGTGGGCCAACAACCCGGTTCCGTGGGAGCTGGACGATCTGCCGGCGCTCGCCTGCCTGTTCCTGGGCATTGCCGCCCAGCTGCGCTCGCTCCTGGTCATGCTCGGCCACGACTCGCTCAAGCGCCGCGTCTTCGACCGGGCGAGCCGGACCTTCATGATCGGCGTGCTGCTGATTGCAGCCGGCGTGTTGGCAGCAATCATCGCCGATCTCGTCGCGCTCCTGAAATAGGCGCCAACACGACGGCAAAAGAAAAGGCGGGCCGAAGCCCGCCTTTCCTATCTTTAGGTCCCAGACGGCGCGTCAGACGCGGCGCTCGACCATCATCTTCTTGATCTCTGCGATCGCCTTGGCCGGGTTGAGGCCCTTCGGGCAGGCCTGCGTGCAGTTCATGATCGTGTGGCAGCGATAAAGGCGGAACGGGTCCTCGAGGTTGTCGAGGCGCTCACCGGTCGCTTCATCGCGGCTGTCGATCAGCCAGCGATAGGCCTGCAGCAGAATGGCCGGGCCAAGGTAGCGATCGCCGTTCCACCAGTAGCTCGGGCACGAGGTCTGGCAGCAGAAGCAGAGGATGCACTCGTAGAGGCCGTCGAGCTTGGCGCGGTCCTCGTGGCTCTGGCGCCATTCCTTCGCCGGGGTCGGCGATACGGTCTGCAGCCAGGGCTGGATCGAAGAGAGCTGCGCGTACGGCACGGTCAGGTCCGGCACCAGGTCCTTGACCACCGGCATGTGCGGCAGCGGGTAGACCTTGATCGCCCCGCTGATGTCGCTCATGCCCTTGGTGCAGGCCAGCGTGTTCGTGCCGTCGATGTTCATCGCACACGAACCGCAGATGCCCTCGCGGCAGGAGCGGCGCAACGTCAGCGTCGGGTCGATCTTGTTCTTGATGTACAGCAGTCCATCGAGAACCATCGGGCCGCAATCGTCCAGATCGACATAGTAGGTGTCGATGCGGGGATTTTCGTCGTCGTCCGGCGACCAGCGGTAGATGCGGAACTCACGAAGGTTGGTCGCGCCTTCCGGCTTCGGCCACACCTTGCCTTCTTGAACCCGGGAGTTCTTGGGTAGGGTGATTTCAACCATTCTCTTTCCCCGCGATCAGTAGACGCGCGCCTTGGGCGCAATCTTGGCCGGGTCGATGCCGCCCTCTTCGAGGGGCAGCATGGTCTCCGTGTGGACCGGGCGGTAGTCGAGCGTGACCTTGCCCTTCTCGTCCACCCACGACAGCGTGTGCTTGCGCCAGTTGACGTCGTCGCGCTGGGTGAAGTCCTCGCGCGCATGCGCACCGCGGCTTTCCTTGCGCGCCTCGGCGCCGTGCACCGTGGTGATGGCGCAGGCCATCAGGTTGTGCAGTTCCAGCGTCTCGACGAGGTCCGAGTTCCAGATCATCGAGCGGTCGTGGACCTTCACGTCCGGCAGCTCCGACCAGATCTCCGACATGCGACGGCAGCCGCTCTCGAGTGACTCCTGGGTGCGGAACACCGCAGCGTCTTCCTGCATCGCGCGCTGCATCTTCTCGCGCAGCACCGCCGTCGGCGTACCGCCGTTGGCGAAGCGCAGGCCGTCGAAGCGTTCCATGATCTTCTCGCAGGCCTGCTCGTTGATGTCCGGAACAGCCGAGTCGCGGTCGATCACTTGGCCGGCGCGGATCGCAGCGGCGCGGCCGAACACGACCAGGTCGATCAGCGAGTTCGAGCCGAGGCGGTTTGCACCGTGCACCGATGCGCAGCCTGCTTCGCCGACAGCCATCAGGCCCGGCTGGATGCGCTCCGGGTTGGCGGCGTCGGCGTTGAGCACCTCGCCCCAGTAGTTCGTCGGAATGCCGCCCATGTTGTAGTGGACGGTCGGCAGAACCGGGATCGGCTCGCGGGTCACGTCGACGCCAGCGAAGATCTTGGCGCTCTCCGAAATGCCCGGCAGGCGCTCGTGCAGGACCGCCGGATCGAGGTGGTCGAGGTGCAGGTAGATGTGGTCCTTGTTCTTGCCGACGCCGCGGCCCTCGCGGATCTCCAGCGTCATGCAGCGCGAGACGACGTCACGCGAGGCAAGGTCCTTTGCCGACGGAGCATAACGCTCCATGAATCGTTCGCCCTCGGAGTTGACGAGATAGCCGCCCTCGCCGCGGGCACCCTCTGTGATGAGGCAGCCTGCGCCGTAGATGCCGGTCGGGTGGAACTGGACGAACTCCATGTCCTGCAGCGGCAGGCCAGCGCGGGCAACCATGCCGTTGCCGTCGCCGGTGCAGGTGTGCGCGGACGTCGCCGAGAAGTAGGCACGGCCGTAGCCGCCGGTTGCCAGCACCACCATCTTCGCAGCGAAGCGGTGGATGGTGCCGTCGTCGAGGTTCCAGGCAACGACGCCGGTGCAGACGCCGTCGGTCATGATCAGGTCGAGCGCGAAGTACTCGATGAAGAACTGCGCGTTGTTCTTGACCGACTGGCCGTAGAGCGTGTGCAGGATCGCGTGGCCGGTACGGTCAGCCGCGGCGCAGGTACGCTGCACCGGAGGACCGTCACCGAAGTTCTGCATGTGGCCGCCGAACGGGCGCTGGTAGATGCGACCGTCTTCGGTACGGGAGAACGGAACGCCGTAGTGCTCGAGCTCGTAGACCGCAGCCGGAGCCTCGCGAGCGAGGTATTCCATGGCGTCGGTGTCGCCCAGCCAGTCAGAGCCCTTGACGGTGTCGTAGAGGTGCCACTGCCAGTGGTCCGGCCCCATGTTGCGCAACGAGGCGGCGATGCCGCCCTGTGCCGCTACGGTGTGCGAGCGGGTCGGGAACACCTTGGTGATGCAGGCCGTCTTCAGGCCCTGCTCGGCCATGCCGAGGGTGGCACGCAGGCCCGCGCCGCCGGCGCCGACCACGACCACGTCGAACTTGTGGTCGACGAAGGTATACGCTCTTCCGTTTACGGCAGGACGTTCGAGGTTCTTTCTGATCTCGGCCACGTCTTTAGCCTCCGAATGCGATCTTGAGCAGCGCGAACAAGGACGCCGCGCCAAGGATGAGGGTGTAGAAGATATTGAGCATCAGCAGCGCGATCTTGCAGAGCTCGCCGTGGACGTAGTCCTCGATGATCATCTGCATGCCGAGCTTCATGTGATAGAGCACGGAGAGCAGCGCGAGGATCAGCACGACCGTCACGAACGGATTGCCGAGCGTGGCGCGGACCTCGGCGAACGATGCATCGCTGAGCGCAATGATCAGGCCGATGAAGAACAGCATCAGCGGCAGGTTCGCAACGCCCGTCAGGCGCTGGTACCAGAAGTGGCCGGTGCCTTCGCGGGCGGCGCCGAGGCCGCGCACGCGCGAGAGTGGAGTGCGGAAATCGGACATATGCTTATGCTCCCCGCGCCATGTAGCCGATGATCCAGATCACCACGGTGATCGCGACCGAAATGAACGGCATCGCGACCGCCATGCGGGTGGACGCGTGCTTCTCGAGCCAGTGGCCGGTGTCCATGACGAAGTGGCGGATGCCGCCGATCGCGTGATGGATCAGCGCCCAGGTGAAGCCGAACAGGACCAGCCTGCCGAACCAGGACCCGTAGATCACGCTCAGCGTGTTGAACCAATCCTCGGACGTCGCCGCTGCGAGCAGCCAGGCAACGAACAGGAGGATACCGAAGTAAAGCGCGCCGCCGGTGATGCGGTGTACGATCGACATCACCATCGTCGGGATGGGTTTGTAGATCTGCAGGTGCGGTGAAAGTGGTCTGGCGCGGGTGGCTGTGGTTTTGCTCATGGCTCCCCCAAATCTAAGGGCCTCGCTCCGAGCTTATTCAACGGCGGTGCCGGTACGGATCGCGACCTTTTGGCGTGCGGGTCTTCTAATGCGGATTTCGCAGCGCGTCAAAGCCGTAAAGTGGCGATAATGCGGCCGAATTTCCCGCAAACCCGCTTCAATCGATTAATCGTCGCTTGCCCCACCGGCATTTTTTGCCGGCCGGGACGCAGGTTCACCTGCGGCAGGTAAGCGGTTCCTTGCCCGCATGCATCCAAAGCGCCTCACCGCCCTCGACCACGAGCGCCATTCCGCTCTGGCCGAAACGGGTGTTCTGATTCGGCGGCGCTGCCATCAGTTCGAACACCTCGCCCTCGGTGTTGGTGAGGCGCACCGCGCCACGGCCGGCTTCGACACGGATGCTGCCGCCGGTCTCGCAGGCATAGGTTGCGCTGCGTGGCTGGGGGACATTGCCGTCACCGATGGTGCCGGTCGTTTCGGACGTCGGGCCCGTCTCGGACACGCAGGCTGCAAGGAAAAGGACGGCGCCTGCTGCCAGGGCCACTCGCAGGGCGTCACGGCCCGGATGAAATTTCGTCGTCATGAGCGGCAGGGATGCTTTCAGTCGAATTGAGGATGAAGGGCCCGGAAGAGACGCGGGGCTCGCAGTGTCAGGCGACGTCGTAGCGAATGACGTGCGAGGTCCAGTCGGCGGGGGCTGCGATCTGCTCGTAGAGCCGGCGTCCTTCTTCCGGCTGGCGCGGCGCGTTGAGGATCAGCCGCGACCAGCCGCGCTCCTCCGCCTGATCGCTCAGGACGTCGATCAGCGCCTTGGCGATGCCCTTCTTGCGATGATCGTGGTGCACGTAAAGGTGATCGACCTGCCCGCAACGCAGGCCCGAAATCGGGTCCGGCATGTCGGTGAAGATGGCAAAGCCGACGAGATTGTCGTCGATGCGCGCGCCGAGCACTTCCGCCACGCGGTCCTGCAGCAGCGTCTCGGCATAGAACTCGTCCGGCCTGCGCGGCGCGCCGCGCTTCAGGGCCTGCACATAGGCGGCGAGCAGCGGCGCGAACGCCCGGGCGTCCTTGAGGCGCAGAAGGGTGATGTCGATCTGGTGTGGCTGATTCATGCACCGCTCCTTTATCGCAATTGTATCGGCCCAGGCGGATGGGGCTGTCAATCACCGCGCGTTAACCATGTTCGCATGCGCGGGCCTGACCAGGTGCAGAAGCCCTTAACAATGGTTAATAAAAGGTTAATATCTGAGTTAACGTTGCTGTTCTTGTCGGCTTGGGAGCAAACCGATGCGCAATATCTTCCTAGCAAGTGCCGTCGCTGCGGCGATGCTGGCTTCTGTTTCCGTAGCGGCAGCCGGCGGCGCGGTTAGCGACCGGGTCTATGCCGACTCCTATGGCAACCTCGTGATCCATAGCCCCGCCGGCTACAAGCGCATCATCGTCGGCATGGGCCATACCGCCGACGCCTACAACGAGACCGGCTCCTACTACGAGCCCCAGGTCGTCTACCTCGACGACAAGCCTCAGGCCGAGGAAAAGACTTACACCTTCTGCACCCGCCCGCCGCATGTCTGGACGGGCCGCGCCCACATGTACGGCCTGACCGACGGCGAGATCCCGCAAGCGCCGCTCGTCTGCAGGTAACCGGGTTTTCAACGAACAGAGGGGGCGTCGATGCAGGCAGCGCAGACCTTTCGCCGCTCCCCGCGCGTTGCCTTTCGCCCGCAGTCACGACTGTCGCGCTACATCTCCCGCTTCGACGCGGGCGAGACACTTCGTTCCGCCATCTACGGCATGCTGGCGGGGGTGATCGCGCTGGTCGCCCTTGAAGTCCCCGTAGCCTTCGAGAGCGAGGCCCCGGCATTGCGGCCGATGGGCACGCCGGCAGCCCCCATCAGCCGCGCGGCACCTCAGCCCCGAGAGGCAACAAGCTATACCGCTCCCCCGGCAGAATCTTCCATTGACCCGCTGCTCCGGCCGATGCAGCTCGACCTCAAGGCCAACGGCGTGGTTGAGCTCACCGGCCTGATCGAGCCCGGTTCGGCCCGACGTATTCGCGAGAAATTCGCGACCGTTGAGTCAGAGGTGAAGACGGTCTCCCTCAATTCGCCGGGCGGCTCGATTGAAGATGCAATCGCCATTGCGCGGATGTTGCGCGAACGAGGCGTCGCCACCCAGGTCGCCGACGGCGCCATCTGCATTTCCTCCTGTCCATTGCTTTTTGCCGGCGGCGTCACGCGCAAGGCGGCAGAGGGCGCCACTTTCGGCGTCCACCAGTTCTATGCAGAGACGAAGCTTTCGCGCACTGATCCGGCACAGGCGATGTCAGACGCACAACTCACCATCGCGCGCATCGCCCGCTATCTCACGGAAATGGGCGTGGAAGCGGAGTTGTGGCTGCATGCGCTCGATACGCCGCCGCAGTCGCTCTATCACCTGTCGCGCGACGAGCTCGTCCGCTACGCACTGGTGACCGAGACCTCCAACTAGCAGGAGCCCGACTTCTCTTCCGTCGGGCAAACGAACAGGCTCGGCCGCACGCAATCGCGGCCGGCGCGCTTGGCGTCGTAGAGCGCGGCATCAGCACGAGCGAACAGCGACTGCGGTCTTTCTCCCTCGGCCAGTTCCGCAACGCCAAAGCTGGCGCTGATGCGCAGGTCGCGGGCAATGTCCTGTGGCCGGCTGGCGGAATAGACGCTGCGGATGTTTTCCGCGAGGAGTCTCGCCGCGTGCAGGTTGGTCGCGGGCAGGATGACGGCAAATTCCTCGCCGCCGATGCGCGCGGCAACATGATTCGGCCGCCCAATGCGGCGCAGAATGTCGGCAAACAACACGATCAGACGGTCGCCGGCCGTGTGGCCATAGGTGTCGTTGACCGTCTTGAAGTGGTCGAGGTCGCAGGTCACCAGCGTCAGCGGCAAATGCTTCTCGGCACTCTCGCGCGCGAGCTCTGCCAACCGCAGCTCGAAGCCGCGCCGGTTGAGAAGGCCCGACAGCGCGTCAGTCTCGGAGCGCAGCGTGATCTGCTGGATGATGTCGAAGGCAAGGCTGGCCAGGAGCAACAGGCCGGTTGCCACCACCAGCACCGTGCCGAGCGACTGCGATGCCATCGCATAGGTGGTCGTCAGGTAGCTCGCCGGGGACGGCCCCGTGCCACCGAAGGCCACTGCCAGGAAGGGCTTCAGCAGGTAGTGCAGCGAGCTGATGACGAGGAAGCCCGCCAGGACGTTGTCGAGCGTGCGGCGCTTTGGCGCGAGCAGGATGATGTAAACGCCCAGCGCCTGCATCGCGCAGTAAGGCGCCTGGTAGAGCATCAGCCGCGTGAACGAATCGCGCGGCATTCCGTGAATGACGCTGCTGATTCCCACCGAAACAATGAAGATGCACGCCAGCGCCGCCATCGGCGTCTTCACATTGTAATGCCAGGTCAGGCCGATATTGAGCAATGTGAGGGCGACCAGGAACAGGACGTGGCCGAGGAAGGCGCCGAGCTGCAGATTCGAAAAATACGGCAGCAGGAATTCGGAGACGCCGTAGGCGATGCCCATCACATAGGTCGCCGCGAACCACCATGCGGAAATGTAGCGGCGGTCGTAGAGCGCGATTGCCGCAAAGGCAGCGCTGAACAGCCCCGTGATCGACAGGGCTATGATCAGGATGTAGGCCGCACCGGTCATGGAGGTTCCCGTTTGGTAACGGGATAATGGATAGCAACAAAAAGAAGGTTAAGGCCTAAAATAATGAACCGGCCCACCCTGCGGCGGCCGGTCCACTGTAATTTCTCGTTGATTGAGCCTTACCGGCTGGCAGCGATGCCGAGGATGAGGCCGGTTGCGACGCTGATCAGCAGGTAGTCGTTGTCGACCTTGACCCACTGCTGGCCCTTCGACGGGCGCTTCAGGCCGTGGCGGTGGTAGTCACGAACCGCCGGACGGCGCTTCCAGTCCGCCACGCGCTCGCCGCGCTTCCAGTGATGACGCTTCGGCGCCGGAGCGTGCGCCTGCGGCTTCTTGCCGGGAGCCTGGAAATGCGGCTTCGGCGCCGGCTGGTGATGATGCTGCGGGGCCGGGTGCCGCGGATCGTGGCGGGTCTGGGCCTGCGCCATCGGGGCCGCGATGAAGGAGAAGGCAATCGCCGCAAGGATCGTACGCTTGAACATTCTTGGGGGGTCCTCGTTGTTGATGAGGCGAACCTAGCGGCGCGAAACTGAATGGAAAATGAACGGTAAGATTACCGTTTGGTAATTAAATCAAATCTTTACGAAGGTTAACGCGCGCAGGAAACAGCCTGCCGGACTGATTGGCCCGGCAGGCTGGACGCTAAGACCGAGAGATCAGGCGGCTTCGCGCGGCCCGATTGTCGTGGTGACGGAACCGAGCCCTTCGACCTCGACGACACAGACATCCCCCGGCACCAGCGCGCCCACTCCGGCAGGCGTGCCGGTGTAGATCACGTCCCCGGCCTCGAGCCGGATCGACTGCGACAGAATCGCAATCACCTCCGGGATCGACCAGATCAGGTCGGCAATGTCGCCGCGCTGGCGCTCCTTGCCATTGACCGACAGGGTGATGGCGCCGGAGCTGATGTGCCCGACTTCCTCCACCTTCGCGATCGGGCCGCAGACGGCGGAGCGGTCAAATCCCTTGGCGAAATCCCAAGGACGGCCAAGCTCCTTGGCTTCGGCTTGCAGATCGCGGCGCGTAAGATCGTTGCCGATCGCGTAGCCAAACACATGCGACAGCGCGTCGGCCTCGGGAATATTGAAACCAACCTTGCCGATCGCGACCACCAGCTCACCTTCGTGATGCAAGTCTTCGGTCAGCGGCGGGTAAGGGATCGCGGCACCGTCATCAACCACCGCGTCCGCGGGTTTGGTGAAGAAGAACGGCGGTTCACGATCGGGATCCTTTCCCATCTCGCGCGCGTGCGCGGCGTAGTTGCGGCCAACGCAGAAGATGCGGCGGACCGGGAAACGGGCGGTCTCGCCGCGAACGGCAACGCTTGCCTGCGGCGCTGGGGGAAATACGAATGTCACGCTGTGCTCCAATGATGCTGCGGCCTGAGAGGCCGGCTTATAGCTCATCCTCGATGACGGCGCGAATGCGCTTTGCGGCAAGGCCGTCGCCATAGGGATTGATCGCCTGCGCCATGCGCCGGTAGTGCGCCTCGTCGGTCAGGAGCTTCGACGCCTCGCCGACGATCCTGCCACGATTGGTGCCGACAAGGATGACGGTTCCCGCCTCGACGGCTTCCGGGCGCTCGGTCGTGTCGCGCATCACCAGGATCGGCTTGCCAAGCGACGGCGCCTCCTCCTGCACGCCGCCGGAATCGGTGATCATGATGAAGGCGCGATCCATCAGGTGCACGAACGGCTCGTAGTCGAGCGGATCAATCAGGTGGATTGCCGGATTGGATCCGAGCAGCCGCTCGACCGGCTCGCGCACGCTCGGGTTCGGATGCACCGGATAAACGATCTGCACGTCATGCTTCTGCGCAATCTCGTTGAGCGCGTTGCAGATGTTCTCAAAGCCGATGCCGAAATTCTCCCGCCGGTGACCTGTCACCAGCACCAGCCTTTTCTTTGGGTCAAGGAACGAGAAGCGCTGCGCAAACTCAGCCTGCCGTGCCGGCTCGCGCGTCTTCTCCACCGTCTCGAGCAACGCGTCGATCACCGTGTTGCCGGTGATGTGGATGTGGGCTTCCGGAACGCCTTCGCCGAGCAAATTGGCCTTGGACGTCGCCGTCGGTGCGAAATGAAAACGCGTCGCAAGCGTCGTCACGCGCCGGTTCATCTCTTCTGGCCACGGCGCCTGCAGGTTGCCAGAGCGCAACCCCGCCTCGACATGGCCGAGCGGGAGCCGCCGGTAGAAGGTAGCAAGCGATGCTGCCAGCGTCGTCGTCGTGTCGCCGTGGACGAGAACGAGGTCGGGCATTTCCCGGTCTAGCACCTGGCCGATGCCGGTCAGCACGCCGGCGGTAACCGCGTCGAGCGTCTGGTTGGGCTTCATCAGGTCGAGGTCGTGGTCCGGCACGATGTCGAACAGCTCCAGCACCTGGTCGAGCATCTGCCGGTGCTGGGCTGTAACGCAAATGCGCACCCGCAGCCGGTCGGAGCGCTGCAGCTCCTTCACCACCGGGGCCATCTTGATCGCCTCCGGCCGCGTGCCGAAAACGGCAAGCACGGTCTTCGTCGGTCGGTCCCCTCGCGGCATGGCGTCCCCCTCTCCTGACTATGAGAAAGTCATAGCGCAAAACTCGTTCCCGGGCAGTAAAGCCGGGGCGAGACTGACCTCAGACTTACGTAGCATCACCCCCGACACTTGACCGAAGGCGCGGAAAACACGAAAAGACGAATTATCACGAAAGACGCGACATGGACTTCGAAGCCTTTTTCGCCACGAAGCTGAACGTCCTGCGGGACGAAGGGCGCTATCGCGTCTTTGCCGAGCTGGAGCGCCAGGCTGGCGCATTCCCCGCTGCACGCCGCCACGCCAACGGCGAGATTCGCGACGTTACCGTCTGGTGCTCGAACGACTATCTCGGCATGGGCCAGCATCCGAAGGTGATCGCAGCCATGCATGAGGCGCTTGACCGCTACGGTGCGGGCGCCGGCGGCACCCGCAACATTTCCGGCACCAATCACTATCACGTCCTGCTCGAGCAGGAGCTTGCCGACCTGCACGGCAAGGAGGCCGCGCTGCTGTTCACCTCGGGCTACGTCTCCAACTGGACCAGCCTGTCGACGCTCGGGGCGCAGATCCCGGACGTCGTGATCTTGTCCGACGCCGGCAACCACGCCTCGATGATTGAGGGCATTCGCCACTCGAAGGCCGAGCGCCGCATCTGGAAGCACAATGACGTCGAGGATCTCGACCGGCAACTCGCCGAGGTCGGCCCCGACCGGCCGAAGATCGTCGCCTTCGAGAGCGTCTATTCGATGGACGGCGACATCGCCCCTATTGCTGACATCGTCGAGGTCGCCGAAAAGCATGGCGCGATGACCTATCTGGACGAGGTCCATGCCGTCGGCATGTACGGCCCGCGTGGCGGCGGTATTGCCGAGCGCGAAGGGCTGATGAACCGGATCACCCTGATCGAGGGCACTCTCGGCAAGGCTTTCGGCGTTGTCGGCGGCTATATCACCGGCTCCGCGGCGCTGATCGATTTCATCCGCTCCTACGGCTCAGGCTTCATCTTCACGACCGCTCTGCCGCCGCACATCGCGGCTGGCGCGCTCGCCTCGATCCGCCACCTCAAGACCAGCAATGTCGAGCGCGCGGCCCATCGCGACCGCGTCGCAAAAGTGCGCCAGCGTCTCGACAAGCTCGGCATCCCGGTGATGCCGAACCCGAGCCACATCGTGCCGGTGATGGTGGGCGATGCGGCCAAGTGCAAATGGATCTCCGACCTGCTGCTCGACGAGTACGGGGTCTACGTCCAGCCGATCAATTATCCGACGGTGCCGAAGAAGACCGAGCGCCTGCGTATCACGCCGACGCCGCTGCACACCGATGCCGACATCGACGCGCTGGTGCATGCCCTGTCGAGCCTCTGGTCCCGCTGCGCCCTCGCCCGCCAGGTCGCCTGACATTTCGGCAAACGGAACGCGCCTGAATAGGCCTGCGCGGCCGCGGCGAGTTGCGCTATCAGGCGGCCAGCCCGCACAGAGTGTTCCCGCATGCCCTCTTCCGCACGTCCCGACGATCGCTACGCCGCCTTCCGCCACTCGTCATATCTGCGCTTCTTCGGCGCCCGCTTCGCGACGAGCTTTGCGTCGCAGATCGTATCGGTGTCGGTGGGCTGGCAGGTTTATGACCTGACTCGCAATCCGTTCGATCTAGGACTTGTCGGTCTGGTGCAGTTTGCGCCGGCGTTGCTGCTGGTGCTGGTGACGGGCGCCGTTTCCGACCGGTTCGGCCGGCGCCTTATCATGGGCCTCGCCATCACCGTCGAGGCGCTGTGTGCGCTCGCGCTGCTGCTTCTCACGCTTCGGGGTCTCACCAACGTCGTGCACGTCTTCCTCGTGCTGGCGGTGTTCGGCACAGCCCGCGCGTTCTTTTCGCCTGCCTCATCGTCGCTCGTCGCCAATCTCGTGCCGCCGGAGGATTTCGCAAACGCCGTCGCCTGGAACTCGTCTGCCTGGCAGGTCGCCACCATCGTCGGCCCGGTAGCGGGCGGCCTGCTCTACGGCATCTCGCCTGAAGCAGCCTACACCGTCGCCACTGTGATGATGGGCGTTGCCGCGCTGCTGATCTTCTCGATCCCGAAGCCCGTACAGCATTTCGAGCGCGAATCGAGCGGCCTTGGCTCGCTCTTTGCCGGCTTCAGCTACATTCGCAGCGAGAAGGTGGTGCTGGGGGCAATCTCGCTCGACCTCTTCGCCGTGCTGCTGAGCGGCGCGATCGCGCTCCTTCCGGTCTATGCGCGCGATATCCTCGAGCTCGGCCCATGGGGGCTCGGCATGCTGCGCTCGGCGCCGGGCCTTGGCGCGGTCTGTGTTGCCGTCTGGCTTGCGGGCCATCCGATTCGCGACCATGCCGGCCTGCTCATGTTCTTCTTCGTCGCGCTGTTCGGCGTCTTCACCATCGTCTTCGGTGTCTCGACGATCCCGTGGTTGTCGATCACGGCGCTGGCGCTGCTCGGCGGTGCCGACATGGTTAGCGTCTATATCCGCAGCACGCTGATCCAGCTCTGGACGCCGGACCGCGTGCGCGGCCGCGTCAGCGCGGTTAATGGCGTCTTCGTCGGGGCTTCGAACGAGCTTGGCGAATTCCGCGCCGGCACCATGGCGTCACTGATCGGCACCGTCCCCGCCGTGGTCGTCGGCGGCATTGGCGCGATCGGCATCGCAGCGCTATGGGCGTGGCTGTTCCCGGAGCTCAGGAAAGCACGCCGTCTCGACGGCCGTACCTGATCGCCTCGTTGGCCTCGGCGGCCGGAACCACGCGCGCGTCGGACCCATGCTCGAAGATGTGCTGGAGGAATTCCTCCAGCCAGCGTCGCAGCCTGATGTCCCACAAGAACCGGCCGTTGAGGTGCTCGCGGCCCTGCTGCGCGCCGGGCAGCTCGAAGCGGCTTGCGCCGCGCACCACCCAGCTGTGCATCATCGCCCGCGTCAGTTCGGCATGGAACTGGATGGCATAGGCCTTCTTGCCATAGCGGAAGGCCTGATTGGGATAGGTCTGGCCGCCTGCAAGAAGCGCGGCGCCGCAAGGCAGCGAAAAGCCCTCCCGATGGAACTGGTAGACCATGTCCGGCCAGTCCATCATCTGCTTGCCTTCCTGGGTCGCGTGGATCGGGTACCAGCCGATTTCGACTGCACCGTCCTCGCGCGGGCCAACGCGGCCGCCAAGATGATTCACCAGCATCTGCGCGCCAAGGCAGATGCCGAGGAACGGCTTTTCTTCCTTGAGCGGCACGGCGAGCCACTCGGTTTCGCGCCGGATATACTCCTCCGGGTCGTTGGCGCTCATCGGGCCGCCAAACACCACCGCGCCGCGATGCTCGTGCAGCGTCTCCGGCAGCGGATCGCCCAGCGGCGGGCGCCTGATGTCGAGATGGAAGCCCGCCTGAGTGAGAAGCTGGCCGACCCGGCCCGGGCTCGATCGCTCCTGATGCAGCACGATGAGGATCTTTCCCCGCGAGGGTCGATGCGGATCGTGCGGATGCATGTCAGTCCTGTTCGCCTATTCCCGCCGCTTCGCGCGCCTGCTTGCGCAGGAGCACCCGTTCGCGCTGCTCGATTCCGATCAGTTCGGCAACGCGCCAGACGACATTGTCCTCGAGTTCGTGCAGCTCGCCATCGGCGTAGACGACTTCCCAGAGCAGACGCACCAGCTCCGATTTTTGCGGCTGCTGCAGCGTGCGGTTGAGCACGCTGGTGAACTGGTAGAAGTCGATCGCCTCGCGGCTCGCCTGCTCGCCCGCTGACAGCAGCTGGTCGAGCTGCTTGCCCGACACGCCGAACGCTTCTGCCAGTCCCGAGCGCAACTGCGCGCGCTCGGAATCCGCGCGCGTGCCATCCGCGTCCGCAACATAGGTCAGCAGTGCCGCCGCCGCCACGCGCGGATCGTCCGCTTCCGGCAGCTTGTCGCCGGAAGCTGGCTTCAGATTGGCCAGGAAGGTCTTGAGGTGGTCGAGCATACCTTCTTAGTAGCGCGAAGCTTTTGGCTAGAACAGCCTGAAGCCGGCGGGTTTTTCTTCCTTTTCTTCGGGATCGACACCTGGATCATCCGGAAGGCGCGCAATCCGGACTTCTTCCTCTTCCAGATCAACCGGCTCGGCATCGAGCACCGGCGGCGTGATGACGACCGAAGCGGGACCTGCCGCTTCCTCTGGTTTCTTCGCGGCAGCCGGGCGCGCGGGCTGCTCCACCTTCGCCTCCTCGACAGGCTCGGCCGGGGCGGTCGGGGGGGCAGGAGCAGCTATTACGGGCTTCGGCGTGGGCGCCTCCGGCTCGTAGGGCTCGATCAGCTGGCTGATTTTTTCGGCCGGCACCTTCCACTCGAACGCGTCGAGTCTGCCGGTGACGGGCGACAGCGGCGCCCATTTTTCCGAAACGACGCCGTCGGCAACCCAAGCCGGATCGCGCTGCGCGCGCACGGCCTGACCGAGCAGATGACGGATCTTGCCCTGGTCGCCGGTTTCGGCCTCCTCGATGTCGGCAAGCAGCAGGAACACGCTTTCGCGCGGACCGAGCCTTGCCGCAGTCTCCGCCTCGCGCCGCGCAAGTCCGAATTCGCCGGCATCGAGCGCAGCCCGTGCCACCACGAGCGAAGACTCGACATTGTTGCGGCGAAGCGACTGCAGGCGCCTGCCGCGTTCAAGGCGATCATGGGTTGAATCGCCCGGCCGCGCGTGGACATAGGCCTCGGCGATCTCGGGATGCGGCTCGAGTTTCCAAGCAGCCTCGAGGATCTTTGCGCCCTTGCGCACGTCGTTGAGGCGGACGCACGCGCGCGCGGCAATCACCGCAGCCGGAACGAGGTCCGGCGCGAGCTTGTTGGCTTCGGTCGCGGCAGTGCGCGCACCGGCTGGATCGGCATCGAAGATCGCCTGGGCCTTCGCCGTCAGCAGCACCGCGCGGCGGCGGTTGGCTACGGTCCTGTCGATCTGCTTGGTCGCCTTCTGCGTCTCGACCAGCTTCAGCGCGCCGTCCCAGTCGCCCGCCTCGACCTTCTCTTCAAGCGTCGAATCGGTGGCCCAGCCAAGCTGCGGTGCCACCTCCGCAGCCCTTGCCGCATAGTGACGCGCAGCGACACGGTCGCCCAGCCGTTCAGCCTCCAGATAGAGGCCGCGCAGACCAAGCAGGCGCATTTCCGGATCGGCCAGCATCGCCTCAAACTTGGTCCGCGCCGCTTCGTGGTCGCCTTCGAGGAGCGACGCCTGCGCGTCGAGAAGATGAATTAGCGGTTCCTGATCGGCGGCGATCAGCTTCATCGCTTCCTTTTTCTTCTTACGTGCCAGCGCGGCATCGCCCGCACCGGCGGCGACCATGCCGGTCGACAGCGCCTGGTAGCCACGGTCGCGGCGGCGGACGCGGAAATAGCGGGTCACGGTGTAGGGGCTGTACCAGATGCCTTTCAGAACCCACCAGCTCAGCATGGTCAGCGCCACGACCGCCACCATGATGACGGCGGCGACCATCAGGCTCACCTGATACTGGTAGCCGTTGAAGGTCATGACCAGCTCGCCGGGCCGGTCGGCGAGCCACGCGAAGCCAAGACCAATCAGGAAAACGAGGAGCAGGAAGAACAGGATACGGAACATCAGTTAGCTCCTCAGCGCGGCGGCCAAAGCCTGGTCGACAAGCTGGTCGACTTCGCGGCGCGCCCGCACCTTCTCGATGAACGGCTTGCCCGCTTCCTTCGCGGCGTCCGGCAAATTTTCGTATTCGGTCAGCGCACGCTCGAGGTTCCCGGCCTCGACGGCGGCGTCAATGCGCGCCGCGATCTCCGGCACACCGTCGCCCTCAACCATGCCGACGGGACGGACCTGCACCAGCCCCATCGCGCTCTGCCACAGCTTGTCGGCGATGCCCGCATCGGGATCGACCGGACGCTCGGCGGCGATCATGGCATTGGCGGCTGCATCAGCTTCCGCCGCGAGCTGCGCAAGCGTCGCCACGCCGTTCTGCGCGTAGGGGCGGAGGCCGTCTAGTTCGGCCGCATCCGGCGTCAGCGCTTCAATGGTGTCGAGCTCAGCCTTGAACGGCACGCCGCGGTCAACCGCAGCCTTCAGCGCCGAGACGGCGATGACCATCGCGGTCGACGGCGCATCCGCCTGTTCGTCGAGGCGCGAAGCGAACTCGCTGATACGGGTTTCAAGACCTTCGAGGCGTCCGGTCAGCTGCGACTGCGCATTCTGCACATTCGTGACTAGCTCGCGCAGCGAGGCAACATCGTTGCTCATCTCCCCAAGCGCTGCTTCATCGGTTGCCGGGTTTTCCCGCAGTTCCCGGATCGCGTTTTCAAGGTTCGTCAGGCGCTCCTCAACCGGCGTGAGATCGATGGTGCCCGCATCACCGGCCGTCTGCGCCGCAGACGCAACTTCCTGGCGCAGCCCCTCGACCTGCTCGGTGACGGTGGCGAGGCGCTGTTCGGCCTCCTGCAGGCGTGCTTCGAGTGCGGACGTATCGGCCCCGCCCGACGGAGCGGATGCAACTTGCTGGCGCAGCGCGGCCACCTGTTCCTCCAGCGAGGCGATGGCCGGGCTGTGGTCCTCAAGGACGCTGCGGCTGCCGGGGAGCAGTCCCGCGAAGTGCAGGCCGCCGGCAATCGCCAGCGCGATCACGCCGCCTGCGACGCCTGCAAGCAGCGAGCCGCTAGAGCCGCGCTTCGCGGCCCCCGGCGATCGCACCGATTCGCTGCGGCCGAAGGAACTTGAGGATGCCGTGCTGTAGGGTGATTCGCCCTCGGGCAAGTCGCGAACCGGTTTTTCTGTAGTCGCCTCCGGCTCAAAAGGCTCGGCCGGTGTCTCGGACGCGTCGACGGCCTCTGCCGGCTGGGTAGGTGCGTCCGTTTCGGCTGGCTGATCGACGGGAGAAGCTTCTGCTTCTGCTGCCTTCCGCTCCTCGTCCAGACGCGAGACCTCGTCAGGCGAAAGGTCGATCGTCACAGGCTCCCGGCTGGATTTTGAGTGTCGGGTTCGGGGCGTCTTCACCATGCCGGCAGTCCTTCAGCTCATGACGGTTCACGATAACCGTTTCTTCCTGATCTAGGCCGCTCGCTAGATCGTGAAAAGGGCAACGCGGTGGTCACCTTCCCGAATGGGTAAGAAGAAGTTCAAGAACGCTTTCTTCGGAAGGCGCCGCGCTTACGAAGATGCGCTTGGCATCAACGCCGAAAAACGCCGTCGCGACTTTTTGCGAGATGCAGAAGAACGTCGTCTTTTCAAATGCTTGCCATATACCTTCACGGGCTGTTAGCCCGGCAAGCAGCTGGCCAGCACGCTCCGACAGCACCGGCGCGCCCCACACTTCTCCTTGCGCAATCGCATTCAAAACAAAGTCAGTTGGGTAACTGACTTCTTCTGCCGAATACACTTCGGCGACGTCGAGACGAATGCCGCACGCGTCCAGCGCATCGGCAAATCCCTTCGTCCGCTGTACTGCCGCGAGGTGCAGGAGGTGCGAACCGGCGGGCAGCTCCTTGCTAATTAGATCGGCAAGCTGCACGGCTGTTCCGCCTGCTATGCGCACATTCGTGAAGCCAGACTTCCTTGCCTCAGATCCGGTCGCCTCCCCAACCGCATAGAGCGGCCGGGTGTGGAATGCATCGATGAGTTTCGCCGGTATGTGCCGAACGGCATTGGGGCTGGTGACAATGACGGCGTCATAGACACCCGGCGGGGCCGGCAGTTTCGGCTCAACCGGCACGATCCTGGTCAGCGGCAGGACGATGGGCGCGAAGCCCAGCGCCTTGAGCCGCGCGGCGGTGGCGCTCGCGCCGGGTTCGGGGCGGGTTACGAGAACCCGCTTCCTCAAGACCAGCCTTCGAAGAATTTCGCGCCAGCCTTGTCGCGGATCCGCGCGCCGGCGTCCGCGCCAAGTGCGGCGGCTTCCGCCACGCTGCCCTCGGCGCCGATTTCGTACACCTGGCCGCCGTCCGGCGTCAGAATCATGCCGCGGAAGTCGATGCGGTCGCCTTCAACCTGCGCATAGCCGGCAAGCGGCGTGCGGCAGGAGCCGTCGAGCGAGGCAAGGAACGCGCGCTCGCAGGAAAGCGCCGCGCCCGTTGCGGCATGGCTGATTGGCGCAAGCAGTGCCTTCACCCGCTCGTCGCCAATGCGGCTTTCAATGCCGATGGCGCCCTGCCCCGGCGCAGGCGGAAATTTCTCCACCGGCAAGAGTTCGGTGATGATGTCCGAAAGCCCGAGACGGCGAAGACCGGCGTTGGCCAGCAGCGTTCCGGCAACCTGTCCCTCATCCAGCTTGCGCAAGCGCGTCTGCACATTGCCGCGGAACATCACGACCTCGATGTCGGGACGCAGGCGGCGGATCAGCGCCTGGCGCCGCAGCGACGACGAACCGACCACCGCGCCATGCGGCAGCTCCTCCAGCGTCGGGCTATCGCGGCCAATAAAACCGTCGCGGACATCCTCGCGTTCGAGGAAGGCGGAAAGCTCCAGCCCGTCCGGCAGCTGCGTCGGCATGTCCTTCGAGGAATGCACCGCGATGTCGATGCGGTTGTCGAGCAGTGCCTCCTCGATTTCCTTCGTGAACAGCCCCTTGCCGCCGGCCTCGGCGAGCGGACGGTCGAGGATCCGGTCGCCGCTGGTCGAGATCACCACGATCTCGAACGCTTCCTCGGGCAGGTTGTGCGCCGCCATCAGCCGGGCGCGCGTCTCGTGCGCCTGCGCCAGCGCGAGCGCGCTGCCTCGTGTCCCGATCCTCAACTCATAAGTTTGCATGCTGGCTCGTCCATGATACGTGCGTGCCAGTCCTAACGGGGAATAACCGGCACAGCAATGTTACGCATGCTCGGCATCGAGACCAGTTGCGACGAGACGGCTGCCTCGGTGGTCGCGCTTGATGACGCCGGCACGCCCAGAATCCTGTCGAATGTAGTCCTCAGCCAGATCGAGGACCATGCGGCTTTTGGCGGCGTGGTACCCGAAATCGCCGCCCGCGCCCACGTCGAGGCGCTGGACGGCATCGTCAAGGCGGCACTTTCGGAAGCGGGCGTCGAAATCGGCGAACTCGATGGCATTGCCGCCACCGCAGGCCCCGGCCTCATCGGCGGCCTGATCGTCGGCCTGATGACGGCCAAGGCAATTGCCGCGGCGTCCGGCAAGCCGCTGTTTCCCGTGAATCATCTGGAAGGTCATGCGCTAACCGCGCGCCTCACCGACGGGGTCGAGTTTCCCTACCTGCTGCTGCTGGTCTCCGGCGGCCACACGCAGGTCATCCTCGTGCGTGGCGTCGGCGACTATGAACGGTGGGCGACCACGATCGACGATGCGCTGGGCGAAGCCTTCGACAAGACGGCAAAGCTCGTTGGCCAGCCCTACCCCGGCGGCCCGAATGTCGAAAAGGCGGCGCAGTCGGGTGACGCTGCCCGCTTCAGCTTCCCGCGCCCGCTGCGCGGGGAGGCGCGACTCGACTTCTCCTTCTCCGGCCTGAAGACTGCCGTGCGGCAGGCCGCCACCGCCATCGCGCCTTTGTCCGATCAGGACGTCGCCGACATCTGCGCCTCGTTCCAGCGCGCGATCACCGAGACGCTGGAAGAACGCGTCGGCAAGAGCCTAGCCCGCTTTCGCGAGGTGTACCCCAATGCCGCGACGCCCGCTCTGGTGGTGGCCGGTGGCGTTGCAGCCAACAAGGCGATCCGCGCCACGCTCGACCGCCTCTGCGCGGCGCATGAGATGCGCCTCGTCGCACCGCCGATCGCGCTTTGCACCGACAACGCGGCTATGATTGCCTGGGCAGGGCTCGAGCGCATGCGCTCAGGGCTGGCTAGCGGCGAGGACGGCATGTCGTTCGCCCCGCGCTCGCGCTGGCCGCTCGATGAGAGCGCGAGCCCGATGATCGGTTCGGGCAAGCGGGGAGCCAAGGCATGACACACAAGTCGCGGATCACGGTTCTGGGCGGTGGCGCATGGGGTACGGCACTTGCCCTCACCTCGCTCCGCGCCGGCCATGACACGAGGCTGTGGGCGCGCGACCGCGAAAGTGTCGCCTCGATCAACGAGCGCCGAGAGAACCCGCGCTACCTTCCCGGTATTGGCCTCGACGACGGGCTCAAGGCAACGGCAGACCTTGCCGCTGCGCTTTCCGTCGCCGATTGCGTCCTTGCCGTCGTCCCGGCGCAGACCATGCGCAGTGTGCTGATCGAGATCTCGTCGCTGCTGCCGAAGGGCGTGCCGCTCGTCCTTTGCGCCAAGGGAATCGAGCGCGGTACCGGAAAACTCCTGTCGGAGATCGCAGCCGAGATTCTGCCGGAAACGCCGATCGCGGCCCTTTCCGGCCCGAGCTTCGCCACCGACGTGGCCCGCGGCCTGCCGACCGCCGTCACCGTCGCCTCGAACGATGCGGCGCTGGCCTCGGGGCTGGCGGCGCTGTTTTCCTCGCGCTCCTTCCGCTGCTATTCGAGCACGGACCTCACCGGCGTCGAGGTTGGCGGCGCGCTCAAAAATGTGCTCGCCATCGCGGCGGGCGCGGTTGCCGGCGCCGGCCTTGGTGCCAGCGCCCAGGCAGCCATGGTCACGCGCGGGTTCGTCGAACTGCGCCGCGTCGGCGCGGCGTTCGGCGCCGAGCCAGAAACGCTGATGGGCCTGTCCGGCCTCGGCGACCTGATCCTGACATGCGGCTCCGAGCAGTCGCGCAATTTCGCCTATGGCGTCGCGCTCGGCCGCGGTGGCAGTCGCGACGGCCTTAAGCTGGCCGAAGGCGTGGCGACCGCCGGCATCGCCGCGCGGCTTGCGCGTGAAAAGCACGTCGAGGCGCCGATCATCACCGCCGTCGACGACATCCTTTCCGGCAGGAGCACGATCGGCGAGGCGGTTGCGGCGCTGATGGCGCGGCCGCTGAAGAGCGAAACCGACAACGACACAGGACGAGCGAAATGATCTTTACCTTCATCGGCAGGGACAAGCCCGGACACCTCGACACCCGCCTGTCGAACCGTCCGGCCCACGTGGAATACCTCAACAAGCTGAATGCCTCGGGCAAGCTCAAGTTCGCCGGCCCGCTGCTTGGCGACGATGGCAAGCCGACCGGCAGCCTGGTCGCCTTGGAAGTCGCCAGCCGCGAGGAAGCGGAATCGATCCTCGCCGCCGATCCGTACGCGAAGGCCGGGCTGTTCGAGTCGACCGAACTGCACGCCTGGAACTGGCTCTTCAACAATCCGGAGGCCTGACCAGATGGCGTACTGGCTGTTCAAGTCGGAACCCGACGTCTTTTCCTTCGAGATGCTGAAGGCCAAGGGCGAGAAGGGCGAACAGTGGGACGGTGTGCGCAACTACCAGGCGCGCAACAACATGCGCGCCATGAAGATCGGTGACCTCGGCTTCTTCTACCACTCCAACATCGGCCTTGAGGCCGTCGGCATCGTCGAGGTCTGCGCCGAGGCGCATCCCGACTCGACCACCGACGATCCGCGCTGGGAGTGCGTCGACATCCGCGCGGTGCGCGACCTGCCGCGGCCGGTCTCGCTCAAGGAAGTGAAGGCCAACCCGAAGCTCGCCAACATGTCGCTGGTGACTTCGATGCGCCTGTCGGTCCAGCCGGTGACGCCGGAGGAATGGGCCGAAGTCTGCCGCATGGCCGGGCTCGATCCTGCGCCGTGAGGCGTGTGCGTCGAGCAACCGGCGGTGACGGGGCGGCTTGATCTCGGCGCGAGGAAACAGCCTCACGGGAACCGTGTGAATCAAACTACCCCCACCCCTAACCCCTCCCCACAAGGGGGAGGGGGATTTTGGGGAAGCGGGATCTGCTCCGGGTCCGGAGAGGGGAAGTCCAATCCTTTGGGCGCTACTGAGGCTGAACTTCGCACGCAATCTGAGCAAGTATTCCGCGACGGACATCGCCCATTGCTGAAGAGGGCCCGGCATCAACGCCTCCCTCCCCCTTGTGGGGAGGGTAAGGGTGGGGGTAACCACATCTCAGACGGCAAGCCCCTCAAATGGAAGGAGGCCGCTTCAACGCCGCCAGACGCGGCACTTCCACCGGGCTTACTTCCGCCCACATTCGCCGACGACAATGCCTGATGGTCGATCAAAGCTTCATTCTTGAGAACACGGCGATCATCGCGCCGCCGCATGTGCCGGAGATCGCGCTTCATCTTGCCGATGAGGCGCATGACCTGTGGCACAGGACCGAGGAAGAACTTGGCGAGATCGGACTGCCGCCGCCGTTCTGGGCGTTTGCATGGGCAGGCGGGCAGGGACTTGCCCGCTACATGCTCGACAATCCGCAGGTGGTGCGCGGGCTGCGGGTACTGGACTTTGCCTCCGGCTCCGGCCTCGTCGCCATTGCCGCAGCCAAGGCCGGCGCGCGAAAAGTCGTCGCCGCCGACATCGACCCGATCGCGGCCCACGCGGTCTCGCTCAACGCGAGCGCCAACGGCGTTTCGTTGGTCTTCACAGGCGACGACCTGATCGGCACCGATGGCGACTGGGACGTCGTCCTTGCCGGCGACGTTTTCTACGACAAGCAGTTCGCCGACCGGCTCGTGCCCTGGTTCACGCAGCTGAAGGAGCGGGGCGCGACCGTCCTCGTCGGCGATCCCGGACGCTCCTACCTGCCCAAACAGGGGCTCGAAGCGGTCGCCACCTATCAGGTGCCGGTCACGCGTGTTCTCGAAGATTCCGAGGTCAAGCAGACGACCGTCTGGCGCCTAGCGTAACACCCTGATGACCGTCTGCCGCGACAGGTGCGGCAGCAGCTGCTTCATGACACCCGGATAGACCGCCACACAACCTTCGGTGGGCAAGAAGCCTTCGCGCGCGATGTGGAAGAAGATGGCGCTGCCCATGCCGCGCCGGCGCGGGCGGATATTGTAGTCGAGCACGACGCAACAATCATAGAGCCGGTCGGGCCGCTTCATGCATTCGGCGCTCTTCGGATAGGGCAGCTTCACGGGCCGGTTGTAGTTGCGGTCGAGGGGGTCGTCGCACCAGCCGTCGTTCTGGCGAATCAATTTCAGCGGAAGCTTCGATTTGGTCGTCAGCAGGCGGCCCTTGCGGAAGTATCCGGAGAGCATCCGCATCTCTCCGAGGGGCGTCGCGCCGTCCCCTTCCCGTTTGATCGCGCGAATGCCGCTGCGGCCGAGCGCGCACGGAAAAACCCGGCCATTCCAGTTGAGTAGCCCCTGCGTCGGCCTGCCCGGACGCGCGCGGACGGCAAGAATGGCAGTGGCGGGGCGAAGCTGTTTTTTTGCAGGGGCTTGCACGGGGAACAAATCGTCGTGATACGCTTTCTAGGGCGGGAAGTTCCTCTTAAACCGCATGATGGTCAATAAGGCCGTCGTTCGGCCATAAAATCTGGTCAAGGACACGACATGACGTCACGTACCATCCTTATCGTCGACGATGATGCGGACCTGCGCGACACGCTCGTCGAGCAGCTGTCCCTGTACGAAGAATTTTCCGTTCTGCAGGAAGAGTCGGCGGCCAAGGGCATTCAGACCGCCCGCTCCGGTGTCATTGACCTCCTGATTATGGACGTGGGCCTGCCAGACATGGACGGCCGCGAGGCGGTGAAGCTTCTTCGCAAGGGCGGCTTCAAGCCGCCGATCATCATGCTGACCGGCCACGACACCGACTCCGACACCATCCTCGGACTGGAAGCGGGCGCAAACGACTACGTGACGAAACCGTTCCGCTTCGCGGTACTCCTCGCACGCATCCGCGCCCAGCTGCGTCAGCACGAGCAGAGCGAGGATGCGACCTTCACCGTCGGCCCCTACGTCTTCAAGCCCAGCCAGAAGCTGATGACCGACCCGAAGGGCAACAAGATCCGCCTGACGGAGAAAGAAGCGTCGATCATCAAGTATCTCTACCGCGCCGACCAGAAGGTCGTGACGCGGGACGTGCTGCTGGAAGAGGTGTGGGGCTACAATTCGGGCGTGACGACGCACACGCTCGAAACGCACGTCTACCGCCTACGCCAAAAGATCGAGCGCGATCCTTCAAACGCCGAGATTCTTGTGACGGAGAGCGGCGGCTACAAGCTCGTGCCTTGACTGATTTCCCCACGCAGTCGAAGAACTTGAAACAGTTCCTGCATCGGTGACGGCGTGTTTGGCCCGTCGGGACCTGTTACGAGCGTATTCGGGGGACAACTGGGGACTTCGATTTGGCCCTTGACGACGACATCCGCACCCTGTCCGGAGTGGGTCTGTTTAGCGACCTGAGCCCGGAACAGCTCCGGCTGCTCGCTTTCGGAGCCGAGCAGGTGCGCCTGTCCGCAGGCCAGGAACTCTATCGCGAGAACGCGCCGGCAGACTGCGCCTATGTCGTCGTTACGGGCAAGATTGTGCTCTACCGCGAACACAAGGGCGAGGCGGTCGCGGTTGCCCGGGTGGGTCCAAGCGCCCTTCTCGGCGAACTTGCACTGATCACCCAGACGCGCCGGATGACCTATGCCGCCGCAGAAACCGACGCAGAGCTCATCCGCCTCAACCGCACCCTGTTTCGCCGCATCCTCGAGGAATATCCCGAGACCGCCGTCGAGCTGCACCGGCGCATGCTCGAGGACCTGCAGGTCTTCCTGAAGAAGATCGAGAAGCTGGCGCCAAAATTTTCCGACTGAGCTGACCGCTCCGCCTAGAGGTCGAAGCGCGCGATCACCGGCACGTGGTCGGAGGGGCGATCCCATCCGCGCGCCTCGGTGATGATGTCGATGCCGGCGAGGCGCGGCGACAGGTCGGCCGACGACCAGATGTGGTCGAGACGGCGGCCGCGGTTGGAAGCAACCCAGTCGCGCGAGCGGTAGCTCCACCAGGTGTAGAGCTTCTCGGTTGGCGGTACGACCTGACGCATCAGGTCGACCCAGCCGCCTGCCTCGCGCATCGCCTCGAAGCTGGTGGTCTCGATCGGCGTGTGGCTGACGACGTTGAGGAGCTGCTTATGCGACCACACGTCGTGCTCCAGCGGCGCGATGTTGAGGTCGCCGACCAACACGGAGGAATAATTCTCGCCCGAAACCGCCGTCACGTCGTGCATCTCGGCGACGAAGTCGAGCTTGTGGCGGAATTTCGGATTGATCTCCGGATCAGGCTCATCGCCGCCGGCCGGGACGTAGAAATTGTGCAGCAGGATCTCTCGATCCCCGGCCTCGACGTGAATCGACAGGTGGCGGCAGTCGTCGATGTCGCAGAAGCGGCGGCGGTCAACCACCTCGACAGGCCGCCGCGCCACAGTGGCGACGCCGTGGTAGCCCTTCTGGCCGCTGATCGCGATGTGCTCGTAGCCTGCCTTGCGGAACGCCTTCGACGGGAACAGGTCGTCCGGGCACTTGGTCTCCTGCAGGCACAGCACGTCAGGCTGGTACTCCGCCAGGAACTTCTCGACCAGCGGCATGCGCAGGCGGACGGAGTTGATGTTCCAGGTGGCAATGGAGAAAGACATCGGATGATCCGGAGTTCAGGCGGCAGGACGGGCGGAAACTGCCAGCCGCGGCGCGCGAAGACAACCCCGGCACGCAGACGCATGCGTGCCCTGACCACAGGAAAGCCCGGAAAAAGCGCGATTACCGTGCGTGAGAGGCGTCGATCGCGGCGTAATCGATGCGGAACACCGACGGGTCGAACTGCATGCCCTGCTCGACGTTGAAAATCATCACCGTCGTTTCCTTGCCCTGCGCGTCGGTGATGGTCCACTGGCGCAACTCGTAGCTCGACGGGTCGAACATCATCGTGATCGTCGCGTTGCCGAAGGCGTTGCGGTCGGCGAGCTGGATCGTCGTCAGGTCCGCCTCTTCCTTCACCGCCCGCACGCGGCCGCCTGACAGATCGATCTTGTTGTCGAGCAGCAGCTTCAGCGGCGTCTGCGACAGCGGATACGCGTCCATCGTCTTCAGCTTGGTGTTCTGCAGGAGCACGTTGCGGCCGTCTGCCGTGACACGGAAGGTTGCCGGCGCCTCATAGTCGAAGCGGACCTTGCCCGGACGCTCGATGTAGAACTTGCCGCCGGTCTGTTCGCCTTTGGGGCCGAACTGGACGAACTCGCCCATCATCGTCTTCACGGAGGAGAAGTGATCGGCGATCCGCTGCGCGGTTTGCGCACCTTGGGCGTGTGCCTCGGAAAGCAGCGGGCCAGTGAACTGACCGGCTGCGAGCAGGCCGATGCCCAGCGCAGCATTACCGATGAAAGCGCGTCGAGAGATCAGCTTGTTCGCCATGTGGATCGTTGCCTTCCGTCTTCTCGTTCTGAATTTCGACTAGGCCGCCAGTTGGGCCGAAATGCGGCTTGCCGCTTCTTCAACGGCAGGCCGCGGCAAAGGTTTCCGGCCTCAGAACTTGTCTTCTTCCGTCGGCACCAGGATCTCGCGCTTGCCGGCGTGGTTGGCGGGGCCAACGATGCCTTCCTGCTCCATCCGCTCGATGATCGAGGCCGCGCGGTTGTAGCCGATGCCGAGCCTGCGCTGGATATAAGAAGTCGAGGCTTTGCCGTCACGCAGCACGATCGCCACTGCCTGGTCGTACGGGTCGTCCGAATCCTCGAAGCTGCCGCCACCGCCGCCCTTGCCGCCGCTATCGCCGTCGTCGTCATCGTCCTCTGTGATGGCGTCGAGATATTGCGGCACGCCCTGGCGCTTGAGGTGGGCCACCACCTTTTCGACCTCCTCGTCCGAGACGAACGGGCCGTGGACGCGCTGGATGCGGCCGCCGCCGGCCATGTAGAGCATGTCGCCCATGCCGAGAAGCTGCTCGGCGCCCATCTCGCCAAGAATGGTGCGGCTGTCGATCTTCGACGTGACCTGGAAGGAGATGCGGGTCGGGAAGTTTGCCTTGATGGTACCGGTGATGACGTCCACGGACGGTCGCTGCGTCGCCATGATGACGTGGATGCCGGCCGCGCGTGCCATTTGGGCGAGGCGCTGCACCGCGCCCTCGATGTCCTTGCCCGCCACCATCATCAGGTCGGCCATCTCGTCGATGATGACGACGATGTACGGCATCGGCTCGAGGTCGAGGTGCTCGGTCTCGTAGATTGCTTCGCCGGTCTGCCGGTCGAAGCCGGTCTGCACCGTGCGAGTGATCTGCTCGCCGCTCTGCTGTGCCTGGCTGACGCGCTGGTTGAAGCTGTCGATGTTGCGGACGCCCACCTTCGACATCTTGCGGTAGCGCTCTTCCATCTCGCGAACGGTCCACTTGAGCGCGACCACCGCCTTCTTCGGATCGGTGACGACCGGGGTCAGCAGGTGCGGAATACCGTCGTAGACCGAGAGCTCCAGCATCTTGGGGTCGATCATGATCAGGCGGCACTCTTCCGGCCGCATCCGGTAGACGAGCGACAGGATCATGGTGTTGATCGCTACCGACTTGCCCGAGCCGGTGGTACCGGCGACCAGCAGGTGCGGCATCTTGGTGATGTCGGCGATCACCGCCTCGCCGCCAATGGTCTTGCCGAGCGCCAGCGCCAGCTTGGCCTTCGCCTGCTCGAACTCGCGGCTGGCGAGCAGCTCGCGCAGATACACCGTCTCGCGGCGGGCATTCGGCAGCTCGATGCCGATTGCGTTGCGGCCGGGCACGACAGCGACGCGGCAGGCAATCGCGCTCATCGAACGGGCAATGTCGTCGGCAAGGCCGATCACGCGTGAGGACTTGATGCCGGGCGCGGGCTCGAGCTCGTAGAGCGTAACGACCGGACCGGGGCGCACGTGAATGATCTCGCCCTTGACGCCGAAGTCTTCGAGGACGCCCTCGAGCACGCGGGCGTTCTGCTCCAATGCGTCGTGCGAGAGTGAGGGATCGCGAGCGACGTTGCGCGTCTCCGACAGGAAATTCAGCGACGGCAGCTCGAAGGAATGCGAGCCACCCGGGTCAACCCTTGCTTCGCGCTGGGCACGCGGGCTTGGCTGCGGACGCGGCGCCGGCATGTCGACGCGGGTTGCGGCGTCGGATCGGTAGTGGCGGACCTGCGCCGGCGCACCGGCCGGAGTCGGCCGGATGATGACGTCGTCATCAAAGTCATCATCATCCTCGTCGTCAAAATCAACCTGGGAGCGGCTGCCGCGATCATCGTCGAGGTCGAACGGCGGCTCATCAAAGTCTCGCGGGCGCGGTGTCTCGAAACCCGGCTCGACGCGCGCGCCACGGCGGGCGGCCGGAACGCGCGGCAGGTCGAAATCATCATCGTCGTCGTCATGCGCGCGGCGCGGCAGCGGCAGCGGCAGCGCGCCGAGATGCAGCTTGCGGCGGACGAACGCCTTGGACGACAGCCACCAGTGGGTGACGGCGCCAAAGGCTGCAAGGATGCGGCCGCCTTCGTCCTCCTCGTCGTCATAAACCTCCATCTCCTCTTCCTCGCGGCGCACCACGACTTTGCGAGGTGCAGCCTTGGCAGAAGCAGGAGCCTCCTCCTCAACGCGGCGGCCAAGGATCGCGCAGGCGAAGGCGAACAGCCACAGCGTCGGCAGCGAGAGAACGGATGCAGTAACGATCGCGGCAGCACCGCTGGGATAACCACCGGCGAGGCGGGATGGGATTGCGAGCACGAGGTCGCCGATCACGCCGCCGAGGCCGGACGGCAGCGGCCAGGTGGGCGGGGCCTCGACGCAGCCGATCATGCCGGCGGCAAGCGCGGCACCGGCGAGCCAGGCGGCAAGCCGCACAGGAATGCGCCGCACCTGGCGCGCGGAGGCAAGCCAGATGCCCCAGGCGACACCCGGCAACAGCGCCGCGACGCTCGCAAGCCCGAAGAACTGCATCAGGATGTCCGAGATCACCGCGCCGGGATAGCCCATCGCGTTCTGGATCGGATTGTCGGTGGCGTGGCTGAAGCTCGGGTCCGCCACGTTCCAGGTCCCCAGCGCCGCCAGGCAGAAGGCGACCATCATGAACGCCCCGAGCCCCGAAGCGCGCGTCACCATCCGGCGGAGAAAGCCCCTGAGGCCATACCCGTCGTCGATCGCCATTTGCGCGGCCGCACTCGAACGCATGTGAGATCCCCGTATCGTCTGGTCTGGCGCCGAAGGGCGCACGGATTCGCGCCAAACCTACGAAGGCGATGGTTAAGACGGCTTTAACCATGACAGGCGAAGGCGACGCCCAATGAAAAAGGAGCCCGGATTGCTCCAGGCTCCCTTCGTGTTCCCCTCTTGCCGGCCCTCTTTTGGGGCCAGTCTTTGTCTTACGAGTGGTAGGCGACTTCGCCGTGCGACGCGAGGTCGAGACCGAGGGTCTCTTCTTCACGGGTCGGGCGCAGGCCGATGATCGCGTCGACGACCTTGTAGAGGATCGCGGAGACGACACCGCACCAGACGATCGTAATCACGACTGCAACGATCTGGGTCCAGATCTGGCTTCCCATCGACATGCCGTCGGCGTAGCCGACGCCACCGAGGCTCGGCGAGGCGAAGACAGCGGTGCCGATAGCGCCAACGATACCGGCAACGCCGTGGATGCCGAAGACGTCGAGCGAGTCGTCGTAGCCGAGCTTGTGCTTCACGACGGCGACGAAGTAGTAGGCGACGACGCTGCCAAGAGCACCGAGGACAATCGCGCCGACCGGGCCAACGAAGCCGGCGGCGGGGGTGACGGCGACGAGACCGGCGACCACACCCGAAGCGCCACCGAGCAGCGAGGACTTGCCGCGAGCGAGCTTCTCAACCAGCGACCAGGCAATGACGGCGCCGGCGGTTGCGGTGAAGGTGTTGATCATGGCGAGACCTGCGCCACCGCCAGCCGACAGAGCCGAACCGGCGTTGAAGCCGAACCAGCCCACCCACAGGACCGCAGCGCCGGTCAGGGTCAGCGGCAGGTTGTGCGGAGCCATGTTGTCACGGCCGTAGCCGTCACGCTTGCCGATCAGGATTGCGCCGACGAGGGCAGCGATACCGGCATTGATGTGAACGACCGTGCCGCCAGCGAAGTCCATGGTGTCCCAGCCAAAGAACAGGCCGTTGGCGTCCCAGGCCATGTGGGCGATCGGGAAGTAGACGATCGAGACCCAGAGCACGACGAACAGGATCACCGCGCCGAACTTCACGCGCTCGGCGAAGCCGCCGATGATGAGCGCGGAGGTGATGCAGGCGAAGGTCATCTGGAAGCAGACGAACACCAGCTCCGGAATGGTGCCGGATTCAGTGTCCGGCGTGATGCCGGCGAGGAACAGCTTGCCGAAGCCGCCGAAATAGGCGCTCTCGCTGCCGCCGAAGGCGAAGGAGTAGCCCCATAGGACGTAGACGACGATCACTGCGGCGGTGATCATGGTGGTCTGCATCAGGACCGACAGCATGTTCTTGGCACGGACGAGGCCGCCGTAGAACAGCGCGACGCCCGGCAGGATCATGAACAGGACCAGAAGGGTCGAGACGAGCATCCAGGCGGTGTCGCCCGAGTCGATCGCCGATGCCGGTGCTGCTTCAGCAGCTTCCGCCGCGGCCTCCTGGGCCCAGGCAGGCAGGGCCGAAACAGCGCTCAGCGCGGAAGCGCCGAGGGCCGCGCGGCCGAGCGAGAAAAGGTTTGCAATCTTCATATTTGCAATCTCCATGGGATGAACGTGCCGCTCAGAGCGCGTCGGTGTCGGTTTCGCCGGTGCGGATGCGGACTGCCTGGTCGATGCCGTAGACAAAGATCTTGCCGTCGCCGATCTGGCCGGTCTTCGCCGCGCCAGAGATCGCCTCGACGGCCTTGTCGACCAGCTCGCTGGCGACGGCGACTTCGATCTTGATCTTCGGGAGGAACGACACGGCGTACTCGGCACCGCGATAGATTTCTGTGTGTCCCTTCTGTCGACCGTAACCCTTCACTTCGGTCACAGTCAGGCCCTGGATCCCGACAGCGGTGAGCGCTTCGCGCACCTCGTCGAGCTTGAACGGCTTGATGATGGCCATCACGATTTTCATCAAGTTCACCCTTTGCTGAATGCGGGTCCCCGCGTTGCCGTACTTCTCCGGCTGCGGCGGCAACCGGGAGGTGCAAAGGGTGAATCAAGACGCGTGCCAATTCGGATGATACCGGTAACACGCTGAATTTGTGGGCAAAAAACAAATGGCGGCCCGAAAGCCGCCACTTTCCCGCCACGTTCACAGACGCCAAAATATGCAAAAAGCCGGTTTTGCCTATTTTTTGTGCATATCGCGGACGCGGATCAGCCCTTCCTGTGCCGTCGAAGCGATCAGGCGCCCATCACGACTGTAGAGAAAGCCGCGGGCAAGGCCGCGCGAGCCGATCGCATTGGGGCTATCCTGCGTATAGAGCACCCAGTCATCCAGCTTGTGCGGCCGGTGGAACCACATAGCATGGTCGAGGCTCGCCATCTGGATTGCGGGGTCAAAACCGGTGCGGCCGTGCGGATAGGTTGCCGTGTCGATCAGCGTCATGTCCGACAAATAGGCGAGAATTGCCGATTGCAGCTGGCGGTTGTCCGGCACTTCGCCCGTGACCCGCATCCATACGTTCTGGCGCGGTTCGAGCTTCTTGTTGCTGGTGTAGTGCTCAACATTGACCGGCCGGATTTCGAGCGGTCGCTCACGTGCCCAAAATTTGCGCACAGCCTCTGGGATGGCATGGCCGCTTTCCTCAAGCAGCTCAAAATAGGAGCGCAGATCCTCCGGCTGCGGCACGTCGAGCGGCATCGGCATCTGGTGCTCAAAGCCCTTCTCCTCGAGGTGGAACGAGCACTCGAGCGAGAAGATCGCATGGCCGTGCTGGATCGCCGTTACCCGGCGGGTCGAGAAGGAGCCGCCGTCGCGCAGCCGGTCGACCTGGTAGACGATCGGCAAGGACGGGTCACCCGCGCGCATGAAATAGCAGTGCAGCGAGTGGACAAAACGGTCCTCTGCCACCGTGCGCTGCGCCGCGACCAGCGACTGGCTGATCACCTGACCGCCGAAGACGCGCTGCCAGCCCACCTGCGGACTGCGACCACGATAGAGGTTGTGTTCCAGCTGCTCGAGGTTGAGTATGTCCAGGAGTTCGTCAAAGGACTGCGTCATTACGGCCATTCCCGCTGTGCGAAACCTCTCGGGTTTCTGCTAGATGGGAGGGGCAAGTCAAGTTCGCAGGGTCGGCAGCAGGGCCAGGCTGCAGGCAAGGAGAAGGAAATCGGGCGATGGCAGAACACGCGGACCGTTTCGACATGATCGTCGCAGGTGCGGGCTATGTGGGCCTCGCAATAGCGACAGCCGTCGCGCAGGCCCGCCCGAGCATGGCGATTGCCGTCGTCGATGCCGCCCCCGCCGGGGTCTGGCAGAAGGATGGCCGCTCGGTCGCCGTCGCCGCTGCTGCCGTGCGCATGCTCGACGCGATTGGCTGCTGGCAGGAGATCGAGCCGAAGGCGCACGCGATGACGGAGATGATCATCACCGACTCGCGCGCCGCCGATCCGGTCCGTCCGGTCTTCCTTACCTTCGACGGCGAGGTCGAGCCGGGCGAACCCTTTGCCTACATGATCTTCAACCGTGATCTCGCCGCATCGCTGCGCCGGCGCGCGGATGAGCTCGGCATCACCATGATCGACGGCGTCGGCGTCGAAGGTTTTGAGACGAAGCCTGCCGAGACGCTGGTCAATCTCAGCGACGGCCGCACTGTCTCGACCAGGCTTCTGGTCGCCGCCGACGGCGTGCGCTCGCGCCTGCGTGAGATGGCTGGCATCCGCACCGTGCACTGGGAATACGGCCAGTCCGGCATTGTCTGCACCGTCGCGCACGAGCGCCCGCATGGCGGCCGCGCCGAGGAGCATTTTCTCCCGGCAGGTCCATTCGCGATCCTGCCGCTCGCGGACGACGAGCAGGGCCGCCACCGCTCGTCGATCGTCTGGAACGAACGGACGGAAGCTGCCCAGCGCCTTGTTGAGGAAGACGAGATTGTTTTCGAGGCCGAGCTAGAAACCCGCTTTGGCTACAAGCTCGGCGAGATCCGCATCCTCGATAAGCCGCGTTCCTTCCCGTTCGGGCTGACGCTCGCCCGCGACTTCGTCAAGCCGCGCTTTGCGCTCGCCGGCGATGCCGCACACGGCATCCATCCGATTGCCGGCCAGGGCCTCAATCTCGGCTTCCGCGATGCAGCAGCCCTTGCCGAAGTGATCGTCGAGGCGGATCGTCTCGGCCAGGACATCGGCGCGATCGACGTGCTGGAGCGCTACCAGCTCTGGCGCCGCTTCGATACCTTCCAGATGGGCGCGACCACCGACATCCTGAACCGCCTGTTCTCTAACGATTTCGGGCCGCTCCGCGCCGCGCGCGATTTCGGCCTCGGTATCGTAGATCGCCTGCCCAAGCTGAAGAACTTCTTCATCAGGCAGGCCTCCGGCCTGTCTGAACAGGCTCCGCGCCTGCTTCGCGGAGAGCAGATCTAGACCTTCCTTCCACTTTTCATTTCGATCTCAGGTGCAACACATGAGCCTTGATTCCGTACGCGCGTTTTTTGCCGAGAAGGCCCCGGACGTCGAAGTCATCGTCACCGAAAAAAGCTCCGCCACCGTGGAACTTGCCGCCGAGGCGCATGGCGTAGAGCCCGACCAGATCGCCAAGACGATCTGTCTGCGCGCGGGCGAGCAAGTGATGCTGGTGGTCGCCAAGGGCACCGCCCGCCTCGACAACCGCAAGTTCAAGGACGCCTTTTCCGCCAAGCCTCGCATGCTGGCCGGGGAAGAGGTGGTTGAGCTCACCAGCCATCCGATCGGCGGCGTGTGCCCGTTTGGCCTGCCACAGCCGCTGCCCGTCTATTGCGACGTCTCGCTGAAGCAGTTCGACATCGTCGTCCCTGCCGCCGGCGCCACCAACTCGGCCGTGCGCATCGCGCCCGAGCGCATCGTGGAGCTCACCGGCGCGCAATGGGTTGACGTCTGCCAGTAGACGCCGCGCCGCCATCCCCTATCTTGTTGCCACGGGCGCTGTGCCCCGCAACCTGATGGGAGGTATGGAATGGACAGACACGCAACGGCCGTCTGGCAGGGCAATCTCAAGGAAGGCTCCGGCACGATCGACACCCAGAGCGGAGCCCTGTCGCAGAAGCCGTATTCGTTCAAGGCCCGCTTCGAGGACGAGCGGGGCGAGACCGGCACCAACCCGGAAGAGCTGATCGCGGCGGCACATGCCGGCTGCTTTGCCATGCAGCTGTCGCACTTCCTCGCCGAGAACGGCACGCCGGCCGAGAAGCTTGAGGCGAAAGCAACCGTCACGCTCATCCCCGGCACCGGCATCACCCGCAGCGCCATCGATCTTGTCGGCACCGTGCCGGGGATCGACCAGGGGAAGTTCACCGAGCTCGCCAACAAGGCCAAGGAAGGTTGCCCGGTTTCCAAGGCTTTGGGGGCGATCGAAGTCACGCTGAACGCACGTCTCGCCTGACCTTCGGATATGAGGCACCCGCGCATCACGTTGACTATGGAGCCAAAATGCGCCATAGGCACCCGCGGAACTGGAACCAACGCGATGCGCGGCATTCTTTCGGCATATCTGGCGCTTTACTTCCCCGGCGGGATTTCTTCCGTTTCCGGCGAAGCTCCGGTTCGTGCGCGTTCCACCAAAACTACGGCCAAAACGACCGCAAAAACGGTCTGACTCTCCTTTTGGCCCGCTCGTTCTCTCCCCGGGTCCGGCCAAGGGGGTGAAGAGTCGGGAGGCGGGATCCGATGGCCGGGATTCCTCTCCAGACGCAGCAAGCGGAGAGATTGGGCATGCAAGCCGCACCTTGGGCATCGGGCTTCATGCTCTGAAAAGGAGCACGGGAATGGGTTTCAAGATTGCAGTCGCCGGCGCCACGGGCAATGTCGGGCGCGAAATGCTCAACATCCTCGAAGAGCGCGGTTTTCCGGCAGATGAAGTCATCGCGCTGGCTTCGCGCCGCTCGGTCGGCACCGAGGTGTCGTATGGCGACAAGACCCTGAAGGTCAAGGATCTCGCAACCTACGACTTCTCCGACACCGACATCTGCCTGATGTCGGCTGGCGGCAACGTCTCCAAGGAATACGCCCCGAAGATCGGCGCGCAGGGCTGCGTTGTCATCGATAACTCGTCGGCCTGGCGCTATGACCAGGATGTTCCGCTGATTGTGCCTGAAGTGAACCCGGACGCTGTCGACGGCTTTACCAAGAAGAATATCATCGCCAACCCGAACTGCTCCACCGCGCAGCTCGTCGTCGCGCTCAAGCCGCTGCACGAGAAAGCCAACATCAAGCGCGTTGTCGTTTCGACCTACCAGTCGGTTTCGGGCGCTGGCAAGGAAGGCATGGACGAGCTGTTCACGCAGACCCGCGCGGTCTTCGTCGCCGATCCGGTCGAGCGCAAGAAGTTCACCAAGCGCATCGCTTTCAACGTTATTCCGCACATCGACGTCTTCATGGAAGACGGCTCGACCAAGGAAGAGTGGAAGGTGACGGCCGAGACCAAGAAGATGCTTGACCCGAAGATCAAGGTCACCTGCACCGCCGTGCGCGTGCCGGTCTTCATCGGTCACTCAGAAGCCGTCAACATCGAGTTCGAGAACCCGATCACGGCTGACGAGGCCCGCGAGATCCTGCGTGAGGCGCCGGGCTGCCTGGTCATCGACAAGCGCGAGGATGGCGGCTACATCACCCCGGTCGAGGCGGCCGGTGACGACGCCACCTACATCTCGCGCATTCGCGAGGACTCGACGATCGAGAACGGCCTCAACATGTGGGTCGTCTCGGACAACCTGCGCAAGGGCGCTGCCCTCAACGCTGTCCAGATCGCCGAGCTGCTGATCGCACGCGGCCTGATCACGCCGAAGAAGCAGGCGGCCTAATTTTCTCATCGTATGCGCGGGGTGATACGCCCCGCGCATCGTCCTGCGCGGAACCTTCTACTTACTCGTGCATTGCACGCGAGCCTTCAAATTGTGAGGGAGTGAAGGAGAGGATCATGGACGACGCAGGAATTGGCTGGATTGCAGCCATCATCATTGGCGGCCTCGCAGGATGGATCGCCTCGAGTTTCATGAAGTCCGACACCGGCATCTTCATGAACATCGTTCTCGGCATTATCGGCGCAGCTGTCGCGAGCTTCCTCTTCGGACTGCTCGGCGTCAGCTTTGGCGGCTGGCTCGGCTACCTGATCGCCGGCTTCATTGGCGCCTGCATACTCATTGCGCTGGCGCGAGCGGTACGAAGGTGACGACGACCCTGTTTTGACAATCAAAGGCCGGACGCTTCTCCGGCCTTTTTTATTCGCCTTCGCAGAAAGCGCGAAAACCTTCGGCTGAGTTCTCGAACCCCTGCGACTGGGCAAGTTCCCACGGCCGCTCGCACTGGCCGGTCTTCGCGCACCAGGCATAGCCGGCCGATCCCTTGCAGCCATGCTCGTCGCTGTCGCCGCCGACGAGCGGCGCTGGTTCCACCTTCTCGACCGCATAGCCCGCCTCGCGCAGCAGTGCGACGACGCCGTCCTCGCCCGGCAGGTGCATCGCGCCCACCGCAATGAACGCCGCTCCGCGGTCGATGAAGTTCCTGGCATTCTCGGCCATGGTGTGGTTGCGCGCGCGGATCAGCCGCTCCTCGAAATCGGCAAAGCCGCCCTCGGGCCCGCTCTGCTCGGGGAGCGCCACGCGAAAGAACGGCCAGAAGGCGGAGGTTTCGCCGTTGAGATAGAGCTGCACCATCGTCTCGAGGACATCATTGATGCGGTCGCCGAGCTCCAGCGTCTCGACAAGGCCGCGCATGTGAAAGTCCATCGGCAGCGACGCCATCGCCTCGAGTTGGTCGATCGCCGATTCCAGTCCACCCACTTCCTTGCCGGCGGCTATCGCGTCCTGCGCGAGCTTGGCATCCAGCACCGGGGCGCCGGCCCTTTTGCGGGCAAGCTCGCAAGCGGGCGTCGCCACCATCGTCGCGAGCATCCACGGCTTCATCTTCGCAACGCTCGCCGGCGGGATCTTGCGCGCCTTCAACGCTTCCTCGACCGCGGTGCGCTCCTCGTCCGAAAGCAGCGAGAACAGCGTCGTGCCGTCGGTGAACATCATCAACTCCGGCTTCTGCGCCATCGCCGCCGTCATTTTCGACTGGTCGAGGACGTCGGTCGTCTCGATCACGACGATTTTTGCCGCCTCATAGGCAGCTTCCGCCGCCGGCGGCAACTGCGTTACTCGCGGGTCGGAAAGATGCATGGTGCCGAAGAGATAAGAGGGCTCGACGCCTTCTTTCCCGATGCGCCAGAGCAGCGCGCCGCCATTCTCGACCGCGGCTGCCTCCTTCCGGATTTCCTTCAGCTGCGCCGGGTTGTCCCGCTCCATCGCGGCAAGCATGTTCTCGCCGCGGCAGCTGTCGGCCTCCTCGGCCTGCGCCTGCGCCGCTGCAAACAGCAGCGCGAAGTAGAAGAGAGCAAGAAAGAAGAGGTGAAGTGAGCCGATCAGCAGCAGAAGCCGGTCGGCTATCCTGTCGGCAATGGTGCGCGCGCGTGTCATCGCCCGAAGATAGGGTCGCGAAAGGTGAAAAACCGTTAAGCGCTGGCTCACATCTTCTCGCCGGGAAGCTTCGCGGCCTGCGCCTGCGCCGCTGCAAACAGCAGCGCGAAGTAGAAGAGAGCAAGAAAGAAGAGGTGAAGTGAGCCGATCAGCAGCAGAAGCCGGTCGGCTATCCTGTCGGCAATGGTGCGCGCGCGTGTCATCGCCCGAAGATAGGGTCGCGAAAGGTGAAAAACCGTTAAGCGCTGGCTCACATCTTCTCGCCGGGAAGCTTCGCGGCCTGCGCCACCCAGTCGGCGAACTGCTTCTCGTCGATTTGCTGGTCCTCGATGATGTGCAGGTAGCGCACTTCAGGATGCTTCGAGCCCACGGGAGGGACCGGATCGAGCGAAGTGCCGCGGAAGAACGCGACCTTGATGTACTTGTTGAGGCAATGAAAATTGAGGAACCAGATATCCTTCTCCATCCCGTAGAAGGGCGAGTTCCATTTCACCGCCTTGACGACATCGGGCACAGTGCAGGCGATGATCTCGTCGAGCCTGCGCCCGACAGCCTGCTTCCAGCCAGGCATCGCCTCGATATAGGCCTGGACCGGTTCGCTGCCGTGGCCTTTCGGGATCTGCGGGTTGCCACCGGAAAGCAGCACCGGCGGTCCGGCCGGCTTTTGCCATTTCTCGTCGTTCATGCGCTGTCCTCCTGCCGCAAGGGCAACAGGCAAGCGCGGCGACAATACGGCGAGTTCAGGCGCGCGGGTGCGCGGCGTCGTAGATGTCGAGCAGGCGCGCGGTATCGACGCCGGTATAGACCTGCGTGGTCGACAGGCTCGCGTGGCCGAGCAGTTCCTGGATCGTGCGCAGGTCGCCGCCCTTGGCCAGCAGATGCGTCGCGAAGGAATGGCGCAGCGCATGCGGGGTCGCCGTGTCCCGCAGGTTGAGCGCCGAGCGCAGCTTCTGCATCTCGCGCTGGATGATCGCCGGCTGCAGCGGCCCTCCCCTCGCCCCGCGAAACAGCGGTGCGTCGCCGTCAAGATCGTAGGGACAGAGTTTTCGATATTCGCTGACGGCGCGGATCGCGGCAGGCAGCACCGGCACCAGCCGCGTCTTGCCGCCTTTGCCGGTGATGCGCAGCACCGACTGCGTCTCGTCCTTCAGTTCGTCTCCCGCAAGCCCCAGCGCCTCGGAAATGCGCAAGCCGCAGCCGTAGAGCAGCGTCAGCACCGCAGCGTTGCGCGCCGCGATCCACGGCTCCTCGGCAAGCTGTTCGCCGGCGTTGACCACCTTCTTCGCATCGGCTGCCGTGAGCGGCTTTGGCAGCGACTTCGGCTGCTTCGGCGCGCGCATCGCGTTTGCGCCAGCCGCATTGGCCAGTCCCTTGCGTTCGAGAAAGCGCAGGAACGAGCGGATGCCGGCGAGGCCCCTTCCGAGCGAGCGGGCCCCTGCCCCGTCATTGCGCCGTTGAGCCAGGAAGGCGCGCAGGTCCGCGGGCTTGAGCGCAGCAATGTCGCTGATCCCCGGCGCATCGCCATGATATCCGGTCAGGAACTGCAGGAACTGGCGCGTGTCGCGCTCATAGGCTTCGACGGTGAGCGGAGACAACCGCCGCTCGGAGGCAAGCGCGTTCAGCCACTCCAGGCGTGCCTGCTGCAGGTCCGGCTTTGCAGGAATCAGAAAATTCTCCATGGCCTGATCTTGCAGCACGCATGGTTAGCGGGAAATGAAGAGCACGCGAAACACCGGCCGGCGTTGAAACCGGCCGAGCGCAAAGGTAGAGACGCCTGATGAAGAAACTCGACAAACCGGTCCAGATGGCCGTCATCGGCGTCCCCCACGGCGTGAAGGGCGAACTGCGGGTGAAAACCTTTACTGCCGATCCGCTGGCGCTGGGGGACTATGGCCCCCTCACCTCCGAAGACGGCCGCACATTTACCGTCGCAGCGATCCGCCCGGCGAAAAACATCGTCGTCGTCCGCTTCAAGGAAGTGACGACCCGCGAACAGGCCGAGGCGGTTAACGGCGTTGCCCTCTATGTCGACCGCTCCGTGCTGCCAGACGAGGAGCTCGACGAGGAAGAATTCTTCCACGCCGACCTGATAGGCCTCGAAATCCGCGACGAGACCGGGGCGAAGATCGGCAAGGTCATCGCGATCCAGAACTTTGGCGGCGGCGACATCCTCGAGGCGAACTTGTCCGGCCGCCGTTCGGTGATGATCCCCTTCACGCTCGCCGCGATCCCGGAAGTGTCCGTGTCCGGCGGCTACATCCGCATCGACAGCGTTGCTGCGGGCCTCGTCGATGACGAGGATGAAGAGGAAGGCGAGGCGGAATGACCTTCGCGGCAACGGTCCTCACCCTTTATCCAGAAATGTTCCCCGGCGCGCTTGGCATGTCGCTTGCGGGCCGCGCGCTCGAAGCCGGCACCTGGTCGCTGCAGACGGTGCAGATCCGTGACTTCGCCATCGACAAGCACCGCTCGGTCGATGACACGCCGGCCGGCGGCGGCGCCGGCATGGTGATGCGTGCCGATGTCATGGCCCGCGCCATTGACGCGGCCGCCCCTGCCGATGATCCGCGCCCAAGGCTGCTGATGAGCCCACGTGGCAAGCCGCTCAACCAGGCGCGCGTGCGCGAACTGGCGGCGGGACCTGGCGTCGTCATCGTCTGTGGCCGCTTCGAGGGCGTCGATCAGCGCGTCATCGACGCTCGCCAGCTCGAGGAAGTCTCGATCGGCGACTACATCCTTTCAGGCGGCGAGCCGGCTGCGCACATTGTTCTTGATGCGATCGTCCGCCTCCTGCCCGGCGTCATGGGCAACGAAGCCTCGGGCGACGAAGAGAGCTTTGAGAGCGGAATGCTGGAGCACCCGCACTACACCCGCCCGCAGGTCTTCGAGGACATGCCGATCCCGGAAGTGCTTACCTCGGGCAACCACGCCAGGATCGCCGCATGGCGGCGCGAACAGGCGCTGAAGCTCACGCGCGAGCGCCGTCCCGATCTTCTTGCCGACAAGGACATCAAGTGAAAATTGTGCTTCGCCTGGAGCAGCTGGCGCTGCTGGTGCTGTTCGTCGCGCTCTACGCGCAGTCGGGTGCGAGCTGGTGGCTTTTCGCCATCCTCTTCTTCGCGCCTGACCTGAGCTTTGCCGCCTATCTCGCCGGCGCGCGCATCGGCGCCGTCGTCTACAACGCAATGCATAGCTGGATCGGCGTGGTGCTGCTCGCCGGCGCAAGCTGGCTCATCGACTGGCAGCTCGGCTATTCGGTCGCGATCATCTGGGCGGCGCACATCGCGTTCGACCGCGCGCAGGGCTACGGCCTCAAATACGAAACTGGTTTCAAGGATACGCATCTTGGCCGCATCGGCGGCAGTTGATCTTTCCACCGAAATTGTGTATCGCCGCCGCAGTTCCGGGTAAGTGCCGGACTTCCGCCAACCAAAGAATGGTGCACCGCTCCTGCCCTAGGGCATAGCCACACGGCAAAGACTGATGTGGCAAGTGTCGAGCGCTCTGGCTGTTTGAGAAGAATGAAGGATCAGGACGATGGACATCATTCGTCAGCTCGAGGCCGAACAGGCCGCCAAGATCGAAGCCAAGCGTAAGCTTCCGGAATTCCAGCCGGGCGACACCGTCCGCGTTCTGGTTCGCGTGACCGAAGGTTCGCGTACCCGCGTCCAGGCCTACGAAGGCGTTTGCATCGCGCGTTCGGGTTCGGGCTTCCAGGAGAACTTCACCGTCCGCAAGATCTCATACGGCGAAGGCGTCGAGCGCGTGTTCCCGGTCTACTCGCCGCTGGTCGAGGGCGTCGAAGTCGTCCGCCGCGGTAAGGTCCGCCGCGCCAAGCTCTACTACCTGCGCGACCGTCGCGGTAAGTCGGCTCGTATCGTCGAGAACACCGGCACCCGTGCTCGCAAGCTGAACGAGGCTGAGCGTGAGGCGCTGCAGGCCGAGCGCGCCCGCATCGAGGCTGAGAAGATCGCTGCTGCCGAGGCTCTGGCTGCCGAGAAGGCCGCTGCTGAGGCTGCCGGCGAATAAGAATTTCCCCGCAAGGGTCAGAAATGGCGGCTTCGGCCGCCATTTTGGTTTGTGGCAAGGCCTTCATCTTCTTCCTGCGGAACCGCCCAACAGCCACCGCGTTTCCTCCCCGCCGCTCTTGCTGCTGAGGGGAGCATATGCAGGACATTCTGGACGATATCGGTCACGCGACCTGGCTGCCCTTCACCGTCATCGCCGCGAGGCTTGCCATTGCAACCCTGCTGGGCGCCGTCATCGGCTTCGAGCGCGAGTGGCGCAACCACCCGGCCGGTCTCCGCACCCACATCCTCGTCGCGCTCGCGGCGGCTTCCTTCACCATCATCGGCATTGAGATCGTCCACTCGCCGCAGTTCGAAGACGACGGCGCGCGTCAGGACCCGCTGCGGCTCATCGAGGCGGTCACAGCAGGTGTTGCGTTCCTAGCTGCCGGAACGATCATTGTCGCGCGCGGCCAGGTGAAAGGCCTCACCACCGGCGCCGGCCTCTGGCTCGCGGGATCAGTGGGGCTGGCAGCCGGCCTCGGTTTCTGGCAGGTCGCGTCATTCGTCACGGTTCTGGCCGTGATCGTGCTGGGATTGCTGCATCCGTTCGAGAAGATGATCTCTCCGGAACGTCCCTCTTCGTCACATCAGAGCGATCGGGCCGATCGCGCCAATTGAACTCATTGTCGGGGATGCCAAACGCTGGTATTAGGCTCCCCATGGAAGAACTTTTCGGACATCCGGGCTACAAGCATTTTGTGCTGCAGGACGTGAAGCGCCTGCCGGCGCGTTTCTATGCCCGCATTTCCGCCGCGCTACTTGGCGCCCTAGCCTGAGCGTATTTGCTTTTTTTCCGGCCACACCCGGCCTCTTCCAGCTTCCATATCGACGGATTGACGCAAAATGACCGCACCGCGCACCCTCTATGACAAGATTTTCGACGATCACGTTGTCGATCGTCAGGACGACGGCACCTGCCTGCTCTACATCGACCGCCACCTCGTCCACGAGGTGACCAGCCCGCAGGCCTTCGAAGGCCTCCGCCTGACGGGCCGCAAGGTGCGCCAGCCGGAGAAGACGCTTGCGGTCGTTGACCACAACGTTCCGACCTCGCCGGACCGCAAGAACGGTATCAAGAACGAGGAAAGCCGCATTCAGGTCGAGGCGCTTGCGCAGAACGCCCACGACTTCGGCATCGAGTACTACTCCGAGAACGACATCCGTCAGGGCATCGTTCACATCGTCGGCCCCGAGCAGGGTTTCACCCTCCCCGGCATGACCATCGTCTGCGGTGACTCGCACACCTCGACGCACGGCGCGTTCGGCGCGCTGGCACACGGCATCGGCACCTCCGAGGTCGAGCACGTTCTCGCGACCCAGACGCTGATCCAGAAGAAGGCGAAGAACATGCTGGTCCGCGTTGACGGCCAGCTGCCGGAAGGCGTCACCGCTAAGGACATCGTGCTCGCCATCATCGGCGAGATCGGCACCGCAGGCGGCACCGGCTACGTTATCGAGTACGCGGGCGAGGCCATCCGCTCGCTGTCGATGGAAGGCCGCATGACGATCTGCAACATGTCGATCGAGGGCGGTGCCCGCGCAGGCCTGATCGCGCCGGACGAGACCACCTTCGCCTACATCAAGGACAAGCCGCGCGCGCCGCACGGCAAGGCCTGGGACATGGCGCTCGAATACTGGAAGACGCTGAAGTCCGACGAAGGCGCGCACTTCGACAAGGTCGTGGTGCTGGATGCCGCCAAGCTGCCGCCGATCGTCACCTGGGGCTCCTCGCCCGAGGATGTCGTCTCCGTCACCGGCGTCGTGCCGAACCCGGACGACATCGAGGACGAGAACAAGCGCAACTCCAAGAAGCGCGCGCTCGAGTACATGGGCCTGACGCCCGGAACCAAGATGACGGACATCGCCATCGACCGCGTCTTCATTGGCTCGTGCACCAACGGCCGCATCGAGGACCTGCGCGCCGTTGCCAAGGTCGTCGAGGGCAAGAAGGTCGCCCCGACCGTCAACGCAATGATCGTTCCGGGCTCGGGTTTAGTGAAGGCACAGGCCGAGGCCGAGGGTCTCGACAAGATCTTCATCGAGGCTGGCTTTGACTGGCGCGAGCCGGGCTGCTCGATGTGCCTTGCCATGAACGATGACCGCCTGAAGCCGTACGAGCGTTGCGCGTCGACCTCGAACCGCAACTTCGAGGGCCGTCAGGGCTTCAAGGGCCGCACCCATCTGGTGTCGCCGGCCATGGCAGCAGCGGCAGCGATTGCCGGCCACTTCGTCGACATTCGCGAGTGGCAGTAAGCTTTTTTCGCGCGGGCGGGGTCACCCGGCTTCGCCCGCGCGACTTCTCGAGATTTCCATCGCATCTATCCACCCGGCTTAACCGGTTATTGGCGCTTCTCTGCTAACCGGTGAACCTGACTGGAACTAAGGGGGAGTCGCCTCGGGGGTGGATACAGGCGCTTTCACAGCACTGATCAATCCGGGCATGTCGCTTGTCTTCGCCGCAGCATTCTTCATGCTGTGGTGGAACCAGCGTGACCGGCATTTTATTGCCGTGATGGCCGCGTCCTTCCTGGCCCTGTCTTTCGGCTTCCTGCTTCAATACTTCACCCTCTTCAATCTCACCCTGACGAAGCTTTTGTCCAACCTGCTGTTGCTGGCGGGTGGTACCGGGCTTGCCACGGGCTCTCTGGCGCGCTTCGGTTGCCGGACCCCGGTTGCAAGGACCGGGATCTTCGGCGCAGCGGGCTTCATCGCCTTCCTCTGGTACCTGGTCGTCGATCCGGACATCACCGGACGCGTCTACGCGATCAACTTCGCAGTGGGAGCCATTTCGCTGGTCATCGCCGTCGAAATAAGGAGCTCGTCGCGCACCTTCCGCTTCGTCGACAAACTGCTCGTTGCGCTGACGACCTTCTTCGGTCTGTCCTACTTCGTCAGGCCGGTCGTCGCGGTGTACATCGAGGGACCCTACACGAGCTACGAAGGGTTCCATAACTCAATCTACTGGACGACGATGTCCGTCTCGTCGTCGATGTTCCTGCTGCTCTTTTCGCTGCTGCTGATCACCGCGATCGCGCTCGACCTGATGGATGAACTGCGCCAGGAGTCGCAGACCGACCCGCTTTCCGGCCTGCTCAACCGCCGCGGGCTTGAGGAACGTGCAACAGAGATGTTGCGCAACGCCACCCGCCGCAAGTCGCCGCTCGCGGTCGTCGTTTGCGACATCGACCACTTCAAGGCGATCAACGACACCTTCGGGCACGCCACCGGCGACGCGGTGATTGCTGCCTTTGCCACTTGCCTGCGCGACTGCGTCGGGCCCCACAACCTCGTCGCCCGTCTTGGCGGCGAGGAATTTGCGGTGCTGCTCCAGGGTGCCACCAGCGCCGTGGGACGACTGTTCGCGGAAAGCACCCGCACGACACTGGGCGTGCTCAAGCTGCCGTGCCTGCCGCCGGAGCACCGGCTTACGGCAAGCTTTGGCGTTGCCGAGTGGACCGGCAGCGAGAGCCTGCAGAACCTGGTCTCGCGCGCGGATGCCGCGCTCTATGAAGCGAAGAAGGCCGGACGCGATTGCGTCCGCGTTGCCCCCGACGGCGACAATGTCGGGCTCTATCCTATGAAGGAAACAGCGGCGTAGGCGCGCGGCTAATTCCGGCGTCCGCATCTGTTGCAAAAACGCCTCACGAACCCTTCTTTAACCACAATTGTTGGATTGTAGCGGTCATCGCCATTATCTTGGCGATTCAAAGAATTTAGATGCCTGCCGGGCGACAGTGGCCCCGACGGAGGAATTCATGGATTTCAGGACGAGCGGCGTAGTCTTCACCTCCCTTCTCGCACTTTCGCTGGCGGGCTGCCAGAGTGAACGTTTTTCGCCGTACAGCGCCCGTCCCGCGGGTCCGGCTCCTCTTGCAGCGGCCCCTGCCGGACAGGTGACCTCGGGTGAGCTTCCGCCGCCGGCACAGCCGGGCATGACCGATCCCTCGCAGTTCCCCGCCGCTCCGGGCGCAGAGAACATGCCGTCGGGTCAAAACACCCAAGTCGCTGCTCTCGAGCAGGGCGCAGCCGAGATCTCATCCGGTTCCGTCGCAGGCGTCTGGAACGCCAGCGTCGCCGGCCAGAGCTGCCGTATCGCCACCCCGCAGACCCGCTTCGGCCAGGGTTACCGCGCCGGCCCGCTGCGCTGCCCTGCCCCGCTCGACGGCGTGAAGTCGTGGAACGTCGAAGGCAAGCAGCTCGCGCTCTACGACGCCAATGGCAGCGTTCTTGCCCGCCTCTACTCCTCGGGCGGCAGCCGCTTCGACGGCCAGACCACGAGCGGCCAGCCCGTCTCCCTGTCGCGCTAGGCCGGGCACTTGCCCCAACAACCTGTATCGATGAATTTCCTCGTCACCGCGCACCCGCTGCGCGGTGATTTGCAAATCGGATAAGGGTAACCGCATGTCCTCGTTCGACGGTCTGTCGGACTTTCGCACCGTGCGTGAAGAATACGATCACCGCGAAAGCACCGGTGTGTTGAAAAGCGATCCAAGGCAGATCGCCGTCATCGAGGCGCTCGACAAGCTCATCGAGGAAATCGCGACCAAGCGGCTGGCAAAGAAGTCCAGCGCTCTCGGCTGGCTGTTCGGCAAGCGCCGTCCGGCGAAGGAACCGGTAAAAGGCCTCTACGTCTACGGCGAGGTCGGCCGCGGCAAGACGATGCTGATGGACCTGTTCTATGAACTGGTGCCCGTGCGACGCAAGCGACGCGCCCACTTCAACGACTTCATGGCCGACGTCCACGACCGGATCCAGAAGCACCGCGAGAAGCTCAAGCGCGGCGAGACCAAGGAAAAGGACCCGATCCCGCCCGTCGCAAGGCAACTTGCCGAGGAGGCCTGGGTGCTTTGCTTCGACGAGTTCACCGTCACCGACATTGCCGACGCCATGGTGCTGTCGCGCCTGTTCTCGAGCCTGTTCGAGGAAGGCGTCGTTCTCGTCGCCACCTCGAACGTCGCCCCGCGCGATCTCTACCGCGACGGCCTCAATCGCGCGCTCTTCGTGCCGTTCATCGGCATTCTCGAGCAGAACGCCCGCATCATGAGCCTCGACGGCGACACTGACTATCGTCGCCGCAAGCTCGACCGCATGCAGGTCTACCTGACCCCGCTTGGACCCCAGACCGACCGGCGGATGGACGAGGCCTGGGAAACCGTGACCGCTGGCCGCAAGGTCGAACCGGCAACGATCGAACTCAAGGGCCGCGAGATCCATGTGCCGCGCGCAGCCGGCACCGCCGCGCGCTTTTCTTTCAGCGATCTTTGCGCCAAGCCACTCGGTGCGCGCGACTACCTCGCCATTGCCGCCCGCTACGACACCCTGTTCGTCGACCATATTCCGGTGATGTCGCAGGCCCAGCGCAATGAGGCAAAGCGCTTCATCCTCCTCGTCGACACGCTCTACGACCAGCACATGCGTCTCGTCGCCAGCGCCGAGACCGTCCCGGAGAAGCTTTATACCGGGACGATCGGCACAGAGAGCTTCGAGTTCGCCCGCACAGCCTCCCGCCTCACCGAGATGCAGAGCCGGGAGTGGCTGGACGCCGTGCGCAGCCGCAATGCTGCCGCCATCTTGGACGAGGCTGAGGAAGTTTGACGGAATGAGACCAAAAATTCTTACTTTTACGTAAGTTATTTTGGTTCTAAACGATTGAAAAAACTGGTGTCGTAAGATCCGGTTGAGTTTTTCCGCTTATAGCTGTATGCGGAAACCGGATTTCGGACGGCCTCCCGTGTCCGAGGATCAGTTTCGGCATTTCCGTTTCAGCCGGCGCTGCCGGCGGCACACAGGGGAAACCATCACATGGCTCGCAATAAGATTGCCCTCATCGGCTCTGGCATGATCGGCGGAACTCTCGCCCACCTGATCGGCCTCAAGGAACTCGGCGACGTCGTCCTGTTCGACATCGCGGAAGGTATCCCGCAGGGCAAAGGCCTCGACATCGCACAGTCTTCCCCGGTTGACGGCTTTGACGCCAGCTACGTCGGCGCGAACGACTACTCGGCAATCGAAGGCGCGGACGTCTGCATCGTCACCGCCGGTGTTCCGCGCAAGCCGGGCATGAGCCGCGACGACCTTCTCGGCATCAACCTGAAGGTCATGGAGCAGGTCGGCGCCGGCATCAAGAAGTACGCACCGAACGCCTTCGTCATCTGCATCACCAATCCGCTCGACGCGATGGTCTGGGCGCTGCAGAAGTTCTCGGGCCTGCCGAAGACCCACGTGGTCGGCATGGCCGGAGTTCTCGACTCCGCCCGCTTCCGCCTGTTCCTGGCGCAGGAGTTTAACGTCTCGGTCGAGGACGTCACCGCCTTCGTTCTCGGCGGCCACGGCGACACCATGGTTCCGCTGGCTCGCTATTCGACCGTCGCCGGCATTCCGCTGCCGGACCTCGTCAAGATGGGCTGGACCTCGCAGGAAAAGCTCGACCAGATCATTCAGCGCACCCGTGACGGCGGCGCCGAGATCGTCAGCCTGCTCAAGACCGGTTCGGCCTACTACGCTCCGGCTTCCTCGGCTATCGCCATGGCCGAAGCTTACCTCAAGGACAAGAAGCGCGTTCTTCCTTGCGCTGCCCACCTGTCGGGTCAGTATGGCCTCGACGACATCTATGTCGGCGTTCCGACCGTGATCGGTGCCGGCGGTGTCGAGCGCGTCATCGAGATCGACCTGAACAAGGAAGAGCAGAAGATGTTCGAAAACTCGGTGAATTCGGTGCGCGGCCTCTGCGAAGCCTGCATCGGTATCGCGCCGAACCTTGGCGAGAAGTGAGGCTTACGCATGAACATTCATGAATACCAGGCCAAGCAGCTGCTGAAGGGATACGGCGCGCCGGTTGCCAACGGCGTCGTGATCTTCAGCGCGGACGAGGCGGAAGCTGCGGCAAAGCAGCTTCCAGGACCGCTCTATGTGGTGAAGAGCCAGATCCATGCTGGCGGCCGCGGCAAGGGCAAGTTCAAGGAACTCCCGGCTGACGCAAAGGGCGGTGTCCGCCTCGCCAAGTCGATCGAGGACGTTGTTGCCAACGCGAAGGAAATGCTGGGCAACACGCTGGTCACCAAGCAGACCGGCCCGGCCGGCAAGCAGGTGAACCGCCTCTACATCGAGGACGGCGCCGACATTTCCCGCGAGCTCTACTGCTCGCTGCTGGTTGACCGCACCGTCGGCCGCGTTGCCTTCGTCGTCTCGACCGAAGGCGGCATGGACATCGAAGCAGTCGCCGAGGAAACCCCGGAGAAAATCCTCACCGTCGCGATCGACCCGGAGACGGGTGTTACCGACGCTGACCTCGAGAAGCTCAACAGCGCGCTTCAGCTGACCGGCGAGGCTGCCGAGGACGGCAAGAAGCTCTTCCCGCTCCTCTACAAGGCCTTCGTCGAGAAGGACATGAGCCTCCTCGAGATCAACCCGCTGATCGTCATGGAAAATGGCCGCCTGCGCGTCCTCGACGCGAAGGTGTCGTTCGACGGGAACGCGCTGTTCCGCCACGAGGACATCAAGGCGCTGCGCGACGAGACCGAAGAGGACGTCAAGGAAATCGAGGCTTCCAAGTGGGACCTCGCCTATGTCGCGCTCGACGGCAACATCGGCTGCATGGTCAACGGCGCAGGCCTTGCCATGGCAACCATGGACATCATCAAGCTCTACGGCGCTGAGCCGGCCAACTTCTGCGACGTCGGCGGCGGCGCTGGCAAGGAGAAGGTCGCAGCTGCGTTCAAGATCATCACCGCCGATCCGCGCGTCGAGGGCATCCTCGTCAACATCTTCGGCGGCATCATGAAGTGTGACGTCATCGCCGAAGGCGTGGTTGCAGCCGTCAAGGAAGTCGGTCTGAAGGTTCCGCTGGTCGTCCGCCTCGAGGGCACCAATGTGGAGCTGGGCAAGAAGATCATCAACGAGAGCGGCCTGAACGTGATTTCGGCCGACGATCTCGACGATGCCGCCCAGAAGATCGTCAAGGCCGTGAAGGGAAACTGATCCGCGATGTCTATTCTGATCAACAAGGACACCAAGGTTCTGGTTCAGGGCCTTACCGGCAAGACCGGCACCTTCCACACCGAACAGGCTCTCGCCTACTTCGGGACCAAGATGGTCGGCGGCATCCACCCGAAGAAGGGCGGCGAGAACTGGACCGGCTCGAAGGGCGAAACCCTGCCGATCTTCGCCTCGGTCGCCGAGGGCCGTGACCGCACCGGCGCGACCGCTTCGGTCGTCTACGTTCCGCCGGCAGGCGCTGCCGACGCGATCATCGAGGCCATCGAGGCCGAGATGGAGCTGATCGTCTGCATCACCGAAGGCATTCCGGTTGCGGATATGGTTAAGGTCAAGGCCAAGCTCGAGAAGTCGAAGTCGCGCCTGATCGGCCCGAACTGCCCCGGCATCGTCACCCCGGAAGAGTGCAAGATCGGCATCATGCCGGGCAACATCTTCCGCAAGGGTTCGGTCGGCGTCGTCTCGCGTTCCGGCACACTGACCTATGAGGCAGTGTTCCAGACCTCGAACGAGGGCCTCGGCCAGACCACCGCTGTCGGTATCGGCGGCGACCCGGTCAAGGGCACCGAGTTTATCGACGTCCTCGAGATGTTCCTGGCCGACCCGGCAACCGAGTCCATCATCATGATCGGCGAGATCGGCGGCTCGGCTGAGGAAGACGCTGCCCAGTTCCTGATCGACGAGGCCAAGCGCGGCCGTAAGAAGCCGATGGCCGGCTTCATCGCTGGCCGTACGGCTCCGGCCGGCCGCACCATGGGCCACGCCGGCGCGGTTATCTCGGGCGGCAAGGGCGGCGCCGAGGACAAGATCGCGGCGATGGAAGCTGCGGGCATCCGCGTTTCCCCGTCGCCGGCTCGCCTCGGCAAGACGCTCGTCGAAGCGATCAAGGGCTAATCATTCTGCGCCGGGCTGCCATCAGCCCGGCGCATTACATGTGACAGATGGGGCAACAGCGGCCCGAGGGGAATTGGCTACGCGGACCTGGGCACCATTCAGGCCGTCGGATACGGAGAAGGAGCGCGAGCTCCCAAAGGATTGACAATGGCGCGGCAAGACCAAGCGAACGATCAATTTTCGCTTACATCGTTCCTGTACGGCGGCAACGCCGACTACATCGAGACGCTCTACGCGGCGTGGCAGAAGGACCCTTCGTCGGTTGACCCCGAATGGCGTGATTTCTTTGCCGCGTTGAAGGATGATGCCAACGACGTCATCAAGAGCGCGGAAGGTGCCTCCTGGACCAGGAAGAACTGGCCGGTCGAGGCCCGCAACGAATTCGTCTCGGCGCTCGACGGCGATTGGGGCCAGGTCGAGAAGCACTTCGAGAAGAAGGTGAAGGGGAAGGCAGCCGCCAACGGCGCCACCCTTTCTGATTCCGACCTGCTGCGCGCGACCCGCGATTCCGTCCGCGCCATCATGATGATCCGCGCCTACCGCATGCGCGGTCACCTGCACGCGAACCTCGACCCGCTCGGCCTCGCCGAAGCGAAGGAAGACTATAACGAGCTTTCGCCGGAGACCTACGGCTTCACCGAAGCCGACTACGACCGGCCGATCTTCATCGACCATGTGCTGGGCCTGGAATACGCCACCGTCCGGCAGATGCTCGACATCCTTAAGCGCACCTACTGCTCGACCCTCGGCGTCGAATTCATGCACATCTCCAACCCGGAAGAGAAAGCATGGATCCAGGAGCGCATCGAGGGCCCGGACAAGGGCGTGACCTTCACCCCGGAAGGCAAGAAGGCGATCCTCTCCAAGCTGATCGAGGCTGAGGGCTTCGAGCAGTTCATCGACGTCAAGTACAAGGGCACCAAGCGCTTCGGCCTTGACGGCGGCGAGTCGCTGATCCCGGCGCTCGAGCAGATCATCAAGCGCGGCGGCCATCTCGGCATGAAGGAAATTGTGCTCGGCATGGCTCACCGCGGCCGCCTCAACGTTCTGACGAACGTCATGGGCAAGCCGCACCGCGCCGTGTTCCACGAGTTCAAGGGCGGCTCGTTCGCTCCGGACGACGTGGAAGGCTCGGGCGACGTGAAGTACCACCTCGGTGCTTCGTCCGACCGCGAGTTCGACAACAACAAGGTGCACCTGTCGCTGACGGCGAATCCGTCGCACCTTGAGATCGTCAACCCGGTGGTGATGGGCAAGGCCCGCGCCAAGCAGGACCAGATCTTCGGCCGCACCCGCGAGGAAGTCATTCCGATCGAGGAGCGCGCCAAGGTCCTGCCGCTGCTGATCCACGGCGACGCCGCGTTCGCGGGGCAGGGCGTCGTAGCCGAGTGCCTTGGTCTGTCGGGCCTGCGCGGTCATCGCGTTGCCGGCACGATCCACTTCATCATCAACAACCAGATCGGTTTCACCACCAATCCGCGCTTCTCGCGCTCGTCGCCCTACCCGTCCGACGTCGCGAAGATGATCGAGGCGCCGATCTTCCATGTGAATGGAGACGATCCGGAAGCAGTCGTCTACGCTGCGAAGATCGCGACCGAATTCCGGATGAAGTTCCAGAAGCCGGTCGTCATCGACATGTTCTGCTACCGTCGCTTCGGCCACAACGAAGGCGACGAGCCGGCATTCACCCAGCCGATGATGTACCGCGCGATCCGCGCGCACCGCACGACCGTCCAGCTCTACGGCGACAAGCTGATCGCCGAGGGTCTGGTCACCCAGGCCGAAATCGACAAGATGAAGGCCGACTGGCGCGCGCATCTTGAGGCCGAGTTCGAGGCCGGTCAGGCTTATAAGCCGAACAAGGCCGACTGGCTGGACGGCGCCTGGACGGGGCTGCGTGCTGCCGACAACCAGGACGAGCAGCGCCGCGGCAAGACCGCCGTACCGCTCAAGACGCTCAAGGAACTCGGCAAGAAGCTGACCGATGTCCCGGGCGACTTCGAGGTGCACCGCACGATTGCGCGCTTCCTCGAGAACCGTCGCAAGGCGATCGAGACGGGCGAGGGCATCGACTGGGCAACCGCCGAGTCGCTCGCATTCGCCTCGATCCTGATGGAAGGTCATCCGATCCGCCTGTCCGGTCAGGACTCGGAGCGCGGCACCTTCTCACAGCGCCATTCGGTTCTCTACGACCAGCGCGACGAGCGCCGCTACATCCCGCTGAACCACCTCGGGCCGCAGCAGGCGAACTACGAAGTCATCAACTCGATGCTTTCGGAAGAGGCAGTGCTCGGCTTCGAATACGGCTACTCGCTCGCAGAGCCGCGCGCTCTGACTCTGTGGGAAGCCCAGTTCGGCGACTTCGCCAACGGTGCACAGGTCGTGTTCGACCAGTTCATCTCGTCGGGCGAGCGCAAGTGGCTGCGCATGTCGGGTCTCGTCTGCCTGCTGCCGCATGGCTACGAGGGCCAGGGTCCGGAGCACTCCTCCGCCCGCCTCGAGCGCTATCTGCAGCTCTGCGCGGAAGACAACATGCAGGTCGCCAACGTCACGACGCCGGCGAACTACTTCCACATCCTGCGCCGTCAGCTGAAGCGTGACTTCCGCAAGCCGCTGATCCTGATGACGCCGAAGTCGCTGCTGCGCCACAAGCGTGCAGTCTCGACGCTCGCGGAGATGGCTGGTGAGTCGACCTTCCACCGCTTGCTGTGGGACGATGCGGAGTATCTCAAGGACCAGCCGATCAAGCTGGTGAAGGATTCGAAGATCCGCCGGGTCGTGCTCTGCTGCGGCAAGGTCTACTACGACCTCTACGAGGAGCGCGAGAAGCGCGGCATCGACGACATCTACCTGCTGCGCGTCGAGCAGCTCTATCCGTTCCCGGCCAAGGCGCTCATCAACGAGCTGTCGCGTTTCAAGAACGCGGAGATGGTCTGGTGCCAGGAAGAGCCCAAGAATATGGGTGCATGGTCGTTTATCGAGCCCTATCTGGAATGGGTGCTCGGTCACATCGACGCCAAGCACAAGCGTGCTCGCTACACTGGACGTCCTGCCGCCGCCTCGCCGGCGACCGGCCTTATGTCCAAGCACCTGGCGCAGCTCGAGGCTTTCCTCGAAGATGCTCTGGGCAACTAACCAACGGAACCACTGAAGCGAAGAAGGCAACGGAACAGAACAATGGCTACCGAAATTCGCGTGCCCACTCTCGGTGAATCGGTCTCCGAGGCGACCATTGGCAAGTGGTTCAAGAAGGTCGGCGATACCATCGCTGCCGACGAGCCGCTGGTGGAACTGGAAACCGACAAGGTGACGATCGAGGTCCCGGCACCTGCCGCCGGCACCCTCTCGGAAATCACCGCAAACGAAGGCGACTCCGTCGAGCCGGGCGCTCTGCTCGGCATGATCGGTAGTGCCGGCGCTGCCGCGTCCGCCCCGGCTGCTGCGCCGCAGGCTGAAGCACCGAAGGCCGAACCGGCCAAGGCCGCCGCTCCGGCTGCTGCCGCTGCGACCCCGATGCCGGCCGCTCCGGCTGCTGCCAAGGCTGCCGCCGAGGCTGGCATCTCGACCGACCAGATCGCCGGCTCCGGCAAGCGCGGCCAGGTGCTCAAGGGCGACGTCCTCGACGCCATCGCCAAGGGTGTCACCGCTCCTGCAGCTCCTGCTGCTGCTCCGGTCGCGGCTCGTGCCCCGACGAACGAGGCCGACGCTGTGCGCGAAGAGCGCGTCCGCATGACCAAGCTGCGCCAGACCATCGCGCGCCGCCTGAAGGACGCCCAGAACACCGCCGCCATGCTCACCACCTTCAACGAGGTGGACATGAAGCCGGTGATGGACCTGCGCGCCAAGTACAAGGACCTGTTCGAGAAGAAGCACGGCGTGAAGCTCGGCTTCATGGGCTTCTTCACCAAGGCCGTGACGCACGCGCTGAAGGAGATCCCCGCGGTCAACGCCGAGATCGATGGCACCGACATCATCTACAAGAACTTCTGCCACATCGGCGTTGCCGTCGGCACGGACAAGGGTCTCGTCGTCCCGGTCGTCCGCGATGCCGACCAGATGTCGATCTCCGAGATCGAGAAGGAAATCGGCCGCCTCGGCGCTGCCGCGCGTGACGGCAAGCTCTCGGTCGCCGACATGCAGGGCGGCACCTTCACCATCTCGAATGGCGGTGTCTACGGCTCGCTGATGTCCACGCCGATCCTGAATGCGCCGCAGTCCGGCATCCTCGGCATGCACAAGATCCAGGAGCGTCCGGTTGTCGTCGGCGGCCAGATCGTCATCCGTCCGATGATGTACCTGGCGCTCAGCTACGATCACCGCATCGTCGACGGCAAGGAAGCCGTGACCTTCCTCGTTCGCGTCAAGGAGACGCTGGAGGATCCGGAGCGTCTCGTTCTCGACCTCTAAGGCCGAGCGAAAGCTTGAAAGGCGGCGATGCCGGGCAAGCCCCAGCTGAGAGTCGGCGAAAGCCGGTTGATTGGCGAGGACCTGCCCTTCACGCCGCCTTTCTCATACGTTCCGGCTGGGTCGGAATGATGAGTTGAGTTCACGGCGGGGCTTGCCCCGCCGTTCGGATGAACGGGCATTGGCGCTGCCGCCACGCAATGCTTGATCTTGGTGCGGTTTGCCTCGATCTGTAAGGCAGGCACCTCAGGGGAATGTAGCAGCGAGCGCGAGGCTCGCGTGAAGGAAGGAATTTGTCATGAGCTATGATGTCGTTGTCATCGGTGCAGGTCCTGGCGGCTATGTGTGCGCCATCAAGGCAGCCCAGCTTGGCCTGAAGACCGCCATTGTCGAGAAGCGCGACACCTATGGCGGCACCTGCGTGAATGTCGGCTGCATTCCCTCCAAGGCGCTGCTGCACGCCACCGAAATGCTGCTTGAGGCACGCCACTCTTTCGATTCCCTCGGCATCGAGATCTCCGAGCCGAAGGTGAACCTCGAGAAGCTGATGGCGCACCGCGTCAGCACCGTCGAGTCCAACACCAAGGGTCTCGTCTTCCTGATGAAGAAGAACAAGATCGACACGTTCCATGGAACGGGTTCGATCGCGGCCGCCGGCAAGGTCGTCGTCACTGACGCCGCAGGCAAGACGCAGGAAATCGAGGCGAAGAACATCGTCATAGCCACCGGCTCCGACGTTGCCGGCATTCCCGGCGTGCCGGTCGAGTTCGACGAGAAGGTCATCGTCACTTCGACAGGCGCGCTGCAGTTCGAGAAGGTTCCGGGTCACTTGGTGGTCGTCGGCGGCGGCGTAATCGGCCTCGAGCTCGGCTCGGTCTGGGCACGTCTCGGCGCCAAGGTCACGATCGTCGAGTATCTCGACACTATCCTCGGCGGCATGGATGGCGAAGTCTCCAAGCAGTGCCAGCGCATGCTCGCCAAGCAGGGCATGGACTTCAAGCTTGGCGCCAAGGTCACTGCCGTGAAGAAGGAAGGAGAGGGCGCATCGGTCGCCTTCGAGCCTGTAAAGGGCGGTGACGCCGTTACGCTCACGGCCGATGCAGTGCTCGTCGCGACCGGCCGCAAGCCGTACACGGACGGCCTTGGCCTCGACAAGGTGGGCGTGGAGCTCGACCCGCGCGGCCGCGTCGTCGTCGACGCGCATCTCCAGACCAACGTGGCGGGCATCTTTGCGATCGGCGACGTCATTGCCGGCCCCATGCTGGCGCACAAGGCAGAGGAAGAGGGTGTTGCCCTCGCCGAGCGCCTTGCTGGCCAGGCTGGCCACGTCAACTACGAGGTCATCCCGGGCGTGGTCTACACCAGCCCCGAGGTTGCCTCTGTCGGCAAGACCGAGGAAGAGCTCAAGGCTGCAGGCGTTGCCTACAATGTCGGCAAGTTCCCGTTCTCGGCGAACGGACGTGCTCGCGCGATGCTGCAGACGGAAGGTTTTGTGAAGGTGCTGGCTGACAAGGCTACGGATCGCATCCTCGGCGTTCACGTCGTCGGCTTCGGCGCCGGCGAGATGATCCATGAAGCCGCGGTCCTGATGGAGTTCGGCGGTTCTTCGGAGGACTTGGCCCGTACCTGCCATGCCCACCCGACGATGTCCGAGGCGGTGAAGGAGGCCGCTCTCGCGACCTTCTTCAAGCCGATCCACATGTAATAATTACTGCGCCGGTGCGGGTGCCGGGGCGGCAGGTTCCGAAGGAGCCGGAGCTGCCTCTGGTGCCGGTGCCGGCGTTGCCGGGGCAGGGGCCGTTGCATCCGGTGTGGTCGGAGCCACGCTCGGCGCATCATTGGCCGGTGCCTGCTCACTCTGCTCCGGGATTACCGCAGTGGTGCCCGGGTCAGTGGAAGGGCCGGTGTTGAATGCAATCAGCGCAATCACCAGCAGGACTGCTATAACGCCGGCGGCGATAAGGCCGCCACGTCCGCGATCAGCAGGGATCGGCCGATCATTGATCAGCGGATCAGCAGCGGGATCGCTGTAAGGCGCGCCGGGGCGCGGAACGTTTGGGTCCAGGCGGGGGTCGGTGTTTCTCGGATCAGTCATCATACTCTCCGTCGTTCGTTGCCCCCATCTCGCCACCCTAACGCGCTGACTTCGAAGGCGGTTCCCATTCAGGTTGCGACTGCCGATTGAGGGGCTTTCCCAAACCTCGTTCTGTGGTAGCCAGAAGCTCATGGCACAGAAGAAAGCTCACGAAGTCGATTCCTGGCTGAAGCGGCCAGATCCTGACGTACGTATCGTCCTGATCTACGGGCCCGACCGCGGCCTTGTCTCCGAACGTGCGACGGCGTTCGTCAAGACGCTCGGGCTTGATCCCGAGGATCCGTTCTCGTCCGTTCGCCTTGACGCATCGGAAGTCGAAACCTCACCCGGGCGCCTCACCGACGAGGCCGGCACAGTGCCGATGTTCTCCGACCGCCGTCTCATCTGGATCAAGGGCGCTGGGGCGCAGAAGCAGCTCGCCGATGAGGTGAAGGGTCTCGCCTCCGCGCCGCCGCAGGACGCAATCATTCTCATCGAGGCCGGCGACCAGAAGAAGGGCGCGGGACTGCGCGGCACTATTGAGGGCGCCGACCGCTGCATGGCGCTGCCCTGCTACGCGGACGAGGGTCGATCGCTCGATGCGGTCATTGACGAAGTCCTTTCCCGCGAGGGTCTCACCATCTCTATGGAAGCACGACAGGCACTGAAGGTCGGCCTCGGCGGCGACCGCCTCGCCTCGCGTGGCGAGATTGAGAAAATCGCACTTTATTGCCACGGGCAACGTGAAGTCACCGTCGCGGACATCGAAGCTATCAGCGGCAATGTCGCCGGCATCAGCGCCGACGACGCCGTGGACGCAGTTCTCATTGGCAATGCGCAGACTTTCGACACCAGCTTCACCCGCCTGGTCGGCTCAGGCTCTCCGGCTTTTCTGGTGCTTTCTGGCGCCATGCGCCAGTTCCAGTCGCTGCAACTAATGCGGGCGGAAATGGAAGCAAGCAACAAGCCTGCCGGGGCCGTGGTCGCATCCGCCCGGCCGCCGGTGTTCTTTGCCAGGCGCAAGCTGGTGGAAACGGCGCTGCAGAAATGGACGAGCGCGGCAATCGCCCGGGCACTTGAGCGGCTGCAGGCTGCCGTGCTGCTGACACGCCAACGGCCCGACCTCACGGTTGCGACCGCGAGGCAGGCGCTGATGGCGCTTGTAGTGGAAGCAGCAAGAAGCAGGCGCTGAGCGCCTGCCCAAGATCTAGCTGCGCAAGCGGTGGCAGATCTGGTCGAGCTGCTCGAGCGTCTTGTAGGCAATCCGGAGTTCGCCCCCGCGCTTGCCGTGGTTAATCGCGACCTTCAGGCCGATGATGTCGGACAGTGTCTTTTCGAGCGCGATCGTATCGGCGTCCTTTTCGGCAGGAGCTGCCTTCGGCTTCGCCGCCTGATCTGCCGGCATCTGCGCTAGCGCCTCGGCCTGACGAACCGAAAGGCCTTCCTCGACGATCAGCTTTGCCAGCGCGACCGGGTCCTCAGCCGTCACCAGCGTACGCGCATGGCCGGCCGACAGCACACCGTCGACCAGCATCTGCCGCACCTCGTTCGGCAGCTTCAGCAGCCGCAGCGTGTTCGCGACATGGCTGCGGCTCTTGCCGATGACTTGACCAAGATCCGCCTGAGTATAGTTGTGCTCGTCGATAAGCTGTTGATATCCAAGCGCTTCTTCGACCGGATTTAGATCGGAACGCTGCACGTTCTCGATGATCGCAAGCTCGAGCGCGACGCGGTCGTCGACTTCGCGGATGATCACCGGAATTTCGGCCAGGCCTGCTAGCTGTGCGGCACGCCAGCGGCGCTCACCGGCGATAATCTCATAACGCCCGCCCGTTGCCGTGCGCACCACGACCGGCTGCACGACTCCATGCTCGCGGATCGACTGAGCAAGGTCGGAAAGCTCTTCCTCGGCAAAACTGCGGCGCGGGTTGCGCGGGTTAGGGTGCACGAACTCGATCGGCACCTTGTTGTCGGCGCCGATCCGCGGTGCAGTCACTTGCTCAACAGGCTTGTCCATCTCGCCGATAAGCGCCGCGAGGCCGCGTCCCAGTCTGCGCCTTGATGGATCTTCGCTCATAGCCGCTCCCGCTTCATTTCGTTACCGAATCGACTTTGCTTCAGGCAGCGCGAAGCTGCCGTTCACGGCGGATGACTTCGGAAGCCAGCTGCAGGTACGCCTGGCTGCCGGTGCACTTGAGGTCGTAGAGGATCGCCGGTTTGCCGTGCGACGGCGCCTCCGACACTCGCACGTTGCGCGGGATCACCGTATCGTAAACCTTCTCGCCCATATGCGCGCGAACATCCTCAACAACCTGATTGGCCAGATTGTTACGGCCATCAAACATTGTCAGGACAATACCCTGGATATTCAGCGAAGGATTGATCGTGCTGCGGATCTGCTCGACAGTCTGCAAGAGCTGGCTCAGACCCTCGAGCGCAAAGAACTCGCACTGCAGCGGGACTAGAACCGAATCCGCCGCGGCCATGGAGTTTAGCGTCAGCAGGTTGAGCGAAGGCGGGCAGTCAATCAGGACATAAGAATAACCGGCGCCCTCGGTGGCCGAGCGACGCAGCGCATTGCGCAGACGCAGCACACGGTCCGGCGCCGCGGCGATTTCCATTTCGATGCCGAGCAGATCAAGCGTCGACGCAATGATCGACAAGCCAGGCACAGCAGTCGGGATCGCAGCTTCGATGACGGTCGCCTGGCCGGTTAGCAGGTCGTACGACGAAACCTCGCGATCCTGACGGTCGATGCCAAGGCCGGTCGAGGCGTTACCCTGCGGATCGAGATCGACGATCAGGACTTTTTCGCCAATCGCCGCGAGAGCAGTCGCCAGATTGATCGTCGTCGTCGTCTTGCCCACGCCGCCCTTCTGATTGGCGACGGTGATAATGCGCGGGAACGGGGTCATGTCTTTATCAGCCATGTGTCGATCAGGTGTCAGACGAAACTTTCGCGTCCTTCAACTGCCAAATTTCGAGGATCCGACTCTCGGAATCGATCCTGCTCACATGTTGTACCAGATCGAATCCGTAGCTGGTACGGCTTTCATGAACCTCCATAGCGTAATCCCGTCCTTTGTGAAACAGCGCGCTAGCACCGTCGAGCAGCCACGGCGAGGCAAGTTTCAACAGCAGGGGCAGGGGAGCGAGAGCCCGGGCGGTGACGATTTCCGGCTGCTCTACCTTTCCTACCGCTTGCTCGATTCGCGATACATGAACCGTCGCAGGGGCGCCAAGAGAACCCAGGACGGATTTCAGGAAGGCTGCCTTCTTGTTGTTGCTCTCGACGAGCTCGATGTGTGCACCCGGGCGTTCGCGCAGGATGATCGCCATGATCGCGCCGGGAAAGCCGCCGCCCGAGCCAAGGTCCAGCCAACGTAAGGCGGTTGGGGCGAGGGGAGCGATCTGTGCGCTGTCGAGGATGTGCCGCTCCCAAAGTTGGTTCAGTGTCGACGGCGCAGCCAGATTGATACGGCTGTTCCACCGCTTGAATTCAGCCTCGAAGTGTTCAAGCCGCTCAAAAGTTTCACGTGAAACGTCTCCCGCGACGTCACGTAGAAGCTCGTACTTGTCCATTAGGCAGCGCCCCGCTCCGCACGCGCGTGCTGCTGCAGCACTGATATGATGATCGCAAGAGCCGCAGGCGTCATTCCGTCTATCCGCTGTGCCTCCGCCAGCGATCGAGGGCGCCGTGTTGAAAGCTTTTGCTGCAGCTCCTTAGACAGACCAGGCAGCAGCGTGTAGTCCATGTCGGCCGGAACCTCACGTTCCTGCTCCCGGCGGAGAACTGCAACGTCGGCATTCTGGCGCTCGAGATAAACTGCATAACGAGCCTCGGTCTCCAGACGCTCAGCTGTCTTTGGACTGATCGCGCCAAGCTGCGGCCACACGCTGAGTAGACGCTGGAAGTCGATGTCGGGGTATGACATCAGCTCGTAAGCCGAGCGACGCTGCCCATCCCGGTTGAGCGCAAGGCCATATTTGCTTGCCTCGTTCGGGGTGAGATTCAGCGACTTGGCGAGCTCGCGGGCGTCCGCCAGCTCCTGTTCCAGCGCCTCGAATTTCGCCTGACGTGCTCGCCCGACGATCCCCAGCTCTACCCCAAGCGGCGTCAACCTTTCGTCGGCATTGTCCGCGCGCAGCGATAGGCGGAACTCGGCGCGCGATGTGAACATGCGATAAGGCTCGGAAACGCCACGGCTCACCAGGTCATCGATCATTACCCCAATGTACGCATCGCCACGGCCGAGGATGACGGGATCTTCCCCCGCCGCCTTACGCGCCGCGTTCAGACCCGCGATGATGCCTTGCGCCGCCGCTTCTTCGTAACCGGTCGTACCGTTGATCTGTCCGGCTAGAAACAGCCCGGGCACGCGCCGGGTCTCCAGTGACATCTCCAGTTCGCGCGGATCGACGTGGTCATACTCGATCGCGTAGCCGTGCTGCAGGATCGTCGCTCGCTCCAGTCCGGGAATGGAGGCAATCAGGGCATCCTGCGCGTCGCGGGGCAGGGAGGTCGAAATGCCGTTGGGGTAGACGGTGTGATCATCCAAGCCTTCCGGCTCCAGGAAGATCTGATGGCCGTCCCGGTCACCGAACTTGACGATCTTGTCCTCGATCGACGGGCAGTAGCGCGGGCCGATACCTTCAATGTTCCCCGAGTACATCGCCGAACGATGCAGATTCTCGCGAATGATCTCGTGTGTGCGTTGCGTCGTGCGGGTAATGCCGCACTCGATCTGAGGCGTCGTGATCTTCTCCGTCATCAGCGAGAAGGGCACGAGCTCATCGTCCGCAGCCTGCATCTCCAACGAAGCCCAGTCGATGGTGCGGCCGTCGAGGCGGGCAGGGGTGCCGGTCTTGAGGCGTGCGAGTTTGAAGCCGGCTCGGTTCATGGTGGCCGACAGACCGGTTGATGCCTTTTCGCCGATACGCCCGGCGGGGAAACGCTCGTCACCAATATGGATCAAACCGCGCAGGAAGGTCCCTGTGGTCAGGACCACCGAAGTCGTGGCAAGCTCCCTGCCATCAAGCAGAACGACCCCGCAAACACGGCGGTCTTGTAGCAAAAGGTCTTCGGCCTCCCCCTCTATGACTTCGAGATTCGGTTGCTCAGCGATCGCCGCCTGCATCGCCAGCGTGTAGAGCTTGCGATCGGCTTGGGTGCGCGGCCCGCGGACAGCCGGTCCCTTGCGGCGGTTGAGCATTCGGAATTGGATGCCGGCCGCATCTGCGACACGTCCCATCAGGCCGTCGAGGGCATCGATCTCGCGGACGAGATGTCCTTTGCCCAATCCGCCAATGGCAGGATTGCAGGACATCACGCCGATCGTATCGCGCTTCATCGTCAGCAGCGCGGTTTTCGCGCCAGCACGTGCAGCCGCGGCTGCAGCTTCACATCCGGCGTGGCCGCCGCCGATGACGATCACATCATAATGCATGGACATGGCATTACCTCTTCTACCGAAGGCAATGGGTGCGCCGAGGTTGTGAGTCAAGCTTTTTAGAGTCGTTTCACGTGAAACAATGCGCCTGCTTCAATGGGGTGTTTCGGACCGTGTTTCACGTGAATCACACGAACGCGGCATGAGCTAGGTGTTTCACGTGAATCACTTGCCGATACAGAACTCGGAGAAGATAACTCCAAGCAGCTCTTCCGCGTCGACGGAACCCACGATCTTTCCAAGCGCGTATTCGGCCAGCCGCAACTCTTCAGCCCGCAACTCGAGGTCGAGTTGTGTGGCTTGCACCGCATTATCGAGATGCTGCGCCGCCCGGTTCAGGAGCTCAACCTGGCGCGCGCGCGTGGGGACCACACCGGCGGCGGCAGAAGATGCTGCTTCTGCCATAGCGCGAACGCGAGCCTCGAGCTCCAACATGCCTCGTCCTGATGGCGCGGCGATTGCCACATCATGTCCGTCGGTGGGAGCAAGCGCCCTGACATCTGCCTTCGTCGCGACCTTCAGAACCGGAACGCCCGGCAGCTTGATCTCGGGAACATCTCCTGATCCATCGTCGAGCTCCAGGATCAGATCCGCGCGCTCAGTGGCTTGCCTTGCCCGCTCAACGCCAATGCGCTCGACCACGTCTTCTGTCTCCCGAATGCCAGCCGTGTCCGTCACGATGACTTTCAGTCCGCCGAGATCAAGAGAGACTTCGACAAGGTCCCGGGTAGTGCCGGGAATGTCCGTGACGATCGCCACGTCGCGTTTTGCGAGTGCATTTAGAAGACTGGACTTGCCGACGTTCGGCCGGCCAACCAGCACGACGCGAAAGCCTTCGCGCACAATTTCACCCGCATGAAAGCCAGCGGCATGGTTAAGAATGTCTTGCCGCAGTTGCTCCACACTCGCCCATACCTGATCAGAAACTGATCCCGGAACGTCCGCCTCGTCAGCGAAGTCGAGCTCGGCCTCGATCAGTGCACGGGCGCGAAGAAGAGCCTTGCGCCAACCTTCGTAGAGCTCGCGTTGACGGCCATCCGCGTTTGCGACCGCCATGCGGCGCTGTTGTTCAGTCTCGGCGGAGATGAGATCGGAGAGGGCTTCGGCTGCGGTCAGATCCATCTTACCGTTGAGGAAGGCGCGGCGACTGAACTCGCCGGCCTCGGCCTGCCGCGTATCGGGATAGGTTGCAAGTTCTTCCAGGATTGCTGCCACCGTCGCGCGGCCACCATGAACATGGAGTTCCGCCACATCCTCCCCCGTAAAGCTCCCGGGAGAAGAAAAGAAGAGAACGAGGGCATGGTCGAGCAGCCGGCCATCCTGTGCACGCAGCTCGCGAAGGTGTGCCTTGCGAGGAGCAGGCACCCCGGAGATCTTTTCCAGAATGCTCTTCACCGCCGGCCCCGAAATGCGGATCACCGCCACGCCCGAAGGAAGCGCGCCGGAGGACAGCGCGAAGATCGTTTCCCGGAATAGTGTTTGCCCATTCATGGCCGCCGCCCTACCTTCCGCAAAAATTCTGGTGAGACATGACGATCCTTCCCGCAAAGAACCTGCTGGCCAGCGAAAGCAGCCCCTATCTGCGCCAGCATGCACACAATCCGGTTCACTGGCGACCGTGGTCCGCCGAGGCGCTTGCCGAAGCAAAGGCCACCCAACGGCCCATCCTCCTCTCCGTCGGCTATGCGGCATGTCACTGGTGTCATGTCATGGCCCATGAGAGTTTTGAAGACGAGCAAGTTGCGGCCGTCATGAACCGTCTGTTCGTCAACATCAAGGTCGATCGTGAGGAACGGCCGGATGTCGACCAGATCTACATGGCCGCATTGACGGCCATGGGCGAACAGGGTGGCTGGCCACTCACCATGTTCCTGACCCCGGACGCGAAACCTTTTTGGGGCGGTACCTACTTTCCCAAGGAACCGCGCTATGGCCGTCCGGGCTTCATCCAGATCATGGAGGCGATCGGGCAAACCTGGCTGGAAAAACGTGCCGATCTTGAAGCCGGGTCAGAAGCTCTTTCAGATCACATCAGCCAGCGTCTCGCCGGCACCAACATCCATTCAAATCTCGACGCGCGGCTTCTGCCGGCATTTGCCGACGCGATTTATTCGTCGCTCGATATGGAAAGAGGCGGGCTTCGCGGGGGACCAAAGTTTCCGAATGCTCCGTTCATGGAAGCGCTCTGGATGAACGGCGTGCGCAACGGCCATGACGATCATGCTGCGGCCGTCGCCTTCAGCCTGCAGTGCATGCTGTCCGGCGGCATTTACGATCATGTTGGCGGGGGCTTGTGCCGCTACTCCACTGATGCCGAGTGGATGGTGCCGCACTTTGAAAAGATGCTCTACGACAACGCGCAGCTCATTGCTCTTGGCAGCGCCGTCTACGCGCGAACTGGGGGACCGGCATTCAAGCGCGCGATTGAGGAAACCATCGCCTGGCTGCAGCGCGAGATGATGGCCGAAGGAGGCGGTTTTGCATCCAGCCTCGATGCCGACAGTGAAGGCGAGGAAGGACGCTTCTATCTCTGGACGCGCGAGGAGATCGAAACGGCCCTGGATGATGATGCCGACCGATTCTTGGTGCACTACGCTCTCGCGCGACCTGACGGATGGGAGGGGGAACCCATTCTCTATCTGCGCGATGAACCCCGCGAGCTCGCCCGCGACGAACTAGCCGGATTGAAGTCTCGGCTCCTTCAAGCGCGAGCACGGAGGGTGCGCCCTGGCCGCGACGACAAGGTGCTCACCGACTGGAACGGTCTGATGATTTCTGCGCTCGCCAATGCCTCGCGCGTGTTCGATCGTTCCGACTGGCTGGAGCTGGCCACCAGCGCCTATGACTCGATCGTTGCTTCCGCGCGCGACGGCCGGCTGCCGCATTCGCGGCTCGGTGATGTGCGGTTGTTCCCTGCCATGGCGAGCGACTACGCTGCGATGATCAATGCGGCGATTTCGCTTTATCAAGCATCGGGTTCATCGCGATATATCAGCGACGCATCAGCGTTTTTGTCGACGCTTGATCGCTGGTATATCGATGAAGACGGTTTCGGCTATTTCCTCACCGCGTCGGATGCGGATGACGTGCCGCTCAGAATTCGCGGTGATGTCGATGAGGCGATTCCATCGGCCACGGCACAAATCATCAAAGCGGTGTTGAGGCTGTCGCTCGTTACTTCGGACAGCGAACTCTACGACCGTGCAGTCGACCTCGCCGAACATGCGCTCGGTCGAACCGAGCAGCAGCGCTACGGCCGCGCCGGAATCATCGCCGCCGCGGAATTAGTGCGGGAGCCACGCAAGCTGATGCTCGTCGACGAACAAAACGGGCGTCTCGTTTCGGAGGCGAATCGAAATTTCGATCTCTCGCGCACCGACGTCATCATCCCGCGGAGCGCTGAAGGCCAGGTCACCCTGCCGGACGGCTCGTTCATCAATGCGTCAGAGCCCGGCGCGTACCTCTGCATCGGCCAGTCCTGCCGTCCACCCGTGCGCGACGCGGAAAGCCTAGCGGAGCTGTTGCGCAGCCAGGGCTGATACTCGGTACAACAAAAAGCGCGCCACAAGGGCGCGCTTATCAAATTCGTCTGCCTGCTCGGTTACGTGTTCATCGAGTCGAAGAACTCGGCGTTGTTCTTCGTCTGCTTCAGCTTGTCGATGAGGAACTCGATCGCATCGGTGGTGCCCATCGGCGCGAGGATGCGGCGCAGGACGAAGATCTTCTGCAGGTCCTGGCGCTTGACCAGCAGGTCCTCCTTGCGGGTACCGGACTTGAGAATGTCCATCGCCGGGAAGATGCGCTTGTCGGCCACTTTGCGGTCGAGGACGATTTCCGAGTTACCGGTGCCCTTGAACTCTTCGAAGATGACTTCGTCCATGCGGCTGCCGGTATCGATCAGCGCGGTTGCGATAATGGTCAGCGAGCCGCCTTCCTCGATGTTGCGTGCCGCACCGAAGAAGCGCTTCGGACGCTGCAGTGCGTTTGCGTCGACACCGCCGGTAAGCACCTTGCCCGAGGACGGCACAACGGTGTTGTAGGCGCGGCCGAGGCGCGTGATCGAGTCGAGCAGAATGACAACGTCGCGGCCATGCTCGACCAAACGCTTCGCCTTCTCGATCACCATCTCGGCGACCTGGACGTGGCGGGCGGCCGGCTCGTCGAAGGTCGAGGAAACGACCTCGCCCTTCACCGAGCGCTGCATGTCGGTCACTTCTTCCGGACGCTCATCGATCAGGAGAACGATGAGATAGGCTTCCGGGTGATTGGTCGAGATCGAGTGGGCGATGTTCTGCAGCAGAACCGTCTTACCGGTACGCGGCGGCGCCACGATCAGCCCGCGCTGGCCCTTGCCGAGCGGAGCCACCAGGTCGATCACGCGGGCCGACAGGTCCTTGCCCGTCGGATTGTCGGTCTCCATCCGCAGGCGCTCATTCGGGTAGAGCGGCGTCAGGTTGTCGAAATGGATCTTGTGGCGGATCTTCTCAGGATCCTCGAAGTTGATCGTATTGACCTTCAGCAGCGCGAAGTAGCGCTCGCCTTCCTTCGGGCTGCGGATCGGACCTTCGACCGTATCGCCAGTCTTCAGCGAGAAGCGGCGGATCTGCGACGGGGAGATGTAGATGTCGTCCGGACCCGGCAGATAGTTCGCATTGGCCGAACGCAGGAAGCCGAAGCCGTCCTGCAGAATCTCGACAACGCCTTCGCCAATGATCTCGACATCCTGCGCTGCGAGCTTTTTCAGAATCGCGAACATCAGTTCCTGCTTGCGCAGGACGCTGGCGTTCTCGACCTCAAGCGATTCGGCAAACGCGATGAGGTCGGTCGGACTCTTGCTCTTGAGCTCTTGAAGTTTCATTTCCTGCATGATGCGGACTCTGATGGCGAGTATGAAGATGCGGGGCGTCTGTGCGCTGTAGAAGCGTCTGTTGGGACAGAAAGCACTACGCCATGCGGGGAGAGAGGGAACCGACTCATACCGTTCCTAACGTCAAAGCGCAACAAGCGATTTCAGTGGAGTTAGTGCCACCAAGTCATGAGGCGCTGTGGCGGGGCGACGCAGGGCCGAAATGCGCGGTTCCCGAAAGGCCTAAAACGGCTTCACGATCACGAGAATGACGATCAGGATCATCAGGACCGTCGGTACTTCATTGACGATCCGCCAGTGGCGCGACGGCTTCGTGTTGCGGTCCTCCGCGAAGCGGCGGACGGACGCGGCGAGGTAGCCGTGCACGCCGGAAAGGGCGATTACCAGCGCAATCTTGCCGTGCAGCCAGCCGCCCTTGAAGCCATAAATGCTCCACGCCATCCAGAGGCCCAGCACCCACGACACCATCATCGCCGGATTGATGATGGCGCGCAGCAAACGGCGCTCCATCACCTTGAAGGTCTCGGACTTTGCCGAGCCTACTTCGGATTCGGCGTGGTAGACGAACAGGCGCGGCAGATAGAGCATGCCGGCCATCCAGGAAATCACGGCAATCACGTGGAACGCCTTGATCCAGGGATAGGCCCCGACAGGGTTCAGCCAGAACAGCAGAGCCGTCAGGATCACCAGAACGGCGATCGCAACGACTGCGCGGGTAGCCGGGTTGCCGGATGCCTGTGCCAAGGTTCAGCCTTTCCTGACGAGTTCGATCATGCGCTCGACATGCACAATCGGGGTTTGCGGCGTGATACCATGGCCGAGGTTGAAGACCAATGGTCCCTGGCCGAGCTCGCGCAGGATGGCTGTCACGCCCTCGTCGAGAGCCTTGCCGCCGGCAACAAGTCGCATCGGGTCGAGATTGCCCTGCACGGCGCCCTCGCGCTGCAGCGCCCTTGCCTGGCTCCAGGGAACCGACCAGTCGAGGCCAAGCGCCGTGACGCCGGTCTTCTGGCGATAGTCCTGGTAGAGCGCCCCGGCACCCTTCGGAAAGCCGATGATCGGAGTGTCGGGATGAACCTCACGCACACGCCGGACGATCTCGGCGACCGGCTCGACGCAGCACATCTTGAAAGTGGCTTCGTCCAGCACGCCGGACCACGAGTCGAAGATCTGCACGGCGTCGGCGCCGGCATCGATCTGGCGGATGAGATATTCGGCCGACTTCTCGGCGAGCAGCTGCAGCAGCGCACGCATCGCCTCCGGGTTGGCATAGGTGAAGAGGCGGGCCGGCGCTTGGTCGGGCGTTCCGTGCCCGGCAATCATGTAGGTCGCAACGGTCCAGGGCGCGCCGCAGAAACCAAGCAGCGCCGTTTCTTCCGGCAGTTCGCGGCGTAGCCGCCTGACCGTCTCGTAAACCGGTTCAAGATTCACGTGAAACGCTGACGTGTCGATCTCGGCGATTTCCTCTGCCTTGATCGGCGTCATCAGCGGACCGCGTCCTTCCTCGAAGTGAAGATCACGCTCGAGCGCATGCGGGACGACGAGGATGTCGGAGAACAGGATCGAGGCGTCAAAGCCGAAGCGGCGGATCGGCTGAAGGGTGACCTCAACCGCGAAATCGGGGTTGTAGCAGAGGTCGAGGAAACTTCCGGCCTTTGCGCGCGTTTCCCGGTACTCGGGCAGATAACGGCCTGCCTGGCGCATCATCCAGATCGGTGGCGGGAAGACTGGCTCTCCCTTCAAAACGTCAACGACAATCCGCTTGGGCGCCATGCTCTGTCCTCACCGGCTATCTGCCAACCAAACAAATAGATTCTTTGAAAAGAGGAATCTTTTGATTCTTAGACTCTGTTGGAATCCGCAATTACGGCTTGTTCCACGTTTGGGGCAAAAACCGCAACACGCAAAGCGCCGCAAGGCCGCGTGACAGGGATTGCAGAATTTCGGGGATAACCCGGATTCCATCTTTTAAAACAGCAGCTTGTGCCTGAGCGAAATATGGTGTCTTTGGAGCCGCTGTGCAAAGGCTTCAGCTTTCCCCACATTCGTCCACATGGCCGGAACGCTCGGCACACTGGGCAAGTTTGTGGACAACTCGACCTTTGATACAGTCGCTTTCCCCAGCGATGCGGAAACCCTCAGGTTTTCCACATTTGCCAACAGGAGCGCGGGCAAGCCTGTGAACAAGCCGCAGAGCTTCTTTCATCTGCATCTGATTTCGGATGCGACCGGCGAGACGCTGATGGCCGCCGGACGGGCAGCCGCGGCGCAGTACAAGAACGCGCGCGCGATCGAGCACATCTACCCACTGGTGCGCACTGAAAAGCAGCTCTTGAAGGTGCTTGAGGAGATCGACGAGACTCCGGGAATCGTTCTCTACACGGTGGTCGACCAGCAGCTTGCCTCGATCATCGACCGGCGCTGCTCGGAAATGGGCCTGCCCTGCGTATCGGTGCTCGAACCCGTGCTGTCGGTGTTTCAGTCCTATCTCGGCGCTCCGGCCGGAAGGCGCGTCGGTGCCCAGCACGTTCTCGACGCCGATTATTTCCGCCGCATCGAGGCGCTCAACTTCACCATGGAGCATGATGACGGCCAGCTGGTGCATGAGGTCGGCGACGCCGACGTCGTGCTCATCGGAATTTCCCGCACCTCGAAGACGCCGACCAGCATCTATCTCGCCAATCGCGGCATCAAGACGGCCAACATTCCAATCGTGCCCGGCGTGCCGGTGCCGGAAAGCGTCGTCCACGCGGAGAAGCCGCTGATCGTCGGGCTGATCGCCACCGCTGAGCGAATTTCCCAGGTTCGCCAGAACCGCATTCTCGGCAGCTCCCCTGGATTTGACGTGCAGAGCTATGTCGACCGCACTGTGATCGCGCAGGAGCTCGCCTATATGCGCCAGATCTGCGCCCGCCATGGCTGGCCGGTAATCGATGTCAGCCGCCGCTCGATCGAGGAAACGGCTGCCGCGATCGTTGCATTGCGCGGCAAGTCACGCTAACGGCGCGTCAACAAGGAGAGGCCGACATGTCTGACGCAATCGTACTGGCTTCGGGCAGCCCGTTCAGGAAAAAGATGCTGGCCGACGCCGGCCTCGACTTCATCCAGGACCGGCCGCAGATCGACGAACGTGCTGTCGAAAAGGCAGTCGAGGGCTCGGGTCTGACACCGGAAGATCTCGCCTCCATTCTCGCGGAAGCCAAGGCGCTCGATGTCTCGCAGCGCCAACCGGGCAAGATTGTCATCGGCACCGACCAGACGCTCTCGCTGGGCGACGAGGTGCTGCACAAGCCGAAGGACATGGAAGAGGCGCGCCGTCGTCTTCTTGCCCTCTCGGGCAAGACGCACCAGCTCAACAGCGCCATCGTGCTCGTCCGAGACGGCGAGGTGCTGTGGCGCCATGTCGGCATTGCGCGGCTGACGATGCGCCAGCTCGACCCCGGCTTCATCGGCCGTCATCTTTCCCGTGTCGGCGACAAGGCGCTTTCCAGCGTCGGCGCCTACCAGATCGAAGGTGAGGGAATCCAGCTCTTCGAGAGCATCAAGGGCGATCACTTCACAATCGTCGGTCTTCCGCTTCTTCCGCTTCTCGACCAACTCAGGCATCTCGGAGCCATTGATGGCTGATCAGGGTAAAAAGGCATTCGTCATCGGTCACCCAGTGGCGCATTCGCGCTCACCGATGATCCACGGTTACTGGCTGAAGCAGTACGGCCTCCCCGGCAGCTATGAGCGCATCGAAGTTCATCCGATGCAGGTTGAGGCATTCCTGAGCTCGCTTCCCGCCAGCGGCTATGCCGGCGGCAATGTGACCATCCCGCACAAGGAAGCAGCCTTCGGCGCTGCCGACGTGGTCGATGAGGCGGCGGAGCTGATCGGCGCGGCCAATACGCTGTGGCTCGAGGACGGCAGGCTGTACGCCAGCAATACTGATGCTTTCGGCTTCATGTCGGATCTCGACCAGCGCGCCGATGGCTGGCGCAATGCAGGCACGGCGCTCATTTTAGGCGCAGGCGGGGCCTCGCGTGCGATCCTGTTTGCGCTCGAAGAAGCGGGCATCCGCGACATCCGCGTTGTCAACCGCACGGTCGCCCGCGCGCAGGAACTCGCCGACCGCTTTGGCGAGCGCGTCTCGGCGCACAGCTTCGAAGCGGTGAATGAGCTGGCCAAAGATGCGCAGCTCGTCGTCAACACCACAGCGCTCGGCATGGGCGGACAAGGCGAGTTGCCCCTGGACGCGTCGCTGCTGCCGTCCTCGGCAATTGCCGTCGATATCGTCTATACGCCGCTTGAGACGCCGTTCCTTGCCGCTGCGGCGCGCCACGGCATCCGCACCATCGACGGGCTCGGCATGCTGCTGCACCAGGCGATCCCCGGCTTCGAAAAATGGTTCGGCGTGCGCCCGCAAGTAACGGAAGACCTTCGCGCCGTTATCGTCGCCGATCTGCAGGGCGGGCATTGATGATCGTCCTTGGCCTGACCGGTTCTATCGGCATGGGCAAGTCGACGACCGCCCGCATGTTCGAGGAAGAGGGCGTTCCGGTCCACGATTCCGACGCTACCGTCCACGCGCTCTATCGCGGCGCAGCCGTCGAACCCATCCGCGCACGCTTTCCGGCGGCTGTCGTCGACGGAGCGGTTGATCGTGAAAAGCTTGCAGCTGAAGTGCTCGGCAAGCCGGATGCCCTGCGCGAACTCGAAAAAATCGTCCATCCGCTGGTTCGCGCCGAAACAGAAGCCTTTCTTCGGAAGCACCGCGAGGACGGCACGGAGATCGTCGTGCTCGATATTCCGCTTTTGTTCGAAACCCATGGCGAGGGCCGCGTAGATCGCATCGTCGTCGTCTCGGCTCCGGCCGAAGTGCAGCGCGAGCGGGTGCTTGCCCGTCCCGGTATGACGGTCGAGAAATTCGAGGCGATCCTGAAGCGCCAGGTGCCGGACGCCGAAAAGCGCGCCCGCGCCGACTTCGTCGTCGACACCGGCAAGGGGATGGATGCTGCCAGGGCGCAGGTCAGAGATATCATTGGGCAACTTGCCGCGGCCGCTGCCTGATCCTTGCCTTTGCCCGGCATGTTGGCGATTCTGCGCCGCAAGGAGCATCCCCAATGCGTGAGATCATTTTCGACACCGAAACCACCGGGCTTGATTCCCGTGAAGACAGGATCATCGAGTTCGGCGGCATCGAGATGGTCAACAAGTTCCCGACCGGCCGCACCTTCCACCAGTACATCAATCCCGAGGGCCGCCCGGTCCATCCCGATGCACTCGCGGTTCACGGCATCAGCGACGAACAGCTCGCCGACAAGCCCACCTTCAAGGAAATCGCATCACAGCTGCTCGACTTCCTCGACGGCGCGGTGCTGATCGCGCACAACGCGAACTTCGATATCGGCTTCCTTAACGCCGAGTTCGCGCGGCTGGGCGTGCCGCCTATCGATCCGTCGCGCGTCATCGACACGCTGGCGCTTGCCAAGCGCAAGCACCCGATGGGGCCGAATTCGCTCGACGCCCTCTGCCGCCGCTATGGCATCGACAACAGCCATCGTACCAAGCACGGCGCGCTGCTCGACTCCGAACTCCTCGCAGAAGTCTACATCGAGCTGATGGGCGGCAAGCAGGCGACCTTCAGCCTGGACACGAAGGTTGAGGTCACCGTCACCACGACCCAGATCGAGACCGTCACGGTCGTGCGCCAGCGCGAGCGGCCGCTTGCTCCGCGCCTGACGGATGCCGACATCGCCGCGCACCGCAAACTGGTTGACACCCTCGGCTCTTCCGCGATCTGGAAGGAGGTCGAGCCCGACTATCGCGAGCAGATCGCCGCGGAATAGCGGTTGATCCCGAAATTCACGCTGACATGAAAAAGGCCCGGGACGACCGGGCCTTTTCAATTTCGGTTCGCTTGCGACGCAGCCTTATGCGGTGCCGGTCGGAGCCTGGGCCTTCGCCTGCTCCTGGGCAAGGCGCTGCTGGAACATCTGCGCGAAGTCGATCGGGTCGATCATCAGCGGCGGGAAGCCGCCATTGCGCGTGCAGTCGGCCACGATCTGGCGCGCGAACGGGAACAGCAGGCGCGGGCACTCGATGAACAGGATGGGCAGCACGTGCTCCTGCGGGAAACCGGCCACGCGGAAGACACCGCCATAGACCAGCTCGACGTTGAACAGCACCTTGTCGCCTTCTGAAGCCTTCGCATTCAGCGTCAGCTGCACATCAAACTCAGTCTCGCCGACCGGGTTGGCGGTTACGTTCACGTTGATGTTGATGCCCGGGGCCTTGTCGCGGGCGCGGAGCGTGTTCGGAGCGCCGGGGCTCTCGAACGACAGGTCCTTCACATACTGCACGAGGACGTTGAGGGAGGGTGCAGCGCCGTTGCCTGCGCTCGGAGCGGCGGCAGGCTTGGTGTCGTCGTCTTGATTGGCCATCAGCCGGAATCCTTTTTTGTCTTCAGCCGTTCCCGGCCGTGAAGAGAATGCGAGGTTGGCTAACATGGTCAACCCCTGCATGACAAGCTGGACTTGCCTAATGGTCGGTTCTGAGCTGCGGGCGGGGCCGCTCCTCCGGATCGTCGGTATCGTAGCGGGTGTATTCGTCCTCATCGAGATCGATCGTCCGCGAGGAGCGGCGCGTGTATGCGCTGGCAAAGCCGCTGGCCGTCTCGACCACGACGATGCGGCTGGAGATGAAGCGCCACACGACCTCGCGTACCGGCGGGATGAACAAGAGGATGCCGAGAGCGTCGGTGATGAAGCCGGGCAGGATGAGCAGGATGCCCGCCAGCATGATCATCACCGCATGCACCATGTCGCGGCCGGGCGATACGCCCGTCTGCATCGCCTCGCGCATGCGCGACATCGCGCCGAGGCCCTGGATGCGGAGCAAGATCGCGCCCAGCACTGTCGTCGCCAGGATCAGCCCGATCGTCGCCAGCACGCCGATCTCGCTGCCGACGATGACGAAGCCCGCGATCTCCGCGAGCGGAAGGACGAGGAAAATCAACGGCAGGAAGGGAAGCCTCAAGTGTTCATCTTTCCGTGTTCGCGCCCGAAAGGGCATTCCCAATACAGATAGGGAGACGCCGCTTTGGTTTGAATGATGGTATGATGCGTTCTATATGCAAAAAACGAGCTGGCGATAGCGGCACCTCGCCCGATCCAGGATATTGGCGGACGTCATGGAATTTTTCGATTTCGGTACGATTTTCTTCATGATCGCGGCGATCGTGATCTTTTTCCAGCTGCGCAGTGTGCTTGGCCGCCGGACGGGGCATGAGCGGCCGCCTTTTGATCCCTATTCCAGCGCGCGCAAGGATGCGGGCGCTGAAGCGACTGCCGGGGAAAATGTCGTCTCGCTGCCGCGCCGCAAGGGAGCACCGGAATCTGCAACCAGCTATGCCGCCATTGATGCGGTGGCGGCGCCCGGCACCGACCTCAACCGCGGCCTGCGAGCTATTCGCGACGCCGATCCCAACTTTGAGCCGAACAGCTTCGTTGAAGGTGCCAAGCTCGCCTACGAGATGATCGTTATGGCCTATGCGGATGGCGACCGCCGCGCGCTCAAGAACCTCCTGTCCCGCGAGGTCTACGATGGCTTTGTCGCAGCGATCGCCGATCGCGAGAGCCGCAACGAGAAGATTCAGTCCTCCTTCGTCGGCATCAACCGTGCGGAGATCGTCAATGCGGAGATGAAGGGCTCTGAGGCGCACATCACCCTGCGCATCGTGAGCGAGCTCATCTCCGCTACGCGCAACGCGGCCGGCGAGGTAATCGACGGCGATCCCGAGACGGTGGCCGAGGTCAAGGACGTGTGGACCTTCGCCCGCGACACCCGCTCGAAGGACCCGAACTGGAAGCTCGTGGCCACCGAGGCTGACGACTGAGCCCGAGCCCTTCAAACGCTTCCATGTCTGCTGCGCTGACCCCCGCCGGTTTTGCCGATCTCGCCGGCTGGGCAGAGGATGCGCATGCCGCGGCCTTCGCCGCGTTCCGTCGTTCCGCGATTTATGGGCTCGAACATGGCTACAAGACCGGCGCGCTGGGCATCTGCCCCGAGCACCTTGCGCCTGCCTGGCAGGAAGCTGCCAGCATTGAAGCCGATCTTTCTGACGCCGAAGCGCGTGCCTTTTTCGAGCGCCATTTTGAACCGCATCTCGTCCGTCCCGATAACGCAGCGACGGGCTTCGTGACGGGCTTCTACGAGCCGGAAGTCGAGGCTTCGCCCGAACGGAGCGATAATTTCCGGGTTCCGCTGCTCAGCGCTCCCGATGATCTGGTCAAGGTCGATGACAGCAACCGGCCGGAGGGCATGGACCCTTACCTGGCCTTCGGTCGCAAGACGCCGGACGGCATCGTCGAATATTTTGACCGCGCCGCGATCGAGCAGGGGGCGTTGGGTGGCCGGGCAAGAGCCATTGCATGGGTCGAGAATCCGGTCGACGCCTTCTTCATTCACGTGCAGGGTGCGGCACGCCTGAAAATGCCGGACGGTTCGGTCCGCCGCATCACCTATACCGCGAAATCCGGCCAGCGCTTTACCGGCCCCGGCCGCGTCCTGATCGAGCTCGGCGAAATTGCCGAAGCGGATGTGACCATGCAGTCGATCCGCAAATGGTTTGCCGATCATCCCGACCGCATCAACGAAATCCTCTGGCGCAACCGCTCCTACATCTTTTTCCGCGAGGCCGACGTTTCCGATCCTTTGCTTGGCCCCGTTGCTGCGGCCAAAGTGCCGCTGACGGCGGGCCGCTCGCTCGCGGTGGACCGGCTGATCCATACTTTCGGCACGCCCTTCTTCATCGACGCACCGTCGCTGCTTGCCTTCGACGAACAACCGTTCCGGCGGCTGATGATTGCGCAGGATACGGGCACCGCCATCGTCGGCCCCGCACGCGGCGATCTGTTTGCCGGCTCGGGCGATGCCGCGGGCGAGATCGCGGGCGTGGTCCGCCATCCGGCGGACTTTTACATTCTCGTGCCGCGCTCATATGGATCGGCGGCATGAAGACGAAGTATCTTACCGCCGAAGACCGCATCCTTTGGGGGCGCGTCGCGCGTTCGACGCGACCGATGCCCGGCAAGTCGGTCGAGGATATCGAGCGGGAGATGGAAGATTTCGCGGCCCTTCTAGAACCACCTGCGCCGAAGCCGAAGCCGCGCAAGGCTCGTTCGGCAGGGGATCTGGTTGAAGAGAAGCCGGAGCAGAAGCGCCAGCCGCCGGCGCCCAACGTCATCGACCGGCCAACGCACCAGAAGATAGCCCGCGGCCGCCTGCCGATCGAAGGCAAGGTCGATCTGCATGGCATGACGCAAAGCGAAGCCCATTCCCTGCTGTTGTCGTTCCTGCAGCGTGCCTATGCGGACGGCCGCCGCCATGTCCTCGTCGTTACCGGCAAGGGCTCGCCCTCGCGCGGCACGGGAGTGCTGCGTCAGGCCGTGCCCGGCTGGCTGTCGACGCCGCCGTTTCGGGCTCTCGTCAGCGGTCATCAGGAGGCGGCGCGCCAACATGGCGGCGAGGGCGCGCTTTACATCCGCCTGCGGAAGCGGGAGGCGCCATGACGCCGTTTGGGCTGAAGATGCGCGAGCTCCGCGCCGCCAAGGGGGTCTCGCAAAAGGAGATGGCCGACGCGCTCGGCGTCAGCGCGGCGTATCTTTCGGCGCTGGAGCACGGCAAGCGGGGCGTGCCCAACTGGGCGCTGGTGCAAAAGATCGTCGGCTACTTCAACGTGATCTGGGATGAGGCGGAGGAGCTGCAGCATCTTGCCGCTTCCTCGCATCCGCGCGTGGTGGTGGACACGACCGGCCTGTCGCCCAAGGCAACCGCCTTTGCCAATCGCCTCGCCGACGAAATAACGCAGCTCGATGAACAGACACTCGATGCGCTGATGCGCACGCTCGACGAGCGCGGTCGAAAATAGCCGTCAGAACAGCTTCTTCAGCTCGTTCAGCCGGTCGTTGACCAGCCATCCGTAATAGTTTTCCTGCGGATAGCGCGGCGACAGCCCCTCTGCCTGGCGCTTCAGGTTCTCGGCACGCAGCGCGCGCGCACGCTGCTCGGGGTTGCCAAGATTGTAGAGGGTGGCGGTGATGCCGGGGTTCTTCGAGATGTCGAATCCGGCAATGTCACGATAAGCCTCGATCGACTTCTTTAGCGTCGCCGCCACATAGGCCAGCGTCAGGTCGGGATCCATGATGGTCTTGTAGACCTGCTGCGCGTTGTTGTGGTCGAGCTTCGGCAGCTTCGACACCTGCGCGACGATGTCGCTCATCTGCAGGGCAGTGAGCGGGTTGAGCTGGCCAATGCCAAAGGTCTGGCCGGCGTAAAAGGGCTGGAAGAACACCGCGCTGAAGCGGTCGCGCGGATAGGACTTGCCGTCGACCTTCTTGCCGCGGAACGAGCGGTCCCAGACCGTCTCGCGGCAGGTCCATTGTTCGTAGCTTCCCTTCAGATTCTCGCAGCGGGCAAACTCCGGCCGCTTGATGAAGTCGGAGATCGACTCGCCGTCATAGGCGAACTTGAAGCTGGTCTGGAAATAGGAGACGGCCTTCACATAGTAGGTCTGCAGCTGATCATAGACGTCGACATTGTAGGTGTGCTCGCCGACGATGGCGCCCACCATGTGCATCGGATCGAGGCCATACTGGGCAGAGACCGTCTTGATCTTGTTGCGCAGGGCTACGTCGTTTTCGAGTAGCGCATAGACCTTCCGGTACTTTGCCTCGTAGGTGGAATTCGCCGCGCGGGTACGATTAGCCGACGCATTCGGGATTGGCGGCTGCTCCTTCGAACGGTTTCCAGGCGGCACGAGGGTGGCAGCGCTGGCAATCGCTGGAAGTACGAGCAAGCACAGACAGGCGAGAAACCGGATCGCAGAGTTCATAAAGGGCCCGAGACTGGGTCAGGAACGACCGCGCGGCAAGCTACCGCCCGGCCGGGTCAGCGTCGAGTGCCTGACGTTCAAACATTCGTCAAGACCTGCGAAAGGTCGCACCTCGCATTTCGAAGAACAGCGCGTCGTTACCTCGGCGCGCTGCTCTTGATGGTTATCAAAGAATGAACTTCGACAGGTCGGTGTTGCGGGCAAGGTCGCCCACGAACTTCTCGACATATACAGCGTCGATCACCACCTCGGAGCCCGAGCGGTCGGGTGCATTGAACGAAATGTCGTCCAGCACACGTTCCATCACCGTCTGGAGGCGCCGCGCGCCGATGTTCTCGACGGTGGCGTTGAGGTCGACGGCTATGCCGGCCAGGCGGTCGATGGCGTCGTCGGTGAAGGTGAGATTGACGCCTTCGGTCTCCATCAGCGCGATGTACTGCTTGATCAGGCTCGCCTCGGTCTCGGTCAGGATGCGGCGGAAGTCTTCCTTCTCCAGCGCACGCAGCTCGACGCGGATCGGCAGGCGGCCCTGCAGCTCAGGCAGGAGATCCGACGGCTTGGCGACGTGGAACGCCCCGGAGGCGATGAAGAGGATATGGTCCGTCTTCACCGGGCCGTACTTGGTTGCAACGGTGGTGCCCTCGACCAGCGGCAGCAGGTCGCGCTGCACACCCTCTCTCGACGGACCGCCGGCGATGTCCGAGCGTGCCGCGACCTTGTCGATCTCGTCGAGGAAGACGATGCCGTCGTTCTCGGTCGAGGCAATCGCGCGGCGCACCACCTCTTCCTGGTCGAGCAGCTTGTCGGACTCGTCGTTGATCAGCAGCTCGTAGGAATCCTTAACGGTGGTCTTGCGCAGCTTGGTGCGCTGGCCGCCCATCGCCTTCTGCAGCATGTCACTGATGTTGAGGACGCCGATGCCGGCGCCGGGCATCCCCGGAATGTCGAAGGTCGGCATGCCGCCGCCGCTGTTGTCGGCAACCTCGATCTCGATTTCCTTGTCGTCGAGCTCGCCGTCGCGCAGCTTCTTGCGGAAGGAGTCGCGGGTAGCCGGGCTCGCGGTCTTGCCGACCAGCGCCTCGAGCACGCGCTCCTCGGCGGCGAGATGGGCACGCGCCTTCACGTCCTCGCGCATCTTCTCGCGAGTGAGGCCGATCGCAACCTCGACCAGATCACGGATGATCTGCTCAACGTCACGGCCGACGTAGCCGACCTCGGTGAACTTGGTGGCTTCGACCTTGATGAACGGGGCACCCGCAAGCTTGGCGAGACGGCGCGAAATCTCCGTCTTGCCGACGCCGGTCGGGCCGATCATCAGGATGTTCTTCGGCATCACCTCTTCGCGCATCGGGCTGGACAGCTGCTGCCGCCGCCAGCGGTTGCGCAGGGCGATTGCCACGGCGCGCTTCGCCTCCTTCTGGCCGATGATGTAGCGGTCGAGTTCGGAAACGATCTCGCGAGGAGAAAAAGTGCTCATCACTATAACCCACTTTGCCACTGCTTAATGAACTCGAACGGATGCAGCAGCATAATCACGTTGAGCGTCAGATTATCCCGGATGACGTAGCCGGTGCCGATCTCGAAAATGAGCGCGATGGCTACGGTCACAGATATAGGTAGCCGCCAGGCGAGCGCAAAGCCCACGATCATGGCGAGCGTGTCCGCCACCGAGTTGACGATGGAATCGCCGAAATAGTCGAGCGAGATCGTCGCCTCGCGGTAGCGGTTGATGATGAAGTCGCTGTTCTCGACGATCTCCCACGCGACCTCGATGCCCGTCGCGATGGCGAGCCGCATCAGGATCGGCGCGCGCGGGAACAGGAACCAGGTCAGCGCGTAGAACAGGAAGCCGTGGATGATGTGCGAGGGTGTGTACCAGTCGGAAAGGTGCTGCGAGTTCTCCGAGCTGATCACCACGCCATGCCACAACTTGACGTAGCCGCACTCGCAAATCGGCACCCGGCCCATCAGGTAGAGCGTCACCGCCTGCGCGGCGATGAATGCGAGAACAAGAAGCAGACCGATCGTCTGCCAGCGGCTGGTTGAAGACCGGTCGGTTTCTAATGTCATGCGCAGCTTTCGTCGCCAGGGTGATGATGTGCGGCACGAGAAACGATCACCTCAGCGTCACTCCCCAGCCACGTGCTGCATGAGCAGTACATCGCTTCCGGTTCGCCCGACAAGCGAGGGGATCGGCCGGAAGCCTGCCTTTTCATAGGCGCGCACGGCGCGAAGATTAGCCGGGTCCGGATCGATGATGATGGTCTGGTGCCCTTCGCTCCTCAGCTTCGCGACGAAGGCTGCGAGGGCGGCAGAGCCGATGCCTTGCGAAAGCTGTTCTGCCACCCCGATGGAAAGGTCCACGCCGACGGCATCAGCGGGAAGTTCGGCGAGCCACGGATGCTCCTCGATCCACTCCCGGTTCTGGTGGTGGCCGACGAACCAGTACTGGATGTAGCCGAGCGGCTCACCATCAAGCCGGATCAGGAAGGGACGGGTCGTGTCCGTCCCCTCGACCATGTTCCTGATGTGCTCCAGCTCTTCGTCCGGATCGCCCCACCATTCCCGCATATGCGGCTCCCCGAGCCACGCCGCGAGCAGCGGGTAATGTTCCCGCTGCACCGAAGTGAAGTCGATGGCGCGGTCGCTATTCGGCATCCAGCGTTTCGATGACGAAGTTGTTGTTGGTGTAGACGCAGATCTCCGACGCGATCTCCATCGCCTTGCGGGCGATTTCTTCGGCCGACTTGTCGGTGTCCATCAGCGCGCGGGCGGCCGCGAGCGCATAGTTGCCTCCAGAGCCGATCGCCATCACGCCATGCTCGGGTTCGAGCACGTCGCCGTTGCCGGTCAGCGCCAGTGTCACCGACTTGTCGGCTACCAGCATCATCGCTTCCAGCCGGCGCAGGTACCGGTCGGTGCGCCAGTCCTTGGCCAGCTCGACCGCCGCGCGGGTCAGCTGGTCCGGATACTGCTCGAGCTTGGTCTCGAGCCGTTCGAGCAGCGTGAAGGCGTCGGCGGTCGCACCCGCGAAACCCGCGATCACGTTGCCCTTGCCGATGCGGCGCACCTTGCGCGCATTTCCCTTCATGATTGTCTGGCCAAGGCTTACCTGGCCGTCGCCTGCGATGACGACCTTGCCGTCCTTTCGCACGGTCACGATCGTTGTCGCGTGCATCGTCAGTTCGTTCGACATAATTGCTCCGATCTTCTGCGCCGAAGCGCTTGTCGCTTATGTATGCGCGCCTTACGCGAATGCAATCATGCTTCGCAGCAGCGCTTTCCATTAAACGGCCATGCTGGTAAGACGCAGGCGCTTTTCTTCTTTACTGGAAGGTGATGATCATGTCCGGGCGCACAGCCAGCGTTTCCCGCAGCACCAAGGAGACCCAGATCTCGGTTTCCGTGGATCTCGACGGCAAGGGCCGTTCCGAGATTTCCACGGGGGTGGGCTTCTTCGATCATATGCTGGACCAGCTGTCGCGCCATTCGCTGATCGACATGAAGATCGAGGCCAAGGGCGACCTGCACATCGACGATCACCACACCGTCGAGGACACCGGCATTGCGATCGGCCAGGCCATCTCGAAGGCGCTGGGCGAGCGTCGCGGCATCTGCCGTTACGCCTCGATCGACCTTGCCATGGACGAGACGCTGACGAGCGCAGCCATCGATGTCTCCGGCCGACCGTTCCTTGTCTGGCACGTCGATTTCTCCGCGCCGAAGATCGGCACCTTCGACACCGAGCTGGTGCGCGAGTTCTTCCAGGCGCTGGCGCAGAACGCCGGCATCACGCTGCACGTGCGCAACCAGTACGGCGCCAATAACCATCATATCGCCGAGACCTGCTTCAAGGCGGTGGCACGGGCCCTGCGCGCCGCGATCGAGTTCGATCCGCGCCAGGAAGGCGCCATTCCCTCGACCAAGGGAACGCTGAACGGATAGGAGCGGCGATGGCCAGCTATGTGGTGATGGAGCCGCCTGTACGCGATGGCGCCGAGCGCGCCGTCCTCGTGCGGGACGGCTTCCACTTTCTCGCCTTCGTCTTTCCGGTGTTCTGGCTGCTGTTCCACCGTCTGTGGCTGGAGGCGCTTGCCGTCTTCGCCGTCGGCCTCGCGATCGGTGCCGTGGCTTCCTATCTCGGCTACGACTGGCTGGCGCTGGTTGCCGGGCTGGCTGTCGGCATCTTCATCGGGCTGGAAGGCCCGGCGCTGAAGGTCGCCGCGCTACTGCGTCGCGGCTGGCGCGAGTGGGGCGTCGTCGAGGCGGACAATTCCGGGGACGCCGAAGTGCGCTATCTCGAGGCGAAGGACTTTAACGGGCAGGACGACACCGTGCCTGCCCTTCAAACCAACAGGCCCGCACGGGCCGCTGCCACGGCGGTGCCGGCTCTCGGCATGCTGGGTTATCCCGGAAGAGGATGACGATGCGCGTTGCGATCATAGATTACGGATCGGGTAACCTCCGCTCCGCCACCAAGGCATTTGAACGTGCCTCCCGCGAATCTGGCATTGCCGCCGAGATCGAGCTGACGGCCGACGCGGAGCGCGTCCGCACCGCTGACCGGGTCGTCCTGCCGGGCGTCGGCGCCTATGCCGACTGCCGCGCCGGTCTCGACGCCGTACCCGGCATGGTCGAGGCGCTGCGCGAAGTGGTTGAGCACAAGGCCCATCCGTTCTTCGGCATCTGCGTCGGCATGCAGCTGATGTCCTCGCGCGGTCTCGAGAAGACCGTGACCGAGGGGCTCGGCTGGATCGAGGGCGACGTCCGCCTCATGCAGCCGGACGACGCAAACCTGAAGATTCCGCAGATCGGCTGGAACACGATTCACGTGAAACAGGACCATCCCCTGTTCGCCGGCATCCCCACCGGCGACACCGGCCTGCACGCGTATTTCGTCCATTCTTATTTTCTCGATGCGAAGCGCCAGCAGGATGTGATCGCCACCACCAATTATGGCGGTGTGGTCACGGCTGCGGTCGCGCGCGACAACATGGCTGGAACCCAGTTCCATCCAGAAAAGAGCCAGAAGCTGGGCCTTGCCCTGATTGCCAATTTCCTGAGGTGGAAGCCGTGATCCTTTTCCCCGCCATTGATCTCAAGGAAGGTCGCTGCGTCCGCCTGAAGCTGGGCGAGATGTCGAGCGCGACGGTCTACAACGAGGATCCGGGCGCGCAGGCCGCCCAGTTCGAGGCGCAGGGCTTCGAATGGCTGCATGTGGTCGACCTCGACGGCGCCTTCGCTGGCGAGAGCCGCAACGGCGATGCCGTCGAGTCGATCCTGAAGTCGACGAAGAACCCGGTGCAGCTCGGCGGCGGCATCCGCAACATGAACCACATCGAGGCCTGGCTCTCGAAGGGTCTCGCCCGTGTCATCCTTGGCACCGTCGCGGTACGGAACCCGCAGCTCGTCATCGAGGCCTGCAAGGCATTTCCGGGCAAGATTGCGGTGGGCATTGACGCGCGCGGCGGCAAGGTCGCGGTCGAGGGCTGGGCGGAAGCGTCCGAACTCGGCGCGATTGAACTCGCCAAGAAGTTCGAGGGCGCTGGCGTTGCCGCCATCATCTACACCGACATTGACCGCGACGGCGTGCTTGCCGGCATCAACTGGGACGCCACCATCGAGATGGCGAGGGAGGTTTCGATCCCGGTGATCGCTTCCGGCGGCCTCGCTTCCATGGCCGACATCGAGCGCATGACCCAGCCGGATGCCGCGATCCTCGAAGGCGCGATTTCCGGCCGTGCGCTTTATGACGGCCGCATCGATCCGGCGAAGGCGCTCGCCGTGCTCAAGGGAGCCCGCGCATGACGCTCAAGTCCCGCATCATTCCCTGTCTCGACGTCAAGGACGGCCGCGTCGTCAAGGGCGTTAACTTCGTCGACCTGATCGACGCGGGCGACCCGGTGGAAGCTGCCCGTGCCTATGACGCTGCCGGTGCTGACGAGCTTTGCTTCCTCGACATTACCGCTTCGTCCGACAATCGCGAGACGATCTTCGATATCGTCGCGCGTACCGCCGAGCAGTGCTTCATGCCGCTCACCGTCGGCGGCGGCGTGCGCCAGGTCGCCGATATCCGCAAGCTGCTGCTTGCCGGCGCCGACAAGGTCTCGATCAACACCGCAGCGGTCAACAATCCGGACTTCGTTTCGGAAGCTTCCGACAAGTTCGGCAACCAGTGCATCGTCGTCGCCATCGACGCCAAGAAGGTGTCAGGGGCGGACGAAGCGGATCGCTGGGAAATCTTCACCCACGGCGGCCGCAACGCGACCGGCATCGATGCCGTCGAGTTCGCAGTCAACATGGTAAAGCGTGGAGCGGGCGAAATCCTGCTGACCTCGATGGACCGCGACGGCACCAAGGCCGGCTACGACATCCCGCTGACCCGCGCGATTGCCGATGCGGTCACCGTGCCGGTGATTGCCTCCGGCGGTGTCGGTAATCTCGACCATCTGGTCGAGGGCATCCGCGACGGGCATGCGACTGCGGTGCTGGCCGCGTCGATTTTCCATTTCGGCACCTACACCATTGCGCAGGCCAAGGAGCACATGGCAAAAGCGGGTCTGGCCATGCGGCTCGATCCCGTGGCCTGAGGAGGAGGAGCCATGTCCGGTTTTACGCTCTCGGAGCTTGAACGCATCGTCGCGGAGCGCGGCCGTTCGGGCGACACCAACTCCTGGACGGCGAAGCTGTTCTCTAAGGGGATCGACAAGGCCGCGCAGAAGCTGGGCGAGGAGGCGGTTGAGACCGTCATCGCCGCAGTGCGTGGCGACCGCGCCGGCGTTGTCAGCGAAAGCGCGGACCTTCTTTATCACCTCATGGTTACGCTCGCGCTCGCTGGCGTCCCTCTCGATGAGGTGTTGGCTGAGCTGCAGCGCCGCACCGGCCAGTCCGGTATTGCCGAAAAAGCGGCACGTCCCGCTGACTAGCCGCCGAGGCACCATGTCGATCGCTCTGGACCACCTCGTCGCGACCGAAAAATACTCGCCCTATCGCTTGTTCACGGCCGAGCGCTGGGCGGAATTTCGCGCCGACACGCCGCTCACGCTGACCGAGGACGAGGTTCGCCGGCTGCGCTCGCTGAACGACCCGATCGATCTCGACGAGGTGCGGCGCATCTATCTGTCGATGTCGCGCCTGCTCTACGCGCATGTCGAAGCAACTCAGCTTCTCTACCGCCAGCGGCAGCTGTTCTTCGGCGCCAACGGTTCGGTGAAGACGCCGTTCATTATCGGCATCGCGGGGTCGGTGGCGGTCGGCAAGTCGACCACCGCGCGCGTTCTGAAGGAACTGCTGCAGCGTTGGCCGACGAGCCCCAAGGTTGACCTCGTCACCACCGATGGCTTCCTGCTGCCCAACGATGTCCTGCGCCGCGAAAACTTGATGGAGCGCAAGGGCTTCCCGGAGAGCTACGACGTTGGCGCACTTCTGCGCTTCCTGTCGGCCATCAAGTCGGGCGAGCGCGACGTCAAGGCGCCGCTCTACTCGCACCTGACTTACGACGTGCTCCCCGGCGCCTATGTCACCATCGACCGGCCCGACATCCTGATCTTCGAGGGCATCAACGTCCTGCAGACGCGCGAACTGCCGAAGGACGGCAAGTTCGTGCCGTTCATCTCCGACTTCTTCGATTTCTCGATCTATATCGATGCGCCGGAGGAGCTGGTCCACCAGTGGTACATCGACCGTTTCATGCGACTGCGCGAGACGGCATTCCGCAACCCGGAATCCTTCTTCCATCGCTATTCGCAGCTGTCGGAAGACGCCGCGCTGGCAATTGCCGAGAGCCTTTGGACCAACATCAACCTCAAGAACCTGCGCGAGAACATCCTGCCCACCCGCCCGCGCGCTGACCTCGTTCTGCGCAAAGGCGCAGATCATCTGGTCGAGGAAGTGGCACTGCGGAAGTTGTAGGCAGATTCTCTCGACCTCAATGCGCTCACTGAAGTGAGCCAGGCGAGGGCGATCACCGGGAGAATGCCGATCCCGATCCCGTGCTGGCCGAACCGGTGAACGAACAGCGGGAAAAGCCAGAACAGCGCGAGCACCAGCTTTGGCACGTTGGCGTTCGAATAGACGAGCCATGCCACAGCCACGCTGGCCGGAATAAGATCGTAGGTATAGCCATATGGCGTCGCGACAATGGCGAGAGCGCCGGTTGCTGCGACTCGCGCGCGATGATCCACGTCTGATCGCCACAACCGGAAAGCCATACATAGCGCACCCAACGTCAGCGCTGCCTGCAGCAGATAGGCTGCGGTGAGATCTGCGCCCAAGGAACGGGCGAAGGCAAATCCCGTGACCGCATTTGTGTGGTAATGCTGCGGATAGGGCGCCTCCAATATGGCAGTCATCAAGGCGCGAGTTTCGGTCAGGAATAAAGGCCAGACCTCGAAGCCGAATACCGTGCCGGTGATGAAGAAGAGCGCGAGCGTCACCACGGTGGCGGATGCAGCTGCGCGCCAGTGTCCGCCGGCGAGAAGGCAGCAGGGTAGCAGCAAGCCGAGATGCGGCTTGACAGTCAGAAGGCCGATCAGGATTCCCGCGGCGATTGGTTTGGCGGGCGCCAGCATCATACCGCCTAAAAGCAGTGCTGCGGTGAGAGCCCCGTTCTGACCGAATAGAGCATTCATGAACGCGGCCGGGCCGAAGATGATGGCCAGAGTTAGTTGTAGCGGAAATTTGAATGGCCGCAGGGCCAACCAGAGTATCCCCAGGATGCCCAGCGTCCAAACCGCATACGCCACCTGGATGGGCAAGAGTGAGAGCGGTACCCCGATCAGGAGGAGGCTGGGCGGATAACTCCATTCCTGATCCGGTAGCTTGGGATGCAAGATCGAACGCAGAATCGTTCGATATGCCTCTGCATCAAAGAGTGCCTGAACACCGCCGTGCCGGGCGATGTAGCCTCCTGCCCAGAGGTTCGAAAAGTCCCAGTAAGGCAAGCGGTCCATAAGTAAGGAGAACCCGACATTGTCCAAATTCCAAAGTCTGAGATGGTAAGAAACGGAAACCAGAAGGCCGCATAAGAAGATAAAATAGTAGAACCGCGTGCCTTGTGCGCTTCCTGTAGTCATCGTCACACCGACCAATTTAATTGATCTAGCGTGGTCTATAATTTATTTCGAAATCGTTCATCCCACCTTCCTCACCCGCCTCAGCGTCAGATTGATCCGACCGCCGTTCTTCAAAAGCGTCGAGGTGGCGGGATAGATGCGGTCGACGCCGTGGAAGGCGAGGCGGCCCTCGCCGCCGAGGACGACGATGTCGCCGCTTTGAAGGCGAAATGACACGGTGCGGCCGGAGCGGGTGGTTTCGCCGACGCGAAACAGGCAGTCATCGCCAAGTGAAACCGACAGAACGGGTGCCGCTAGATCCTGCTCGTCGCGGTCCTGATGCAGGCCCATGCGCGCGTCGGGCTCGTAGAAGTTGACGAGGCAGGCCTCCGGCTCGTGTGGGTATTGCGCGATCTCGCGCCAGATATCGAGCAGCATGGCGGGGATCGGCGGCCAGGGAGCGCCGGTGACGGGGTGATGCGGCTGGTAGCGGTAGCCGCCTTCCTTGTCGGTGACCCAACCGAGCGCGCCGCAATTGGTCATCCGTACGCTCATCGGCTTGCCGGTGCGCGGCATGGTCGGCACGTAGAGCGGCGCGGCCTTGACGACGGCGCGGATCTCCTCGAGCAGCTTTTCCTGCTGCGGCCGGTCGAGATAGCCGGGAATGTGGCGCACGCCGCGCGGCAGAACCTGCACCATAATCGCGCCTCGGGATGGCGCCCGGCAGCGCTTTGCGCCGGGCGCATCAAGAAAATTAGTCGAGCGGCGGGATGCGCAGCACTTGACCCGGGTAGATCTTGTCCGGGTGCGTCAGCATCGGCGTGTTTGCCTCGAAGATCAGCGTGTGCTTGGCGCCCTTGCCCTTGCCGTAGTGCGCCTCGGCGATCTTCCAAAGGTTGTCGCCCTTCTTGACGGTGTAGAAGACCGGCTCCTTCTCGGCTTTATCCGGAGCTTCCTCGACCTCGACCTTGGTTTCCACCTCGGCGATGCCGATCGTGTTGCCGACAGCGACGATTGCCTTTTCCAGCGTAGCCTGATCCGCGACCTTGCCCTTCAGCACCGCCTTGTTGCCGACGATCTCGATCTTGACGTCCTCGGTGCCGAGCTTGTGCGAAGCGAGCTCCTGCTCGATCGCGTCGACCTTCGGCTCTTCCTCATCGTCACCGAAACCGAGCTTCTTGCCGATGGACTTTGCGAAACTGAACAGACCCATACCGCCTCTCCTTGCGCTGGTAGTTGATGCTTACGCCCCCATGCGAGTTGTCGCATCGGAAACTGCAAATGGGAAGCATCAATCAGTCGGCAGCAACCTTGCCGCGCATCTTCTTGATGCTGGAGCGCCCCGCCTTTTCCTTGAGACGTCTTTCGACCGCGCCCTTCGACGGCTTGGTCTTCTTGCGCGGCTTCGGTGGCGGCTCGGCGGCTTTGGCGAGAATTTCGATCAGTCGGGCGCGCGCGTCGGCGCGGTTCTGTTCCTGGGTGCGGAAGCGCGAGGCCTCGATGACGATGACGCCATCCTTGGTGGCACGATAGCCGGCGAACTTGATTGCGCGCTCGCGGACGCGCTCTGAAAGGCCGGGAGAGGAGGCGGCATCGAAGCGCAGCTGAACTGCGGTGGCCACCTTGTTGACGTTCTGGCCGCCGGGACCGGACGAGCGGATGAAGTTTTCCTCCAGCTCGTCCTCGCTGATGACGGCCCCGGGGCCGATTCTGATCGTCTTATCCATTTCGGGCCGTTCCATGCACCGGGCGAACCTCTCCTAGATAGAGTAGCCCGGTGCCGGACGAAACCCGCAGGGAAGGAGTTGCTTAGAACTCTTCCCAGTCGTCCTCCTCGCTGGCGGCGAGGAGCGCGGCAGCCGATGAACCACCGCCGGCGACCATCCGTGCAGGCTCTGCCCGCGGCTCAGCCGATGCAGCGTAGGAAGAAGGCCGCGCCGGCGCACGGGTGCGCGTAGCAACCGGCTGGACGTGTTCCCGATCGTTGCCGAGCTTGAACTGGGCGAGGAGGTCCTGAAGCGCCGATGCCTCTGCGGCGAGCTTATGGCTGGCGGCAGTGGTCTCCTCCACCATGGCCGCGTTCTGCTGCGTGCCCTGGTCGATGCGGTTGACGGCGATGTTGATCTCCGAAAGGCCGGTCGCCTGCTCGCGTGCTGCCTCGACAATCGCCGTGACGTTGGTGCTGATTTCCTGCACTTCGGCAACGATCGTCGCCAGCGCTTTCCCGGCCTCGCCGACGAGGGAGACGCCCGAGCGGACGTGTTCGCCCGACTGGCTGATCAGTGCGTTGATCTCCTTGGCGGCATTGGCCGAGCGCTGCGCAAGCTCGCGCACTTCCTGGGCGACGACCGCGAAGCCGCGGCCGGCGTCGCCCGCACGTGCGGCCTCAATGCCGGCGTTGAGGGCAAGCAGGCTGATCTGGAAGGCGATCTCGTCGATGACCCCGATGATGTTGCTGATCTCGTCGGAGGACGCGGCGATGCGGTCCATGGCGGCGATGGCATCCTGCACGATCACGCCCGAGCGCTCCGCGCCTTCGCGGGTATGGGAGACGAGCATGCCTGCCTCTTCGGCCCGGCGGCTGGAGTCCTGAACGGTTGCGACCATCTGCTCGAGTGCAGCAGCCGTTTGTTCGACCGAAGCAGCCTGCTGCTCGGTGCGGGTGGACAGATCATCGGCCGCCTGGCGGATTTCCTCGGAGCCCGCGTGGATGGCCGTGGCGTTTTCGCCAACCGCGGCAAGGGCAGCGCGCAGCTTGGCGACCGAGTTGTTGAAGTCGTGGCGCAGCTGCTCCATCGACTCCGTGAACGGCTCGTCGATGCTCTGGGTCACGTCGCCATCGGCGAGCCTGCTGAGGCCCTCTGCCAGGCGATGGACGGCATCCTGCAGCATCTGTGCCTGCTGAACCTTCTCCGCATTCTCCCGCGCCTCGCGCTCCAGGGCGGCGCGCTGGCGTGCTTCCTCGGCCTCGCGCTCCTCGCGGACGCGGCGGATGGTGTTTTCGCGGAACCGTTCGAAGGCGGTGGCGATTTCGCCGATCTCGTCGCGGCGGCCGAGGCCCGGGACCTGGATGTCGAGCGCGCCATCGGCAAGCTCACGCATCGAGCGCGCGGTCAGGGTGATCGGCCGTGCAACCGAGCGCCACGACAGGAAGCCGGCGGCCGCGATCAGGACCAGCAGGGTGCCGATGACCACGATCAACAGCTGCCGGATGGTCTCCGAGGTCGCCGCCTGCTGCTGGGCAACTTCCTCGCGGATCTTCTCGACCTCGGTGTGGATGCGGGCAAAGATCGGCTGGACCTGCGTGAAGGAACTCGCAACGTCCCTCTGCAGCACGACGCTGAGCGCTGCTTCGCGAGCGAAGTTCTGGAAGATCTTCTCGTAGGTATCGAGCGTCGACATCGCGGCGGCGTGCGCCTCGGGCGAGCCGAACAGGCTTGCGGGCCGCTTGCGCAGCTGCTCCATCGCCTTGTTGAGCAACTTCTCGTTTTCGCTGGTCGGGTTCAGGATGAAGTTGCGCTCGTTCAGGAAGATTTCCGTCGCATCGAGCTTCAGCTGGGTCAGCGGCACGCGCTGGAGCTTCTCGGCGAGGTAGCCGCCGGCGGTGCGCAGGCCGCGCTGCAGGCCCTGGTCCGGGCTGAGGCCAAGCCGCTTGTAGGTATTGGCGGCAAGCGCGAAGGCAGCCTCATAGTCCTTGAAGACATCCATCAGGCGGCCGGCCTGCGGGAAGTTACGCCCCTCATGCGTGGCGATGACAGCCTCGATCTCCTTGATCTCGCCCCTGAGCTCGTCGACCTTGCGCTTGTGCTCCTTCAGCACCTCTTCCTTCTTGTTCAGGAAGAAATCCTTTTCGAGACCCTGTAGATGGATGAAGTTCCTCTGCAGCTGGTCGGCGAGAGCCTCCATGGCGCGCGCTTCCGCTTCGGTCTGCTCGAGCGCATTCAGGGCGTAGCGCTCGTACACGAACATCCCTGTGACAGCGAGCATGCCAAGTACGCCCGCAGCCGCAATAAGCCCGATGCGATGGGAAATACGAAGTGACGGCAACTTCATGCGAGAACCCACGACGCACATCCTGCCCGGCCAAAATGGGCAAATGCGCTCTGAATGAACCTGATGGAAATGCCGGACCGGCTGAGGGAAGACGTCATGTCCCTCGCCGAAGCAAGGCCCCCGGCGCAACAGGAGCGCGAGAACTGTTAAGGCTGACTTAACGTCACCGCCTGCGTATACATTTTGCGGGATGGTCTGCGCAGAAACAAAAGAGGCCTGTGCGTGAACACGGGCCTCTCCTGATCGAATTGTGTGCGATTGCCTATTCGGCAGCCTCGACGATGCGCGGCGCAGCCTCGAGCGTGGTCGCATCGACATGGGCCTCGAACTTGGCGAAGTTGTCGATGAACATGCCGACGAGCTTACGGGCCTGCGCGTCATAGCCGGCCTTGTCGGCCCAGGTCGAACGCGGGTCGAGGATCGAGCTGTCGACGCCCGGGACCTCGACCGGAACCTCGAAGCCGAAGTTCGGGTCGATGCGGAAGTCGGCGTTGTTGAGCGAGCCGTCGAGGGCCGCGGTCAGCAGCGCGCGGGTCGCCTTGATCGGCATGCGCTTGCCAACGCCGTAGGCGCCGCCGGTCCAGCCGGTGTTGACCAACCAGCAGGTCACGCCGTGCTTGGCGATCAGCTCCTTGAGCAGGTTGCCGTATTCCGACGGATGGCGCGGCATGAAAGGCGCGCCGAAGCAGGTCGAGAATGTCGCTTCCGGCTCGGTCACGCCCTTTTCGGTGCCGGCGACCTTGGCGGTGTAGCCGGACAGGAAGTGGTACATCGCCTGCGCGGGGGTGAGGCGCGCGATCGGCGGCATCACGCCGAAGGCGTCGGCGGTCAGCATGATGATGTTCTTCGGATGACCTGCTTGGCCCGTCTCGCTCGCGTTCGGAATGAAGTCGAGCGGGTAGGCGCAGCGGGTGTTTTCGGTCAGCGAGCCGTCATCGAAGTCCGGGACGCGGTTCTCGTCGAGAACGACATTCTCGAGCACCGTGCCGAAGCGGCGGGTGGTGGCGAAGATCTCTGGCTCTGCCTCGGCCGACAGCTTGATCGTCTTGGCGTAGCAGCCGCCCTCGAAGTTGAAGATGCCGTTCTCGCCCCAGCCGTGCTCGTCGTCGCCGATGAGCGTGCGCTTCGGATCGGCGGAAAGCGTCGTCTTGCCGGTGCCCGATAGGCCGAAGAATACGGCCGCGTCGCCAGCCGGGCCGACATTGGCCGAGCAGTGCATCGGCATCACGCCTTTGGCCGGCAGCAGGTAGTTGAGCGCGGTGAAGACCGACTTCTTCATCTCGCCGGCATAGGAGGTGCCGCCGATCAGGACGAGCATGCGAGAGAAGTCGATGGCGATGACCGTTTCGGTGCGGGTGCCGTGGCGGGCCGGATCGGCCTTGAACGATGGCAGGTCGATGATGGTCATCTTCTGCTGATAGGACGCCAGCGCCTCGCGGGCGGGGCGGATCAGCAGGTTGTGGATGAACATCGAGTGCCACGCGTACTCGGTGATGACGCGGGTCGGCAGGCTGTTAGACTCGTCAGCGCCGCCAACGAGGTCCTGAACGTAAAGGTCCATGGCCTCTGCATGCTTGAGGAAGTCCTCGTAGAGCACCTGGAAGTGGTCGGGGCTGAGCGGCTTGTTGTTGTCCCACCAGACATGCGGCTCGGTGGATGCGTCGCGCACCACGAACTTGTCCTTGGGCGAACGACCGGTGTGCTGGCCGGTATAGGCAACGAGCGCGCCATGCGCGGTCAGCTTTGCCTCGCCGCGGCGCAGCGCATGTTCGACAAGCTCGGCTGGGCCGAGATTGTAGTAGACGTTGCCCGAAGTCGTCAGACCGCAGGTCTCAATCCCATTGTTAGGATTGCGAAGGCCAGTTTCCGTCATCCTCACCACCAAAGAACGGAGCAACACAAAAGCGACGCCTGGTGATGACGTTGCGTCCCCGACCAGAAGCCTTGCTGGCCTCAAAACAGAAAAAATCAGCAATATCAAATCATTAATCGATTTAAAAAAATTCAAAGATTTTTAAATCGGTTGTATCGGCGTGAATCCGTGGCGAGGGCGTGTCCGAATGTGGAAAAGGAAGGCGCAGCATCCCTATTTGGGAGGAGGGCGGCTTGCTGACGCAACTGGACGCGCGGGGGTGGTCGTGCCACAATTTGTACCTAATTTGTCCGCCAAGTGCCGCAACTTGCAGCAGCAGGAAGGACACCCGCTTATGAGGGAGACGCTTGATATGGCAACGATCGCGCTCGTCGACGACGACCGGAACATCCTCACCTCCGTCTCCATCGCGCTTGAGTCCGAGGGATATCGCGTCGAGACCTATACGGATGGTGCCTCCGCTCTGGAGGGTTTGATGGCCCGCCCGCCGAACCTTGCGATCTTCGATATCAAGATGCCGCGCATGGATGGCATGGAGCTGCTGCGCCGCCTGCGCCAGAAGAGTGACATCCCCGTCATCTTCCTGACTTCGAAAGACGATGAGATCGACGAACTGTTCGGTCTGAAGATGGGCGCGGACGACTTCATCCGTAAGCCGTTCTCGCAGCGCCTGCTGGTTGAGCGCGTGCGTGCCGTGCTGCGCCGCGCAAGCGCCCGGGACGTCAATGCCAAGGCGCCGGGCCAGCCGTCGCGTTCGCTCGAACGCGGCCAGCTTGTCATGGACCAGGAGCGCCACACCTGCACCTGGAAGGGCGAGCCCGTCACGCTGACGGTGACCGAGTTCCTTATCCTGCATGCGCTGGCCCAGCGCCCGGGCGTGGTAAAGAGCCGCGACGCGCTGATGGACGCGGCCTATGACGAGCAGGTCTATGTCGACGACCGCACGATCGACAGCCACATCAAGCGCCTGCGCAAGAAGTTCAAGGCGGTTGACGAAACCTTCGACATGATCGAAACGCTTTACGGGGTAGGCTACCGCTTCCGCGAGGCGTGAAAGCCCGAAGGAAAGCATGACGGATACCAGCAGAACAGGACCGGCGTCGGCGCGCGCCGGAACGACGGGCGGTTTCAGGAGATGGGGCCGGCTGCTGCTGCCCTTCCGCCGCGTGCTGGGCCATTATGTCTTTTCCAGCCTGACGCGCCGCATCCTCTTCCTCAACCTCGCCGCGCTCTGCGTGATGGTTGTGGGCATTCTCTACATCAATCAGTTCCGCGACGGCCTGGTGCAGGCGCGTATCGACAGCCTGATGACGCAGGGCGAAATCATCGCCGGCGCGATTGCCGCGTCGGCGACGGTGGAGACCGACGCGATCACCATCGACCCGGAAAAGCTGCTTGAGCTGCAGGCGGGCGAAAGCCTGCCGCCGGGCACCAACAATCTGGACCTGCAGTTTCCGATCAATCCCGAGCGTGTCGCGCCGGTCCTGCGCCGGCTGATTTCGCCGACGCTGACGCGTGCGCGCATCTTCGACCGTGACGCCTCGCTCCTCCTCGACTCCCGCCACCTTTATTCACGCGGCCAGATCCTGCGCTACAGCCTGCCGCCGGTGGCGGACGAGGAAGTTGGCGTCCTCAAGCGCATCGAGAAGTTCATCATCGGCCTGTTCCAGCGCTCCAACCTGCCCGTCTATCACGAGCAGCCGGGCGGGAGCGGCACCGCCTATCCGGAAGTGATGAGCGCGCTGCAAGGCAGTGCCGCGACCATGGTGCGCGTCAGCGAACAGGGCGAGCAGATTGTCTCGGTCGCGGTCCCTATCCAGCGCTTCCGTGCCGTCCTTGGCGCGCTGATGCTGTCCACCCAGGGCGGCGACATCGACAAGATCGTTGCGGCCGAGCGCAGCGCGATCCTGCGCGTGTTCGGCGTTGCGGCGCTGGTCGTGACCATCCTCTCGATGCTGCTCGCTTCGACCATCGCCAATCCGCTGCGTCGTCTTGCGGCTGCGGCCGTTCGCGTGCGCCGCGGCGTCAAGAACCGCGAGGAAATCCCGGACTTTTCCGACCGCCAGGACGAGATCGGCAACCTTTCCGTCGCGCTGCGCGACATGACCAATGCGCTCTACGCCCGCATCGAGGCTATCGAGAGCTTTGCTGCCGACGTTTCGCATGAGCTCAAGAACCCGCTGACGTCGCTGCGCAGCGCGGTCGAGACCCTGCCGCTTGCCAAGAACGAGCAGTCGCGTGCCCGGCTGATGGAAGTCATCCAGCACGACGTGCGCCGCCTCGACCGGCTGATTACCGACATTTCCGACGCCTCGCGCCTTGATGCCGAGCTTGCCCGCGAGGACGCTTCCCGAGTCGACCTGCTCAAGCTGATCAACGACATCGCCAGCGCCTCGCGCGAGGCAGGCCGCAACCGCAAGGCGGTCGACATTCAGGTCAAGACCCAGAAGAAGGGCCAGAACGGCCGTGACTTCTATGTGTCCGGCCACGACCTTCGCCTCGGACAGGTCTTCACCAACCTGATCGAGAACGCCCGCTCCTTCGTGCCGGATGATACCGGCCGCATCACGGTGACGCTTGCGCGCCACGGCCGTCACGTCGTCGTCACCGTCGACGACAACGGTCCCGGCATCCGCGCCGAGAACATCGACCGCATTTTTGAGCGCTTCTACACCGACCGACCGTCCAACGAGGCGTTCGGCCAGAATTCGGGTCTCGGCCTGTCGATCAGCCGTCAGATCATCGAGGCGCATGGTGGCCGCCTGACAGCGGAGAACCGCGCTGGCGCCAAGCCCGGCGAGATTGCCGGCGCACGCTTCATCGTCACCCTGCCGGCTGAAGCCTGATGCCGGCGAAGAACCATCATGCGACAGTCGTGGTGGTGGGGTCGAAGGGTGTTTTGCTCCGGGGCCCTTCCGGTGCCGGCAAATCGGAACTGGCGCTGGCGCTTCTGCAGCAGGCGAAGGCCGAGGGAATGTTCGCCATTCTCGTTGCCGATGACCAGGTCTTTTTGAGTGAGCACGCCGGGCGTCTCGTCGCCCGCGCCCCGGAGGCGATCGCGGGTCTGGTCGAGATCCGCGGCCTTGGCCCCGTCGGCATCGGCCATGAGCCTGCGGCGGTCATCGACCTGATTGCCGACCTCGTCCCCGAACCGCCGCGCTACCAGGAGCCGGCGGCCGAGACCATCGAAGGGGTGGCCCTGCCGAGGTTCGAGGTTGCGGAGCGCAACCTTCCGCAGGCGACCGACGTCCTGCTTTCGCTGCTGCGATCAGCGCCGTTTTCCACAACTACCGGTTTAGATGCAAAGCCATTTCTACCATCTGTTAGTATTTCCAGTGGTAGTCATTAGCGCGTGGACCGGTAGCTCAGCGGCAGAGCAGGCGAGTTGTAATCGTCAGCGCGGAAGGTTCAACTCCTTCCCTGGTCCTCCACTCTTCGTCAGATGACGTTCAGCTCGCGGAATGGCCGCTCCTCCACGATGCGCTGGTAGCCGAAGGTGCTGCAGTCGATCGTCTTGTAGCTGCCGTGGATGATGAGCTCCGCGAGCGCCTTGCCTACCGCCGGCGCCTGCTGCAGACCGTGGCCGGAGAAGCCATTGGCGAAGATGAAGTTCGACAACTCCGGATGCGGGCCGATCACCGCGTTCTGGTCGAGCGTGTTGTAGTCGTAGTGCCCGGCCCAGGCGCGGGTGAGCTTGATTGCCTCGAAAGACGGAACGCGGTTGGCGAGCGCGGGCCAAACGACCTCCTCGAACAGGTCCCAGGCCGGCTCGAAATCGTTGGGATCGGCCGCAAGCTCGTCGTGCTCGTGTTCGGCCCCGCCGGCGATATAGACCGAGCCCTCCGGGCGCACCCAGACGCCGCCCGGATCGACCATCAGCGGCATGTCGTCATAGATGTCCCGTGCCTCGAAGACGAAGATCGTGCGCTTGCGCGGTTCGACCGGCAGATTGATGTCGGCGAGTGCCGACACCTTGCCGGCATTCGGCCCGGCGGCGTTGATGACGCGCCCGGTTTCGATGCGGCCGCCTTCGGCCAGCGTGACGGAGACGATGCGGTCGCCCTTGCGCTCGATGGCGATGACTTCGTCCTTGATGAGGTCGACATTCTTGCTGCGCAGCGCCTTGCGGATAAGGCCGAGCAGGGCGTGCGCGTCAAACCAGCCTTCGCCTGAGCGGCCATAGGTGCCGGCGGTGATGCCTTCGGTAGAAAGCCAGGAGAAGCGTTGGCGCAGTTCGTCCGGTTTCTCCAGCACCACGTCGGCGCCCTCGTGGATCTGCACGGCGTAGTTGGCCTCGAGGATCGGCAGGCCCTCATCGCCGGCGAGGATCAGGTAGCCTTTCTCGCGAAAGCCGATGTCCGCATCATCGCCGAAGCGGTGCTTGAGGTTGCGGAACAGGTCGAGCGTGAAGCGCGACAGGCGGATGTTTTCGGGGATCGAAAACTGCTGGCGGATGGAGGCAGCTGAGAGGGTGGTCGAGGAGCCGGTGAACTGCGGGTCGCGTTCGATCACCGCAATCGAGCCGGTAAACCCTTCCTCGCGCAGAAAATAAGCCGCGGATGCCCCCATGATAGCGCCGCCAATAATGACGATATCGTAGACCGCCATGTCGCACCTTTCGAATGTGATACTTGCAGCTGCAAGGAATCAGCTTCGTTTGGCAGCCGCAAGAGGCAAGCTGAGGCAAAGCTGGTGCTTGCGCCGGAGAATCCGTTGCGCCAGAAAGCTTACATGACCGCACAGCCCTTTCGCCGCCGCCGCTCGGTTCTCTACGTGCCTGCCCTCAACGAGCGGGCGCTGGCCAAGCTTCCCGGCCTTGCTTGCGACGCCGTCGTGATCGACCTCGAGGACTCCGTCGCGCCCGCGCGCAAGCAAGAGGCGCGGCAGGCGCTGAAGGGGTTCCTGGCCGCGCGCGAGGATGACGGCAAGGAGATCGTCGTGCGCATCAATGCGCTGTCGACCGAGTGGGGCAGGGACGACCTCGCTGCCGCTCTTGCCTGCAGTCCTGACTCGATCTTGATCCCGAAGGTCGAAACCGCGCGCGACGTTCTTGAGGTCAACGACCTGCTCGATCAGTCGGGTGCCGATCCCGATCTGCAGCTATGGGCAATGGTCGAGACGCCGCGCGCTGTGGTCGAGATCGCCGCGATCGCTTCGCTTGGCCGTGACAAGGGCGCGCGCCTATCCTGCCTCGTTGCCGGCACCAACGATCTAGTCAAGGACACCGGCATTCGCGCAACGCCTGACCGGCGCTGGCTGGTGCCGTGGCTGATGCAGATGGTGCTGGCCGCGCGTGCCGGCGGCGTCGACATCCTCGACGGCGTCAGCAACGACTTTTCCAACCTCGAAGCCTTCGCGGCCGAGTGCGCGCAGGGACGCGAAATGGGCTTCGACGGCAAGACACTGATCCACCCGGCGCAGATCGCGCCGGCCAACCAGGCCTTCTCGCCGTCCGAGGACGAGGTCGCGGAGGCGCTCGCCGTCCGCGAGGCATTCGCCCTGCCGGAAAACCAGGCGAAAGGCGTCATCTCGATCAACGGCAAGATGGTGGAGCGTCTCCACCTCCAGCAGGCCGAGCGCCTGCTGGCCAAGGCCGGCCTTTAGACAGGAGATTTCATGAAACTCTACCGCTTCCTCACCGGACCGGACGACTCCAGCTTCTGCCACAAGGTGTCGCTGGCGCTCAGCAAGGGCTGGCACCTGCACGGCTCACCCACCTACGCCTTCGATCCGGAAACGAAGACGATGCGCTGCGGCCAGGCCGTGGTGAAGGAAGTTCACGGCAAGGATTACGATCCTGAAATGAAGCTCGGCGAGCAGTAGGGCTCGCTCTTCTCAGAGGGCGCCAGGGCGCCCTCAGCTCTGGCTTTCCTCGATCCGCGCCATGTCGTCGTCGGAAAGTCCGAAATGGTGGCCGATCTCGTGGATCAGCACATGGGCGACGATGTCGCCCAGCGTTTCCTCGTTTTCAGCCCAGTAGTCGAGGATCGCGCGCCGGTAGAGGGTGATCCGGTTCGGGCCTTCGCCCGTTGATGGGTTCCAGCGTTCCGCGATCCCGCGGCCCTCGAACAGGCCCAGCAGGTCGAACGGCGTTTCCAGCGCCAGATCGTCCATGATCTCTTCGCTCGGAAACTCGGCGACCTGAATGATGATCTCGCCGGTCAGCTTCCTGAAGTCCTGGGGAAGATGCGCGTAGATGTCCATCGCCAGAAGTTCGAACTCTTCCAGCGAAGGCGAGAGCTGATCGCTCCAGTCTCGGGTCTTGAAAATGCGGGCCATGCTTGTTCCTTTGGCCGCCATATAGACCGTTCAGGGGGGACTTTCGACCCCTGACACGGAATCATGACTCAAGAAGATGGTTCGGGTCAGCTCTGCAGGCAGGCCGCGCAGGTGCCGCGCAGCTCGATAATCGTCTTCTCGGCCTTGAAGCTGTTGTCGCGCGCCCAGGAGCCAAGGCGGTCCTCGACGACATCGTCCGCGAACTCGTCAACCTTGCCGCATTCGCTGCAGATCGCGAAGGCGATCATGCCCTGCTTGTGGCAGTTGGGGTGGGCGCAGGCAACGAACGCATTGAGCGATTCGAGCCGGTGGACGAGGCCGGCTCCGAGCAGCTTTTCGAGCGCGCGGTAGACCTGTAGCGGCGCGCGAAAACCGTTGTCGCGCAGCCGGTCGAGGATCGTGTAGGCGGAAAGTGGACCGTCGGCCTTCTCCAGCGTGTCGAGCACGAGCGACTGGTTGCGGGTAAGTTCGTGATGGTGGTGATGGTGTTCGCTGGTCATGATGCCGATCGCCCCGTCTCGCCGCGCCTAGCATAGAAAATCATCGTCAGGAGGAACAGGCCAAGTGCCGCGACCACGATCGATGGCCCGGACGGCGTGTCGAATTTCAGCGATCCGAACAGCCCGCCGGTAACCGCCAGCGCGCCGATGATCGAGGCAAGCACCGCCATCTGCTCTGGCGTGACTGCAAGTCGGCGCGCGGTGGCTGCGGGAATGATCATCAGCGAGGTGATGAGCAGCACGCCGACCAGCTTCATGGCGATCGCAATCACCAGCGCCATCAGCAGCATGAAGATCAGCCGCGTGCGCTCGGGCGCCATGCCTTCGGCAAGCGCGATCTCGTCGCTCACGGTTGCCGCCAGCATCGGCCGCCACAGCCAGGCAAGGATGCCAAGCACGGCCGCGCCGCCCGCCCAGATGAAGGCGATATCGGTCTTCGACACTGCAAGGATGTCGCCGAACAGGAAGCTCATCAGGTCGACGCGCACCCAGCTCATGAAGGCGATGATGACGAGGCCGAGCGCGAGCGCCGAATGCGACAGGATGCCGAGCAGTGCGTCGGCTGACAGCCCGCCGCGCTTCTGCAGTCCAATCAGCGCCAGCGACACGAGTGCGGCAATGATGAAGACGCCGACGGTGAGGTCGATCTCGAGCAGGAAGGCGAGTGCGATGCCGAGCAGAGCCGAATGGGCCATCGTGTCGCCAAAATAGGCCATCCGGCGCCAGACGATGAAGCAGCCGAGTGGGCCGGCGGTGAGGGCAAGCCCGATGCCGGCGACGAGCGCGCGGGTAAAGAAATCATCGAGCATGGCTGCCGTCGCCCTCCGGATGCGCGTGGTCGTGGTGCTGGTGGTGATGATGATCGTGCCCGTCGCCATGGTGGTGATGGTGCCCGTCATCCGGATGGCAATGGTCGGTGATCGACCCGTCCTGATGCAGCACCCGCCCATCCGGCAGGTGGGTGTGGTCATGGTTGTGGCGGTAGAGCGCGAGCGCTCCTTCCGCCCGCGCGCCGAACAGCCGCATATATTCCGGGCTGGTGACGACCGAGTGCGGCGTGCCGCGGCAGCAGACATGGCCGTTGAGGCAGACCACCGTGTCGGTCGCCGCCATCACGACATGCAAATCGTGCGAGATGAGGAGGATACCGCAGCCGGTCTCGTCGCGAATGCGCCCGATCAATTCGTAGAGCGCAATCTCGCCGGAGAAGTCGACGCCCTGCACCGGCTCGTCCAGCACCAAAAGGTCTGGCTTGCCGAGCATGGCTCGGGCGAGCAGCGCCCGCTGGAACTCGCCCCCGGAAAGTGCCTGCACCTGCGCGTTGGCAAGATGCTCGGCGCCGACCGCCTCGAGTGCCGTATTGATCGCGGCCTGCGAATGCGGCTGCGTCAGCGTCATCAGCCGGCGCACGGTGAGCGGCAGCGTCCAGTCGATTGCGAGCTTCTGCGGCACGTAGCCCACTTTCAGGCCGGGATGGCGGAAGACGGTGCCTTCCGAGGGTTTTAGCACGCCGATCGCGGTGCGCGCAGTGGTGCTTTTTCCCGAACCGTTCGGCCCGATCAGGGTGACGATCTCGCCGCGCGAGATCGACAGATCGACGCCGCGCACCAGCCAGCGGCCGTCGCGCTCGACGCCCACTCCCCCAAGCCGTACGAGCGGCCCATGCGGCGAATGATGATCGCGTAGCTGCATTCGCGTTTCCGATCCCCGGGTTGCCAAAGGCGTATCGCACACGTTATACCGTTTCGCAATGTAATACCATTACATGACTTGAGAGGAAACCCTGCATGGCAAACCACCTGCGCTCCCTGCTCATCGCTTCGGCTGCGCTTGTCACGGCTTCACCCGCCTTCGCGCTCGACGTGGTCGCATCGATCAAGCCGGTGCATTCGCTGGTGGCGGCGGTGATGGAAGGCGTCGGCGAACCGGATCTGATCGTGTCGGGCAGCGGCTCGGAACACGTCCACTCGCTGCGCCCCTCAGACGCGCAGGCGCTCCAGAATGCTGACGTTGTCTTCTGGATCGGCGAGGGGATGGAGACCTATCTCGTCTCGCCGCTTGGCACCCTGTCGTTCGACGCGAAGGTTGTTGCGCTGGCTGACACCGACGGCCTCGAGAAGCTGCCGTTGCGCGAAGGCGGTCCGTTCGAGGCGCATGAACACGATCATGACGGTCACGAACACCCGCACAGTGACCACGACCACGACCATGACCATGACGCCGGTCATGCGCACGAGGAGGGACACTACGACCTCCACTTCTGGCTCGATCCGCTGAACGCGAAGGTTCTGGTCCAGAAAATAGAGACTGTCCTCAGCGAGGCCGATCCGGAAAACCGCGCCGCCTATGCCGAGAACGCGCGTCGTTATGGCGAGCGGCTCGACCAGCTGGTCGCAGAGGTCGGCAAGGTGCTGGATGGCGTCAGGGAAAAGCCGTCGATCGTCTTCCACGACGCCTACCAGTATTTTGAACACCGTTTTGGTGTGAACGTCGCCGGCTCGATCACCGTCAGCCCGGAAGTCATGCCCGGTGCGCAGCGCCTCAACGAGATCACTGAGCGGGTAAAAAGCTCTGGTGCGACCTGCATTTTCGCCGAGCCGCAGTTCGAGCCGAAGCTGGTGACCGTCGTCGCCGGGGGAACCGAAGCGCGCACCGGCGTGCTCGATCCGCTGGGCGCGGAGCTGGCGGACGGACCGGAGCTCTACATCGAACTCATCCGCAACATGGCAAAGTCGTTCAAAGACTGCCTGTCCAAATGAAAACGGCTCCCGAAGGGGAGCCGTCTGGAAGGTTGAAGCGTGCCAGCCGGCACGCTTCATTTTTCGCAGCGCTTAGAGCGCGCGGAACTTGGCGATGATGGCGTCGCCCATCTGCGCGGTACCGATCTTGGTCATGCCTTCCGACATGATGTCCGGCGTACGCAGGCCGTCGTTCAGAACTTCCGCGATCGCCTTCTCGAGGCGGTCGGCTTCCTCGATCATGTTGAACGAGTAGCGCAGGCACATTGCGAACGAGGCGATCATCGCGATCGGGTTGGCGATGCCCTGGCCGGCAATGTCCGGAGCCGAGCCGTGCACCGGCTCGTACAGCGCCTTGCGCTTGCCCGAAACCGGATCCGGCGCGCCGAGCGAAGCCGACGGCAGCATGCCGAGCGAACCGGTCAGCATCGCGGCAACGTCCGACAGCATGTCGCCGAACAGGTTGTCGGTAAGGATCACGTCGAACTGCTTCGGCCAGCGGACGAGCTGCATGCCGCCGGCGTCGGCCAGCATGTGGGTCAGCTCGACGTCCTGATACTTGGCCTTGTGGGTCTCGGTCACGACCTCCTTCCACAGCACGCCCGACTTCATCACGTTGTGCTTTTCCATCGAGCACACCTTATTGCCGCGCGTGCGCGCCAGCTCGAAGGCGACCGATGCGATGCGCTCGATCTCGAACGTGTCATAGACCTGCGTGTCGACAGCGCGCTTCTGGCCGTTGCCGAGGTCGGTGATCTCCTTCGGCTCGCCGAAATAGACGCCGCCGGTCAGCTCGCGCAGGATGAGGATGTCGAGGCCTTCGACGACGTCCGGCTTGAGCGAGGAGGAAGCAGCCAGCGCCGGGTAGCAGATTGCCGGGCGCAGGTTGGCGAACAGCTCGAGGTCCTTGCGCAGGCGCAGCAGGCCGGCCTCAGGGCGCACGTCATACGGCACGCCATCCCACTTCGGGCCGCCAACGGCGCCGAACAGCACGGCGTCGGCCGCCATCGCCTTGGCCATGTCTTCCTCGGAGATCGCCTTGCCATGCGCGTCGTAGGCGCTGCCGCCGACGAGGCCTTCTTCCGTCTCGAAGCCGGCGCCGAGGTCGGCATTCATTGCTGCGATCAGCTTTTTCACCTCGGTCATGGCCTCAGGGCCGATGCCGTCGCCAGGAAGAAGGAGAAGTTTACGCGAAGCCATGGACGTGCCTTTCGAAAAGCGATGCATGAAGAATGCGAAGTGACGCCTTGCTAGCCGCCAGAATGCCGCTGCGCAAGGAAAAGAAGCTCAGAAACCTTGAGGAAGCAGTGCCGCCGCGGCATCGGGCCACCGGGCGCGATCGGGCCAGAACCGGGTGACGCCATCCTCTCCCATCTGGGCGATGAAGATCGCTTTCGCCGCCTTGTCGACGACGATGAAGCCGTCGGCCGAGCCGCAGGCATGCGGCACGCAACCGCGCGCCGAAAGCAGGTTGCCGGAAAGATCGGGCTGACCGGAGACAACCAGGCTGGTGACAACCGAACTCAGCTCATCGCCGAGCAGTTTCTGGGCGGCGGCGTAAATGCCGGCATTGCGGAAAAGGTCGATCGGATGGCCGATCTTGTCGAGGTCGAGTGTCTCCCAGCCGGTGCCGGGTTCCGGCGTGTAGGTCGTCGCCGCGAACGTCTTCATGCCCTCGTCGGGAGACCAAAACATCATGTCGGCGCTTTCGCCCGGCAGCAGGTAGCGGATGAAGAAGACGCCGTAGTCGCTGACCGCGACGGTGGGCGCGTCGCACTCCTCGCCCGCCTTCTGCGTCTGGAGCCTACCGTCCGCGTCCTTCCAGAGCATCAGCGTACCCGGAGAGCAGGCATTTCCGCCCGGCCCGACGCTGACGAAGGCAACCTCCGTTCCGGCCACATCGGCGATCTGGTCGATATGAACGAAATAGTCTCGCGCGAGCTCCTGCCCGTCGAAGGCGAGCACCCGGTCCATGTCCTCGGTTTCGGTGATGGTCAGCACGCCGCCAGCAAATTCCGCCCGCTCGTTTTCTTGCGCCAGCGCGGGCAGCGCGCCGAGCATGGTAACGGCAGCGAGAAGCGAACGGCTAAGCGATATCGGCATGAATTCCTCCCGGATGCTTCGCGAAATCTAGCCGCTTTCGCGGTAAGCCGGAACCGGGATGCGCGGCTCGTCAAAAGCAAAAAGGACGGGCTTGCGGCCCGTCCTTTTGAAATCGTGGTGCCCCGTGGGGCTTAGAGCCAAGGGCGGTTTTCGGCCATCTTCTGCTCGAAGGAGGCGATCGACGGAGCCTTCTCCATGGTCAGGCCGATATCGTCGAGGCCGTTCAGCAGGCAGTGACGGCGGAACTCATCGATCTGGAACTTGATCACGCCGCCGTCCGGGCCGCGGATTTCCTGCTCCTCGAGGTCGACGGTCAGCGTTGCGTTGGCGCCGCGCGAAGCGTCGTCCATCAGCTTGTCGAGTTCTTCCTGGCTGACCTTGATCGGCAGGATGCCGTTCTTGAAGCAGTTGTTGTAGAAGATGTCGGCGAACGACGTCGAGATGACGCAACGGATGCCGAAGTCGAGCAGCGCCCACGGGGCGTGCTCACGCGAGGAGCCGCAGCCGAAATTGTCGCCGGCGACCAGGATCTGCGCATTGCGGTAGGCCGGCTTGTTCAGCACGAAGTCCGGGTTTTCCGAGCCATCCTCGTTGAAGCGCATCTCGGCGAACAGGCCGACGCTGAGACCCGTGCGCTTGATCGTCTTCAGGTAATCCTTCGGGATGATCATGTCGGTGTCGATATTGACGATGGGCAGCGGCGCGGCAACGCCCGTCAGCTTCGTAAACTTGTCCATGGTCCTGCCTGTCTCTCGGCCTCGGAAATCTTTCCGCCTCGCTTTACACATAAAGCTGCGAATTTCAAAGCCGTGTCGTAACGCCCGGTACACTTAGCCGCCGAATGGCGGAAATCGCCACTTTGAGCCGATGAGCGCATCTTGCAGTCGACACAATATCAGGAAACCTTTTAAACAATGCTCGTCCGGCTCTCTGGGAGGTGGAGTTCGGACCGGTTGACCGGCTGGCGAGGGAGTAGCGCTGGCTTGCGGCATCGATGCGGCACCCGTCCGCATGCCTGCTCACCGACAAAACCTTCCGACTGGTCATTTCTAGGGAGGCGGAAGTCACATGAGCATTGTCGTCGATGTCCACACCCACATGGTGACGCGGGAGTATCTCGCGCTGCTGCGTGAAAAGGGTGCCCCGAAATACACGTTCCGCACCTTGCCGTCGGGCTTCGAGTGCATCGACAAGTTCGGCACGCCGTTCTTCACCTTGCTGCCGGACATGTGGAATTTTCCCGCCCGCATCGCCGCGATGGATGCCGCGGGCGTAGACGTCGCCGTCGTGTCGCTGACCTCGCCCAATGCCTATCTCGGCGATCTCGACATTTCCGTGCAGGCCGCGCAGCTGATGAACAACGCCTTTGCGGAAGCGCAGGCAACCTGGCCCGACCGCATCCGCTGGTTTGCCTCGCTGCCGTGGCAGCACGCGGACGCCGCGATTGCCGAATTGAAGCGCGCCCGCGCGATGGGCGCGGTCGGCGTCATGGTCATTGCCAACATCGAGGAAGAGTCGCTCACAGCCGACCAGTTTGCCCCGATCTGGCAGGCGATCGACGAGATGAACATTCCCGTCTTCATCCACCCGTCCGTACCGCCGGGCGGCGACGTGATGGACATGAAGAAGTATCAGCTGTCGCCGCCGATCGGCTTCACCTTCGACACGACGCTGGCTGTCTCGCGCATGCTCTATGATGGCTTCTTCGAGCGCTACAAGAACATCCGCATCATTGCTGCCCATGGCGGTGGCGCGCTGCCGTTCCTGATCGGCCGTCTCGACTTCTGCTACGAGCGCATACCGGCCTGCGCCTCAGGCGCGCCGAAGCCGCCATCGGCCTATCTCGACCGCATCTTCCTCGATGCAGTAGTGTTCACGCAAGGCGCACTCAACCTCTGCGTTGAAACCGTCGGCCCCCAGAACGTCCTCTACGGCTCCGACTACCCCCACAACATCGGCGACATGACCGGCATTTTGGCCCGCGTCGACGCCCTCGACCCGCAAACGGCGAAAAAGATCCGGGGCGAAAACGCCGTCCGGCTATTTAGTCTCTAGGCGTTCCTGGTAGAGCAAGAAGGGCCGCGGGTGACGCGGCCCCGTCGTTCATCAGAACGTGCCGGTTAGCTTGAAGTTGAAGCTGCGCGGCTCGCCGTAGAAGTTGAACACCGACGTGCCGCCGACGCGTTCGTAGTACTTCTTGTCGAAGACGTTGTTGACGCTCAGCACTGCCGTCAGGTGCTCGTTGAACTTGTAGCCGGCCTGCAGGTCGACGACGGCATAGCCCGGCGCCTCGATGGTTGTCGCGCCGCCGGCCGCTGTGCGGCTGATGTTCTTGAACGAGCTGTAGGCACGCAGGCCCGCGCCGACGAAGGCGCCATCGAGGACGCCGTGGTTCTCGTCGAAGCTGTAAGTGGTCCACAGGTGGAACATGTGCTCCGGCGTGTAGAACTCGGAGCCGGCCGCATAGCGCGTGTTGACGAACTTGGTATCTGTGTAGGTGTAGCCAGCCGCGACCTGCCAGTTCGGATTGATCTGGCCGTTCACCTCGAGCTCGATGCCTTGCATGCGCGCTTCGCCAAGCGCCAGCGACGAGCCCGGATTGTCCGGGTCGCTGACGGCGCGGTTCTTGTCGCGCAGGTTGAAATAGGCAACGGTCGCATTCACGTCGTCGAACAGCTCTGCCTTGAGGCCGACCTCGAACTGGCGGCCGCTGCGCGGATCGAGCAGGTTGCCGCCGGCGTCGAGTGCCGACTGCGGCTGGAAGATTTCCGTGTAGCTCGCATAGGCGGAGACGTCGTCGGTGAGGTCATAGACGACACCGGCATAAGGCGTCCATTCGCCGTCGGCCGAGACCTCGCTGGTGCTCGACGTTGTGGCGTACCAGGTGACGCGCGCGCCGCCGATCAGCGTCAGCCTGTCGACCGGCTTGATGCGCCACTGGCCGTAAATACCGGTCTGGGTGAGCTTCGTGTCCGTCGCCGCGCCATAGGTAACCGTGGGCTTCGCAACCGCAGTGTTCCAGTCGAGCAGGTGCCAGGTGCCGGTGATCACGCCGGTCGCATTGTAAAGCGTCGAATCAACCCGGCGATGGTCGGCGCCGAGGATGATGTTGTTCTCCATCTCGCCGATCTCAAACGGCTTGCTGACATGAAGGTCGAGCGCGAGCGAATTCTCGTCGTAGTCGCGCGACAGCCAGCGCATGCCGTTGACCGTCAGCGCCGGCGAGGCGGCGTTGGCGGCATAGGCATAGAGGAAGTCGACATCGCGTGTTGAATAGCGGGCCGAGGCCTTTACGTGACCGCCATCATCGAAGCGGTGCTCGAGCTCGGCGATGTAGTCGGTAACGGCGCTGTTGAAGTCGTTCCAGACCGCGCCGGTGAAGGTCGAGCGGTCGAGGTCGAGCAGCGTGCCATCCGCCAGCGTCGGCAGGCCGTTGAACGGGGTGATGTCGCGCTTCTGATGGCTGATCGAGACGGTCGCGGTGGTGTTTTCGGTTATGTCGAATTGCAGCGTGCCGTAGCCGACCGCGGCGCGGTTATCGACGACATCGACAAAACTGTCCTTCTGGCCGAGCGCGCCGACGATGCGGCCGCGAATCGTGCCGGCCTCGTTGAGCGGGCCGCCGACATCGACCTCGCCGCGCCAGCTGTTCCAGGAACCGCCCGTGCCGGTGATGCGGGCCATGAACTGGTCGCTTGCCTGCTTGAGCCGCATGTTAATCGCACCGGCGGGCTCGCCCGCGCCGCCGAACAGGCCTGCCGGGCCGCGCAGGATCTCGATGTGGTCGACGATCGCCATGTCGGGCTGCGTGCCGTAGATCGACGACAGCGGTGCCGGCAGGCCGTTGAAATAGAGCGTGTCGAACTCGAAGCCGCGCGAATAGAGGCTCGAGCGGCCATCATCATTGGTCAGCACCATCATGCCCGGCGTCTTGCGCAGCGCCGTGTCGAGCGAGGTGAAGCCGCCGTCGTCGAGGCGCTGGCGGGTCACGATCGTGGTCGACTGCGGGATCTCGCGCTGTGGCAGCACGTCCTTCTCGCCGACGCTGACGAGGTCGCTGGCATAGCTGCCGGTGCTTTCCGTCTCGTAGCTGGATCCTTCGACCGAGATGGTCGGCAGCACCGTCGTTCCGGCCTCGTCCTGAGCCCGCGCCGCCTGGGCTACGAGCACGCAGGCAGTGGAAACCAGGAGCGATGCGATTCGATTGCGTCCCCTCGACATTCAAAATCCCCGACGTCAATAAATAAAGATGAGAAATTAACTCAACTTTATTCGGAAACACACGCGTGTCAATGGCGTGCACTGCCAGCGAAGGTTGCGAAGCAGTCGCAGGAATCGGAAAACCCGATGGTGGTTGCTGCAGGAGTGCGATGAGCCGCAGCGAGGCCCACAAACACGAAAGCCGCGCTTTCGCGCGGCTTTTCGTATGAGAAACTGGAGCGGGCGATGGGATTCGAACCCACGACCCCAACCTTGGCAAGGTTGTGCTCTACCCCTGAGCTACACCCGCTCACTTGCGTCGCGGCGTGGCCGCCGCAGACGGGAGCTATATGGCTGAACTCCAATCGGAATGCAATCGAAATCGACGGGAAAAATCAGCCCAAAAACACGAAAGCCGCGCGTTCGCGCGGCTTTTCGTATGATGCCCGACCTGAGAGATAGGTGACAGTTCGTACCGGAGACATGGGTTACACTTTTCGGTTTTGGGCCGGGAGGTGTCGATGCCGTGGAGAGAGACTTCGGTGATGGATGAGCGTCTTCGATTTGTCGCCCGCTTGCTGGAGGGCGAAGGGATGAGCGAGGTGTGTCGGGACTTCGGCATTTCGCGCAAGACCGGTTACAAGAT
>Ga0180222_1000087_pt1 | contig 164790 bp, 139 predicted proteins | sample eDN5th37CKraftOP_FD_151336 | JGI IMG/M metagenome (GOLD analysis project Ga0180222, IMG submission 151336) | Enriched Organic Plus compost microbial communities from Emeryville, California, USA - eDNA 5th pass 37_C Kraft OP (version 2) (version 2) ... | reverse complement strand
CTACTACGCGCGCGACGCGTGGCGCCTGCCGCTGCTCGCCACCGGCACCTACCACCTGCCGGAAGGCGCGAGCCTCGCGCTGTCCGACAGCCTGCCGCTGCTCGGGCTGCCGGCCAAGCTCTTCTACCGCGCCGTCTGGCCGGCCGGCGGCGCGCCGCCGGTCTACATGGGCCTGTGGGTCGCGCTCTGCCTGGTGCTGCAGGCCGTGGCGGCGTCGCGCCTGCTGCATGCGCTCGGCGTCGTGCGTCCGGTGCCGCACCTGGCCGGCCTGGTGCTGCTCTGCTACGTGCCGATGCTGTTCCTGCGCTTCGGCCACGCCGCATTGATGGCGCAGTTCTCGATCCTGCTCGCGCTGGAGGGCTACGTGCGCGCCAAGCGCGGCGCGCCGACGCGCAGCGGCTGGATGTGGCTGTGCGCGCTGCCGGTCGCGGCGCTGCTCGTGCATCCGTACCTGGCGGCGATGAGCGGCGCGCTGGTCGCGGCGACGATCCTCGACCAGTGGCGCGAACGCCGCCTGCGCTGGCGCGGCGTGCTGCTGCGCTTCGCCGGCATCGCCGCGGCGGCGTCGCTGCTGGCCGCCGTGTGCGGCCTCCCCGCGGCGGCCCGCGACTTCGGCGACTACGGCGAGTACTCGCTGAACCTGCTCTCGCCGTGGGTGCCGTTCGCGCAGACGACGCTCGGGCACTGGCTGGGCACGCAGACGCCGTCGATCCCGGACGCGCACCAGTGGGAAGGCGGCGCGTACCTCGGCGCCGGCGCGCTGCTGCTGGTGCTGGCGGCGCTGCCGGCGCTGCGCGACTGGCGCGCGAGCCTGCGCCGCCACGCCGTGCTGCTGGCGGTGCTCGCCGCGCTGCTGGCGTTCGCCGTCTCGCATCGCATCGGCCTGGGTTCGATGCAGCTCGCGCGGCTGCCGCTGCCGGACGCGCTGCTGCACGCGTTCTCGCAGCTGCGCGGCTCCGGGCGCTTCGTCTGGGTGGCGGTCTACGCGCTGCTCGCCGCTGCGGTGGCGGCGGTGGCGCGGCGCCGTCGCGCCGCGCCGGCGCTGCTGGCCGCCGCGGCGCTGCTGCAGCTGGCCGACGTCGGGCCGATGCAGGCGGGCGTGCGCGCGGCGAGTGCGTCGCCGGCGCCGGCGACGATCGACGTCGCCGCCTGGACGCGCCTGATCGACGCGCATGCACGCGTGTTCCAGTATCCCTCGTTCGAATGCGGCGGCCTGTTCGGCCGCGACGTGCCCGGCAGCCGGTTCCGCGAGCTGGAGATCGACTGGCTGCTGGCGCAGCGGAACAAGCCGACCAACAGCGCGTACCTGGCGCGCTACACGAAGGACTGCGCGCGCGAGCGCGCCGAGGCGGCGGCGAACCTCGCCGAGCCCGGCGTGCTGCGGCTGTACCGCAGCACCGACGAGGTCGGTGCGTTCCTCGCGGCGCAGGGCCTGGACGCGTCGCGCTGCGGCTACCTCGACGACGTCGTCGTCTGCTCGGCCGGCCGGGACCTGTCCGCGACGCGCTGAGCCGCCGGCGGCGTGAACCCGTTCGCAGTCGCGGCGTGCGCGGATCGAGGCGGCGCGCGTCGGCCGCGCCTCGGAATCGGCGCGTGCGCGCGGGCATGCTGGCACCCGTCCGCGGCGCCAAGGGAACGTACCGCGGATGCCCCGATCGCGCCGCGCGTGAGCGCCGCGCGCCGTGCCTCCAATCCGGCCGGCGGATCGCGCCGCGGGATGCGGCGCCGAGGACGAGGAGCGAAGGAACGCCGCCAGGACGGCATTGGCGGAAACGTCGGCCCCGCGCGGCGCGCGGGGCTTTTTTTTTGCTGCCCGGGCGCCGCGGAGCGCCCGGGCGGAGCGCGTCAGCGGCGCAGGCGCGCGGCGCGCGTCAGGCCGGCCGCGCCGGCGAGCAACGCGGCCAGCAGCCACAGCGCCCAGCGGTCGGCGGCGGGCACCGGCCGCGCGTCCGGCGAGGTCGTCACCTGGCCGCTCACCGACGCCGAGCACGGCGCGCAGCTGCCGTTGGACAGCGAGACGCCGGCCGTGTTGACGATGCTCGCCGGCGGTGCCGCGGCGACGGTCGCGTGGATCGTGTAGACCACCTGCGCGCCGGCCGGCAGGCTGGCGATCGTCTGCGCCAGCGCGCCGCTGCCGCCGGCATTCGGGCAGGCCGCGCCGCCGCTCGCGGCGCAGGTCCAGGCGAACGCGTCGATGCCGGCCGGCACCGCGTCGCTGACGGCCACGTCCGTCGCCGCCGTGGCGCCGGTGTTGCGCACGGTCACGGTGTAGACCACCGCGCCGCCGGCGCTCAGCGTCGCGCTGCTCGCGCTCTTGGCGATCGCCACGCTCGCCGGCGGCGCCACCGGGATCTCGCTGCAGTTCGCCGGCCGCGGCGCGACCGTGCAGTCGGGCGGCGGCGTGCCGGTCTCGTAGGCGAGGTTGGCGACCTGCATGACGCCGGTCGGAATCGGCGCGTTCACCGCGACCACGACGGTGAGCGTCAGCGTGCCGCCGGCCGGCACGGTCAGGCCCGACCAGGTGACCACGCCGCCGGCGTGCGTGCCGCCGTTGTCGGCGGAGACGAACGTGGTGTTCGGGTCGAGCGGATCGGTCACGCCGTAGCCGGTCGCGTCCGTGCCGCCGCTGTTGCTGAGCACGATCGTGTAGGTCAGCTGCTCGCCGGGTTCGGCGACGCCGTCGTTCGAGGCGTCGGCGACGCGCTTGGCGATGCCGACGTTCGCCGCGCTCGGCGTCGTCGTGCTCGCCGTGCACGGCGGCAGCGCGTTGTCCGGCGCGCAGCGGCCCGCGCCCGGCGGCGTCGCCGAGGCGGTGTTCGCGATCGAGCGCGGCGGCGCGGCCACGGCGGTGGCGGTGATCGCGTAGACGAGCTGGCCGCCGGGCGGGAACACGGCGATGCTCTCGTTCAGCGCGCCGCTGCCGCTCGCGTTCGGGCAGGCGGCGCCGCCGCCGGCCGTGCAGGTCCAGGCGATGCTCGCCGGATCGACGCCGGCCGGCGCCGGGTCGGTCACCACGGTGCCGGCGGCGTCCACCGAGCCGGTGTTGGTCACGGTCACCGTCCAGCCCAGCGTGCCGCCGGGAACGAACTGCGCCTGCGCGGCGCTCTTGGCGAGCGCGATCTGCGGCGCGACCGGCAGCACGACCGCCGCCTCGCACGGCCGCGGCGCGCTGCCGTTGCAGACGCCGCCGGCGGGCGGCGCGATCGTCGCCGTGTTGGTCACCGTCGCCGGCGGGTTCGCCGCCACCGTGGCGGTGATCGCGTAGACGAGCGCGCCGCCCGGCGGGAACGTGGCGATCGTCGCCGCGATCGCGCCGCTGCCGCTGGCCGCGGGGCAGACCGCGCCGCCGCTTTCCGTGCAGGTCCAGGTCGCGCCGGTCAGGCCCGCCGGCAGCGGATCGTCCAGCGTCGTGCCGTCGGCCGCCACCGCGCCGCCGTTGCGCACGGTCACCGTGTAGCTGGCACTGCCGCCGGGGACCAGCACCGCGGCGTCGCTGCGCTTGGCGACCTCGACGATCGGCGCGGGCGGGTTCGCCACCGTCGCCGTGCACGGCGCGGGCGTGTTGCCGGGCAGGCACAGGCCGCCCTCGGCCACGGCGGTGTTGACGACCTGGGCCGGCGGATTGGCGTTGACCGTGGCGACCACGGTCCAGGTCACCGCGCCGCCCGGCGGGAACGTCGCCAGCGTCTGGTCGAGCATCGGCGTCGGTGGCGCGATCGCGCCGCCGCTGTCGGCGGCCGGGCAGACGGCCCCGCCGCTCGCCGCGCAGGTCCAGGTCGCGCCGGCGACGCCGGCCGGGAAGTCGTCGTGGACGCGCGTGCCGGGCGCATCGACGCTGCCGCCGTTGCTCGCCGTGATCGTGTAGGTGACGGTGCCGCCGGGCGTCAGCGCGCCGGGCGGATCGGCGCTCTTGGCGACGGCGATCTGCGGCGCGGCCGGGATCGCCGCGTCGGCGGCGCAGGGGGAGGCGCTGCCGTCGGCGCAGACGCCGCCGGCCGGCGGCGTCGCCGTGGCGTGGTTGACGACCGCGGCCGGCGGACGTGCATCCACGGTCGCGGTGATCGTGTAGGTCACCGCGGCGCCGGGCGGGAACGTCGCCAGCGTCTCGTGGATCGCGCCGCTGCCGCTCGCGTTCGGGCAGGCTGCGCCGCCGGCGGCCGTGCAGGTCCAGGCGAACGGTGCGACCAGGCCGGCCGGGATCGCGTCGTCGACCTGCGTGCCGTCGGCGGCGACGCTGCCGGCGTTGCGCACGGTGAGCGCGTAGGTCACGGTCGAGCCCGGCACCGCCTGCGTGCTGGCCGTGGTCTTGGCGATCGCGACGATCGGCGCGGGCGGATTGCTCACCGACGCCGCGCACGGCGGCGCCGAGCCGTCGGGGAAGCAGGTGCCGTGCGGCGGGTTCGCCGTGCCGGTGTTGACGATGCTGGCCGGCGGATTCGCCGCGACCGTGGCGGCGACGTGGTAGACGACCTGGCCGCCGGGCGGGAACGTCGCCAGCGTCTCGTGGATCGCGCCGCTGCCGCTCGAGTTCGGGCAGACCGCGCCGCCGCCGGCGGTGCAGGTCCAGGCGAACGCGGCGATGCCGGCCGGCATCGGGTCGTCGACGACGGTGCCCGGCGCCGGCACCTGGCCGGTGTTGGCGACGGTCACGGTATAGGCAATGGTGCCGCCCGGTGGCAGCGTGGCCGTGTCGGCGCTCTTGGCGATCGAGACCTGCGGCTGCGGGATCGTGTTCGTGATCGTGCAGCGGATCAGGTCGAAGCTGCCCGGATCGATCGTGGTCAGCGTGGCCGAGCCTCCGGGCGCGCCGGTCGGCAGGCCGGTGGTCGCGCCGCTGGTCGACACGCAGGTCGTGGTCGGGGCGTAGACCGCCAGCGCCGAGGCGCTGCCCGGCGCCATCGATTCGCCAATGGTGATCGGGCCGCTGAAGTAGATCAGCGACTGCGCCTGCGCGGCCTGCACGCCGGTGGCGGTGCCGGTGGTCGTCGCGCGGCCGCGCAGGTCGAACGTCGCGCCGCTCGCGTTCGTGATCGCCAGCGTGAACTCGTCGCCGGCGCCGGCGCGGCCGAGGCCGGTCTGGTACGGGTCGGCGACGTCCTTGGCCACGGTCAGGCTGGTCGCCGCCAGCGCGAACGCCATGCCCTGCAGGCCGCCGCCGACCAGCGTGGCGACCACCTGCGTCGGCGAGCGCGACAGCAGGATCGGCGCCGACGCGTTGCCGCCGGGCGAGCGCCAGCTGACGTTCTGCGTGCCCAGGCCCGTGTAGAGGATGTTGCTGCCGGAGCGGTCGACTTCCTTCCAGGCCGTGCCGTCGGTGGCGAGCGAGAAGCTCTCGTTCGGCGCCGAGGTCGTCTCGCCGTCGACGGCGACGAAGTCGAAGTTGGCGGTCGGCGTGCCGTCCGGATTGGTCACCGCGAAGTTCGAGAACGTGAGGATGCTGGTGGTCGCGTGGGTCGTCTGGTACAGCACCGGCCGGCCGGGAATGCCGGCGTACCAGTTGCCGTTGCCGAGCGCGGCGCCGCCGTAGGTCGGCACCGCGGCCGCGGTGAGCGGCGCGTTCGGCGTGCCGCCGCCGACCGCGGTGCCGTTCGTGCGCCTGACGTTGAACGCGAACGTGCCGCCGGTCGGCAGCGTCATCGTGAAGTTCTGGCCGGCGGCCGAGGCGGCGAGCGCGTCGTCGTACTCGGCGAGATCGAAGAAGCACAGCGCGCCGGCGTACTTGCCGAGCGCCGTCGGCGCCGCGTAGCCGCAGCTGGCGGCATAAGCCTGGCCGCCGCCGAGCAGCAGCAGAAGCGGCAGCAGCCGCCGCAGCGCGGTGCCGGTGAGGGAGCGTCGCCGTCCTGAGCGGTGCAGCCAGCGGAAAAACGCATGCCTGCGGTGGCCGATCGGAGCCGGCATGTGCCTGCTTTCCATGATCTTCCCCTTTGTCGAAAAAAACGAGAAAGGACAGGATCGCGTCAAAACGTGATTTGGCTCACATTTCGTGGTGAACAATTGCTACGGACGACGTGAACAATTGCCACGGCAGGCGTGCGGCGCGCACGCCGGCGCGCGCCTCATTGTGGAATTATAGATTTTGTCGCGACGCCGGAGCGCCGGCGCGGCGCCCCGGAATGTAAAAAAACGAATCGTCAGCCGGCGCTGCGCAGCGCCTGCGCGGCCAGCAGGTTGGCGAAGCGCAGCCGGATCGACTTCTCGATGCCGGCGGCGTCGAGGCCGTCGGTCGCCAGCAGCTCCTCGCGGCTGGCATGGTCGAGGAAGCGGTCCGACAGGCCGAGCTGCAGCAGCGGCATCGCCACGCCGTGCGCCTGCAGCGCCTCGGCGACCGCGCTGCCGGCGCCGCCGGCGACGGCGTTGTCCTCGATCGTGACGAAGGCTGCGTGCGAGGCGGCGAGCTCGAGGAGCAGCGCCTCGTCCAGCGGCTTGACGAAGCGCATGTTGACCAGCGTCGCGTCGAGCGCGTCGGCGACGCGCGCGCACGGGGCGACCATCGCGCCGAACGCGAGCAGCGCGATGCCGCGGCCGCGGCGGCGCAGCTCGGCCTTGCCGATCGGCAGCGCGGCGAGGTCCTTCGACACCGCCGCGCCGGTACCGGTGCCGCGCGGGTAGCGCACCGCGGCCGGCCCCTCGTACTGGAAGCCGGTGGTCAGCATGCGGCGGCACTCGTCCTCGTCGGCCGGCGCCATGACCAGCATGTTCGGGATGCAGCGCAGGTACGACAGGTCGAAGCTGCCGGCGTGCGTCGCGCCGTCCGGCCCGACCAGGCCGGCGCGGTCGATCGCGAACGTGACGTCGAGGTTCTGCAGCGCGACGTCGTGGACCAGCTGGTCGTAGGCGCGCTGCAGGAACGTCGAATAGATCGCCACGACCGGCTTGGCGCCCTCGCAGGCCATGCCGGCGGCGAGCGTCACGGCGTGCTGCTCGGCGATGCCGACGTCGAAGTAGCGCTGCGGGTATTCCTTGGAGAAGCGCACCAGGCCGGAGCCTTCGCGCATCGCCGGCGTGATGCCGTACAGCCGGCCGTCGGCCGCCGCCATGTCGCAGAGCCAGTCGCCGAAGATCTCGGTGTAGGTCGGCTTGGAGGCGCCGGCCTTCTTGACCACGCCGGACTCGGGGTCGAACGGGCCGACCGCGTGGTACTCGATCTGCTCGCGCTCGGCCGGCGCGTAGCCCTTGCCCTTCTTCGTGACCACGTGCAGGAATTGCGGGCCCTTGAGCCCCTTGAGCGTGCGCAGCGTCGACACGAGCAGCGGAACGTCGTGGCCGTCGATCGGGCCGGTGTAGTGGAAGCCGAACTCCTCGAACAGCGTCGACGGCACGAACATGCCCTTGGCGTGCTCTTCCCAGCGCTTGACGAAGCGCCACAGGAAGCCGTCGCGCTTCATCATCTTCTTGCCGTGCTCGCGGATCTGGTTCAGCGTGCGGCTGGCCATCAGGCGCGCGAGCATCTTCGTCAGCGCGCCGACGTTCTCGCTGATCGACATCTGGTTGTCGTTGAGGACGACCAGCATGTCGGGGCTGACGTCGCCGCCGTGGTTCAGCGCCTCGAACGCCATGCCGGCGGTCATCGCGCCGTCGCCGATCACGGCGACGATCTTGCGCGCGTCGCCGCTGCGCTGCGCGGCGAGCGCCATGCCGAGCGCGGCCGAGATCGAGGTGGAGGAATGGCCGACGCCGAAGGTGTCGTACTCGCTCTCCTCGCGGCGCGGGAACGGCGCCAGGCCGTCCTTCTTCTTGATCGACGTGATGCGGTCGCGGCGGCCGGTCAGGATCTTGTGCGGATAGCACTGGTGGCCGACGTCCCAGACCAGGCGGTCGCCGGGCGTGTCGTAGACGAAGTGCAGCGCCACGGTCAGCTCGACGACGCCGAGGTTCGCGCCGAAATGCCCGCCCGAGGTGGCGACGGACTCGATCAGATAGGCGCGCAACTCGCGCGCGACGTCGCCCAGTTCGCTCTCGGGGAACCGGCGCAGGTCCGCCGGCGATTCGATGCGGGCGAGACGGGGATAGCGTTGGCTGTCGATCATCGGCGTATTTTCGGCCCCCGGGGGCCTCCGGGGCAAGGAAGCGGGTGTCCGCCGTGGGCGGAACATGGGGCGCGGAGCGGCGCTTTCGCGGGCGTTCAGCGCTGGGAGCGGTCGAGCAGCGTGAGGCCGATCAGGCGCGAGACCACCAGCGTGAGGTACATGACGCCGACGAACATCTCCAGGCTCGCCACCGCGCGCGTGGCCGGCGTCAGCGGGATCACGTCGCCGATGCCGGTGCTGGAGAGCAGCGCGAAGCTCAGGTACATGAGCTCGGTCCAGCTGCGCGGCGCGCCCGGGTTCACCGCGCCGCCGAAGCAGCCCGGCTGCACCGCCTGGCAGAACACGAACGCGAACGTGAACGCCCAGACCAGCAGCGTGAACGTGGCGCCGGCGGCGAACAGCTCGTCGGTGGTCGCGCGCCGGTCGGCGAGCATGTAGGCGACCAGGCAGCCGGCCGCGTAGAAGTAGAACGCCGCCTCCAGCGCCGCCGACCACGGCAGCAGCGCCGGATTCGCCGTCAGCGTGCCGACCGCGCCGAGCACGACCGCCGGCACGGCCAGGCACAGGCCCGCGCCGATGCGCCGTGCGGTCTGGCGCACCATGCGCATGGCCAGGATCAGCACCAGCACGCCGAACGCGCCGAGCAGCGTGCCGCCGAGCGGCGTGCCGTCCACGAACGGGTAGAGCAGCAGGCCGGCGAGCTGCACGACGAGCAGGATCGCCGACGGATGGCGCAGCAGGCGCACGAGCCAGCGCAGGCGGGCGAAGCGGCTGCCGTCGGCCGCCGCCGGCAGCGTCGAAGCGGGCCGCAGCGGCTCGCTCAATGCGGCCGCCGGTCCCGGGGCAGGTGGTTGACGAGGAAGTCCATCTGGTCGGCGAGGATGTTGCGGTTCGACAGGATCAGATGCTCGACCCAGCTCGGCCGGTACGGCACGGCGAGCAGCGGCATGCCGGCCTGCTGCGGCGTGCGGTTGCCCTTCTTCACGTTGCACGACCAGCAGGCGGTGACGACGTTGACCCAGGTGTCGCGGCCGCCCTTGGAGACCGGGATCACGTGGTCGCGCGTCAGCTCGCCGCGGCTGAAGTGGTTGCCGCAGTACAGGCAGAGCATGCGGTCGCGCGCGAACAGCGCGGCGTTGGTCAGGGCGGGGGCGGGATCGATCGCGGTCGGCCGCGCGTGCCCGGTGCTGGCGACGATCGGATGCAGCTCGAGCACGCTCTGCTCGCCGGTGCTGCGGTTCATGCCGCCGCGGATCGTCAGGCAGGCGTCGCCGAGGGTCCAGGCGACGGCTCCGCGTACGTACAGGCAGACCGCGTCCTGCCAGCTCATCCAGTCCAGGATGCGCCCGGTGGAGTCCAGGGACAGGACGCGGGTGCTATGGATGTCGCCGGAAGCTTTGACTTCCGCAAGCATATGACCTCCGTTCTCGAGCACGAAAACCGGTGGCGCGCCTCGCCGAAAGCGACCGCCCGGCAGCATAGACCAAAGTTCCGTGTCGGGAAAATGACGCAGGCCCGGCGCCGCGGTCCGCGCCGGGCATCCGGCGCGTCAGCGGATCGGCTTGGCCATGCGCAGCAGGTCGACGCCGAAGCCGTGGCGCTCGTACAGCGCGCGCGCCCGCGCGTTGCCGGGAAACACCGCCAGCGTCAGGTGGCGGCAGCGGTGCTGCCGCGCCCAGTCCTCGGCGTGGGCGAGCAGCGCGCTGCCGATGCCGCGCCCTTCCTGCTCCGGCGCGACGGCGACGTCGGCGACGTGGCAGTTCTGCGCGCCGGTGAAGTAGTCGCTGACGGTCTGCAGGTGCAGGAAGCCGACGCGCTCGCCGGCGTCGTCCTCGGCGACGAACACGTGCGAGCCGGGCGGCTGCTCGGCCAGGTGCCGGGCGAGGTCGTCGCGGATGCCCTTGGCGCATTCGCCGCGGCGGCGCCACGGCGGCAGCTCGAATTCGACGAAGCGGGCGACGAGGCCGAGGATGAAGTCGTCGTCGTCCGCGTTGGCCAGACGGATGCGGATGCCGGAGGACGTGTCCATGGTGGCTGGGATCGTTCGGTTCGGTCGTTTCCCTGGAGAAGATGGAACGCGGCGACGCGCAGACGGGCGCGGTCAGCCGAACTGCGGGTCGGGCATCGCCATGAGCGTGCCGGCGCCGCTCTTGAGCGCCGCGGCGTGCGCGTGGATGCGCGGCAGGATGCGCGCGAAGTAGAAGCGCGCGGTGTGCCGCTTGGCTTCGCGCAGCTGCGCGGAATGCGGCGACGCCTCGGCCGCGGCGACGCTGCGCGCCCAGAAGTACGCGAGCGCGACGTAGCCGGAATAGAACAGGTAGTCGTAGGCGGCGGCGCCGATCTCCTCGGGATCGGCGCTCGCGCGCTGGCCGAGCTCCAGCGTGAGCTCGCCCCAGGCCTTGACCAGGCTGCCGAGCGGAGCGGTGAACTCGGCCAGCGCGTGGTTGCCGGCGTGCGCCGAGCAGAACGCGCCGATCTCGGCGAGGAAGTGCCTCAGCCCCGCGCCCTGCAGCTGCAGGATCTTGCGGCCGAGCAGGTCGTTCGCCTGGATCTGCGTGGTGCCTTCGTACAGCGTGGTGATGCGCGCGTCGCGCGCGAGCTGCTCCATGCCGTGCTCGACGATGTAGCCGTGGCCGCCGAAGATCTGCAGCGCGTGGTACGTGCATTCGACGCCGAGCTCGGTCAGCAGCGCCTTGACGATCGGCGTCAGGAACGACACCAGCGCCGAGGAGCGCTCGCGCTCGGCCGGGTCGGCGGAATGCTTGGAGATGTCCTCGTGCAGGTAGGCGTACAGCGCGAGCAGGCGCCCGCCCTCGGCGAACGCCTTCTGCGTGAGCAACATGCGGCGCACGTCGGGGTGCACGATCAGCGGATCGGCCGGCCTGTCGGGGAACTTCGGCCCGGACAGCGAGCGCATCTGCAGGCGCTCGCGCGCGTAGGCGAGCGCGTTCTGGTACGCGCGCTCGGTCAGGCCCAGGCCTTGCAGGCCGACGGCGAGCCGCGCGGTGTTCATCATCGTGAACATCGCCGCCAGGCCCTTGTGCGGCTGGCCGACGAGCCAGCCTTCGGCGCCGTCGAAGTTCATCACGCAGGTGGCCGAGCCGCGGATGCCCATCTTGTGCTCGATCGAGCCGCAGGCCAGCGCGTTGCGCTCGCCGGCCTTGCCGTCGCGGCCGACCTTGAACTTGGGCACGATGAACAGCGAGATGCCCTTCACGCCGGCCGGCGCGTCCGGCAGGCGCGCCAGCACCAGGTGCAGGATGTTGTCGACGAAGTCGTGTTCGCCGGCGGTGATGAAGATCTTCGTGCCGCTGATGCGGTAGCTGCCGTCGGCGGCGGGCTCGGCGCGCGTCTTCAGCAGGCCCAGGTCGGTGCCGCAGTGCGGCTCGGTCAGGCACATCGTGCCGGTCCAGGTGCCGGCCACCAGCGGCTTGAGGAACACCTCGCGCTGCCAGTCCTCGCCGTGATGCTCGAGCGCCGAGGAGGCGCCGTGCGAGAGCATCGGGTAGTTGCCCCAGGACAGGTTCGCCGCGTCGACCATCTCCTTGAACGCCGCGCCGATCGTTTCCGGCAGGCCCTGGCCGCCGAACGCCTCGCGTGCGGTCAGGCCGGTCCAGCCGCCCTCGACGTACTTGGCGAACGCCTCCTTGAAGCCCTTGGGCGTGCGCACGCTGGCGCTGGCCGCGTCGAAATGGCAGCCCTCGGCGTCGCCCGGCTGGTTCAGCGGCGCGAGCACCTGCTCGGCGAAGCGCGCAGCCTCCTCGAGCACGGCGTCGACGACGTCGCGCGTGGCCGCCTCGCAGCCGGGCAGGTTGCGGTAGACGTTCTCGACGTCGAGCACGTCGAACAGCGCGAAGCGCAGGTCGGCGAGCGGGGCGGCGTAGCGGCTCATGGCGATCTCCTGTCGCGCAGCCGCTTGGCGGGCGTCCGCTGCGGCGACGCTGGGTCATGACCGCGGCCCGGCGCGCGGCGGACCGCGCGCCGGCGCGGTCGGTCAACGATAGGTGTCGGGTACGCCCGGTACCGGCGAGAGCCGGCTCGAGCGCTCGAACGGGAAGTCCGCCTTGGGCTCGCTGGTCTCGATGCGGCCCTTGAGCTTGTATTCGAAATCGCCGCCGGCCGGCAGCTTGGCGGAGGCCTTCAGCGTCGTCTCGACGACGTCGCCGCTGTTGCCGACGATGTCGATGTCCGGCGCGAAGCGGATCTGGCCGACGTCGGTGCCGGCCACGGTCAGCGTCGCGTCGATCAGGCTGTAGTGCATCGGCACGGTGCTGAAGTTCTGGATGCGCAGCGCGATCTTCCACTGGCCGTCCGGCTGCACGGACAGCTGCTGGATGCTCGCGGTGGACGGATGCACGCGCTTGACCGGGCCCGAGCTGCCGCAGCCCGCGAGAAGGCCGGCGAGCGCGAGCAGGGCGAGCGGATGGCGCAGCTTCATGTCGACCTCAAACGACCGTTCGAATCGGACCTCTAGCCTATCCAATTCGGAGCGCGCCGGAAAGCTCAGCCCGGCGCGTCGATCGCGGCGAACGCGGCGCGGCGCGCGACGAACTCGGCGATCGGCACCTGGCGCACGACGCGCCCGGCGCGCAGCCGCACCACCTCGTCGGCCAGCGCGCGCACCTCGTCGGCCTGGTGCGTGACCAGCACGGTGAACACCTGCAGCTCGCGCTTGAGCCGGCGCAGGTAGTCGAGCACCTGCTCGCGCGCCTCGGCGTGCAGGCCGGTGAGCGGCTCGTCGAGCAGCAGCGCGCGCGGATCGGCCAGCAGCGCGCGGCCGATCGCGACGCGCTGGCGCTCGCCGCCGGAGAGCGTGCGCGGGCGGCGCTCGAGCAGCCCGCCGAGCTCGAGCAGGTCGACGACCGCGGCGACGTCGGTGCGCCGCCCGCCGCGCGCGGCGGCGCCGTAGAGCAGGTTCTGGCGCACGCTGAGGTGCGGGAACAGGCGGCCGTCCTGGAACACGTAGCCGATGCGGCGCTCGCTGACCGGCACGCTCACCCCGGCGGCGGTGTCCAGCAGCACCTGGCCGTCGATCGCGATGCGGCCGCACTGCGGCGCGAGCAGGCCGGCGATCGCGTCGAGCACGCTGGTCTTGCCCGCGCCGGAGTCGCCGAACAGCGCCAGCGTGCGCGCGTCCGAGCGCACGTTCACGTCGAGATCCAGGTCGGCGAACGCGTGGCGCAGCGCCAGCTCGATCATCGCCGGCTCCCCGCGCGCGCCTGCCGCCACGGCGCGCCGCCGGCGATCAGCGTCGCTGCGGCGCTGGCGGCGAGCGCGACCAGCAGCGACGCCAGCGCCAGGCGGCGCACGCCGGGCATGCCGCCCGGCACGTTCAGCAGCTCGTAGATCGCGATCGGAAGCGTGCGCGTCTCGCCGGGGATGTTCGACACGAAGCTGATCGTCGCGCCGAACTCGCCGAACGCGCGCGCGAACGCCAGCACGCAGCCGGCGGCGATGCCGCGCAGCGACAGCGGCAGCGTGATCGTGGCGAAGCGGCGCCAGGCACGCGCGCCGAGGCTTTCGGCCGCGTCCTCGAGCCGCCGGTCGACGCCGTCGAACGCGGCGCGGATCGACAGCACCAGCAGCGGAAAGCCCATGACCGCGGCGGCGATCACCGCGCCGGTCCAGCGGAACGCGACGACGATGCCGAACGCGCCGAGCAGCTCGCCCAGCGGGCCGTTGCGGCCGAACAGCGCGAGCAGCGCATAGCCGGTCACCACCGGCGGCAGGATCAGCGGCAGGAACAGCAGCGCCTCGAGCAGCAGGCGCCCGGGAAAGCGCCGGCGCGAGAGCAGCCAGGCCAGCGCCAGCGCGAACGGCAGCGCGGCGGCGACGCTGAGCAGGCCCACGCGCAGGCTGAGCGCCAGGGCCTGCCATTCCTCGGGCGTGAGCGGCGTCATGCGATGCTTCGAGGCCTATTTCGGCGGCGCGTCGAAGCCGTGCGCGCGGAACACCGCCTGCTGCGGCGGCGCGCCGAGCAGCGCGAGCAGCGCGCGCGCGGCGGGCGAGTCCTGCGCGGCGACGACGGCGGCCGGATAGACGATCGGCGCGTGCGTGTCCGGCGGGAACGTCGCCACCACGCGCACGGCCGGCTCGGACGCGGCGTCCGAGCGGTAGACCACGCCGAGCGGCGCCTCGCCGCGGGCGACGAAGTTCAGCGCCGCGCGCACGTTGTCGGCGGAGACGATGCGCCCGGCCACGCGGTCCCAGGCGCCCAGGCGCGTCAGCGCCGCCTTGGCGTACTTGCCGGCCGGCACGCTGTTCGGCTCGCCGAGCGCGAGCCGGCCGTCGGCGCCGAGCGCGCCGGCGAGATCGACGCCGGGGACGAGCGCGAGCTCGACCGCGCTGGCCTTAGGCGCGATCAGCACGAGCGCGTTGCCGAGCAGGTCGATGCGGGTGCCGGCGGCGACGAGCTTGCGTTCGGCGAGGTAGTCCATCCAGTCGCGGTCGGCCGATACGAACACCGCGGCCGGCGCGCCGGCTTCGATCTGACGCGCGAGCTGCGAACTCGCCGCATAGCTCGTGCGGATCGTGCCGATCGCGGCGGCCGCGGGCGAGGCGGCGATCGGGTCGAGCGCCGGCTTCAGGCTGGCGGCGGCGAACACGAGCACGTCGCCGGCGCGCGCCGGCGCGGCGATGCATGCGCAGGCGAGCAGCACGAGCGACGCGGCGGACGGGAAACGGCGCAGGCGCGGCATCGGCGTATCCGGCGGTGGCGATGGGTCTATTGGACCATATCGCAGGCTGCCGCGGGGCCGTGCGGCGCGCCGCGTCGCGGCGGGCGTGCGGCATGCCATATAGCCGATCGACCCTATCGAAACGCCGCGTCTGCGGCGGCGCGCTGCCGCTGCGGATCCAATCGCGCGGGCCGCCGCGGCGCCTGCCCGGCGCCGGAGGAGGAGAACCGCGATGGCCGTATCGTTCGCACGCGCGCGCCCGCCCATGGCCGCGCTGCTCGTCTGAGCGGCCGTGCCGTGCATCCGCGCACGGCGGCGCCGCGGGGGCCGCGGCAGGTTCTATGATGCCCGCCTCGAGCCGATTCCCGTCCGCCGTCATGCCCGCCAGCAAGCCCGCCGCTTCGATCCACCTGCGCGCGAACCTGGCGCCGGGCGTGGCCCTGGGACCGGGCAAGGCCGATCTGCTCGCCGGCATCCGCGACACCGGTTCGATCGCCGCCGCCGGCCGGCGCATGCGCATGAGCTACAAGCGCGCCTGGCAGCTCGTCGAGGAGCTCAACCGCTGCTTCCGCGAGCCGCTGGTCGAGGCGAGCAAGGGCGGCGCCGGCGGCGGCGGCGCGCGCCTGACGCGCACCGGCGAAGCGGTGCTGACGCGCTACCTGCGCATGCGCGAGGCCGCCGAGGCGGCCGTCGCCGCCGACCTCGCCGCGCTGCGCCGGCATCTGCCGCCCGGCATGCGCTGAGCCGCCGCCGCGGCGGCGCGCCGGCTGCGCCGCGGCATGAGTTCATGGCGAGGCTTCAGTTCCGCCGTCCGCCGCGCGCGGCGGACGATGTGGCTTCGCACGTTCCGGGGAGATCGGCATGAATCGTCATCGCAGCTCGGCGTCTGCGCTCGCCTGCGCTCTCTTCGCCTCGTCCGCCGCGGCCTACGACCTCGAGGACTGGCCGGTGCACTACACCTTCGGCGACGGCACCGACCTCGCCCTGGTCGGCGTCTACCGCTACGACCTCAACGACTTCAGCGACGACACGCTGCCAACCGGCCGCGCCGCGTTCGAGGACGCGCACACCAACCGGCGCAAGGAGCTCGGCCTCACGCTGAAGAAGAAAGGCGTCTACGACGCCGTCGTCGCCTACGACTACCAGGCCAGGTCCTGGCTGGACGCCTTCGTGCGCCTGCAGTCGAAGGCGTTCCTCGGCCGCGACGCCGGCGCGTTCCGCTTCGGCTACTCGAAGACGCCGGTGGGCTTCGAGGGCGTGACGTCGACCAAGGCGACCAGCTTCCTGGAGCTCTCGCTGCCGGCGCAGGCGATCTTCGAAGGCCGCCGCACCGGCATCGACTGGGCGTTCGAGCGGCCCACCTACGTCGTCAACCTGGGCTACTACTGGGGGCAGGACCTGCTCGGCGACAACGACGGCACCACGCTCGGCGGCCGCGTCGCCTGGACGCCGCGCAAGGCCGAGGGCGACGTGCTCCATCTGGGCGTGTCCGCCTCGCGCGAGCGCCGCGACGGCACGACCGACGGCCGCGGCGTCCATCGCCCGCCGAGCGTGACCGTGTCGACGCCGCCGGAAGCCGGGCTGACGCCGGTGCGGCTGGTCGGCTCCGGCGCGCTGTCGGGCGCGCGCGAGGTCGAGCGCAGCGGCCTGGAGGCGCTGTGGATCGGCGGGCCGTGGTCGCTGCAGGGCGAGCTCCTGCGCGAGAACGTCGCGCGCAGCGGCCGGCCGGACTTCACCGCCGACGGCTTCTACGTGTTCGGCAGCTGGGTGCTGACCGGCGAAGCGCGCCCCTACGCCGGCGGCAACGTCGGCAACCTCAAGCCGAAGGGCCGCTGGGGCGCGTGGGAGCTCCTGCTGCGCTACAGCCGGCTCGACCTCGACGACGGCCCGGTACGGGGCGGCCGCGAGCACGACTGGACGCTCGGCGCGAACTGGTACCTGACCTCGCATTTCAAGTTCCAGGCGAACTACGTCTGGGCCAGCAGCGACAAGGGAGGCCTGCCGCTCGATCCGCGCATCTTCGAGCTGCGTGCGCAGATCAGCTTCTAGCGCGCGATCCGCCGCAAGCCCGCGCCGGGCGGCAGCGACTCTCTGCTAGCATCCCGCGGATGTCTTCGCCCGCTTCGCAGATCCTCCACTCCGTCTTCGGCTATTCCGCGTTCCGCGGCGACCAGCAGGCCATCATCGACCACGTCGCCGGCGGCGGCGACGCGCTCGTGCTGATGCCGACCGGGGGCGGCAAGTCGCTGTGCTACCAGATCCCGGCGCTGCTGCGCGACGGCACGGCGATCGTGGTCTCGCCGCTGATCGCGCTGATGCAGGACCAGGTCGACGCGCTGCGCCAGCTCGGCGTCGAGGCCGCGTTCCTGAACTCCAGCCAGGACGCGCCGACGCAGCGCGAGGTCGAGCGCCGCTTCGCCGCGGGCGGGCTCAAGCTGCTCTACGTCGCGCCGGAGCGCCTGCTGACCGAGCGCTGCCTCGAACTGGTCTCGCGCCGGCCGATCGCGCTGTTCGCGATCGACGAGGCGCACTGCGTGTCGCAGTGGGGGCACGACTTCCGCCCGGAATACCGCCAGCTGACCGTGCTGCACGAGCGCTTCCCCGAGGTGCCGCGCATCGCGCTGACGGCCACGGCCGACGCGCCGACGCGGCGCGAGATCGTCGAGCGGCTCGCGCTCGAGTCGGCGCGCCAGTTCGTCTCCAGCTTCGACCGGCCGAACATCCGCTACCGCGTCGTCGAGAAGGACAACGCGCGCCGCCAGCTCGAGCTGTTCCTGGCCGGCCACGAGGGCGAGTCCGGCATCGTCTACTGCCTGTCGCGGCGCAAGGTCGAGGAGACCGCGCAGTGGCTGCGCGAGCAGGGCATCGACGCGCTCGCCTACCACGCCGGCATGACCGCCGCCGAGCGCGCGGCGAACCAGCAGCGCTTCCTGCGCGAGGACGGCATCGTCATGGTCGCGACGATCGCGTTCGGCATGGGCATCGACAAGCCGGACGTGCGCTTCGTCGCGCACATGGACCTGCCCAAGAGCATGGAAGGCTACTACCAGGAGACCGGCCGCGCCGGCCGCGACGGGCTGCCGGCCGAGGCATGGCTGTGCTACGGGCTCGCCGACGTGGTCACGCTCGCGCAGTTCATCGCGCAGTCCGAGGCCGGCGAGGAGCGCAAGCGCGTCGAGCGCGGCAAGCTCGACGCGCTGCTCGGCTACGCCGAGACCACCGCGTGCCGGCGCCAGCGGCTCCTGGCGTATTTCGGCGAGACGCTGGCCGAGCCCTGCGGCAACTGCGACAACTGCCTCGATCCGCCCGAGGTCTGGGACGCCAGCATCGTCGCGCAGAAGGCGCTGTCGTGCGTCTACCGCACCGGGCAGCGCTTCGGCGTCGGCCACCTGACCGCGGTGCTGCGCGGCGAGGCGGACGAGCGCGTGCAGAGCCTCGGCCACGACCGGCTCAGCACGTTCGGCGTCGGCGCCGACCTCGACCGCCAGCAGTGGCGCGGCGTGTTCCGCCAGCTCGTCGCCGCCGGCCTGCTCGCCACCGACGAGGAAGGCTACGGCACGCTGCGCCTGACCGCGGCGAGTCGAGGCGTGCTGCGCGGCGAGACCGAGGTTCACCTGCGCCGCCAGGCCGACCGCGCCGGGCGGCGCGCCGGACGGCAGAAGGCGCGCGGCGAGCCGCGCGCCGGCCTGGACATCGCGCCGCACGAGGCGGCGCTGTGGAACGCGCTGCGCGGCGTGCGCGCGCGCCTGGCCAAGGAGCAGGGCGTGCCTGCCTACGTGATCTTCCACGACGCCACCTTGCTGGCGATGCTGCGCGAGCGGCCGCAGACGCTGTCCGCGCTCGGCGCGATCAGCGGCGTCGGCGAGCGCAAGCTCGAGCGCTACGGCGAGGACTTCCTCGCCGTGCTGACGGCGCCCGCCTGACGTGTGCGGCGCCGCCGCGCAGACGGCGCCGGGCCGGCCGCCGCGGTCGTCTGTGCGTTGCGGCGCGCTCGCGCATGCGGCGTGCGCCGCGCCGGATGCGCGCAACCCTTGCGCATCGCGCCGGTGAACGCGCGCGCGGTCGACGGCCCGATCGGCAACCTCGCCGCTGCCGCAAACCGCTAAACTTGCCGCCGGCGCGCTCGGCGCGGCCCTGAGGATCGAGTCGTCCGACACGTCAGCATGCGCATTCGTCCAGTTCAATCCGGGGCGGCAGGTTCCGGCACCGCGGCACGCCGGGCGCTCCGGATGCCGGCAGGCCGCGTGCTGGCGCTGGCGGCGGGCGCGCTGCTCGCCGGCTGCGTGCAGGTGGCGGTGCCGCGCCTGGATGCGCCCGCGCCTGCGGCCTGGCAGCACGCGCCCGCGGCGGACGCGGCGCTCGGGCCGGCGCCGGACCTGCGCGGCTGGTGGAAGGCGTTCGGCGACGCCGAGCTCGACCGCCTGGTCGAGCGGGCGCTGGAGCAGAACCTGACGATCGCGCAGGCCGCGCTGCGCATCGACGCGGCGCGCGTGCTCACGCAGCACCGCTATGCCGCGTTCCTGCCCTCGCTCGGCGCGCACACGTTCGCCGAGCCCGCGCCGGACAGCAGCGCGAGCTATTTCCAGGTGGGCTTCGACGCGAAGTGGGAGCTCGGCCTGTTCGGCAGCGCCAAGAGCCACGCGCGCATCGCCAAGGCCGACCAGCGCATCGCCGAGAGCGAGGCGCAGGCGGCGCGCGTCAGCGTCGTCGCCGAGGTCGTGCGCACCTATCTCGAGCTGCGCGCCGCGCAGCGGCGCCTGGCGCTCTTGGAGCAGCTGGCGACGCTCGCCGACGAGAAGGCGGCGCTGACCTCGACGCGCGTGCGCCTGCGCATGGCCTCCGCCGGCGACCTGGCACGCGCCGAGGCGGAGCGCGCCTCGGCGCAGGCGGCGCTGTACGAGCCGCGCCTGGCGGCGGAGCGCTGCCGCCAGCAGCTCGCCGTGCTGCTCGGGCAGAGCCAGCCCGCCGCGGACCTGGTCGCGCCGGGGGCGCCGCCGGATCTCGGCGACCTGCGCATCGCCGCGGCGCCGGCCGACCTGCTGCGCACGCGGCCGGAGATCCGCCGCGCCGAGGCCGAGGTGCTGAAGGCGGCCGGCGAGCTCGGCATCGCGCGCGCCGAGCTGTATCCGCGGCTGGGCCTCGGCGGCTCGCTGACGTACGCGGCGAAGGTGGTCGGCCACACGCGGCTTTCCGACACCGACGACATCGTCACCTTCGGCCCGGTGTTCGACATTCCGCTGTTCGACTGGGGCGCGCGCCGCGCCGTCGCCGACGCGCGCGACGCGCAGCTTTCGGCCAGCATGCTGGCCTACCGCCAGGCCGTGCTCGAAGGCGTGGCCGAGGCGGAGACCGCGCTCGCCGCGCTCGAGCAGCAGCGCGAGCGCGCGGCGGCGCTCCGGCGCGGCCTGGCCGGGATCGAACGCGGCGACGCCGACGTCGGCACGCTGCGCCGGCTGGGCCTGGCCGACGGCTTCGACCGCGTCGCCTCGCGCGCGGCGCTGCTGCAGGCCGAGCTCGAGCTCGTGCAGGCCGAGCAGGAGCGCGGCGTCGCGTTCGTCGCGCTGTACAAGGCGCTCGGCGGCGCGCCGCTGCCGCAGGCGGAGCGCTGATGGTCCCGCTCGCGCGCAAGACGCTGATCTACGAGTGGCGGCGCTTCCTCCCGTCCGCGCTCGCGGTCGCGTTCTCCGGCCTGCTGCTGCTCGTGCAGGCGGCGCTGGTCTACGGCATCTTCAACACCGCCGCGGTGTACATCAAGAAGTCCGGCGGCGACCTGTGGATCGGCTACCCGGGCACGCAGAGCATCGAGCTCGGCCGGCCGATCCCGCACGAGGCGGAGATCCGCGCGCTGATGGATCCGGACGTCGTGCGCGTCGAGCCGTTCAACTGGATCGACGGCGACTGGCGCGGTCCGGCCGACAAGGGCGGCGTGTCGGTGTTCGTCTCCGGCATCGACACGCGCCCGGACGCGATGATGTTCGCCGACGTGCTGAGCCCGGAGCTGCGCGCGCGGCTCGACGAGCCCGACAGCGTCGTCGTCGACCGCGCCGACCTCTCCAAGCTGGGCCTGGAGATCGGCGGCCAGGCCGTCCTCAACGGCCATCGCGTGCGCATCGTCGGCGTCGGCAACGGCCTGCGCGCGCTCGGCGGCGTGAACATCGTGACCTCGCTGCCCACCTCGCGCCGCCTCGACAACGGCGCCAACGCCGGCGAGGTGGCCTACTACCTGGTCAAGCTGCGCGATCCGGCGCAGGCCGACGCGGTGCGCGCGCGCCTCAAGGAGAGCGGGTCGCGCCGGTTCGAGGTGTGGACGCGGCGCGCGTTCGCGCATCGCGCGGTGACCTACTGGATGTTCGAGACCGGCGCCGGCCTCGGCGTGGTCTTCCTCGCCATCGTCGTGCTCGTCGTCGGCGCGGTCATCACCAGCCAGACGCTGATGGGTGCGGTGGCCGGCTCGATCCGCGAATACGCCACGCTGCACGCGCTCGGCGTCGGATTCTCCGCGCTGCGCCGCGTCGTGCTGAAGCAGGCCGCCTGGGTCGGCGCGTTCGGCCTGGTCATCGGCAGCGCCGCCACGCTGCTCGTCGTCGTGCTGGCGCGGCGGCGCGACGTGCCGGTGCAGCTCGACCTGACCACGATCGCGCTCTGCGGCGTGCTGGTCATGGGCGTCGCGCTGGTGTCGGGCCTGATGGCCGTGCGCGCGCTGCGCCACGCCGATCCTGCGCTGCTCCTGCGGTGAACGCATGGCCGCGCTGATCGCCGAATCGCTGAGCAAGTCGTTCGTCACCGGCGCGGTGCGCACGGACGTGCTGCGCGACCTGTCCGTGACCGTCGACGCCGGCGAGCTGACGCTGGTGTCCGGCCCTTCCGGCTGCGGCAAGAGCACGCTGCTGGCGATCCTGAGCGGCCTGCTGCGCCCGGACGCCGGACGCGTGCACGCGCTCGGCCAGGACCTGGCCCGGCTGCGGTCGCGCGAGCTCGAGCGCTTCCGCCTGCACCACACCGGCTTCGTGTTCCAGGGCTTCAACCTGTTCCCCGCGCTCGACGCGATCGAGCAGGTGGCGCTGCCGCTCGGCTACCTGGGCATGTCCAACGACGTCGCGCGCGAGCGCGCGCGCGCCGCGCTCGCCGAGGTCGGCCTCGGCACGCGCATGCACCTGCGCCCGGCGGAGCTCTCCGGCGGCGAGAAGCAGCGCGTGGCGATCGCGCGCGCGCTGGCCAAGGAGCCGCAGCTGCTGTTCGCCGACGAGCCGACCAGCGCGCTCGATGCGGCCAACGGCCAGATCGTCATCGACACCCTGCATCGCATCGCGCGCACGCACGGCGCCACCGTGCTCTGCGTCAGCCACGACCAGCGCCTGATCTCGCACGCCGATCGCGTGCTCGCGATGGAGGATGGCAAGATACTCTCCGACCGACGGCCGCAGGCCGCACCTGCCAAGGAAGCTTCCCGATGATCGCCGTGCGCGCCCGTTCCGTAGTGACGCTCGCCGCGACGCTGGTCCTCGCCGGCGCGCTGGCCGCCTGCTCGGGCGAGGAAGGCGGGCGCGCGTCCCAGGCCGCGCCGGCGCGCAGCGCGTACCTGGCGATGGCGCGCGGCCAGGTGGACGTCGAAGGCGGACTGATCCGCATCCTGGCGCCGCGCGACGGCCACGTCGAGGCGGTGAAGGCCGAGGACGGCGCGACGGTCGCGCAGGGCGACGTGCTCGCCGAGCTCGACGCGCGGCGCGCGCGCATCGCCGTGGGCGCCGCCGAGGCGGCGCTCGCGCAGGCCGAGGCGCAGGCCGGCGTGCTCAAGGCGCGGCTGCCGCAGGCGCAGACGCAGGCCAAGCGCTCGGCCGAGGCGGCCGCGGCCGGCGCGGCCACCGGGCAGTCGGCCGAGGAGGCCGCCGCGGCGCTGGCCGTGCTCAAGGCCGAGATCGACGCCGCCGCCGCCGCGGTCAAGGTGGCGCGCCAGCAGGTCGAGGAGGCGCGCGCCGAGCTCGACGCGCAGACGATCCGCGCGCCGGCGGCCGGGCGCATCGTGCGCCGCTCGGTGCACCAGGGCGACATCGTCTCGGCGCAGGCCGGCACCGAGCTGTTCCAGCTGCTGCCGGACCGTCCGCGCATCGTGCGCGCCGAGCTGAACGAGGCCTACGTCGACCTCGTCAAGCCGGGCATGCGGGCCGAGGTGGTGCGCGATTCCGACCAGGGGCCGGCGGTGCCGGCGCGCGTGCTGCGCGTGGGCGAGGTGTTCGGCACGAGCCGGCTGGCCGACGATCCGGTCGAGCGCGCCGGCGCGCACGACGTCGAATGCGTGCTGCAGCTCGAAGGGGGCGACTTCCGCATCGGCCAGCGCGTGCTGGTGCGCTTCCCGCGCTGAGCCCCGCTGCCGGATCGCGCGCCGCCGCGGCGCGGCGCAGGCGAAAGCCGGCTGAAAGACGCCCGCCACTATGCTGGGACGCGAAGAACCCGCCTTCCGGGTCCCGCGGATCCCTTTCGTGTCCCACTGGACGATCCTGTGCGATTTCGACGGCACCGTGTCCGTCGAAGACATCACCGACTCCCTGCTCGAACGCTTCGGCCGGCCCGGCTGGCAGGCCATCGAGCAGGCGTGGCGGCGCGGCGAGATCGGCTCGCGCGAATGCATGGCGCAGCAGGTCGCGCTGCTCGACGCGAGCCGCGAGGAGATGGACGCGCACCTCGACGGCATGTCGATCGACCGCGCGTTCCCCGCGTTCGCCGCGGCCGCGCAGCAGGCCGGCATGCCGCTGGCGATCGTCAGCGACGGGCTCGACTACGCGATCGGCCGCATCCTCGGCCAGTACGGACTGGGTGGCCTGCCGATCGTCGCCAACCGCCTCGAAGCGGTCGGCGAGCGCGGCTGGCGGCTGGGCTTCCCCTACGGCAGCCCCGACTGCCGCAGCGGCAACTGCAAGTGCGCCTGCTCCGGCCGTGCGCGCGCCGAGCGCAAGCGCGTGCTGGTGATCGGCGACGGCGCCTCGGATTTCTGCGTCGCCGGCGAGGCCGACCTCGTGTTCGCCAAGCACCGCCTGATCGAGCACTGCCGCTCCGCGGGCATTCCGTACGTGCCCATCACCGGCTTCGCCGACGCGCTCGACCTGTTGCCGACGCTGGTCGCCGGCGAGCTCGCCGCCTACGGCGTCGAAACGGCCGACGACGAGACGGCGCTCGCGCTGCCGCTGCAGGTGGCCTGAGGCGAGACACGCCCGCGCGCCGGCGGCACGGGCCGCCGGCGCCGACCGAAATTTCCGCTCGCGCGCCCGCGCGGGCGATCCCATTGGAGTCGCATCCTTGAACATCGACAGCTCGAAAAACCGCCTGGCCGACGCCGGGCTCGCCGCCGGCCTCGACACGGCGCGCAGCGCGGACCTCTTCGCGGCCGCCTGCAAGGTCATTCCCGGCGGCGTCAACAGCACCGCGCGCGCGACCTGGTCGGGGTGGTCGCCGTATCCGCTGTTCGTCGAGCGCGGGCAGGGCTCGCGCGTGACCGACGTCGACGGCAACGAATACATCGACTACCTGCTCGGCCTCGGGCCGATGATCTTCGGCCACCGGCCGGCGCGCGTGACCCAGGCCGTGGTCGACTTCATCCAGAACCGCGGCACGGTGTTCGCGCTGCCGACGGCGGACGAGGCGCGCCTGGCGCAGAAGATCATCGACGCCGTGCCGAGCGTCGAGCAGGTGCGCCTGTGCAACACCGGCACCGAGGCGGTGCTGTACGCGACGCGGCTCGCGCGCGCGTTCACCGGGCGCAGCAAGATCATCCGCTTCGAGGGCATGTACCACGGCTTCTCGGACGGGGTGTACTGGAGCAAGCATCCGTCGATCGACAAGGCCGGTCCGGACGATCGCCCGATTCCCGTGCCGCAGGGCCCGGGCATGCCCAAGGGCGTGGAGGAGAACCTCATCATCCTGCCGTGGAACGACGCCGACGCGCTGGCCGACGCGATCGCCCGCGAGGGCGACGCGATCGCCGCGGTGCTCACCGAGCCGGTCATGTGCAACACCGGCTGCATCCTGCCCAGGCCGGGCTATCTCGAGGCGATGCGCGAGCTCACGCACAAGCACGGCATCGTGCTGATCTTCGACGAGGTCATCACCGGCTTCCGCCTCGGCCTCGCCGGCGCGCAGGGCCGGCTCGGCATCACGCCGGACCTGTCGGTGTTCGCCAAGGGCATCGGCGGCGGCTTCCCGGTCGCGGCGATGGGCGGGCGCGCCGACATCATGGCGCTGGTCGCCAACGGCACGGTGTCGATGGCCGGCACCTACAGCGCCAACGGCATCGCGATCTCGGCGGCGAACGCGGCGCTCGACGAGCTCGCCACGCCGGGGCTGCATGCGCGGCTCGACGCGGTTTCCGACGCGCTGCGCCTGGGCCTGGGCGAGGTGCTGCGCGAGGCCGGCCTGCCGGCCTACGTCGTCGGCATCGGCCCGCTGATGCAGGTGTGGTTCGCGAAGGAGGCGATCCACAACTACCGCGACGCCGAGCGCCACGCCGACCAGGCGATCTTCCGCCGCTGGTGGCAGGGCATGCTCGCCGAAGGCGTGCTGTTCCATCCGGGCGCCTACGAGAACCTGTTCGTCTCGACCGCGCACACGCAGGACGACGTGGCGGCCACGCTCGCCGCCGCCAGGCGCGTGGCGGCCGAGCTCGCGCGCACGCTCTGAAGCCCGCGTCCGCGGAAAAAAAAGCAAGGGCGGCTTCGGCCGCCCTTTTCCTTTGCGGCAGATGAACGGCCGTCCTGCGCCAACCGGAAATTGACACACCTCGCCGCGGCGCCGCGGCATCATCCGCGCCGTCGCGGCGCGGCGCCGCAATCGGCAAAGGAGAGAGCATGCGCACGTTCCCCAGGCTCGCGGCATGGATGCTCTGCATCGCCGGAACGGCGGCGGCGCAGGCGCCCGAGCCGGCCGCTCCCGTGGCGCAGATGGAGACCGTCGTCGTCACCGGCGAGCAGCCCGGGCCGGGCCTGTGGAAGGTGTCCAAGGGCGACCACGTGCTGTGGGTGCTCGGCACGCTGACGCCGCTGCCGAAGAACATGACCTGGCAGTCGAAGGAGGTCGAGGCGCTGATCGCGCAGTCGCAGGCGGTGATCGCGCCGCCCGAGGTCGAGGTCAAGGCCGACACGAACTTCTTCGGCCGCCTGGCGCTGCTGCCTTCGCTGATCGGCGTGCGCAAGAATCCCGACGGCAAGACGCTCGAGGAGGTGGTGCCGGCCGACCAGTACGCGCGCTGGCTCGCGCTCAAGGCGCGCTACATCGGCCGCAGCGGCAAGATCGAGAAATGGCGGCCGATCTTCGCCGCGCTCGAGCTCTACGACGAGGCGATCGAGAAGTCGGGCCTGACGCGCTCGAACGTCGCGCGGCAGAAGGTGAAGGAAGCGGCGAAGAACGCCGGCATCGAGCCGACCGTCCCGCGCGTGGAGCTGCTCGTCGAGCATCCGCGCACGGTGGTCAAGGAGTTCAAGGACACGCCGCTCGACGACCTCGACTGCTTTCGCAAGACGCTCGACCGCATCGATGCGGATCTCGGCGCGATGACCAAGCGCGCGAACGCCTGGGCGACCGGCGACGTCGAGGCCTTGCGCAAGCTGCCGTACGCCGACCAGATGGACGCCTGCAAGGCCGCGGTGACCGAGACCGGGCTCGCGCGCCGGCTCGGCGTCGTCGACCTGGAAGCGCGCGCGCGGCGCGCCTGGGTCGACGAAGCGGCCAAGGCGCTGGACGCGCATCGCGTCACGTTCGCGATGCTGCCGATCAGGAGCCTGCTCGCCGGCGACGGCTACCTGGCGGAGCTGGCCGCGCGCGGCTACAAGGTCGAGTCGCCCGACGAGCAGGCGGAGGCGGCGCCGGACGACGCCGCCGACGTCGCCGTGCGGCGCTGAGGCCGGATCCGCTGCGGCGCGCCTTGTGCCGCCGGCCTCAGGCGCCGGCCGGCGTGCGCGCCTTCAGCAGGGCGAGCAGCTCGCTCTCGCGCGCCGCGGCGAGCCCGGCCTGCAGCTTCTGCTGGCGCTCGGCCGGCAGCGTGCGGAACCAGGCCAGCGTGTCGGCCGCGGTCGTCGCCAGCGGACGGAACGTCAGGCCCTCGGCGAGCGCGCGCGCGATGCTGCGCGAGCCGAAGCCGGCGCCGTCGCCCTGGCGCGGGATCCACACCGGCATGTCGCTCCACGGCGAGACCTTCTGCGCCTCGAGGAACTCGGTCGGCGCCCAGACGAAGCGCGCGGGCGCGGTGCCGCTGGCGCGGATGCCGTGCAGCATCGCCGCCATCGACAGCCCGTAGTCGGGGCCGGTCGCGTTGAAGCGGCCGAGCACGCGGCGCTCGGCCATGCGGATCGTCCATTCGGCGAGGTCGCGCGCGTCGATGAACTGCACCGGGTCCTCGCCGTCGCCGGGCGCGAGCACGTCGCCGCCGCGGGCGATGCGCACCGGCCAGTAGGTGAAGCGGTCGGACTGGTCGCCGGGGCCGACGATCAGGCCCGGCCGGATGATCGTCGTGCGGCCGGGGAACTGCCGTTCGGCTTCCTGCTCGGAGAACGCCTTCAGCGGCCCGTACAGGCGCATGTCCGCCTTCAGCGTCTCCTGCGTTTCCGCGTAGGCGTCCTTGCCTTCGTACTTCGCCAGCGGCGCGCCTTCGTCGGCGCCGGGCGTGGCGTTGTCGGCGTAGACCGAGATCGTCGAGATGAAGATGTACTGGCCGACCTTGCCGTGCAGCGCGCGGCCGGCGTCGCGCACCCAGAACGGCAGCGTGGTCGGGTTGTCGATGCACACGTCCCACTCGCGCCCGGCCAACGCCTTCAGGTCGCCGGTATTGCGGTCGCCGGTGAGCTCCTCGACGCCGGCCGGCCAGTCCTGCGGGCGGCGGCCGCGGTTGAACAGCGTGACCTTGTGCCCGCGTGCGAGCGCGTAGCGCACCTGGTGCGGGCCGGTGAAGCCGGTGCCGCCCAGGATCAGGATGCGCAGCGGGCGCGCCGGCGCGGGAGGCGCGGCCGCGCCGGCGCGCGCCAGCGGCAGCCGCAGCGCGCCGCCGGCGGCGACGGCGAGCAGGCCGAGCTTGAGCCAATCACGGCGGGTCGATGACATGGGCGTTCTCCTTCAGGTGGCTGCGGAAGCGGTAGCGACGGGCGGCGTCTCGTGCAGCAGGCGCGCATGGCGCCGGCCGAGCCACAGCGCCAGCGCCAGCCAGGCGCCGGCGAGCGGCACGGCGGCCAGCGCGACGCCGGGCACGCCCAGGCCGAGCGCGACCAGCCCGCCCTGCGCCCAGATGCCGACCTGGTCGCCGCTGCGGTAGACGAACGTGTCGACCACGTTCTTCGTCTTGTACTTGTCCTCGCGCGCGAGCGGCACGTACAGCGATTCGCGCGCCGGGCGCATCAGCGCGAAGTCGCAGGTGCGGCGCAGCACCTGGAACGCGACGAGGACGCCGAGCACGGGCATCGCCGCGATCGCGAGGAAGCCGGCCACCGACAGCAGCGGCAGCAGGCAGAGCATCGCCGTGGTGCCGATGCGGTCGAACAGCCGGCCGGTCACGAACAGCTGGATCAGCAGCGTGGCCGTGTTGACCGCGACGTCGACGTTGGCGAAATACGCGATGCGCGCGGCGCGGTCGGCGAACGCGGCGGCGACGATCTGCGCCTGCAGGTAGTACAGGAACGTCGAGCCGATCGTGAACAGCGCGATGTAGAGCGCGATGCCGGCGAGGTACGGCGAACGCACCACGTGGGCGAGGCCGGCGAACGCGCCGCCGCCGACCGCCGCCGGCTCGATGCGCGCCTGTTCGCGGGTCCGCGCCGCCGCGCGCGCCGACAGCGCGCGCATCGCGTGCAGCGCGCATTCGAGCAGGACGGCGGAAACCAGCAGCAGCGGCGCCGCGCCGATCCAGCCGGCCAGCCATCCGGTCAGCAGGCCGCCGACGATGCCGCCGAGCGTGCCGCCGGCCGCGATCATGCCGAACAGGCGCCGCGCCTGGTCGCTGCGGAACGCGTCGGCCATGACGCTCCAGAACAGCGAGACCGCGAACAGGTTGAACACGCTCACCCAGACGAAGAACACCGGCGCGACCCAGGCCGGCGCCGCGGCCGGATCGCGCAGCAGCGCGAAGAAGACGACCAGGCAGGCGGCCAGCGCGCGGCACGACCAGGTGGCCACGCGCGCGCGCGGCAGGCGCGCGACCAGCGCGCCGAACAGCGGGTTCAGCGCCAGCGTCGCCGCCAGCGTGCCGAGGAACAGCCAGGGCAGATGCTCGCCGCCGCCGAGCGCGCCAATCTCGTCGCGGATCGGCCGCAGCACGTAGTAGCTGGCGAGCACGAAGAAGAAATACGCGCCGGCGAGCAGGACCAGCGCGCGTTCGTCGCCGCGCACGGCGAGCAGCCTGCGCAGCAGGCTGGCGTTGTCCGATGCCGCGTCGGCAGCGGGCGTGGGCGGCGTCATGCGATCTCCCCCGAGTCGCGGCCAGCCTAGGCCGGCGCGCGCCGCGCCGAGCAGGGCCGAAAGTCAGGGGCTGACGAAAGTCACGGATCGGCGATGCGGCCGCCCGCGGGCGGGGAGAGCCGCGGGCGGCGATCGCACGGCCGCACGCGCCGCAGGCCCGGCTGCGCGGGCCTGCGGCGGAACGCGGCGGTCAGCGGTGCCAGCGGCCGTCGTAGTAGCGCCAGCGGCGGCCTTCGCGCTCCCAGTGCGGCGGCGCGTAGTGGTAGCCGTGGCGCCCGCGGATCCAGTGTCCGCCGACCCAGACGTAGCGATGGCCCTGCCAGCGCCAGTAGCCCGGCGCCCAGACGTAGCCGCGTCGCGGCGGCGGCACGTGCTCCACGCGCAGCGGCGGCGGCGGCGCGGTCGCGTAGATCTGCACCGCGACGCGCGCCTCGGCGGCGCCGGGATTCAGCGAGAACGCGCCGGCCGCCGCCAGCGCGCAGGCCAACAACCAGGTCTTTTTGCCTTGCATGGGAACCTCCACGGATGCGCTCCGCGAGCGCTCGATCCGGGGCGCTACGCTAGCGCCGGGGCGATGAATCGCCGCCATGCAAGATTGTGCAAAGACTTCAGCGCGGCTCGGCGTACGGCCTGCAGAACGCCGGCGCCTCGGCGCCGAGCAGGGCGCAGCTGCGCCGGATCTCCTCGACGATCAGCGCGCAGGCATTGGCGGCGTTGCACGGCGGATGCGTCGCCGGCGAGACCTGCGTGCAGCGCTCGACGAGCTCGGCCGCCTTGGCCTCGCCGAGCGTGCGGCTGCACGGCGCGGCGGCGGCGCCGCCGGCCGCCGCGGCGGCCGGGCGCCGGTCGCGCGCGACGCAGCCGGCGTCGCCTTCGCGGCAGTCGAGCTGGCGCCGCAGCGCCTCCGTGCGTTGCTGCGTCAGCTCGGCGGCGCAGTCGGCGGCGGCCGCGGCCGAGTCCGCGCGGCCCTGCGTGCGGAACGCGCATTCCCTGTCGCGGAACGCGATCCAGGCGCGCTGCGCGTCGCGCAGGCGCTGCCGGTCGCCGTCGCCGAGCTGCGCGAGCAGCGCCTGGTAGGCGGCGTTCAGCTCCGCGTCGGCATGCGCGGCGTCGTCCCGCGCCGCCGCGGGCACGGCAAGAAAGGCGCACAGCACGAGGCCCGCGACGGCATTTCGCAGCATGGCGTCCTCCACGGCGGCCGCAGGCGGCCGCGCATCGTTCAGAAGCGCAGGCGCGCGAACAGCGACGGGCCGTCCATGTCGATGTCGAGGTTCGCGTCGTAGTGCTGGCTGTCGCGCTCGAGCCGGATCCGCGTCAGGCCGTACTCGGCGCCGAGGCCGACGTTGTGCCACGGGAACCATTCCACGCCGACGCGCGCGTCGTACAGGTGCCCGCTCAGCTTGCCGCCGTTCTTCTTCACGCCCGAGGCGTCGAGGTAGACGCGCAGGTCGTCGGAGAACGCGTGCTTGTAGGCCAGCGTGACCAGCGGCGCGACGGCGTCGTCGTCCCAGCGCGCGCTCGCCGCCGCCGACTGCCCGTCCAGCGCGACGGTGCCGGCGATGCCGAGCTTCGCGCGGTAGTACGTCGCGCCGAGGCCGAGCCCGAACACGTCGCTGCCGCTGCCGAACCACCAGTGGTAGGCGGCGCTGCCGGCGGTGAAGTCGAGGTTGCCCTTGAGCGTGGTGTCGAGCTCGAACGGGACGCCTTCGTAGGTGAACGGCTGGCGCAGCGTCTGCGTCCTGGAATGGCTCAGCGTGTAGTAGTCGAAGCTGAAGCCCTGGCTGTCGAAGATCAGGAAGTCGAGCCGCGCGCGGCCGACGGTCTCGTGGCCGCTCTCGAGGTCGAGCTTGCCGGTGCGCACGGTATCGCCGAGCACGTCGGTGCTGGCCTTGAGGCCGACGTCGGCGTTCGCGTAGTAGCCGCCGAGCCACAGGCTGACGCGGTCGAGCGCGGGCGAGGGATCGGCCCATGCGCTCGTCGCCGTGGCGGCGAGGCCGGCGCAGAGCAGCACGCGGGCGAGCGGAGCGAGGCGGGTGTGGTTCTTGTTCATGGCATGCCTTTGCGATGAGTCCAGGATGACGCCGAGTATATGACGGCGCGCCGCGCGGATAGGCCACTCGCTGCGCGTTCGAGGCAGCGCCGCGTGCGCGGACGCGCGCGCGGAGCCGCTTGCGCGGCGCTGGCTCGGGCAGGGGCGCGGCGCCGGGCGGCCGCTCCGGGGCGCAGGTGCCGGTCGCGGATTCGCCGCCGCGCGCGGTCAGGGCGCGCGGCGCAGCGCGACGACGGCGTTGAGGCCGCCGAACGCGAACGAGTTGCTGAGCGCGGCGCGCACGCGCATCTCGCGCGCCGCATTCGGCACGTAGTCCAGGTCGCAGTCCGGGTCGGGATCGACGAAGTTCGCCGTCGGCGGCACGACGTCGTCGCGCAGCGCGCCGATCGCGGCGACCAGCTCGATCGCTCCGGCGGCGCCGAGCGCGTGCGCGTGCATCGACTTCGTCGACGAGACCGCGAGGCGGTCCGCGGCCGCGCCGAACACGCGGCGGATCGCCCGCGTCTCGGTCGGATCGTTCGCCGGCGTGCCGGTGCCGTGCGCGTTGACGTAGTCGACGTCCTCCGGCGCGAGGCCAGCGTCGGCGAGCGCGCGCTGGATCGCGCGCGCGGCACCGGCCTCGGACGGGAACACGATGTCGCCGGCGTCGGCCGACATGCCGGCTCCGGCGAACTCGGCCAGGATCGTCGCGCCGCGCCGCTGTGCGCGTTCGAGCGTTTCCAGCACGAACACGCCGGCGCCTTCGCCGAGCACCATGCCGCGCCGCTGCTTGCAGAACGGCCGGCAGGTGTCGTCGGCCATCACGCGCATCGCCTCCCAGGCCCTGACCACGCCCAGCGTGATGCAGGCGTCGGTGCCGCCGGCGACGGCCGCGTCGGCGACGCCGCTGCGCACCATGTGGAACGCCTGCGCCAGCGCGTGGTTGGCCGAGGCGCAGGCGCTGACCGTGGCGAACGACGGGCCGTTCAGCCCGTGCTCGATGCTGATCTGGCAGGCCGGCGCGTTCGCCATCAGGCGCACGATCGTCAGCGGATGCATGCGCGGGTTGTTCTCGCCGTAGAGCCGGCGCGACGCCGCGTCGTGCGTCTGCTCGCCGCCGACGCCGCTGCCGATGACCACCGCGGTGTTCTCGCCCAGGCCGTCGGCGGAGAAGTCGACGCCCGACTGCGCGATCGCCTCGCGCGCCGCGACCAGCGCGAACTGCGAGACGCGGTCGAGCAGCAGCAGGCGCTTCTCGTCGAAATGCGCGAGCGGATCGAAGCCGCGCACCTCGGCGGCGATGCCGAAGCGCAGCGACTCGCCGGGCAGCGTGGCGATCGGGCCGATCGCCGGGCGGCCCTCGCGCATCGCGGCCCAGGTGGACGCCGCGTCGAGGCCGAGCGGCGTGACCGCGCCCATGCCGGTGATGACGACACGATGCATGCGTTTACCCGCGGGGCGAAGCGATCAGGACTGCGCGGACGCCTGCTTCTCGGCGACGAGCTTCTCGACCGCCTCGACGAGGCCCTTGACCGACTCGGTGTCGAAGTTCGGATCGCGGTCGGGCATCGTGATCTTGAAGTGGTCCTCGATCTCGAAAATGATCTGCACCGCGTCGAGCGACTGGATCTCCAGGTCCTTCAGGGTCGCTTCCGGCGTGATGCGCGCGCGGTCGATGCCCGACTCCTTGGCGATGATGTCGAAAACGGTGTCCTGTACGCTGCTCATTCCACGTCTCCATGAGATGTCGTCGCGCGGCGACGCGGGCCGGGGCATGATCGCCGGGCCCGGCGCGATCTTCAAGCCGCGATGCCGCGCGGTCGACGATCGCGCGCGCAGGCAGGCATACTTGCGCGCCCCGTTCCCGTCCGACCCGCCACGGCGGAGTCGCTTGCAAGGCGATCCGATGCCCGCGACCGTAGTCACGCTGTGGCTGCTCAACATACTGCTCGATACTTTCGGGCAACTTTCGTTCAAGGCCGCCGCCGCGCAGGAGGGGCTGGGCGACGGACTGGCGCGCTGGAAGGCGATGGCGCGCCGGCCGTGGATCTGGATCGGCGTCGGCTGCTACGTCGGCGAGTTCCTCGTCTGGCTGGCGTTCCTGTCGCTGGTGCCGCTGTCGGAAGGCGTGCTGCTCGGCTCGATCAACATCGTCGCGGTGATGATCGCCGGCCGCTTCCTGTTCGGCGAGAAGCTTTCCCCGCTGCGCACCGTGGGCATCCTGCTGGTGGCCGCCGGGGTCGCCGTGGTCGGACTCGGAGGCTGATGCCGTGCGGCGCTTCTACCTGATCGGATTCCTCGTGCTGGTCTGCTTCGACACGCTCGCGCAGATCTGCTTCAAGCTGACCGCGAACCACGCGATGCCGCCCGAGGCCAGCCTCGGCTGGGTGCTGCGCGTGCTGTCCGCGCCCTGGGTGTACGGCGCGATCCTCTGCTACGTCGGCGCGTTCGTGAGCTGGATGACGCTGCTCAAGCACGCGCCGATCGGCCCGGCGTTCGCCGCCTCGCACCTGGAGGTGATCAGCGTCATGGCGCTGTCGGTCGTGATCTTCGGCGAGCGCGTCGGCGCGCCGCAGCTGCTCGGCAGCGCGCTGATCATCGCCGGCATCGTCTGCCTGGCGCTCAGCGAAACCGATGCAGAGCAGCCGGCCGGCTAGCTTCGAGGTCCCGCCGACCGCCGGCCTGCCGCCGCGCTGGCGCGACCTGTCGCCGTTCGGCGACGCCGACCTGGCGCATCGCGCCGCGCAATTCCTGCACGCCGAATCGGTGCAGGTCGAATGCTCGGGCACCGCCAGCCTGGTCGTCGCGCTGACCGCGATGCATCGCCTTTCCGGCCGTCGCGCGGTGGTCGTGCCGGCCTATACCTGCCCGCTGGTGGCGCTGGCGGTCGCGCATTGCGGGCTGGAATTGCGCGTGTGCGATCTCGCGCCGGATGGCATCGACCTCGATCCGGCCGGCCTGTCGGCGCTGTGCGACCGCGACACGCTGGCCATCGTGCCGACGCATCTCGCCGGACGCGTCGCCGACGTCGACGCCGCGATCGCCGCCGCCGGCCGCTGCGGCGCGTTCGTCGTCGAGGACGCCGCGCAGGCGCTCGGCGCGCGGCGCTGCGGCCGCCCGGTCGGCCTCGACGGCGACGCGGGCTTCTTCAGCCTCGCGGTCGGCAAGGGCCTGACCACCTACGAAGGCGGCCTGCTCGTCGCGCGCGACGCGGCGCTGCGCGCGCAGTTCGCGCGCGTCGCGCGCGAGATCGCGCCGCGCCGCCTCGGCTGGGAGCTCAGGCGGTCGCTCGAGCTTTTCGGCTACCACCTGTTCTACCGGCCGTCGCTGCTGCGCTACGCCTACGGCGCACCGCTGCGGCGCGCGCTCGGCCGCGGCGATCCGGTCGCCGCGGTCGGCGACGACTTCTCGCCGCCGATTCCGCTGCACACGCTGGGCCGCTGGCGGCAGGCGGTCGGCGCACGCGCGTTCGTACGTCTGGCGGACTTCCTCGCCGCCGGCGCGGAGCGCGCGAGGCGGCGCAAGGCGCGCCTCGCGCGCATGCCCGGCATCGCCGTCGTCGACGACCGTGCGGGCGACGAGGGCACCTGGCCGTTCCTGCTGCTGCGCCTGCCCGATGCGGCGCGGCGCGACGCGGCGCTGGACCTGCTCTGGCGCGCCGGCGTCGGCGTCAGTCGCCTGTTCATCCATGCGCTGCCGGACTACGGCTACCTCGCCGGCATCGTCGGCGAGCACGACGTGCCGAACGCGCGCGCGTTCGCCGCGACGACGCTCACCGTGTCGAACAGCCCCTGGCTCGGCGACGAGGACTTCGAGGCGATCTGCGCGGCGCTGGCGTCGATCTGCCACGGCGCCTGAAGCGCGCCGGGCTGCAGGCGGGCGAAGGGACGGAGCGTCGCGTTGCGGGGCCCTCGCCCCGGCCTCCCGCGAACGGGAGAGGGGGAGAAGCGTCGCGACGCGGCCGGATGTACAGGATTCGCGGGCGTCGTCTCCGCGATCTCGTTCGGCCTCGCGCTTGCGGGGACGCATGCGACGACGGCGAGGGCCGCCAGCGAAGAGCACTCTCCCGCAGGAAGAGAGAAGAGGCCGCCTAGGCCGCGTGCTGCGCGATCTGCCGCTCGATCGCCTCGACGAACGCGTCGCTGCCCGGCCAGGGCGAGATGCGGCCGAGCTTGCGCGTGCCGGCGAACACGATGAAGGCCGGGACGCCGTGCAGCCCGAAGCGCGTGCCGAGCTCGGGCTCCTCGTAGACGTTGCCGTGCAGCCAGCGCACCTCGGGCCAGCGGAAGCGCGCGGCCGCGGCGAGGATCGCGCGCTTGGCGACGTCGCAGTTCGGGCAGTCGTGGCCCCACAGGAACAGGATGTCGAGCGGCGCCGCGCCGTCGCCCAGCGCCGCGTCGAGATCGGCGGCGCGGACCTGGCGCATCGGGAACTGGCGGAAGAATTCGGGAACGGTCGTCGTGGCCATCGAACGAAGATGTGGCCGGCGCGCGGCGACTTCAACGCCGCGGCGGGCGCGGCTCGCGCCGACGGCGCTTCTCAGAGCGACGCGGCCGCGATGCGTTCGAGCAGCCGCAGGTTCAGCGCATGCTGCTCCGCCTGCCAGGCAGCGAGCTGCGCGGCGTCGATCTCGGGCTGCTCGTCGAGCGCGCTCAGCTTGCGCTTCCACCAGGTGGCGTAGCGGTAGGCGGAGATGTCGCCGGTGACGTCGCTGCCGATCAGGCGCCCGGCGAGCGCGTCGATGCCGCGCGCGAGATCGGCTTCGAGCAGGCGGCCCTGGTCCCAGTTCGTGTGCGCCACGTCGGGGCTGAGCACGTCCTTGTCGATCGACAGGTACACCGGCGCGGCGACGCCGCGCTGCTCCTCGGTGAAGCGGTCGAGCAGGGCGCCCGGGGTATCGAAGCTGCGGAAGGCCGACTGCAGGCCGAGCCGCCGCGACCAGCCGGTGTCGACGCCGACGGTCCAGTATTCGAGCTTGCCGCGGTAGAGCGGCGTCAGGTAGTTCTCCCACGCGTGCGCACGGCCGACGTCGCCCGAGCTGATGCCGAGCACGCGCACGCGCGCGACGTACGGCAGCAGCGCGACGCGGCGCACCCACGAGCCGCAGTGCACGCCGAACGGAAAGCGCATGTTGTCCGGATGGTTGTCGAACACGACCACCTCGAACGGCCCTGCGCCGGCGCGGCGCTCGATCAGCGGCCAGGACAGGTGGTGGTAGTCGCCGCTGCCGAGGAACACCGTGCCGTGCCGCCCGGGCAACTGCCGCTCGATCTCGGCCACGACGGCGCGCAGCCGGCCCAGCGTGCAGCCGAAGCGGATCGCCTCCTGCCAGGCGGCGAGATCGACCACGCGCGCGCCGGGCAGCGCGCCGACCGAACGGTCGAAATCAAGGACGACGGGCGCCGCCAACGGCGGTCTCCCCGGCGGCGTGCGCCTCCGACCAGGCGCGGTCGCTCTCGAAGCGGCCGGCGATGCGGCGCAGCGCGGCGCGCAGCAGGCGGCTGCGCGGCCGCACCGCATGGCGCGTGAACGTGAAGCGCGCGCCGAGATAGGCCTTGATCTCCGGGTCCGTCCAGCCGGCGACGTAGCAGGCCAGGTTGCGGCCGAGCGCGTACTCGAGGTTGTGCATCCAGCTGACGAAGTACAGGTTCTGCTCGCGCGCCTGCGGGTAGGCGAAGCCGACGTACTTGTCGACCAGCGTCTCGCCGACGACGAAGCAGAGGTTCCAGCCGATCATGCGCCCTTCGTGGCGGTAGACGAACACCACGCCGCCGCAGCGCGCGTCCTGCAGCACCGCGTCGAAGAACTCCGGCGTCAGGCGATCGAAATGGATCTCGCTCTGCGCGTAGACCTCGAGGTACAGCGCATAGAACGCCGCGCGCAAGGCCGGGTCGGCGAAGGCTTTCGCGCCGGTGGGAATCGCCTCGATCTCGAGCCGCTCGCGCGCGCGGAGCTTGCGGCGGATGTCCTTGCGCCGGCCGGACGACAGGCGCGCGACGTAGTCGTCGACGGACTCGAAGTCGATCGGCACCCAGGCCAGCGCCTGGCCTTCCAGCAGCACGAAGCCGGCGCGCTCGCAGGCGGCGGCCAGCGCGCGCGCCTGCGCGTTGCTGGCCTGGTCGAGCAGCGGCGATTCCTGCGGGATGTCCTTGACGATCAGGAACGGGTGGCGATGCGCGTAGCCGGCCATCCATTCCTCGACCAGCGCCTCGGCGTCGGCCGCGGCGGGGAACAGCGCGTATTCCGACACCGTGGTGCCGACGAAGCAGGTGCGCGGCCGCAGCAGGCCGCTCCAGTGGCGGTACAGCGGCAGCGCTGTCACGCGCCGGCGCAGGTCGGCGTCGGCCGTGGTCAAAAGATCGAAGCGCGCGACGAACGCCGGCGTGCCGGATGCGGTCGTCAGCGCCTGGAAGTCCGCCGGCGGATGGGCCAGGAAGTGGTCGACGAGCGCGGGCGGTTCGAGGAGGTTGCGCAAGCCGGGCGTGGCGTCGTCCGCTCGCGTCGCCATCAGTCGATCGCGGCGGCCATGCGCGCGCCGTGCGGCACCTCGAGCGGCGCGCGCTCGGCGATGCGCCGGAAGAACGCCACGGACTGCTCGATCAGCTTGCCGCGCTCCTGGTCGACCGTGACCATGTGGTAGCTGTCCTCGAGCAGCAGCGTCTCCACCGGCGCGTTCACGCCGCGCTGCACGATGCGCACGTTGCGCAGGCTGGCCACGTCGTCGTCGGACGAATGGGCGACGAGGCACGGCGCGCGCACGCGGCCGATGCGGTTGCGCACGTGCAGCGACAGGCGCTGGAACTCGGCCAGCGACGGCCACGGGAACCCGGCCAGGCCCGCGGCCTGGCTGTCGCCGGACAGCATCGCGCCGACCACGCGGTTGCGGATGCGCTCGTCCTTGATGCCGTACGGCTCGGTCTCGGCCGAGACGCGGCCGCGGCCGATGCCGAGCGAGGTGAGCAGCGGCAGCAGGAACGCCAGGCGGCCGATCGCCGGCGTCGCCCAGCCGTCGTGGAAGAACGTCGTGCCGTACAGGCCCAGGCCGTCGACGTCCTGCGGACGGTCGATCGCCAGCTTCAGCGCCAGCACCGCGCCCATCGAAAGACCCGCCACGAACAGGTGGTCGACCTGCGCGCGCAGGCGGTCCGCGGCGGCGGACACGCTGGCGACCCAGTCGCGCCAGCCGGTGGCGAGCAGGTCGGCCTCGTCGCCGCAATGCCCGGCGAGCTGCATGCCGAGCACCGTGAAGCCGGCCTTGTTGAGGCCGTTGCCGACGAAGCGCATCTCGGTCGGCGTGCCGGTGAGGCCGTGGATCAGCAGGACGCCCGAGCGGCCGCCGCGCAGGAAGAATTCGGAAGGCTTGATCATGGACTGCAGATGCTGGACGTCGGTAGCGGGGCTTGCGGATTCGTTCGTCCGCTCATCGCCCAGCATGCGGGCGCCATCTTTCGTGCGGCTTTCACGCCGCGCGGCGCCTGCCCCCTCCGGGACGACGAGCGCCTCGCACCGATTGTCACAATCGCGCAGGCTGCGTCGACCGGCACGGCATCGACGCCGGTCGATCCGCGTGCCGGCATGCCGATGCGGCTGGTCCGGGATTTGCTGGCCGGACCGGGAATGGCCGCGCGGCGGCGGAGCAGGGGACTTGCATGCGCTACGACATCCTCAAGCAGCTCGGGCTGGACCATCTCGACACGGATTCGCCCGAGTTCCTGCAGGCGCTCGAACGCATGCAGCGCGAGGCGCTGGAGAGCCTGCGTCGGGAGAGCGGGGAGCCGTTCGAGGCGGGTGCGTCCGGGAAGCCGCGGCACTAGGCCGGTCGCCATTGCGCGTCACGCCCGTGGACGGAGCGAGCGGCGCGATCATCCGGATCGCACGGCGTCGACGCCGGATATGCCGCCAGGGGGACGTGCTCGGACGCCGAATGCGTATTGCGCCAGCCGCAGCCTGAGGCGACGCGCGGCACGCGACCGCATCCGCATGAACCGCACGGTTGCGGGTTCACGGCCATCTTCGAACGCAACGGAATGGTGGCCGGGGACGGAATCGAACCGCCGACACGGGGATTTTCAATCCCCTGCTCTACCAACTGAGCTACCCGGCCAGACGTGCTGCTTGCGTGCGGCCGGTGGGCGACCGCAGCGGGGCCGCGTATTAGAGCCGCGGACGAGGATTCCGTCAAGACGGATGTCGCCGCGCTCGGCCGGCGTGCGCGCCGCCGCCGCCGGGCAGGGCGGCGCGGCTTCGCTCGGGCGTGCATGACCTTCGGCTCTTGCGGGCGCCGCGCCTTTCTACTACAACTGTAGTACGACAATCGTAGAAGAGGGTTTCCGGTGAGCAAGCGCGACGTCACGTTGAGCGAGCTGCAGATCGCGCTGATGCGCGTCCTGTGGCGGCGCGGAGAGGCGAGCACGGCGGACGTCGCCGCCGAGCTCGGCGAGGAGCGCGGGCTCAAGCACACCACGGTGGCGACGTTGCTGACGCGCCTGGAGAAGCGCGGCGTCGTCGGCCAGCGCCGCGACGGGCGCCAGCTCTTCTATCGGCCGCTGGTCGACGAGGCGGAAGTGCGCCGCTCGATGGTGGCGGACCTGCTCGATGCGCTGTTCGGCGGCAACGCGCAGGAGCTCGTGGCGCATCTGGTCGAGGAATCGGAGATCGCCCCGGGCGATCTGGTCAAGGTCAAGCGCCGGCTGGCGCGGGGAGATCGCAATGTGGACTGAATCGATGGCGGCCTGGCTGCTGACGCTGGCCCTGCACGCCGGCGTGCTGCTCGCGCTGGCCTGGATCGTGGACCGCCGCCTGCCGCGCGCGCGGCTGGCCTGGCGCGAGCTGCTCTGGCGCACGGCGCTGTTCGGCGGCCTGGCGACGTCCGCGCTGCAGGTCGTGCTGCAGCCGCAGACCGCGGCGCGGCTCGCGCTTTCGGCCGCGCCGGCGCCGGTGGCGGTGCCGGCCGTCGTCGTGCACGAGACCGCACCGGCCGCCGCGACGCGCCCGCAGCCGTCCGCGGCTTCCGCAGGTGCTTCCACAGGCGCGGTGCGCGCGCACGGCGATTCGCGTGCGGCATCGTCGCCGCAGCCGACCGTCGCGTCCGCGGCCTGGCATCCTTCGTGGCAGTCGGTCGTGGTGGCCGGCTGGCTCGCCGGCGTCGCGCTGATGCTGGCGCGGCTGATCGGCGCCTGGCTGCGCCTCCGGCGGATGCTGGCCTGCAGCCAGCCGCTCGGACGCGGACGCGAGGATGTCGCCACCGACGCCGCGGCGCTGGCGATCCAGGCGCGCATCGCGCCGCCGGCGCTGTCCGTGCGCGACGACCTGACCAGCCCGCTCGCCGCGACCGGCCGGCGCATCGTGCTGCCGGGCTGGGCGCTCGGCCTGCTCGAGCGCGAGCAGGTGCGCGCCATGCTCGCGCACGAAACCGCGCATCTGGCGCGGCGCGATCCGGCCTGGAAGCTCGGTGCGGCGATCGTCTGCGCGTTGCTGTGGTTCCTGCCGCCGGCCCGGCTCGCGCGGCGCCGGCTGGACGAGCTGGCCGAGCTCGCCTGCGACGCCTGGGCGGCGGCGTATCTGGGCAACGGCCGCTCGCTCGCCGAATGCCTGGCCGAATGCGCCGAGCGCCGCACCGGCGGCATCGACGTCGAGCTGGCGGCGGCGATGGCGCATCGCGATTCGCCGCTGCTGCAGCGCATCGGCTACCTGATCGACGGCTACCGGCCGCAGACGGCGGTGTCGCGCCTGCGCGCGGCCGGCGCGGTCGTGCTCGCGATCACCGTGGCGGCGGCGGTCCTGCCCGGCTTCGGCCCGCGCCGCGCGGCCGCGCAGGCCGCGCCGGCGGCGCCGTCCGCACCGCGGCCGCCGGCGCCGCCGCCCGCGCCGAAGGCGAGCGAGCACAGCCACGTGCACATCACCAGCGACGGCCTGCTGGGCAAGAACCGCGAATACGTCCAGATCAGCAGCGAGCAGGACGGCCGCGAGTTCAGCGCCGACATCAAGGGCCGGATCGCGTTCAGCGAGCGCGACGACGACGTGGCCAGCCTCGACGAGGGCGGCAGCGCGAGCTTCACCGAGACCCGCCAGGGCGTCGAGCGCCGCGTCGACTACAGGAATCGCGGCGGCAAGCTCGAACGCCGCTATTTCGTCGACGGCAGCGAGCAGTCGGTCGACGCGGCGGCGCAGGCGTGGATCGCGGCGATGATCCCGCGCGTGATTCGCGACACCGGCATCGGCGCGCAGGCGCGCGTGAAGCGCCTGTACGCGAGCGGCGGCGCGAACGCCGTGCTCGACGAGATCGGCCGCATCGATTCGGGCTACGCGCGCGGCGTCTATCTCAAGCTGCTGCTCGCGCAGGGCCGGCTGTCGCCGGCCGAGACGACGCGGGTCATCGGCCTGATCGACGGCGTCGATTCGGACTACGAGCGCCGCAACGACCTGATCGCGCTGGCGGCGGCGTCGCCGCTGGACGCCGCGCAGCAGAAGCTCGTGATCGGCCAGGCGCAGAAGATCGGCTCTGACTACGAACGCGCCGAGCTGCTCCTCGCCCTGCTGCCCGGACTGGCACCGGACGCGCAGCTGCGCCGTGACTGGCTGCAGGCCGCCGAAGCCATCGGCTCGGACTACGAGAAGCGGCGCTGCCTGGACGCGCTGCTCAAGTCCGCGCGGCTCGACGACGCCACGCTCGGGCAGATCGTCGCTTCGGCCGACTCGATCAGCTCCGACTACGAGCGCCGCCAGCTGCTGGTGGCGGCGGTCGGCCGCGTCGGCGACGGCGAGCACATCGCACCGTTCTATGCCAAGGCCGTGAGCGGGATCGGCTCGGACTACGAACGCCGCGAGGCGCTGCTCGCGCTGATCCAGGCGCCCAAGTTCGGCGCCGGCGCCGCGCGCGCGGTGCTGGATGCGTCGGAAGCCATCGGCTCGGATCACGAATGCCGCGAGGTGCTGGTCGCGCTCGCCCGGGTCATGCCGAACGACGCCGGCCTGATCGAGCGCTACCGCAGCGTGGCGCGCCGGCTGTCGGACTACGAGCGCGGCGCCGCCGAGCGCGCGTTGGACCGCTTCGCCGGCTGAGCAGGCGCGCCGCGCCGGCAGTGCGGCCGGCGCGCTTCGCGCAACTGCGCGGCGGCGGATCGTCCAGCCTGAACCGATCCGGTACGATGGCCGCGATCGGCCGCGCCGCGCCGGCGAGGCTGCGTCGATCCGGCGCCCGCTGCCGTCCTGGCAGGGGTCGACAGCTGGAGGACGACGACGATGAGGAATTTCACCCGACCGCTGCTCGCGCTCGCGCTGCTCGCCGCCGCCGGCGCGCAGGCGGACACGCGCGAGACGCAGCGCAAGCACCTGGAGGCGTTCACGCCGTATCTCGGCGCGCCGGTCGACGAATTCACGTTCTGGTCGCTGTACAAGTGGCAGCTCGTCGCGCCGGACAAGGTCGTGGTCTGGCCGACGATCAACGAGGCCTACCTGATCACCGTCGAGGAGCCGTGCCCGAAGCTCGAATGGGCCGGCAGCATCGGGCTCACCTCGCAGCAGTCGCGGCGGATCAGCCGCCGCTTCGACTACGTGACGATGGCCGGCGACCGCTGCCACATCGCCGAGATCCGGCCGGTCGACCTCAAGCGCATGAAGGCGGACGGGCGCGCGGACGGCGCCTGAGCGGAGCCCGGGTCAGTCCGGATCCGGCGCGACGTAGCCGGCCGGCCTGGCCGAGCCCTCGCCGAAGAAATACTTCTCCATCTCGGCGGCGAGGAACGTGCGCGTCGAGGCGTCGAGCGGATTCAGCCGGTTCTCGTTGATCAGCATCGTCTGGTGCGCGAGCCAGTCCTGCCAGGCCTGCCGGGAGACGTGCTCGTAGATGCGCCGGCCGAGCTCGCCGGGCCAGGGAGCGAAGGCGAGGCCCTCGGCCTCGCGGCCGAGCTTCACGCAGTGGACCATGCGCGTCATGGGATGTCCTCCAGGGTTTCGAGCAGCTTGCGCACCGGCGCCGGCAGGCCGAGCGCGGCCGCTTCGGCGGGTGCGAACCAGCCGCGGCCGTCCTCGTCGCGCACCTGGGCCGCGTCGGCGCGCCCGCGCAGCAGCAGCGGCGTGACGTCGAGATGATAGTGGCTGAACGTGTGCACGAACGCGCCGAGCCGGACCGGCGGCCCGGCGTCGACGGCGTAGCGCTCGCGCAGGTGCGCGGCCGCGGCGTCGGCGCGCTCCACCTCCGGCAGGCTCCACAGGCCGGCCCAGACGCCGGCGCCGGGGCGGCGCTCCAGCAGTACGCGCCCGTGCGCGTCGCGCACGACGAGCATCGTCGTCGCGCGCCGCGGCAGCGCGCGCTTCGGCTTGGGCTGCGGCAGCACGGCGGTCAGGCCGTCGCGCAGCGCCACGCAGCCGTACGCGACCGGGCAGCGCACGCAGTGCGGACGCGAGCGCACGCACAGCGTGGCGCCGAGATCCATGATCGCCTGCGTGTAGTCGGCCACGCGCTCGTGCGGCGTGTGCGCCTCGGCGTGCGCCCAGAGCGCGCGCTGCGCGGCCGTGCCGCCCGGCCAGCCGCGCACGCCGTGCCAGCGCGCGAGCACGCGGCGCACGTTGCCGTCGAGGATCGCGTGGCGCTCGCCGTACGCCTGCGCGAGGATCGCCGCCGCGGTCGAGCGGCCGATGCCGGGCAGCGCCGACAGCGCGTCGAGGTCGCGCGGCAGGTCGCCGCCGTGCCGCTCGACGCACAGCTGCGCGGTGCGCTGCAGGTTGCGCGCGCGGCTGTAGTAGCCGAGCCCGGACCACAGCGCCAGCACGCGGTCCTGCGGCGCCGCGGCGAGGTCGGCCAGCGTCGGCAGCGCCTCGACGAAGCGCTCGAAGTACGGGATCACCGTGCGCACCTGCGTCTGCTGCAGCATCACCTCGCTGAGCCAGACGCGGTAGGGGGTGCGTGCGCGCTGCCAGGGCAGGTCCTTGCGCCCGTGGCGGTCGAACCAGGCGAGCAGCGCGGCCGCGAAGCGCTTGCCCGCCGGCGTTCCGGCGTCGGCGCTCACGGCCGCTGCGCCGCCGGCTGCGGCGTCTCGCCTTCGCCGATCTGCACTTGCACGCCTTCGAGCACCGTGTCGCCGAGGCGCACGGTGGCGGCCGCGGCCCGCCCGCCGAGCGGCGGCAGCCGGGCCGCGGCCGGATCGGCGCGCACGGCGGCGAGCCAGGCGGCGAGGTCGTCGCGGTTGGAGAGCTCGAGGTTCACGCCTTCGGCGAGCGCCACGCCGCTGCGCGTGACCGTGCCGTCGTCGATGCGCAGCGCGAAGCGCACGTCCGGCGCGCGCGCGTCCGACGGCGGCCGCGCCGCGAGCCAGGCCGAGAGCGCGTCCAGATCCAGCGTGGGGCGGACGAGGTCGATGCGCTCGATCTCGTAGCGGCCGCTCCACAGCGTGCGCCAGGGCACGAGCACGTCGACCGATTCGGCGCCGAGGAAGCGCGCGCCGCCGGGAATCCTGAGCTCCGCGCGCGGCATGCGGACGTGCAGCTTCGGCACGAAGCCGAACTGCGCGTCGCCGCCGGCGAGCTCGGCGCCGAGCGTGGCGCGCGCCTGCTCGCCGAGCCAGGCGGCGAGCCTGGCCGGCTGCAGGTAGTGGCGCAGCGCCAGCGCGGCGCCGGCGCCGAGCAGCGCCGGCAGGCACCACCACGCGAGCCGCCGCCTGCGCCGCGGCCGCTCCGCGCCGCCTTCAGGCATGGCCGAGCGTCTCCGGCAGCAGGCCGTCGACGAACGCCGCCGCCTCGAACGCGCGCAGGTCCTCGGCGCCCTCGCCGAGGCCGACGTAGCGGATCGGCAGGCCGAACTCGCGTGCCAGCGCGAACACGACGCCGCCCTTGGCGGTGCCGTCCAGCTTGGTCACGACCAGGCCGCTGACGCCGATCGCCTGGTGGAACTGGCGCACCTGGCTGATCGCGTTCTGCCCGGTCGTGCCGTCGATGACGAGCAGCACCTCGTGCGGCGCCTGCGCGTCCAGCTTGCCGAGCACGCGGCGGATCTTGGCCAGCTCGTCCATCAGGCCCGACTGCGTGTGCAGGCGCCCGGCGGTGTCGGCGACGAGCACGTCGATGCCGCGCGAGCGCGCGGTCTGCAGCGCGTCGAAGATGACGCTGGCCGAATCGGCGCCGGAGCCCTGCGCCACCACCGGCACGCCGTTGCGCGCGCCCCAGGTCTGCAGCTGCTCGACCGCCGCGGCGCGGAACGTGTCGCCGGCGGCGAGCAGCACCGAGCGGCCCTCGCCGCGGAAGCGGCGCGCGAGCTTGCCGATCGTGGTGGTCTTGCCGACGCCGTTCACGCCGACGACGAGCAGCACGAACGGCTCGTGGCCGCCGACCTCGAGCGGCCGCTCGACCGGCTTCAGGCGCTCGACGAGCTCGGCGCGCAGCGCCGCGAGCAGCGCGCCGGAGTCGGCGAACTCGCGCTTGCGCGTGCGTGCGCGCAGGCGCTCGACCAGCTCGGTGGCGGCGCCGACGCCGACGTCGGCGGTGATCAGGCAGGTCTCCAGCTCGTCGAGGAACGCGTCGTCGAGCGGCGGATTGCGGCGGAACAGCGAGGACAGGCCGCGCGCGAAGCCGCTGCCGGAAAGGCGCTCGCGCCACGAGCGCCGCGCCGGTGCGGGCGGCAGCGCCTCGGCGGCGGCATCGGCATCGGCCGCCTCGGCGGCGGCGGCGCTGCCGGCGGGTTCGGCGGACTCGGTCTCCGCGGCGATCTCGGCGACCAGCTCGGCGGCGACCGGCGCCTCGAGCGGCTGGGCGTCGCCAAGCTCGGCGGGCGCGACGTCCGGGCGCGCCGTCCCGGCCGGCGGCTTCTTCTTCCAGAACTTCAGCATTGCGAGCGAATTGGGCGAGAATGCGGGCCCTTCATGCTATCACCCGGCCGAGCGGCGAGACCTGAAGCATGCCCCGCGCGACCCCGAAATCCGGCGGCAGCCTGCGCATCGTCGCCGGGCGCCTGCGCGGCTCGCGGCTTGCCGTGCCCGACGCCGACGGCCTGCGCCCGACGCCGGACCGCGTGCGCGAGACGCTGTTCAACTGGCTCGCCCCGGTCATCCCCGGCGCGCGCTGCCTGGATCTCTACGCCGGCACCGGCGCGCTCGGCATCGAGGCGCTGTCGCGCGGCGCCGGTGCATGCGTGTTCGTCGAGCGCGACCGCACGCTCTGCCGGCTGCTCCGGGACAACCTGGAGCGGCTGCATGTCGAAGGCGCCGACATGGTCAACGCCGACGCCGACGCGTTCCTGTCCGGCCCGCCGCGGCGCTTCGACGTGGCCTTCCTCGATCCGCCGTTCGCGGCGGGCCTCTGGGAAGCCGCCGCGCGCCGGCTGGACGAGGGCGGCTGGCTCGCCGACGGCGCGTTCGTGCACGTGGAATCGCCGCGCGAGGCGGCGTTCGCGCTGCCGCCCGGCTGGCGCCTGCACCGCGAAGGCCACGCCGGCGCGGTGCGCTATGCGCTGTATCGCCGGCTCGCGTAAGCTTTAGCTTTCCGCAGGGGACGAGTCGGCATGGCGACCACGCAGCAGCGCGCGCGCATCGCGGTGTACCCGGGCACGTTCGATCCGATCACCAACGGCCACATCGATCTGGCCAGCCGCGCCTCGCCGCTGTTCGACCGCCTCGTCGTCGCGATCGCCGAGAGCACGGGCAAGGGGCCGGCGCTGGCGCTCGACCGGCGCATCGAGCTCGCGCGCGTCGCGCTCGAAGGGCTGCCGAACGTCGAGGTGCGCGGCTTCTCCGCGCTGCTGGCCGATTTCGTCGAGGAGGTCGGCGCCGGCGTGATCCTGCGCGGGCTGCGCGCGGTCTCCGACTTCGAGTACGAGTTCCAGCTCGCCAGCATGAACCGCCATCTGATCCCGGCCGCCGAGACGCTGTTCCTGACGCCGGCCGAGCAGTACAGCTTCATCTCCTCCTCGCTCGTGCGCGAGATCGCGCGGCTGGGCGGCGACGTGTCCGGCTTCGTGCATCCGGCCGTGCAGCAGGCGCTGCGCGCGCACTACCGCAAGGAATGACGGCGCTCGGCGGCGAGCCTGCGCGCCGCGCAGCCATGCGGCCGCGCGCCGGTTCGCCTTAGAATAGCCCGGCGCTGCGCAGCCGCGGCCGCCGAACGCATCCGATCCCGACGCATCCATCACCGACAACCGACTCCACCAGAGGTAGCAAGCCATGCGCAGAACCCTTTCGATCATCGCACTCGCCTGCACGGCGGCGCTCGCGTTGAGCGCCTGCAACCAGGGCGAGCAGGCGCAGCCGCAGCAGGCGGCCGAGCAGAAGCCGGCGACGGCGCCGCTGCCGACGAACCCGAACGACAAGGCGGCGTGGAAGCAGTACCTCGTCGGCGTCGTCACCGCGAACATGCAGGGCGTCAAGAGCAACCACCCGTACATGTACTTCGTGCCGGGCGGCGAGGACGAGGCGGCGAACGCCGACCGCGCCAACCAGCTCGAGAACGTCAAGACCGTCGTCTCGCGCGGCGTGCTGCCGGGCAACATGATGGCGTTCGGCGGCCCGGACTCGAAGATCACCGCGCAGCTGATCGTCGATGCGTTCAAGGACGTGCAGGCCGGCTCGTTCAAGGACGTCGTCGTGCTGTTCATCGGCGCGCCGGCCGACGCCGAGACCGTCAAGCAGGCGCTGGCGGCTTCCGGCGCGGACGTGCGCTTCGTCGAGGCGAAGTAGGCCGGGATTCGGGATTGGAGATCGGGGATTGGATCGGCGCCGTCACGGCCGCACGTTCCCTTTTTCCGAATCTCCAATCCCGATCTCCAGTCCCGGCTCCAAGGCATGTCCCTCAAGATCACCGACCTCTGCGTCAACTGCGACGTCTGCGAGCCGGTCTGTCCGAACAAGGCGATCTCGCTCGGCGCCGAGTACTACGAGATCGCGCCGGACCTGTGCACCGAATGCGTCGGGCACTACGACACCCCGCAGTGCGTCGAGGTCTGTCCGGTCGAGTGCATCGTCTCCGATCCGGACCACCCCGAGTCGCGCGAGCAGCTGACCGCGAAATACGACGCGCTCACGCGCAAGGAGGCCTCATGACGCGCATGCGCGCGCTCGCCCTCGCGTTCCTTCTCGTCTCCACGGCCCATGCGGGGCCGGCCGCGCCCGCGCAGGACGCGCGCAAGCCCGGGCGCGCCGCGATCGCCAGCGCGCACGTGCTGGCCACCGAAGCCGGCTTCGAGACGCTCGCCGCCGGCGGCAACGCGTTCGACGCCGCCGTGGCGGTCGGCGCCGCGCTGTCGGTCGTCGAGCCGCAGAGCTCCGGCATCGGCGGCGGCGGGCTGTTCCTGCTGCGCCGCGCGTCCGACGGCAAGGAGGTCATGATCGACGCGCGCGAGACGGCGCCGGCGGCGGTCGATCCCAAGCGCTACCTCGACGCGAACGGCGAGCCGGACCGCGACCATGCGACCAACGGCCCGCTGTCGGCGGCGATCCCGGGCGAGGCGGCCGGCCTGGTCTGGATCGCCAGGCACTACGGGCGGCTGCCGCTGGCGAAGTCGCTGGCGCCGGCGATCCGCATCGCGCGCGAAGGCTTCGAGCCCGACGCGCGCTTCCTCGGCGAGCTGGCCGCGCGCAAGGAGGTCGTCGCGCGCTATCCGGCCTCGGCCGCGCTGTACCTGGTCGACGGCGAGGTGCCCAAGGCGGGCTGGACGTTCCGCACGCCCGACCTCGCCCGCGTGCTCGAGCGCATCGCCGCCGAGGGCCACGACGGCTTCTACCGCGGCGAGCTCGCCCGGCGGCTCGTCGACGGCGTGCGCGCCGCCGGCGGCAACTGGACGCTGGACGACCTGGCCGGGTACCAGGCGAAGGAGCGCGCGCCGCTCGCGTTCGACTACCGCGGCTGGCACATCGTGACCGCGCCGCCGCCCTCGTCCGGCGGCATCGCCCTGGCCGAGATGCTGAACGTCCTCTCGGGCTACGACCTCGCCCGCATGGATCGCGTGCACCGCGTGCACCTGACCGTCGAGGCGATGCGCCGCGCCTACCGCGACCGCGCCGAGTACCTGGGCGACCCGGATTTCGTCGACATGCCGATCGCGCGGCTGATGAGCCCGGACTACGCGGCCGGCCTGCGCGCGTCGATCCATCCGGACAAGGCCACGCCGAGCGACATGCTGCCCGGCTACCTGGACACGCCGCAGGGCACGCACACCACGCATTTCTCGATCATCGACAAGGACGGCAACCTCGTCTCGGCGACGCAGACGGTGAACCTGCTGTTCGGCTCGGCCTTCGTCGTGCCCGGCACCGGCTTCGTGCTGAACGACGAGATGGACGATTTCGCGCTCGTCGCCGGCAAGCCGAACGCGTTCGGCCTGGTCGGCAACGACCGCAACGCGCCGCGGCCGGGCAGCCGCCCGCTGTCGTCGATGACGCCGAGCTTCGTCGTCGGCAAGGACCGCGTCGGCGTCATCGGCACGCCGGGCGGCAGCCGCATCATCACGATGGTGCTCGAAGGCGTGCTCGCCTTCATCGACGGCGAGCTGCCGGAGCGCTTCGTCGGCAACCCGCGCTTCCACCACCAGTACCTGCCCGACGTGATCTCGGCGGAGAAGGGCGCGTTCACGCCGGAGGAGATCAAGGCGCTGGAGGCGATGGGCCACAAGGTCGGCGAGAGCGAGCGGCGCTGGGGCTTCATGAACGCGGTCAGCTGGGACAGGAGGACCGGCGAGATGCACGCCGGCTCGGATCCGCGCGGCGTGTCGGGCAGCGGGGTGGTGAAGTAGCCGGGAATAGGGAATCGCAGGAGCGGATGCGGCTTGCCAGCGCGCGGCAACCTTGTACGCTTTCCCCATTCCCCATTCCCCATTCCCCATTCCCCATTCCCCATTCCCCATTCCCGATGAAGCTCTGGTCCCTGCTCGGCAACTCGCAGAAACTCGACGGCGGCGCGATGTTCGGCAACGTGCCGCGGGCGATGTGGGAGCGCTGGATCGCGCCTGACGCGCAGAACCGCATCCCGCTCGCCTGCCGCGCGCTGCTGGTCGAGGACCTCGACGGCCGGCTCGTGCTGTTCGAGACCGGCATCGGCGCGTTCTTCGAGCCGAAGCTGCGCGAGCGCTACGGCGTCGTCGAGGAACGCCACGTGCTGCTCGATTCGCTCGCCCGGGCCGGGTTCTCGCACGAGGACGTCGACGCCGTCGTCGTGTCGCACCTGCATTTCGACCATGCCGGCGGCCTGCTCGCGCCCTGGGAGCAGGGCGCGCCGCCGCGCCTGCTGTTCCCGAACGCGACCTACCTCGTCGGCGAGGAATGCTGGCAGCGCGCGCTGCATCCGCATCCGCGCGACCGCGCCTCGTTCATTGCCGAGCTGCAGCCGCTGCTCGAGGCCTCCGGCCGGCTCGAGCGCGTGCAGGGCGAGCATTCGCCGACGCTCGGGCCGAACGTGCGCTTCGCCTATTCGAGCGGGCACACGCCGGGGCTGATGCTCGCCGAGATCGCCACGGCGGACGGCGGCATCGTGTTCTGCGCGGACCTGATTCCCGGGCGCGCCTGGGTGCACCTGCCGGTCACGATGGGCTACGACCGCTACCCGGAGCTGCTGATCGACGAGAAGCGCGCGTTCCTCGAGGACAAGCTGGCGCGCGGCGTGCGCCTGTTCTTCACCCACGACACCGACTGCGCCTGCGCGCGCGTGGCGCGCGACGACAAGGGGCGCTTCTCCACCACCGACGAGCGCGCCGAGCTCGTCGCCGAGGCCGCGTGATGGCGCGCGCGCGCCGCGGCGGCCGTCCGCCGATCGTGCCCGCGCTGCTGGTCGCCGCCGCCATCGGCGGCGGCGCCTGGTATCTCCTGCAGCGGCGCACGCCCGCGCCGGCCGTGCAGGCGCCGGCTTCCGGGCAGCCCGCCGCGCCGGCAGCCGGCGGCGTCGATCCGGCGCAGGACGGCAAGCCCGTGACCGTGAGCGGCCGGCTGCGCGTGACGCGGCCGCCGCGCGACGCGCAGCTCGGCATCGGCGCGGACGCGCTCGTGCTCGAGCGCCGCGTGGAGATGCTGCAATGGCGCGAGACCTGCACCGGCTCGCGCTGCGAATACGCGCTGGCGTGGTCGGACCAGCCGATCGATTCGAGCGCGTTCCGCGAGCGCCGTGGCCACGAGAATCCCGGACGCTTCCCGTTCGCCGGCGAGCGCTTCCCGGCCGCGGAAGTGCGCCTCGGCGCGTACACGGTCGACGTCGCGCTGGCGGCCGAAGGCATCCAGCCGGTCGCCTACGCGGTGCGCGCCGCGCAGCTGCCGCCGAACCTCGCGGCGACGTTCCGCGAACGCGACGGCTGGCTGTACGCCGGCGCCGACGCGGCCAAGCCCGCCGCCGGCGACCTGCGCGTGGCCTATCGCATCGTGCCTGCCGGCGAGCGCACGCTGCACGGCGTGCAGCGCGGCTCGCATCTCAAGCCCCTGCCGGCCCGCTGAGCGGGCGCCGATCCCGAGGAGAACCGCACATGCACGTCACCGCACTCTACGTCGCGCTCTCCACCTTGCTCGTGCTGGTGCTCGCCGCGCGCGTCTCGCTCGGCCGCCGCCGCGCCGGCGCGGGCATCGGCGACGGCGGCGACCACGACCTGGCCAAGCGCATCCGCGTGCACGCCAACGCGCTGGAGAACCTGCCGCTGGCGCTGCTGCTGCTCCTGATGCTGGAACTCGCGCAGGTGCGCCCGCTCTGGCTGCACGTGTTCGGCTGCCTGCTGCTCGCCGGGCGCATCGCGCATGCCGTCGGCCTCTCGCGCACCTCGGCCGTCAGCGCCGGCCGCGCCGTCGGCATCGCGCTCACCTGGGGCGTCATGCTGGTCATGGCCGTGCTGCTGCTGTGGCAGTGGCTGGCCTGGACCGCGACGGCCTAGGCGGGCGGCGCGGCCTGCGCGGCGCCGAACAGGCGCTCGCCGTGCTCGAGCAGGTAGAGCCCGGCGAACATCTTCGGATCGATCGAATAGCCGCTGCGCAGCTTGTCGACCAGCCAGGCCGCGGCCTCGCGGCGCGGCACCTCGTGCACGACGATCTCCTCGGTCTCGTCGCCGCCGCCGCCGTGCGTGCGCTCCAGGTCGTAGGCGCGCACGAAGGCGAGGATCTCGTTGCTCATGCCGGCCGAGGTCGGGCCTTCCATCAGGAACTCGATGCGCCCGGCGCGGTAGCCGGTCTCCTCGACGAGCTCGCGGTGCGCCGCGTCGACCGCGCTCTCGCCGGAGCTGCTGGCGATGTCGCCGACCAGCCCGGCCGGCATCTCGATCGTCATGCATTCGATCGCCGGGCGGTACTGCTCGACGAACAGCACGCGGTCCTCCGGCGTGACCGCGACGATCATGACGCCGCCGCCCGGGTTCGTCCGCTCGGCGTATTCCCAGCGGCCGCGGCGCTTGAGCCGCAGCCATTTGCCGTTGCAAAGCGTTTCCGTTTCGGTCATGGTGGGCGGCTTTCCTGGACTTGAGGGCGGGTCGGGTAAGTCCGCCAAGCTTGCGAGGTAAACCCGATGAAGATCAAGCCAATCGTGCTGGCCCTGGCGTTCTGCGCCGCCGTGCCGGCGATCGCGCAAACCGCCGGGAGCGGCAAGCCGCAGATCGACCCGGCGACGCTGACCGAGTCGCAGATCGTGCAGATGGAGGTCCCGGCGGCCCTGCTCAGGCTGGGCGCGCTCTACAAGCAGAGCGGCGACTGGCAGCGCCTGGGCTGGACGCTGCAGCGGCTGATCGTCCTGCAGCCCAACAACGGCGACCTCAAGCTGGCGCTGGCGACGACCTACGCGATGCAGGGCGAGAAGACCAAGGCCTACGACACGCTGCTGTCGATGCAGAAGCAGGGCTTCGGCTACGACCTGGCGAACAACCCGAACTTCGCCAAGGTGGCCGATACGCGCGTGTGGTCCTACGTCGTCGAGAATCTGGCGGCGAATTTGAAACCGTCCGGCGAGGGCAAGGTCGCCTTCAGCCTGCCGGCGGGCGACACGCTGTTCGAGTCGCTGGTCTTCGATCCCGGGCGCAAGCAGTTCCTCGTCGGCAGCGTCCGCGAGGGCAAGATCTACCGCGTGGGCAAGGACGGCAAGCTCGAGGAGTTCATCGCGCCGGACGCGCAGAACGGCCTGTGGAGCGTCTACGCGATGGCCGCCGATCCCGATGCGGACGCGCTCTACGTGGCGAGCACGGCCTCGGTCTACTACAAGAACTTCGACCAGGCCGACTTCGGCAAGGCCGGCGTCTTCAAGTTCCGCCTCTCCAGCGGCAAGCTGCTGGACAAGTACCTGCTCGCGCCGGACCGCCAGCCGCGCACGCTGTCGAGCATCGCCGTGGGCAAGGGCGGGCTGGTGTTCGCCGCCGACGGCCTGCGCAACGTGATCTACCGCATCGACGGCGGCGGCCTCAAGCCGATGCTGGAGAACCCGAAGCTGACCAGCCTGCGCGGCATGGCCGTCAGCGGCGACGGCAAGACGCTGTACTTCGCCGACTACGCGATGGGCGTGTTCGGCGTCGACCTGGCCGCGGGCAAGGCGTTCGATCTGGACTACAACCCCGCGGCGCTGACGCTCGGCGGCATCGACGGGCTGTACTGGTACGACAATGCCCTGGTCGCGATCCAGAACGGAATGACGCCGCGCCGCGTGATCCGACTTTCGCTCGGCGACGGCGGCCGCAAGATCGTCAAGGCGATGCCGCTCGACGTGGCCAATCCCGCGTTCGGCTTGCCGACCTACGGCACCGTCGACGGCGACGGCCTGTACTTCGTCGCCAACAGCCAGAAGAACGAGTACGACGCCTACGGCACGCCCAAGGACGCCTCCAAGCTGGAGCCCATCCGCGTGTTCCGCAGCGACCTGCGCTTCGCCTGGAACCAGGATGGCGGCGCCGCCGCGCGGGCGGCGCCGCGCCCGCTCAGCACGTTCACGCCCGGCAGCGGCGTCTTCGGCAACGTCGAAGGCGGCTCGCAGTCGGTCAGCGGCAACTGACGCCGCGGCGCGGCCGGGCGCTCAGGCCAGCCCGGCCAGCGCACGCACGCGCGAGCGCGTGAGCGCGCCGAAGCGCAGCCGCTCGAGCAGCGCTTCCACGCCGTCGCAGCCGCGGCGGCGGTAGGCGTCCTCGCCGCCCGGCACGGGCGCGTCCAGCGCGATGCCGGTCAGCGCGCGCGACAGGCGCGCCAGCGCGGCGTGCTCGCGCAGGCGCAGCGCGGCCGCCGCGGCGCCGCGCGTGCGCAGGAACGCGACTTCGTCGGCGCGCTCGAGCAGCGCCTCGAGCGTGCCGAAATGATGCAGCAGGATCGCCGCGGTCTTCGCGCCGATGCCGGGCACGCCGGGAATGTTGTCGATCGCGTCGCCCGTCAGCGCGAGGAAGTCGGCCACCTGATGCGGCAGCACGCCGAGACGCGCCTTGACGCCGGCGCCGTCCCAGCGCTGGTTGCGCGGCGGGTCCCACTGCTCGTCGCCTTCGCCGATCAGCTGGCCGAAGTCCTTGTCGGCCGAGACGATCACGCCGCGGAAGCCCGCCCGGCGCAGCGCCGCCAGCGCGCTGCCGATCAGGTCGTCGGCCTCGTAGCGCGTGTCGGTCAGCACGGTGGCGCCGAGCGCGTGCGCGATCTCCCTGCATGCGGCGAACTGGCGCAGCAGGTCGGCCGGCGCCGGCGGGCGGTTCGCCTTGTAGCCGGGATAGATCTCGTTGCGGAACGAGGTGGTCAGCGACTCGTCGAACGCGACCGCCACGTGCGTCGGCCGCGCACGCTCGAACAGGTCGAGCAGGAAGCGGGTGAAGCCGTGCACCGCGTGCACCGGCGCGCCGTCGGCGTCGGTGACGTCGGGCACCTGCGCGAACCAGGCGCGGCAGACGTAGAGGCTGCCGTCGACGAGATGGACGACCCGGCTCATCGGACCGGCGCGTTCCATTCGGAGCAGACGTCCTCGAGCGCGGGCCGGTTGCGCTCCGGCACCGCCTCGCGCGGCGTGCCGACGTGCACGAAGCCGACGACGCGCTCGTTCGCGGCCAGGCCCAGCAGGCCGGCCGCGTCGCGGTTGTAGGCGGCCCAGCCGGTCAGCCACTGCGCGCCGAAGCCGAGCGCCTGCGCGCCGAGCAGCAGGTTGTAGGCGACGCAGCCGGCCGAGAGGATCTGCTCCTGTTCGGGCACCTTGGGATGGTCGGGTTCCAGGCGCGCGACGACGGCGACGATCAGCGGCGCGAAGTTGAAGCGCTCGCGGTCCTTGTCCAGCAGCGCCGGCGGCGCGTCGGGATCCTTGCGCGCGTGGATCGCGGCCAGCGCGGCGCCGAGGCGCCGGCGCGCCTCGCCGCGGATCAGCAGCAGGCGCCAGGGCACGAGCTTGCCGTGGTCGGGCACGCGGATCGCGGCCTTCAGCAGCACGTCGAGCTGCAGCGCGTCCGGCCCGGGCTCGCCGAGCTGGCGCGAAGGCACGGATCGGCGCTGGTTGAGCGAGTCGATGGAGATCACGAGAACGTCCGTCACGAGGATGAAAGAAGCGAGGTGCGGGCCGGGCGCGCCGATGCAAGCTCGCGTCCGGCCAGGCTCGCCAGCATCGTACCAACTGAGCTAGCATCGTGGCTCCGATCGGGGCAGAGAGGCAGGGCATGGCGACGACCGTGGCCGCGGTGCGCGAGACGGTTCCCGGCGAGCGCCGCGTGGCGCTGACGCCGGACGTGGCGAAGAAGCTCAAGGCCCTCGGCGCGCGCGTCCTGCTGCAGCACGGTGCCGGCGCCGGCGCGTATTTCGCCGATGCGGCCTACGCCGCCGCCGAGTTCGCCGATGCCGACGCCGCGCTCGCCGAAGCCGACGTCCTGCTGACGGTGCAGCCGCCGACGCCGGCGCAGATCGAGCGCCTCAGGCCCGGCGCCGTGGTCGTCGGCCACCTGCAGCCGCATCTCGCGCCGGAGCGCACGCGCGCCTTGCGCGACCGCCGCATCACCGCGTTCGCCATGGAGCTCCTGCCGCGCACGACGCGCGCGCAGGCGATGGACGTGCTGTCGTCGCAGGCCGCCGTGGCCGGCTACAAGGCCGTGCTGATCGCCGCCGAGGCGGCGCCGAAGTTCTTCCCGATGCTGACCACCGCCGCCGGCACGATCCGGCCGAGCCGGGTGCTGGTCGTCGGCGCCGGCGTCGCCGGCCTGCAGGCGATCGCGACCGCGCGCCGGCTCGGCGCGCAGGTGGAAGGCTTCGACGTGCGCCCGGAGACGCGCGAGCAGATCGAGTCGCTCGGCGCGAAGTTCCTCGACCTCGGCGTCAGCGCGGCCGGCAGCGGCGGCTACGCGCGCGAGCTCTCGGCCGAGGAGCGCGAACGGCAGCAGCAGGCGTTGGCCGAGCAGCTCAAGTCGTTCGACGTGGTGGTGACGACGGCCGCCGTGCCGGGCCGCCGCGCGCCGCGCATCGTCTCCGCGGCGATGATCGCCGGCATGAAGCCCGGCGCGGTCGTGGTCGACATCGCCGCCGAGACCGGCGGCAACGTCGAGATCACCGAGGCGGGCCGCACGGTGGTCAGCGACAACGGCGTCAGCGTGATCGGCACGACGAACCTGCCGGCCAGCGCGCCGGTGCACGCCAGCGAGATGTACGCGCGCAACCTCTACAACTTCCTCGAGCTCGGCCTGAAGAACGGCGCGCTCGAATTCGACTGGAACGACGAGCTCGTCGCCAAGACCTGCCTGACGCACGCCGGCGAGATCCGCCACGAGCCGGCGAAGGCGCTGGTTGGCGAGGTCTGAAGTTTCCAGACTGAAACACAAGACACGAAGAACACGAAGGAGCAGAGAGCGGTTCGGGTGGAATGGAATTCGCCGGCTGGTCGTCTGCTGTCTTCGTGTTCTTCGTGTTTCAATCTTTGCTGTGGGCACCGCAGGTGACGCCATGATCGACGGATTCCTCGCGCTGTACATCTTCATGCTGGCCGCGTTCACCGGCAAGGAAATCATCGGCCGCGTGCCGGTGATCCTGCACACGCCGCTGATGTCCGGCTCGAACTTCGTGCACGGCATCGTGCTGGTCGGCGCGATGATCGCGCTGGCGCACGCCGACTCGACGCTGGCCAAGGCGATCGGCTTCGTCGGCGTCGTGCTCGGCGCCGGCAACGCCGCCGGCGGCTACGTCGTCACCGAGCGCATGCTGGAGATGTTCAAGTCGAGCAAGGACAAGTGAGCCGAGGCGGCTGCCCGTGCACGTCGTGACCCTGCGCTATTCCGAACGGCTGGTGCGGAGCGCCGTGCGCGCGTTCGCGCTGCGTTCGTTCGCGCAGGTCTACGTCACTTGGCTGCTGGCGGCCTGCCTTGGCGCGATGCTGCTGACGTTGCAGCTGCACGACGGCTTCGGCGGCTGGTGGATCGGCTTCTTCGAGGGCCTGCTCCTCGTGGTCGTGCTGCTGCCGCTCGGCGGCTTCATCGCGCACCGCCGCCACTCGATGGACATCCTGCGTCGCATGGGCTCGCCGGTGGCCACGCTGGCCTACGACGAGCGCGACCTGACGATGCGCTCGGGCCTCGGCGCGACCACGCTGCCGTGGTCGAGCGTGAGGGAAGTCTGGCGTTTCGACGAGTTCTGGCTGCTTCTGCTGTCGCGCGGGCAATTCGTGACGCTGCCGCTCGGCGACCTCGACGAACAGACGCGTTCGTGGATCGTGCGAACCGTCGCAAGGGTGAAATGACATGCGCGAAGGGGAAACCGCTTGATGGACACGCAGTCGCTGCTCGTCTACGTCGCCAAGGGCTCGTACCTGCTCGCGGCGGCGCTGTTCATTCTCGGCATCAAGCGCATGTCCTCGCCGGTCACGGCGCGCCGCGGCATCGTGCAGGCCGGCATCGGCATGGTCATCGCCACGCTGGCGACGTTCGCGATCACCGGCGGCCACAACCTCGGCCTGATCGTTGCCGGCATCGCGATCGGCGTGATCCCGACCTGGCTCTGGGGCAGGAAGGTCGCGATGACCGACATGCCGCAGATGGTCGCGCTGTTCAACGGCATGGGCGGCGGCTCGGCCGCGGCGATCGGCGCCGGCGAGCTGCTGAAGTTCTCGCAGCCGGGATTGCCCGCGCCGCCGCTGGCGACGCTCGCGCTGGCCGTGGTCGGCGCGCTGATCGGCGCGATCTCGATGACCGGCTCGATCATCGCCTGGGCCAAGCTCGACGGCCGCATGGACAAGCGCTTCACGTTCGGCGGGCAGCAGGCGGTGAACTTCGCCGTGTTCGCCGCGGCCGTGCTGGCCGGCCTCGCGCTGGTGTTCTGGAGGCTCGACGCGAGCCTGGTCGTCGCGTTCTTCCTGCTCGCGCTCGCGTTCGGCGTGCTGATGACCCTGCCGATCGGCGGCGCCGACATGCCGGTGGTGATCTCGCTGTACAACGCGCTGACCGGCCTGGCCGTCGCGTTCGAGGGCTACGCGATGGGCATCGAGGCGCTGATCGTCGCCGGCATGGTCGTGGGCGCCGCCGGCACGTTCCTGACCCAGCTGATGGCCAAGGCGATGAACCGGCCGCTCAGCAACGTGCTGTTCTCGAACTTCGGCGTCGGCGGCGAAGGCACGGCGATCGCCGGCGCGCAGAAGCCGATCGACGCGGCGGACGCCGCCTCGCTGCTGTACATGGCCGAGAAGGTCATCGTCGTGCCCGGCTACGGCATGGCCGTGGCGCAGGCGCAGCACAAGATCTGGGAGCTCTCGCAGGCGCTGATCAAGGCCGGCAAGGACGTGAAGTTCGCGATCCATCCGGTGGCCGGGCGCATGCCGGGCCACATGAACGTGCTGCTCGCCGAGGCCGGCGTGCCGTACGACCTGATCGCCGACATGGACGACATCAATCCGGAGTTCAAGACCTGCGACGTCGCCATCGTCATCGGCGCCAACGACGTGGTGAACCCGGCCGCGAAGACCGACAAGTCCTCGCCGATCTACGGCATGCCGATCCTCGACGTCGTCCACGCGCGCCAGGTCGTCGTGATCAAGCGCGGCAAGGGCACCGGCTTCGCCGGCATCGAGAACGCGCTGTTCTACGCCGACAACACGCGCATGCTCTACGCCGACGGCAAGGAGGCGGCGAACAGCCTGATCGCCGAGCTGAAGGCGATCGAGGGCGGCGGCGGGCATTGAGCATTCGGCACGTGGGCATGGTCCGGTCCGCAGGGCGAACGGTGACGGCTCCTCGTTCGCTCGCCTCAAGACCCGTCCCGGTACCGTCCGCCGCGCGCCAGCCGCTGCCGTCCGCCTCTTGAGCGCGCGGCCCGCCGACCCGATCGTCGTGGATCGGCGCGGCGCCGCTGCGCAGCGGCGCGCCCGGCGGCTCGCGGCCGGCTGCGTTGGGCTTTCCATTAAGAATGCAGCCGACATACTCGGTCGTCTGCGGCGAGGCTCGCCTCCCGGGATCGGCTCGACGGCCGCACCGGGGCGTGCCGGGCACGCGACATGAAAGGCGGATCCATGGCGGAAACCCATTCAGATGCCTTCGTCTTCTTCGGCGCGAGCGGCGATCTCGCCTACAAGAAGATCTTTCCCGCGCTGCAGGCGATGGTGCGCCGCGACGGCCTGGACGTGCCGATCATCGGCGTCGCCCGCTCCGGCTGGAGCATCGACCAGCTGCGCGCGCGGGCGCGCGAGAGCCTGGAGCACAACGGCGGCGTCGACGAGGCCGCGTTCGCGAAGATGGCCGCGCTGCTGCGCTACGTCGACGGCGACTACAACGACGCGGCGACCTACGCGCAGCTCAAGCGCACGCTCAGCGACGCGCGCCGCCCGCTGCACTACCTGGCGATTCCGCCGAGCATGTTCGGCCCGGTCGTGCACGGCCTCGCCGCGGCGGACTGCACGACCGACGCGCGCGTCATCGTCGAGAAGCCGTTCGGCCGCGACCTCGCCTCGGCGCGGGCGCTGAACCGCACGTTGCACGAGGCGTTCCCGGAGTCGGCGATCTTCCGCATCGACCACTACCTCGGCAAGGAGGCGGTGCAGAACCTGCTCTACTTCCGCTTCGCCAACAGCTTCCTCGAGCCGATCTGGAACCGCGACCACGTCGCCAGCGTGCAGATCACGATGGCGGAGAACTTCGGCGTGCAGGGCCGCGGCGCGTTCTACGAGGAAGTCGGCGCGATCCGCGACGTCGTGCAGAACCACCTGCTGCAGGTGCTGGCGCTGCTGGCGATGGACCCGCCGATCGGCCGCGACGCCGATTCGATGAACGCGGCCAAGCTGCAGCTGTTCCGCGCGATCCGCCCGCTGCGCGAGAAGGACATCGTGCGCGGCCAGGTGCGCGGCTACCGCGACGAGCCGGGCGTCGCGGCCGATTCGCAGGTGGAGACGTTCGTCGCGCTGCGCCTCCACATCGACACCTGGCGCTGGGCCGACGTGCCGTTCTACATCCGCGCCGGCAAGTCGCTGCCGCTGACCACCAGCGAGGTGCGCGTCGACCTCAAGCCGCCGCCGTTCGACGTGTTCGACCGCATCGGCCCGGCGCAGGCGAACTACTTCCGCTTCCGCCTCAGCCCCGAGGTCGTGATCTCCACCGGCGCGCGCGTCAAGAAGCCCGGTGCGATGCACGGCGAGTCAATCGAGCTGGTCGCGCGACACCAGTCGCGCCGCGAGAAGTCGCCGTACGAGCGCCTGCTCAGCGACGCGCTGCGCGGCGACGAGTCGCTGTTCACGCGCGACGACTGCGTCGAGGCGGCCTGGCGCGTCGTCGATCCGGTGCTCGGCGACGTCGCGCCGGTGCACATCTACGAACCGGGTACCTGGGGGCCGGCCGAAGCCGCGCGCATCGTCGTCGGCAACGGCGGCTGGCACGATCCCAAGGCCGAGACGAGCGCGCCGTGCTGAGCCGCCCGTCCGACGAGGAGCACGCATGAACGCCACACGAGAACTGCACGAGCTCGGCCAGCGCCTCTGGCTCGACAACATCACGCGCGAGATGCTCGACGACGGCACGCTGCGCAGGTACGTCGACGAGCTTTCCGTCACCGGGCTCACCTCGAACCCGACGATCTTCGACGAGGCGATCGGCGGCAGCGGCGCGTACGACGCGGCGATCCGCGAGGGCGCGGCGGCCGGCCTGTCCGGCGAGGCGCTGTTCCTCTCGCTGGCGCTCGACGACCTGCGCCGCGCCGCCGACCTGTTCCGGCCGATCTTCGATGCGACCGGCGGCGTCGACGGCTGGGTGTCGATGGAGGTCTCGCCGCTGCTGGCGAGCGACGCGCAGGGCACGATCGACGCGGCCCGGCGCATCCACGCGCAGGCGGCGCGGCCGAACCTGTTCGTGAAGATCCCCGGCACGCCCGAAGGCATCGACGCGATCGAGGAATCGATCTACGCCGGCGTGCCGGTCAACGTCACCCTGCTGTTCTCGCGCGAGCAGTACCTCGCCGCGGCCGAGGCGTACCTGCGCGGCATCGAGCGGCGCATCGAGGCGGGGCGCGACCCGCACGTGGCCTCGGTCGCGTCGCTGTTCGTCAGCCGCTGGGACCGCGCGGTCGCCGCGCGCGTGCCCGAGGCGCTGCGCAATCGCCTCGGCATCGCGGTCGGCGCGCGCACCTACCGCGCGTACCGCGAGCTGCTCGCCTCGCCGCGCTGGAGCCGCCTCGCCGCCGCGGGCGCGCTGCCGCAGCGGCTGCTGTGGGCGAGCACGGGCACGAAGGATCCGGCGGCGCCCGATACGCTCTACGTCGAGGCGCTGGCCGCACCGGATACGATCGACACGATGCCGGAGAAGACGCTGCGCGCGGTGGCCGACCACGGCCGCCTGCGAGGCGTGCTCGCCGCCGACGGCGGCGACGCCGAGGACGTGCTGGCCGAGTTCGCGCGCGCCGGCGTCGACGTCGACGCGCTCGCCGCCGACCTGCAGCGCGAGGGCGCGGCGTCCTTCGTCAAGTCCTGGCACCAGCTGCTGCAGCGCATCGCCGAGAAGAGCGCGGCGCTGGAACGGGCCTGAGAAGGAGGACCGATGGGCGAGGACGCGATCACCACCGTGCAGCCGCCGACCGCGTGCCCGGAATGGGCGGCGCTGCGCGCGCACGCCGCCGCGATGAAGCGGCGCCACCTGCGCGAGCTGTTCGCCGCGGATCCCTCGCGCGGCGAGCGCCTCGCCGCCGAGGCGGCCGGCCTGTACCTGGACTATTCCAAGCAGCGCGTCGACCAGGAAACCCTGCGCCTGCTGCTCGCGCTGGCCGAGGCGCGGAACCTGCGCGGGCGCATCGAGGCGATGTTCCGCGGCGAGCGCATCAACGTCACCGAGCGCCGCGCCGCGTTGCACGTGGCCTTGCGCATGCCGCGCGACGCGCGCGTCGAGGTCGACGGCCGGGACGTCGTCGCCGAGGTGCACGCGGTGCTCGACCGCATGGCCGCGTTCGCCGAGCGCGTGCGCAGCGGCGCCTGGCTCGGGCATACCGGGCGGCCCGTGCGCAACGTCGTCAGCATCGGCATCGGCGGCTCCGACCTCGGGCCGGTCATGGCCTACGAAGCGCTGCGCCATTTCAGCCATCGCGGCCTCGCGTTCCGCTTCGTCTCCAACGTCGACGGCACCGACTTCGTCGAGGCCACGCGCGACCTCGATCCGGCCGAGACGCTGTTCATCGTCTGCTCGAAGACGTTCACGACGCTCGAGACCCTGACCAACGCGCACGCGGCGCGCGCCTGGCTGCTCGCCGCGCTCGGCGACGAGCGCGCCGTCGCCCGCCACTTCGTCGCGGTGTCGACGAACGCCGAGGAGGTGCGCCGGTTCGGCATCGACACCGCCAACATGTTCGGCTTCTGGGACTGGGTCGGCGGCCGCTACTCGATGGACTCGGCGATCGGGCTTTCGACGATGATCGCCGTCGGCGAGGCGAACTTCCGCGCGATGCTGGGCGGCTTCCACGCGATGGACGAGCATTTCCGCAGCGCGCCGTTCGCGGCCAACCTGCCGGTGCTGCACGGCCTGATCGGCGTGTGGAACGCCAACTTCCTCGACGCGGCCACGGTCGCCGTGCTGCCCTACGAGCAGTACCTGAAGCGCTTCCCGGCATACCTGCAGCAGCTCACGATGGAGAGCAACGGCAAGCGGGTGACCGCCGGCGGCGTCGCGCTCGACTGCGACAGCGGGCCGATCTACTGGGGCGAGCCCGGCACCAACGGCCAGCATTCGTTCTACCAGCTCATCCACCAGGGCACGCGCATCGTGCCGTGCGACTTCATCGGCTTCTGCGAGCCGCTCTCGCCGCTGGGCGACCAGCACGACCTTCTGATGGCGAACCTGTTCGCGCAGAGCGAGGCGCTGGCGTTCGGCAGGACCGCCGAGGAGGTGCGCGCGGAAGGCACGCCCGAGGCGCTGGTCCCGCACCGCACGTTCGAAGGCGACCGGCCCAGCCACACGATCCTCGGCACGCGGCTGACGCCGCAGGCGCTCGGCGCGCTGGTCGCGCTGTACGAGCACAGCGTGTTCGTGCAGGGCACGATCTGGGGCATCGACTCGTTCGACCAGTGGGGGGTCGAGCTCGGCAAGGCGCTGGCCAAGCGCACCGCCGGGGAACTCGCCGCCGCGGCGGAGCCCGCGCTCGCCCACGACAGCTCGACCAACGCCCTGATCCGGCGCTACCGCCGCCTGCGCGGAGGCCGCGCATGAGCCAGACGATCAGCCCGCTCGCCGGGACGCCGGCACCGCGCGACCGCCTCGTCGACGTCGCCGCGCTGGTCGAGGCGTACTACTCGCGAAAGCCCGATCCGGCCGTCGCCGCGCAGCGCGTCTCGTTCGGCACCTCGGGCCACCGCGGCTCGTCGTTCGCCGCGAGCTTCAACGAGCACCACGTGCTCGCGATCAGCCAGGCGATCTGCGAGCAGCGCCGGCAGGCGGGCATCGACGGCCCGCTGTTCATCGGCATCGACACGCATGCGCTGTCGGTGCCCGCGTTCGAGAGCGCGCTCGAGGTGCTGGCCGCCAACGGCGTGGAGACGCGCATCGCCGCCGGCGGCGAATACACGCCGACGCCGGCGGTCTCGCATGCGATCCTGGCCTGGAACCGCGATCCTTCCCGCGCGCGCGCCGACGGCATCGTCGTCACGCCTTCGCACAACCCGCCCGAGGACGGCGGCTTCAAGTACAACCCGCCGAGCGGCGGCCCGGCCGACACCGGCATCACGCGCGCGATCCAGGAGCGCGCGAACGCGCTGATCGCCGGCGGCCTGCGCGAGGTGCGCCGCCTGCCGCTCGAGCGGGCGCGGCGCGCGGACTGCGTGCGCGAGCACGACTTCCTCGGCGCCTACGTCGACGACCTCGGCGCGGTGATCGACTTCGCGGCGATCGGCGCCTCCGGGCTGCGCCTCGCGGTCGATCCGCTCGGCGGCGCCGGCGTGAACTACTGGCCGCGCATCGCCGAGCGCCACCGCATCGACCTCGACGTGCTCGGCAGCGAGGTCGATCCGACGTTCTCGTTCATGACGCTGGACTGGGACGGGCGCATCCGCATGGATCCGTCGTCGGCCTACGCGATGCGCCGCCTGATCGCGCTCAAGGACCGCTACGACGTCGCCTTCGCCTGCGACACCGACCACGACCGCCACGGCATCGTCGCGCGCAGCGTCGGGCTGATGCCGTCGAACCGCTATCTCGCGGTGATGGTCGACTACCTGTTCCGCCACCGGCCGGGCTGGCGCGCGCAGGCGGCGGTCGGCAAGACCGCGGTGAGCAGCGCGATGATCGACCGCGTCGCGCGGCGGCTCGGCCGCGGCGTGCACGAGACGCCGGTCGGCTTCAAGTGGTTCGTCGACGGCCTGCTCGACGGTTCGCTCGGCTTCGGCGGCGAGGAGAGCGCGGGTGCCTCGTTCCTGCGCCGCGACGGCGGCGCCTGGTCGACCGACAAGGACGGCATCGCCGCGGCGCTGCTGTCGGCGGAGATCGCCGCGCGCAGCGGGCGCGATCCGGGCGAGGCCTACCGCGAGCTCGAGCGCGAGCTCGGCGCCGTGCACACCGACCGCGTGGACGCGCCGGCGAACGCGGCGCAGCGGCAGAAGCTCGGGCAGCTGGCCGCGGCGGACCTGCGGCTGGACGGGCTGGCCGGCGAGCCGGTCGAGCAGGTGCTCGACCGCGCGCCGGGCAACGGCGCGCCGATCGGCGGCGTCAAGGTCGTCGCGGCGCACGGCTGGTTCGCCGCGCGCCCGTCCGGCACCGAGGACATCTACAAGATCTACGCCGAGAGCTTCCGCGACGAGGCGCACCTCGAGCGCATCCTCGCCGAGGCGCAGCGCGTCGTCGACGCGGCGATCGGCTGAGCGCCGGGCGCGCTTGATCGCGCGCCCGGCGGGCCCAATCTGCAGGACCCTGGGGGCCGCCGGCCCGCCGAGCCGAGGATCTGCCGATGTCTGCCGAGAACGCGCCGGTGCCGCTGCGCATCGATTTCGTTTCCGACGTGTCCTGCCCCTGGTGCGCGATCGGCCTGAACGCGCTCGAACAGGCGATCGACCGGCTCGACGGCGAGGTCGCCGTCGACCTGCACTTCCAGCCGTTCGAGCTCAATCCGCAAATGGCGCCGGAAGGCGAGGACGCGACCGAGCACCTGGTGCGCAAGTACGGCTCGACGCCCGAGCAGCTCGAGCGCAACCGCGAGGCGATCCGCGCGCGCGGCGCCGCGCTCGGCTTCACGTTCGGCCCGCGCGGGCGCGTCTACAACACGTTCGACGCGCACCGCCTGCTGCACTGGGCCGCGCTCGAGGGCGCGGACAAGGCGCGCGCGCTCAAGCACGCGCTGCTGCGCGCGTACTTCACCGACGGCGAGGACGTGTCGTCGGCCGACGTGCTCGTGCGCGTCGCCGCCGCGACGGGCCTCGACGCCGAGCGCGCCCGCGCGATCCTGGCCTCGGACGAATACGCCGACGAGGTGCGCACGCAGGAGCGCTACTTCACCGACCGCGGCATCCATTCGGTGCCGGCGATCATCCTCGACGGCCGCCACCTGATCTCCGGCGGCCAGCCGGTCGAGGTGTTCGAAGGCGCGCTGCGGCAGATCGCCGAACGCAAGCGCGCCTGAGCGCGGAGGGACGCACGATGCAGCGCCCGACGGACAAGGTCGCCCTGGTCACCGCCGCGAGCTCCGGCATCGGCGCCGCCGCCGCGCGGCGCCTCGCCGCGGACGGCTGGCGCCTGGCGCTGTTCGCGCGCTCCGGGCGCGTCGAGGCGCTGGCGGCCGAGCTCGGCGCGCTGGCGGTGCGCGGCGACGTCGCCGATCCGGCCGACCTGGAGCGCCTCGTCGCCGCGACGCTCGAGCGCTACGGCCGCATCGACGGCGCGGTCGTCAGCACCGGCTATCCGCCGAAGGGCGAGCTCGTCGAGATCCCCGACGCGGACTGGCACGCCGGGCTCGACCTGACCCTGATGCCGACCGTGCGCCTCGCGCGCCTGCTGCTGGCGCCGATGAGCGCGCAGGGCGGCGGCTCGATCGTCGCGATCTCCGCGTTCGGCGCGGTCATGCCGGATGCGGACTTTCCGGTGTCCTCGGCGCTGCGCGCGGCGCTTTCCGCCTACGTGAAGCTGTTCGCGCGCCGCTACGCGGCGCGCAACGTGCGCATGAACAGCGTGCTCGCCGGCTTCGTCGACAGCTACCCGGAGCAGGCGGCGATCGTCGCGCGCATCCCTGCCGGCCGCTACGGCCGCGTCGAGGAGCTCGCCGCCACGATCGCGTTCCTGCTCGGCGGCGACGCGGGCTACGTCACCGGGCAGAACCTGCTCGTCGATGGCGGCCTGGTCGGCGCGGTCTAGGCGTCGAGGCCGTCCGAGGCCCCCATCCGCCCCTGCGGGGCATCTTCTCCCGCAGGCGGGAGAAGGGAAAGCTTCTCTCGCTGGCAGGAAAAGCAGAGTCCTCGCCTCCGCTTGCGGGAGAAACAGGATCTTCACCTCTCCCGCTCGCGGGAGAGGTCGGCGCGCGCAGCGCGCCGGGTGAGGGCGCTGTCGCGACGCGGAGGCCGAGTCATTCCTTCTTGATCGCGTGGCCGCCGAATTCGTTGCGCATCGCGGCGAGCAGCTTGTCGGCGAACGAGTCGCCGTCGCGCGAGCGCAGCCGCGCGATCAGCGAGGCGGTGATGACCGGCGCCGGCACGTCCAGGTCGATCGCCTCGGCCACGGTCCAGCGGCCCTCGCCCGAATCGGCGACCCACGGCGCGATGCCGTCCAGGCGCGGATTCTTGCGCAGCGCGTCGGCGGTGAGATCGAGCAGCCACGAGCGCACGACGCTGCCGTGGCGCCAGATCTCGGCGATGCGCTCGAGGTCGAGCGCGAACGCCTGCTTGTGCTGCAGGATCGAGAAGCCCTCGGCATAGGCCTGCATCAGCCCGTATTCGATGCCGTTGTGCACCATCTTCGTGAAGTGGCCGGCGCCGACCGGACCGACGCGGCCCCAGCCGCGGTCGGGCGCCGGCGCCAGCGTCTCGAAGACCGGCCGCAGGCGCTCGACCGCCTCCTCGTCGCCGCCGATCATCAGGCTGTAGCCCTCGGCCAGGCCCCAGATGCCGCCGCTGGTGCCGCAGTCGACGTAGGCCACGCCCTTGCCGGCGCAGGCCTGCGCGCGGCGCAGGGTGTCCTTGTAGTTCGAGTTGCCGCCGTCGACGAGCGTGTCGCCCGGCGCGAGCAGCGGCAGCAGCGCCTCGATCGTGGCATCGGTGATCGCGCCGGCCGGCACCATCAGCCAGAGCGCGCGCGGCGCGGCGAGTCCGCCGACCAGCGCCTCGAGCGTCGCGGCGGACGCGCCGCCGCCGTCCTCGACCGCCTTGCGCGCCTCCGGCTTCGGGTCGAAGCCGACCACGCGATGCCCGCCGCGGACGAGCCGCTGCGCCATGTTGGCGCCCATGCGCCCGAGGCCGATCATGCCCAGTTCCATCGCCGTCTCCCGTTCGGAACGAAGAGAGGCATTCTGCCGCGAATCGCGGCCGCGGGGCTCAATCCCGCGCCGCGCCCCCGCGCAGCACCAGCCAGGCGGCGAGCGCGACCGCGGCGGCGACCACCCAGGCGTTCCCGCCGGAGAGGTTCGCGCGGGCGATGGCGAACGCCATGTCCGCGTCGATGCGCCCGAGCGCCGCGCGCATCGGCAGGCCGAGCAGCGAGGCGACCTGGGCCACCGCCTGCAGGCAGAACGCGTAGAGCGCCGCCAGCAGCACGCAGGCGGCGGCGAGCAGCGCGCCGCTCCAGCGCCCGGCGTAGCCGTGCGCGCGCAGCGTCCAGACCACCGGCAGGGCGACGGCGAAGGCGAAGCCGGCCAGCTCGCCGCGGCTGTACAGCGACAGCAGGCACCACACCGCGCCGCCGGCGAGCGCGCACATCAGCGCGGTGGCGACGCCGAGCGGGCGCGGCCGCGGCGGAGGGGCGGGGGACTGGCTGGACATCGTCGAAGCGGTTCCTTCGCGCCGGCGGGCGCGCAACGGCCGATGATAGCCGTCCGGCGCGCGGCGTGCCGAACTGCGTTTCAGCGCAGCGCGTCGGCTTCGCGCAGCAGCCAGGCCTGCGCATGCCGCTCGAACCCGAGGTGCGGGTAGTAGCGCTCGGCCGCCGGCGCGGCGAGCAGGATCAGCGTGGCGCGCGGCGCGGCCAGGCGCGTGCGCCGGATCAGCTCGCGGCCGATGCCGCGGCGCTGGTGCGAGGCGCGCACGGCGAGGTCGGACAGGTACGTCGCGTAGCTGAAGTCGCTGAGCGCGCGCGCGATGCCGACCAGCAGCGCGCCGTCCCAGGCGGTCACGATCAGGTTCGCCTCGGCGAGCATGCGCGCGAAGCGCGCGTCGTCGTCGATCGGGCGGCGCTCGCCGAGCGTCGAGGCGCGGTAGAGCTCGCGCGCCTCCTCGAGCGCCGGGCGGCCGTCGTCGCGGTAGACGATCATGCGTCCGCCGCTTGCGCGGCGAGCAGCGCGCGCACCGAGGCCGGCAGCGGCGTGCCCGCGGGCAAGGCCGCATCCGGCTCGGGTGCGCCGCAGACGACGCGCTGCGGCACGACGCCGGCCCAGTGCGGCAGGGCGAGGTCGGCCGGATTGTCCTTGACGGCGCCGCTGCGCACCTTGGCGCTGGCCTCCTCGATGGCGAAGCGCAGCACGTGCGTCGCAGCGAGCTCGCTGCGGTCGGCCGGCCGCGCCTCGGCGGCGCGCCCGGGGACCAGCGCATCGACGAAGCGCGCCAGCGCGGCGGCCTTTTCCTGCGCGTCGTCGACGAGCCGGGCGCGGCCGAACGCGACCACCGAGCGGTAGTTCACCGAGTGATCGAAATGCGAGCGCGCGAGCACCAGCCCGTCGACGTGGGTCACGCCGACGCAGGCCGCCACGCCTTCGCCCAACCGGTTCATCAGCCGGCTCGCCACCGAGCCGTGCAGGATCAGCGCATCGCCTTCGCGCGCGTACAGCATCGGGATCACGAACGGCTGCTCGCCCGCGCAGAACGCCACGTGCGCGAGCATGCCCGCGTCGAGGATCGCATGGACCGCGGCGCGGTCGTAGCGTGCGCGCGCCTTCGAGCGCTGCACCCGCGCGCGGCCCGTGCTCATCGCGGCCGCACCGCCGGACGGAAGCCCACGCCGATGCGGTTCCAGGCGTTCATCGCCGCGACGACGACGCCGAGATCGACCAGCGCGCCGTCGTCGAACTGCGCGCGCGCCTGCGCATAGGCCTCGTCCTCGCCCTCGTGCGTCGCGGCGATGCGCGTGAGCGCCTCGGCCCAGGCCAGCGCGGCGCGCTCGCGCGCGTCGAAGAACGGCACCTCGCGCCAGACGCACAGGCAGTCGATGCGCTGCTGCGTCTCGCCGGCCTCGAGCGCCTGGCGGATGTGCAGGTCCACGCAGTAGGCGCAGCCGTTGAGCTGCGAGACGCGGATCTCGACGAGCCGGCGCAGCCTGGCGTCGATGCGGCAGGTATCCAGATAGCGGTTCACGGCACCGAGCGCCTCGAAGGCGGCCGGTGCGGTCTTGCGATGGTCGAGGCGGGCGCTCAAGCGGTCGATTCCCTGGAACGTCGAACGGAAGGCGACGATAGCGCCGCTTTATTGGTACCCTGTAGTTCCACATTTCAGTCAAACGACGGAGCCATTCGTGTACCTCGATCTGGATGGCCAGGGCCCGCGCTACGCGCAGCTGATCCGCGCGTTGAAGGGCGCGATCCTGGACGGCCGCTTCGCAGCCGGCGCGCGCCTGCCGGCCAGCCGCACGCTGGCGCGCGAGCTCGACCTGTCGCGCAACACCGTGCTCGCCGCCTACGAGCAGCTGCAGGCCGAGGGCTTCCTGCTCGGCCGCGTCGGCTCGGGCAGCTTCGTCGCCAACGTCGGCAGCGCGGCGCCGCCGCGGCGCGGGCCGAACGCGCTGATCGCGCCGCTGTCGGCGTTCGCGCGGCGCGCGCTGACCAACACCGACGGCCGGCGCATCCCCGGCCGCCAGCACCTGGACCTGCGCTACAACCTGCAGTACGGCCTGCCGCTGGCCAATCCGCTGCTGGCCAGCGTCTGGCGCCGCGAGATCAGCCGCGCCGCCGAGCACGTCGAGTTCGACTATCCCGACGCGCAGGGCCTGCCGGCGCTGCGCGAGCAGATCTGCGACTACCTGGCGCGCCGGCGCGGCGTGCCGGCCTCGCCCGAGGACGTGCTGATCGTGTCGGGGACGCAGCAGGCGTTCGCGCTGGCCGCGCGCGCGCTGCTCGAGCCGGGCGACACCGTGGTGCTGGAGGACCCGCACTACCGCGGCGCGCGCCAGGCGTTCGCCGCGCACGGCGCGCACGCGCGCGGCTGCCGCGTCGACGCCGACGGCCTGGTGCCGGCGGCGCTGCCCAGCAGCGCGCGGCTGGCGGTGGTGACGCCCTCGCACCAGTTCCCGACCGGCGCGCTGCTGCCGCTGGCGCGGCGCGTGGAGCTGCTCGACTGGGCCGCCGAGCGCCGCGCCTGGCTGATCGAGGACGACTACGACGGCGAGTTCCGCTACGGCGGACGCCCGCTGGCGGCGCTGAAGTCGCTCGACCGCGACGGCCGCGTGATCTACATCGGCAGCTTCTCCAAGGCGCTGTTCCCGGCCCTGCGCCTGGGCTACATGGTGCTGCCCTCGGCGCTGCGCGACGCGTTCGTCGCGGCGAAATGGCTCGAGGACCGCGGCTGCAACGCGCTGGAGCAGGCCGCACTGGCGCGCTTCATGGCCGACGGCGGCTTCGAGCGGCACCTGCGCCGCGCCGCCGTGGCGCTGCGCGCGCGCCGCACCGCCATGCTGAACGGCCTGAAGAAGCACGCCGCCGGCGTCGTCGAGGTGGTCGATTCCAACGCCGGCATGCACCTGACCGCGTGGCTGACGCAGGCGAACCACGGCGACTGCGAGCGCCTGGTCGCGCATGCGCGCACGCGCGGCCTGGGCCTGTACACGGTCGCGCCGTACTGCCTCAAGCCGCCGCCGCGGCCCGGGCTCGTGCTCGGCTACGCGGCGCTGCCGCCGGCCGACATCGAGGCGGCGATGAAGGTGTTCGGCCTGTGCCTGAAGGAGACCGGGCTGGCCGCCGCCGGCTGAGCGCGGAAGGGCGGGTTCGGCGGGCGGCCGCATTGAAGCGCGCCGCGGCGCCCCGATGTAGGCCCGATGGCTGCCGCTGCAGCGCAGCAGGCATAATGATCAGCCGATTTTTCGCGGCCCCGGGCCGCACTGGGACCGATGGGCGCCTACAGCCAGACTTCCGAACCGATCCGCTTCGAGCGCGACTGCGCCGCCGTGATGGTGCCGCAGGGCGAGAGCGTGACGCTGCCGGCCGGCCAGGTCGGCTACATCACGCAGGCGCTCGGCGGCAGCTTCACCGTCTACGTGGACGGCAACCTGTTCCGCATCCGCGGCGAGGACGCCGACGCGCTGGGCAAGGAGCCGCCGCCGCCGCTGGAGCTGGCCGAGGACGCGGACGACGCCGACGTCGAGAAGCTGGTCTGGCAGCAGCTGCGCACCTGCTTCGATCCGGAGATCCCGATCAACATCGTCGAGCTCGGCCTGGTCTACGACTGCGACCTGGAGCGCCTCGAGGACGGCCGGCGCAAGGTCAACGTGCGCATGACGCTGACCGCCCCCGGCTGCGGCATGGGCGAGATCCTCGTCGACGACGTGCGCACGAAGCTCGAGATGATTCCGACGGTTGCCGAGGCCGACGTCGATCTGGTATTCGATCCGCCATGGAACCAGTCGATGATGTCCGAGGCGGCGCGGCTCGAAACGGGCATGATGTACTGACGCCCGCGCGGACCGCGCGCCGCCCGCGCGCGCCGCGACGGCGGTTCCGGTCCGGAACCCGCCTGCGGAGGCCGTCGTGAAGCGTCGTCTGCACCTGGTCGCATCGATCCTGTTCGTCGTCACGCTGGCCTACGACGCGGTCGTCTGGGGCGCGCTGCCGGCGCTGCCCGACGTCGGCGAATCCATCGCCGACTCGGCGCGGCGCGAGGCGCCGATCGCGGCCACGTACGTCGCGCTCGGCAGCGGCGTCGACGCCGCGGTGCCGCTGCTGCAGGCATTCGGCGCGCGCCGGCTCGAGCAGGCGTTCGGCGAGGGCTTCGAGCGCATCCGCAGCGACTCCACCGTGGCGATGGACCTGATCTTCAACACCACCTGGAACGGCGAGCACCGCTGGCTGAAGACGATGTACTGGGCGCCGCCGTTCTTCCTGCTGCTCGCGCTCGTCCTGTGGACGCGGCGGCCGCGCCAGGTGCGCGTGCTGCGCCGCTGAGCGCGGCGTCCGCCGCGCGCCGCACGCGGCATCCACCCGTCATCCGCCGCGTTTTGCGGCGCGTTCACGCGCCCGTCACGCTCCGCGCGCGGCGAAACGCGCGCCAGTTCACGTTACCGCCGACGCCGCGGGATTCGTCAGGTTGATGAAAGGTTCGCGGTGCTATCAGCGCCGTGCGGAGCTGCTCCCTGTTCGATCGACGTCCCGCGATCAAGAGAGAGGGATCGTGACGGCCGTCACGCCGGGCGCTCGCCGGTCGCTCGCGACCGTGCCCGGCCATCGCGCTCGCTGCGGGGACTTACCGCGCCTGACCCCATCCGCCTTCCGACGCCGCCACGGACGCCGGCGCTCCGGACCCCGGAAGGCGCGGCCGCGACCACCATCCGATATTTCGACACGCGCATATTGAGGGAGTCAGTAATGCAAAGATCGAGAAATATCCTGCGGCACGCCGCATTGACCGCTGCCGTCACCTTCGCCTTCGGCGCGCTCGCCGCGCCCTCCGCCCAGGCCGCGCTCGACGCCGGCCAGACCGTCGCATTGTCGTCGGCGACCTCGCTGGCGCCGGGCGAGACGATCGAGGGCCTGCTGCCGTTCACGCATCCGCTGCACGTCGAGGTCGCGCTCAAGCTGCGCAACCGCGCCGAGCTCGACGGCTTCGTGCGCAAGGCTTCCGGTTTCAACGCCTCCGGCTCGCGGCCGGTGATGACGCCGGACGAATTCATGGCCAAGCACGCGCCGACCCAGGACCAGGCCGAGGCGGTCGCCGCGTTCCTCGAGGGCGCCGGCTTCACCAACGTCACGATCGCGCCCAACCGGCTGCTGGTCTCCGCCGACGGCACGGCCGACGTCGCCCAGGCCGCGTTCCAGACCTCGTTCGCGCGCGTGCGCGCGAAGGACGGCCGCGACGCCTACGCCAACACCGAGCCGGTGCGCATTCCCGCCGCGCTGCAGGACAGCGTGCTCGCCGTGATCGGCCTGCAGGACGTGCACCAGGCGCACACGATGCTGCGCACGCTGCCGGGCGGCGGCGCGGTGATCCAGGCGGTGACCGGCCACAACCCGACCGAGTTCTCGTCGATCTACGGCGGCAGCGGCGTGGCCACCGCGGCCGGCGTCACCGTCGGCATCATCACGCAGGGCAAGCTGACGCAGACGATCGCCGACCTCAACACGTTCACGTCGAACAACGGCCTGCCGGCCGTGACGACGCAGACGATCAACACGAACGGCACCAGCAGCGACACCAGCGGCGTGGGCGAGTGGAACCTCGACAGCCAGGACATCGTCGGCATGGGCGGCGGCCAGGTCGGCAAGCTGATCTTCTACAACATCCCGACGCTGTCGAACTCCAACCTCACCGCCGACATCAACAAGATCGTCGCCGACAACGCGGCGAAGATCATCAACGTCTCGCTCGGCGAGTGCGAAACCTACACGCAGCAGGACGGCTCGGCCGCGGCGCAGGACCAGAGCTTCGCCCAGGCGGTGGCGCAGGGCCAGACGTTCTCGATCTCGACCGGCGATTCCGGCGCCGACGAATGCGGCGACGGCGGCACGACGCCGAGCTGGCCGGCCGCCTCGCAGTACGTGGTCGCGGTCGCCGGCACCCGGCTCGACGCCTCGACGACGACCTGGAACAGCGAGGTCGTGTGGAACGACCTCGGCATCGGCAACGGCGCCACCGGCGGCAGCCAGAGCACGTTCGAGCCGAAGCCGAGCTGGCAGACGCTGTGGTCCGGGCCGCGCCGCGGCGTGGCCGACGTCGCGTTCGACGGCAGTCCGAGCTCCGGCGCCAAGGTCGTCGTCAACGGCGGCATGCAGCAGATCGGCGGCACCAGCCTGTCGGCGCCGATCTTCGCCGGCCTGTGGGCGCGCGTGATCGCGGTCAAGGGCACCGGCGTCGGCTTCGCCGGGCCGCTGATCTACCAACTGCCCGCGTCCGACTTCCACGACGTCACTTCCGGCAACAACAGCGGCTCGACCGCCGGCGCCGGCTACGACCTCGCCAGCGGCCGCGGCAGCATCATCCTCGCCAGCGCGATCAACCACATCGGCGGGGGCGGCGGCACGAACGTCCCGCCGACGGCGAACTTCGGCTACACGGCGAACGGCCTGACCGTCTCGTTCACCGACAGCTCCACCGACAGCGACGGCACGATCACCTCGCGCGCGTGGACGTTCGGCGACGGCGGCACCTCGACGGCGACGAACCCGAGCCACACCTACGCGGCGGCCGGCACCTACACCGTGTCGCTGACCGTGACCGACAACGGCGGCGCGAGCAACACCAAGACGCAGTCGGTGACGGTCAGCGGCGGCGGCGGAGGCGGCACGCAGCTGCTCGGCAACACCGGCTTCGAGAGCGGATCGGCGGCGCCCTGGACGATGAGCTCCGGCACGCTGTGCAGCAACGGCTCGTGCAGCGGCGAGAGCGCGCACGCCGGCTCCTGGTTCGCCTGGCTGGACGGCTACGGCAGCACGCACACCGACAGCGTGTCGCAGCAGGTCTCGATCCCGTCCGGGCGCAGCTCGGCGACGCTGCAGTACTACCTGCACGTCGATTCCTCGGAGACGACCGCGTCGACCGCCTACGACACGCTCAAGGTCCAGGTGCTCAGCACCTCGGGCTCGGTGCTCGCCACGCTGGCGACGTACTCGAACCTCAACAAGGCCTCGGGCTACGCGGTGCACAGCCACAGCCTGGCCGCGTACATCGGCCAGACCGTGGTGATCCGCTTCGTCGGCGCCGAGGATTCCTCGCTGCAGACCTCGTTCGTGCTCGACGACGTGACGCTGAACGTCAATTGACGGCGCCGCGCGGACGCGCTCCGCGCCCGCGCCGCGAAGGAAGGGCCGCACGTGCTGCGGCCCTTCCGCTTCAGCCGGCGGCCTCGAAGCGGTTCGCGTCGCGGTTCTTGCGCACGCCGGCGGGATTCCAGATGCGCCCGTTCATGGCGATGTAGACGCCGTCGGGCAGGCTCTGCACCGCGCCGACGGCGCAGCCGACGTTGAACACCGCGTCCGAGCCCTTGAACAGCGCCGGGTTCAGCGCGCCGGTCAGCACGACGACCTTGCCGGCCAGGCCGTCCAGCGCGCGCGCGGTCTCGACCATCGTGTCGGTGCCGTGCGTGACGAGCACGTGGCGGTGCGGCTGGCGCTCGATCGCCTCGCGGATGCGCGCGCGGTCGGCCTCGTCCATGTGCAGGCTGTCCTTGCGCATCAGCGGCACGACGTCGAACGTGAACGCGACGCCGAGCGCGGCGAGGATGTCGCCGATCTGCGGCTCGCCGATCTGGAACGTGGACTTGTCGTCGAAGTAGATCTTGTCGATCGTGCCGCCGGTGGTGACGATGACGAGGTGCTGCATGGCGTTTCCCTGACTGCGCGCGGCCTGCGGCCGCATCAAGGGGCGCGATTGTCGGCGAGCAGGGCCGCAGCGTCCATCATCGGCGCGCGCAGCCGCGACAGGCCGTGCGCGGCGAACAGGCGCAGCGCCGCCTGCGGGCGTGCGTCGCCGCGTTCGCGCGCCGACCAGGCCGCATGGCGCGCGAGCAGCGCGGCAGCGAACGTGCGCGCCAGCGTCAGCGCGAAGCCGCGCGCGCCGGCCTCGAGCGCGGCGCGGTCGTGCGCCTGCGCGGCCAGCCACGCGCCCGCCTCGTCCAGCGGCGCGCGCAGCCCGTCGTGCGCGCCGCCGGCCTCGGCGAGCAGCGCGGCGGCGGCACGCTGCAGCGTCTCCAGGCCGTTCTCGCCGAGCGCGCGCAGCACGTCCAGCGCCAGCACGTTGGTCGTGCCTTCCCAGATCGAATAGACCTGCGCGTCGCGCAGCAGCAGCGGAAGGCCGGTGTTCTCGATGTAGCCGGCGCCGCCGAACGCCTCGCAGGCCTCCGAGGCGATGCGCACCGCGAGCTTGCCGGTCCACAGCTTGGCCAGCGGCGTGAGCACGCGCAGCAGCACCTGCTCCTTGGGCGTCGCCGCGCCCGCGCCCGCCTTGCCGAGCAGCTCGGCGACGAAGAACACCAGGTGGAACGCGGCCTCGAAATCGGCCTGCAGCGCCGCGAGCGTGGCCACGTGCAGCGGCTGCTCGGACAGCGGCCGGCCGAACGCGCGGCGGCGGCGCGCGTAGTCGAACGCGAGCGCCAGGCAGCGCCGCATCGAGGCCAGCGCGCACACCGCGTTCCACGTGCGCGTCACGTTCAGCATCGGCGCGATCAGGCGCACGCCGTGGGCGAGCTCGCCGACGGGCTCGGCCAGCGCGCCGTCCAGGTGGATCTCGGCGGTCGGCAGCTCGCGCGTGCCGAGCTTGTCCTTGAGGCGATCGATGCGGATGCCGTTCCAGCGGCCGGCCGCGTCGCGCGTCTCCACGTAGAACATCGCCAGCGTGCCGGCGCCGGGACCGGCGCCTTCCGGCCGCGCCAGCGTCAGCGCCATCTCGCCGATCACCGCCGAGGTGAACCACTTGCGGCCGTGCAGGCGCCAGCGCCCGTCCTCGCCGCGGCGGGCCTGGGTCTGGCTGCCGCCGACGTCGGAGCCGCCGGCGGTCTCGGTCATCCACTGGCCGGACAGCCACAGCGCCGCCGGATCGCGCGCGAGCAGGCGCGGCAGCGCGCGCTCGATCAGCGCGCGGTTGCCCGAGGCGGCGAGCGCGGTGGCCGCGCCGTCGCTCATCGCCAGCGGGCAGGTGAAGAACTCGCTGGCGACGTGGTGCAGGTAGACGCGCGCGAACTGGTCCACGCGCGCATGGGGCGCGTGCGTCGGCGCGTGGCCCGCGGCGACGAGGCCGTAGCGCGCCGTCAGCGCCGGTCCGCGCCGCCACACCGGGGTGAGGTCGATGCGGTCGATGCGCTCGCCCCAGGCGTCCCATTGCGTGAGCGTCGGCTCGGCCGGCGCGCGGCTGCGCGCCTCGCTCCAGGCCTCGGCGGCGTGCGCGCCGAGCGCGTCGAGGTCGCCTTCGATCGCGTCGCGCACGCCCTGCGGCAGCGCGCGCTCCAGGTAGCCGCGCAGCACGCGATCGTCGCGGTACTGGTTGCCGAGCGTCGGTGCGGCTTGGACGAACTCCACGGCGGCGGGCTCCTTGCGAGGGATGCCCGGACACCATACGCGGGCCGCCGCGACGGCGGCAAGCCGCGCCGGAGCGTCGTCCGGCGCGGCCGCGCTCAGGCGGCGATGCGGTGGATCTCGCCGATCGCCGCGTGTGCCGAGGCGATCGCCTGCGCCTTCTGCTCGGGGCCGATGTTCACGCCCTCGGCGCGGATGACCTCGATGTCGGTGACGCCGAGGAAGCCGAACACGGCGCGCAGGTAGTTCTCCTGGAAGTCCATCGCCGCGGCCGGCGAGCCGGCCGAGTACAGGCCGCCGCGCGAGGAGGCGATGATCAGGCGCTTGCCGCCGGCGAGGCCTTCGGGGCCGTCCGCGGTGTAGCGGAACGTCTTGCCGGCGACGGCGACGCGGTCGATCCACGCCTTGAGCGTGCTCGGGATCGAGAAGTTGTACATCGGCGCGCCGAGCACGACCACGTCCGCGGCCAGGAACTCCTCCAGCACCTGGCTGCCCAGGCGCGCGGCGGGGTCGGCGGCGTCGGCCACCGGCGTCCAGTGCGGCAGCGGCTCGGCGGCGAGGTCGCGGTAGGTGAGCTTCAGGCCGGGATGGGCGCGCTTCCAGGCCTCGACGATCGCGGCGCCGAGCTCGCGGGAGACGGAGTGCGCGCCGAGCGCGCTGGAATCGACATGCAGCAGGTTCATGACAGCCTCGTCGTGCGATGCCGGACGATCCGGCGGACGCGTTCAAGCTATGTCGTGGACGATGCTGCGATAAGTCGGCAATAATTGGATGGATCGTTCACAAGGAGAAACGATGATGCTCGCGATCGAAGGCGCGCTGGCGGACCTCAACGACTTGCGCTTCTTCGCCGCCGTCGTCGAGCACGGCGGCTTCTCGGCCGCCGGCCGCGCGCTCGGCATTCCCAAGTCGCGGCTCAGCAAGCGCATCGCCCTGCTCGAGGAGCGGCTCGGCGTGCGCCTGCTGCAGCGGACCACGCGGCGCTTCGTCGTCACCGAGGTCGGCGAGCGCTTCTACGCGCACTGCCGCGCGATGCTCGAGGAGGCGCAAGCCGCGCAGGAGGCGGTGGACGAGCTGCGCGCCGAGCCGCGCGGCGTGGTGCGCGTGAGCTGCCCGATCGCGATCGCGCAGACCGTCATCGCGCACATCCTGCCGGAGTTCCTGGCCGCGCATCCGAAGGTGCAGGTGCGCCTGATCGCGAGCAACCGGCGCTTCGACATCATCAGCGAAGGGGTGGACGTGGCCATCCGCGTGCGCAACCGGCTCGACGCCGACGCCAGCCTGGTGCTGCGCAGCTTCGGCCAGTCGGCCGTGGTGCTGGTGGCCCATCCGGCGTTCCTCGACGAGCACGGCCGTCCGCGCGAGCCGGCCGACCTCGAGCGGCTGCCGCTGCTGTCGTGGCTCGAGCACGAGGGCGCGCAGGTGCTGGAGCTGATCGGCGCGGACGGCGCCACGGTCAACGTCGAGATGCGCGCGCGGCTGATCTCGGGCGAGTTCGGCGTGATCTACGAAGCCGCCAAGCGCGGCATGGGCGTGGCCGCGCTGCCGGAATTCGTCGCCGCGCCGGCGATCGTGCGCGGCGAGCTGGAGATCGTGCTGCCGGAGTGGACCATGCCGCAGGGCGTCGCGCACTTCGTCTACGCGAGCCGGCGCGGCCTGCTGCCGGGCGTGCGCGCGTTCGTCGACTTCCTCGCCGAGCGCCTGCCCGAGACGATGCGCCTCAAGCACGAGCAGTGCCGGCAGCGCCCGGACTGAAGGTCAGCGCGCGCGAGCGCGGCTGCGGCGCGCGTCGGCGCCGAGCGCGCCGATCAGCACGACGCAGAGCAGGGCCTCGGCGAGCGCCGGCGCGCGTGCGGCCGGCACGGCCCAGGCCGCGACCACGCCGTGGCAGAAGTAGAACAGCGCGACCACGCCGGTCCAGAGCAGCGCGCGGCGCAGGCTCGTGCGCAGCGCGAGCAGCGGCAGCAGCAGCGGCGGCAGCGCCAGCAGCAGCGCGAACGCGGGATGGCCGCCGGCCGGCGGCGCCAGCCACAGGTACCAGGCCGGCTGCAGCAGCACGAGCGCCGTCCACGCGGCGGCGCCCAGGCGCAGCGCGCTCATGCGCGCGCGCCGAGGCGGGCGGCGACGTCGGCCACGCGCCGGCCGAGCGCGCGCGCGATGATGCGCTCGTCCTCGCCGATCGCGTTGGCGCCGGTCGCGCCGCCGACGTGGCTGGCGCCGTACGGCGAGCCGCCGCCCTGCGTGCGGCCGAGCGCCGGCTCGGTGAACGGCACGCCGACGATCAGCATGCCGTGGTGCAGCAGCGGCAGCATCATCGACAGCAGCGTGCTTTCCTGGCCGCCGTGCATCGTGCTGGTCGAGGTGAACACGCCGGCCGGCTTGCCGGCCAGCGTGCCGGAGGCCCATTCCGCGGGCGTCGAATCGATGAAGTGCTTGAGCGGCGCGGCCATGTTGCCGAAGCGCGTCGGGCTGCCGAGCACGAGGCCGGCGCATTCGCGCAGGTCCTCGCGCGTCGCATACGGCGCGCCGTCGTCCGGCTCGGGCGGCGCGGCGGTCTCGGTGACCGGCGCCACCGGCGGCACGCTGCGCAGGCGCGCGCGCATCCCGGGCGTTTCCTCGACGCCGCGTGCGACCAGCCGCGCGAGCTGGGCGACCTTGCCGGTGCGGCTGTAGTACAGGACCAGGATTTCGGGCATCGCGGCGTTCGTCGAACGAGGGCAGCGGACGATAGTCGGCGCTGCCGCCGGACGCAAACGGCGCCTCGACCGAGACGGCGAACGGCGGCCGACCCGGCCGCCGGACGCGGCTTCCCTCAAGGATCGAAGCCGTTCGCGAAGATCAGATCGCGGCCGGAAATCGCCGCGCACGGAGAGTATTCGGACACGACGTTGCCGGCTCCCGTAGCGTCCGCCCGAAGCACCAGCGCGGTGACGTAGCGGTCGCTCGGGCGGACGGGCGAGGTGAAGTCGAAGCTCGCGTCGCCTTGTGCGTCGGTGTCCGGGCCGCGCGTCGTGAACAGCACGCGCGTGCCTTCGCCGTAGCCGGAAGGATCGCAGTCCTCGCTGGCGCGGAACTCCAAGCCGTATTCGGTGTTCGGCGTCGTGTTCAGCGTGCCCTGCAGACGGACGCTGCCGCCGTCGACGTCGACGAACGTCGCCGAGGCGACGAGCGGGTAGTTCTGGCCTTCGTTCGGTCCGCCGTCGACGTCCTGCGGGTCGTTCGGATTCGGGCCGCGCGGAGCGAGATCGATGCCGAGCCCGCCGTTGCCGACGGTCGACACGTCGACGACGGAGACGATCGCCGAGTCCTCGACGTAGATGCCGGCGCCGCCGTTGCCGGCCACGCCGACGAAGGTGCCGGCCAGGGGATCGCCGAAGACGTAGCTGCCGTAGATGCCGACCACGCCGTCGCCGCGCACGGACACGCCGTCTTCGGCATTGGCGACGATCGCATTGCTGCCGAGCACGGTCGTCTCCGGCAGGCCTGCGCTTGCCGCCGAGTCGATCCGCACCCCGTAGGCGCCGTAGCCGATCAGGTTGTCGGTGACCAGGGTCGCGGTGGCGCTGGCGGCGAGCTCGACGCCGCTCAGCGCGTTGCCGAGCGGCGGGCTGCCGCTGCCGTGGACGTAGCCGACGTAGTTGTTGCGCACGACGTTGCTGCGCGCCGGATACAGCGAGTCGCCGCTGCCGGTGTCGGCGAGCACGCCGCGGTCGTTGCCGGAGATCACGTTGCGGTTGGCCGGGTCGGTGACGGAAACGAAGTCCGGGTCGCCGATCACGTTGGCGATCGCGTTGGTGCCGAGGCGGATGCCGTTGCCGTTGCCGCGCGCCTCCGCGCCGCTGGCATCGGTGCCGATGAAGCAGCCGCGGATCGCGACCTCGCGGACGAAGCATCCGGTCTGGTTGCTGTCGCAGCGCTCGCCCTCGATGCGGATGCCGCTGCCGGCGAAGCCGTTGACGACCAGGCCGCGGATCAGCGAGCCGCTGGCGCTGGCGGCGATGCCGTTGGCGCCGAGCACGAGGCCGTCGCCGCCGGCGAGGCGGCCATCCAGCTCGATCGCGAGCACCGCGTCCTCGCCGACGCGCAGCGTGTTCGGATGCGCACCGGGCTGCGTGTAGCCGTCGATCAGCACGGCGCCGCGCGTGATCGCCGGCAGCGGCGACAGCGGCCGGATCGTGCAGACCGGCAGCGTGCCGCCGCAGCCCGGGATCGCGAACGCGATCGTGTCGGCGACCGCGTTCGCCTCGGCCTCGAGCAGGGCCTGGCGCAACGAGCCCGGCCCGCCGTCGGCCGTGGTCGTGACGACGAAATCGGCGGCCTGCGCGCACGCCGCCGCCGCGCACAGGCAGCCGGCCAGGCCGACGCGCGCCGCGCGCCGCGTCGCGGGCCCTCGTGCAAGGCCGGGACGTGCCGGGCGGCGGCTCATCGCTCCAGCCCGTCGGCGAAGATCAGCTCGAAGCGCAGGCGGCCGACGCCGAAGTGCCGGGTCGGGCCCAGGTCCGATGGGTAATCGTGCATCCCTCGCCCGGCCACCATCAGCCGGCCGCGATCGATCACGATCGAGGCGATCTCGTTGGCGTAGGCCGGGTCGGACGGCGCGGCGAACGCGTTCGTCGCCTGGCCTGCATTGCCGAACGTCGGATCGTAGGCGCCGTTCGCGCGCATGCGCGCCATGCCCCACAGCGAGCCGAGGAAGTTGTGCTCGGTGTCGACGTCGGTGTCGACCTCGCCTGCGACCAGGATCCGGCCGTCCGCCTGCACGGCCAGCGCGCGGCCGAAGTCGGCGTCGTCGCCGCCGGCGTCGAACGCGACCGGCGCGTAGCCGAAGAAGCCGAAGCTGGCGTCGAGCGCGCCGTCGCTAAGCGCACGGATCACGTACATGTCGCGCGAGGTGCTGCCGTTGACGTCGCCGGCCAGCACGATGCGGTCGCCCGGATAGCGCGCCACCGCAGCGACGGTCGCCACGGCGCCGCTCCAGAGCGTGAACACCTGGCGGCCGCCGCTGCCGAACGCGGCGTCGAGCTGGCCCGACGGCAGCAGGCGCGCCAGCACGGGCCAGGTGCCGGTGTCCGACTCGGCCGTGCCGGCGAGCACGATCCGGCCGTCGGGCAGCAGGAGCAGCGCTCCGAAACGGTCGGTGCGATCGGCGCCGAGATCGAACCAGACATTGGCGATGCCGCCGTCGCCGAACGCGGGATCGAGGCTGAAGTCGGACTGCAGGCGCGCGACGAAGAAGTCCGTGTCGGCGCTGTAGTGGGGGTCGGGATCGGCGAGGGCGTCGCCGCCGACCAGGATCTTGCCGTCCGGCTGCACCGCCACGGCGTCGACGTGCGTGCGCAGGCCGCGGACGCGCAGCGTCGTGGACAGATCGTTGAAGCCGGTCGCGGTCATGCGGGCGATCAGGCCGGCAGAGGACGCATGGTCCGTTCCGACCAGCACCGTGCTTCCGCCGGGCAGCGCCGCGGCATCGGCGAGCTCGCCCCGCAGCAGGTTGAAGACCGCCGTGCCGTCCTGGTTGCCGCCGAAGCTCGTGTCGATCTGGCCGTGGGCTTGCAGGCGCGCGGCGCAGAAGCATGGGCCGCCAGCGCAGGTGCCGAGCAGCAGCGGCTTGCCGTCCGGCTGCATCAGCAGGCGGCGGACGCCGCCGCCGTCGGGGCCGATGGTGATCTCCGCGTGCCCGACGCCGAATCCCCACGGCACGTCGTAGGTTCCGTCCTGCGCCGCGGCGGAAGACGGCAGCAGGCAGGCCAGCAGCGCGCCCGCGGCAGCGGCGCCGAGGCCGCGACGCACGGCGGCGCTCATGGCTCGAACCCGTCGGCGAAGATCGCATCGATCAGGCCGCCGGTTTCGTACGCGCCGCTGTCGCAGGCGCCGTTCGCCGGCCGCGCGGCGCCGCGCTGGTCGAAGCGGCCGGCGGCGAGGCCGAGGCAGTCGGCGGCCGGAACGTGGTCGACGGCCGGGCTGCCGGCCTGCGGCGGACGCGTCCAGGTCGGCCCGCCGTGGTCGGCGAACGGCTGCAGTGCCAGCGGCGTGGCGTTGAGGTCGCCCGGCGCGGTGAACGCGCCGCCGCAATGGGTGTCGTCGCTGAGGTTGTAGCCGCCCGAGGTCAGCACGCCGGCGCAGTTGCCGCCGGCGTTGCCGGCGAGCAGCGAGCCGAACAGGTGCACCGAGGTGCCCTGGGAGCTCTGGCTGGCGATGCCGGCGCCGTAGCCGGCGCCGTTGTCGGCCAGCGTGGCGAAGAACACGCCGCCGTACATCGGGCCGGCGTGGTAGATCGCACCGCCGCCGCTCGCGGCGCCGTCGGCGACGTTGGCGTGGAACGTGGCGTTGTCGACGAGGAAGCCGCAGGTCGTGTAGATCGCGCCGCCGTGCGAGCCGGAGTGGTTCGAGCCGAATGCCGAGCGGCTGACGGTGAGCACGTCGGCGTAGCACGACAGCGCGCCGCCGGTGGTCGCCGCGCCGTTGCCGGTGAACTGGCCGTACTCGACCGTCAGCGCGCCGGCGACGGCCCAGATCGCGCCGCCGTCGCCGGTCTGCGCGAGATTGTTCTCGAAGCGGCTGCGGCGGACCGCGATGTCGCCGCTCCAGGTCTCGATCGCGCCGCCGTAGCCTGCGGTGTTGGCGGTGAAGGTCGAGCGGTCGACGTGCACGTGCGTGCCGGTGTCGGCGTAGACGGCGCCGCCGTCGGGGGCGCTGTTGCCGTCGAACGTGCTGCGCAGGATCCTGAGCTGGGTGCCGTTGCCGGCGAAGATCGCGCCGCCCTGGCCGGACGGCAGCGCGATCGCGTTGCCGGCGAAGCGGCTGTCGAGCACGACCAGCTCGGGGCCGTCGCTCGAGATCGCCGCGCCGCCGGTGTAGCTGTCGGCGGTGATGCGGTTGTTCTCGAACGTGCTGTTCGCCACCGTCGCCCAGCCCAGGTTGAGCAGCGCGCTGGCGCGGCCTTCGCCGCCGCGCACGACGACGTCGTCCAGGCGCAGGTGGCCGAAATTCTCCAGCGCGCCGACCTGGTCGAACGTGCCGCGCTCGAGCACCAGGCGCTCGAGGTGCAGGCTGGCGTTGTAGAACACCTGGAAGAACGCCGAGGCGTGGCCGGCGTCGAACGTGACGCGCCCGCCGCCGTCGATGCGGACCGCGCCGGAGATCGGCCGGTACTGCGTGATCGGGATCGTCACCGGCGACGGGCCGCAGTCGAACGTGATCGTGCCGCCACCGCTGCCCTGGACCGCGTCGAGCACCGCGGCGAAGCCCGCTTCGGTGCAGTCGGCGACCACGCCGTCGACGGCGCCGGCCAGGCGGGCGGCCGCCGCGAGCGCCGCGGCGACGGCGCAGGCGGCCGCCCGCCGGACGAGACGCGGTTGCCGCGCCGTCCGGATCGGTCCGCCGGCGGCGGGACGTGTCGTCGAAGGCGGGCAGGCTCTGTCCATGTGCTGGGGCTCACGATCGTCGGTGGGAATACGTGATGGACGGGTCGCACGGCGGCGCGCCGGCGTCGCCTCATGCCGGCGGCTCGAAGCCGTCCGCGAAGATCTCGTCGACGAGGAACGTCTGCGCCGAGAGCGAGTAGGTGCCGCACGTGCCCGGAGGCATGCCCGGCGCGGCGGTGATGACGACGAACTTCGGTCCGGGCGGCCAGCCGGACAGCGGCACCGCCGCGCCTCCCGCAGGCGCCACCAGCTCGGCGGCGATCGGCTGCGTGGACGGCGCGCACGGCGGCGGCAGGAGGTAAACGGAGGCCGTGAAGTCGGCGTTCACGCTCAGCATCCCGCCCAGCGCCGGCGACGTGGCGAGGGTATAGATCACGTCCTCGTTCTGGCTCTCGAACGGGCCGATGAACGGCAGGCTGTCGCCGGCTCCGCAGGTCGTGCCTGTGTGCACCGTGTTCTCCATCACGACGAACGGGCTGGCGCATGTCTGCGCGAACCCGGGGCCGGCGGCGCAGGCCAGCAACAGCAGCGGGATACGGCCGTGCGTACGGATACGGCTTCCATGGCTCATGACGTCCTCCCGGGACGGCGGCAGCCCTCGCGGCTCCGGCCCGCGGGAAGCCTGCCCGCTGCGGACTTACGGATCGCTTACGCGAGGCGGCGCGTACCCGGTAGCTCATCCGGCCGGCGCATGCGGCGCAAGGCCCGGCGCCGCGGAACGTCGCGTCGAGCCGCAGCCGGGCCGCGCCGAGGCCGGCGTCGCCGCCCTGGGCGCGGCGCTTGCCGGCGACGCCGCAGCGCGTCGCCGGCTGCGCCCCGTCGCGAACGTCGTGCTTGGCGCCGTCGCCGTTTTCGCTGCACAGGTTCGGCCGTGCGGAGCGGGTCAGTGCCGCTCGAATCCGTCGGCGAACAGGCGATCGGACGCCACGCGCGCGACGACGAACTGCGCCGGGCCGTAGCTCGTGCCGGCGAGCGTGAACGACCCGCCGCTCGCCGCGACGTCGAGCGCCTGCGCGTCGCCGATCCGGCCGCCGCCGTCGGCGAGCGGCAGCGTGCGTTCGAAACGATCGCCGCTGCCGGCGTCGAGCGCGACGAAGCGCGGATCGATCAGCCGCGGCGGCGTGCACGGCGGCACGCAGAAGCCGTTGCTGGTCGTCCAGCCGGCCAGGGCGACGCGGTCGCCTTCGAGCGCCATGGCGACGATCACGTCGCTGGGCTTTTCCAGGAGGCAGGGCACGCCGTTGGTCGTGCAGGCGCCGAACAGCAGCTTGCCGCCGTTGCCGAACGCGGCGGCGTAGCCGCCGTCCTCGCCGCGCTTGACCACGCCCACGCCGTAGACGCTGCCGCCGAACTCGAGCCTGACCTCGCCGGCGAGGAAGACTTCGTCGGTGCCCGGACCGCCATCGGGCGTCGCGCCGACGCGGCGCGCCCCGATCGCGTAGGCGACGTCGCGATGGTCGGACGCGCCGACGTCGAACGGGCTGTTGGCGAAGCCGGTGCCGTTGAACGCGGCGCGCGGCACGCCGTCGCGATCGACCGCGACGGCGAGGAAGTCCCAGTCGTCGCCGGCGTACTGCACGCCGCCGCCGATGTAGATGGCCTGCGGTGCGTTGCCGGGCAGGAACGGATTGCGCGTGGCGGCGACGCTCTGCGCGGTGGCCGAGCACGGCGGCGCCTGGCAGTACGAGGCCGGCGCCTGCAGGTAGACGTAGCCCGATCCGCCGAGCGTGTCGTGCAGCAGCGATCCGTCGGCCTGCTCGGTCAGCCGCGCGAACGTGGGCGAAAGGCGGTCCGCCTGCACCGTCGTGCCGACGACGACGACCTTCGTCGGCGGGCCGCCGAGCACGCCGTCGCCGTAGACCAGCAGGCCGGCGCCGTATTCGTCCAGGCCGGACGAAAGCGCGGGGCTCTCGCCGACGAACGAGCCGTCCTCGCCGAACACGGCGACGTAGACGTCGCGGTCGGTCGGCGTGCGCTGGTAGTCGACCAGCACGTAGAGGCGGCCGCCGAAAGCCTTGATGTCGGTCACGCCGAGGTAGCGCGGCGCGGCCGTATCCGGGTAGATCACGTACTGGCCGAACCAGAACTGGAACGGGCCGGAGGCCGTCCAGGCCACGTGCGTTCCGCTGGCGTCGTAGCGCGCCAGGCCGAGATTCCACGCGCCGTTCGGCGGATTGGGGCCGCCGAACGGGGCGACCAGGCCGGCCACGACGACGTCGCCGCCGGCGAGCCGGACCAGGCGGCTGCCCCAGTGGCTCTGCGTCGACGGATCGTCGCTCTGGAACGCGTCGGCAAGCCAGCGCCCGTGATTGAACGTCGGGTCCAGCAGGAACGGCTCGCTCTGCGGCGCATCCGGCGGCACGGCGGCCGCCGCGTGCTGCGGCACCTGCACGCGTGCGCCGGGGACGACGGCATTCTGCGCGACGGCATGCAGCGCCGGCCACGGGCCGCAGGCGAGCAGGGCGCACAGCATCCGGGCATACGTGCGGGACTCCGGGCGCGATCGCCCGCCATCGATGCAGCGGTCTTGGCATTCCATCGTGATTCTCCCGACGTTTCGAAAGACCGGCAGTGCGGTCGACGGCGCCAGCGTCGGCGGCGCAGGCTTACGGATCGCTTATGCCTGCGCGCCTTCCGCCCGGCGCGCATCGCGCTCGAATGCGCGCACACGAGGCACGCGCCGTTCGCGCGGAGGAGATGCACGGGGAGGCGCGCGGTTCCTCGCGGCGTCGCATGCCTCGCCGGCACGATGCGACGACGCAGGCGCGGCCGGGTGCGCGAACGCCGCGCTGCCTACGGGCGCGGCTCGGCGCCCTGCAGCAGCGGCGCGATCAGCCGGCCGATCGCCGGCGCGGGCGGCTGCGCCAGGGCCCGGCGCGTGCGCTCGTAGCGCGAGTAGTCGTCCAGCGCGCCGGCCGCATCGGCCTGCGCGATGCAGCCGCGGATCAGGCCCTCGTAAAGGCGCGCGGAGTCCGGGTAGTGTTCGAGCGCGCGCAGGTAGCAGGCGCGCGCCTGCGCATGGCGGCCCTGCGCCGCGTTGCGCCGGCCGAGGCGGTCGGCGACGTCGACGTAGGCCTCGCGCACGCGCTCGATCGCCGGCACCGCCCAGGCCGCGCCGCGCCCGTCGCGCAGCGGCGCGCCGGGAAAGTCGAGGAACGCGCGTTCGAGCGCGCGCAGGCCGTCCTCGGCCTGCTGCGCCAGCGCGCCGCGCAGGCGCGCTTCCCAGTCGTCGAGGTCGATCCAGACGCGGTCGGCGGCGAGGCGCAGCTTGCCCTCGCGCTGCACCAGGAAGTCGCCTTCGCCGAGCAGCTTGCGCAGCCGGTGCAGGGCCTGCTCGCAGGCCGCCTTGGCCTGGTCGCCGTCGGCGTCCGGCCAGAGCCATTCGTACAGGCTCTCCAGCGAGCAGACGTGGTCGGGCGAAAGCGCGAGGAAGCGCAGCAGGTCCAGCGAGCGCGTCGGCGGCTTCGGGCCGAGATCCAGCGGCGCGCCGTCGCGCAGCAGGCGGAACTCGCCGAGCACGTGCACGCGCAGCGGCCACGGCCAGTGCGCGGGACGGTCCGGCGGCGGCGAAAGGCGCCGGCGCGCGATCAGCGCGCGCACGTAGTCCGCCTCGGCGGCGTGCGCCAGCGCATCGGCGCAAAGCTCGGCCAGCAGCGCCGGCAGGTTCGACAGGATCGCCGGCCAGTCGGCTTCGCGCAGCGCCTGCAGGCAGGCGCGCAGATGCTCCGCGTAGGAGCCGTCGGCGCGCGCCTTGGCGGCGACGGCGCGGGCGACGGCTGCGCAGGCGCGCAGGCGCTGCGCCGCGCCGCCGTCGAACATCGCCAGCCTGTCCTCGACGAAGCGCGCCGCCTCGTCCGCGCGGCCCTCGGCGAGCAGCACCTGGAACAGCGTCGTGAAATGCGGCCAGCGCTCCAGCGGCGGCTCGTTCGCGGCCTCGATCGCCGCCATGAAGCGCGCGCAGGCGGAGCGCGCCTCGGGCAGCCGCCCGTGCAGCGTGTGCAGCGCCGCCTCGCAGTCGGCGACCACCGCCGCCTGGGTCGTGTGCCGGCTGTCGGCGATCTCGGCCAGGCGCGCCACCAGCGCGGCGAAGCCGGCGAGGTCGTTGCGCAGCTTCACCTGCAGCTGCAGGTGATAGAGCGCGCCGAACTCCACCGCGCGCAGCGATTCGCGCTGGCCGATGGCGATCGCCTCGCGCAGCGCCTCCTCCGCCGAGGCGTAGGCGAAGCCGTGCCGCCGGTACGGAAAATAGCGGCCGCTGACCGTGCCGAACGCGATCAGCCACAGGCCGAGCGCCCACGGCGAGGCGCCGGGCATGTGCAGGTCCGCGAGCACGCCGTCGACCGCCTGCTCGAACGTGCGCGCGTCGTTGGTCGATCCGGCATGCTCGATCAGCGACTGGCTGGCGAGCAGGCGCAGCACCGTCGAATCACCCTCGCCGGGCTGCGCGAGGCGGTCGAGCAGGCGCCGGACCAGGCGCTTGGGCGCCGGCGCGTCGCTGCGGTAGTCCTCGGCGAAGTCGAGCGCGCGCAAGAGGCCGGTCAGCACCAGCAGCTCGTCGTCGCCGTCGAGCTCGGGCAGGCCTTCGCCGAGCAGGCCGAGCGCGCGCCGCGTCCAGGTCGCCAGGCCCGCGTGCGTGCGCCAGCCGTCGGTCTTGGCCAGCACCGCGCGCGCCGCCACCAGGCAGCGCCCGCGGCGGTCGCCGGCGAACGCCGACCACGCGCGCGACAGCCAGGCTTCGGCGGTGGCGTCGTCGGCCATGTGCGCCACGCCGAGCCAGTAGCAGAGCCAGGCGTCGAAGGCGTCTTCCGGCACGCGCGCGCACCAGCCGATCAGGGTCGCGCGGCGGCCCTGCGCCAGCAGCGCCTCGGCCTGCGCCGCGATCAGGCGCCGCGCCAGCGGCCATGCGCGCGCCTGCAGCGCGAGGTCGGTGGCGTCGAGGCGGTGGCCGGCGGCGTCCAGCAGCCCGGCGACGTGCGCGCGCAGCGCGGCCAGCGCATGCGCCGGCATGCAGGTCTCCAGGCGCCGGCGCAGGAACTCGCGCAGCAGGTCGTGCAGGCGGAACGCCGCGCGCGCGTCGGCGCCCTGCGTGACCAGCAGCTGGCGCGCGTGCAGGCGCTCGAGCAGCGCGTGCGCCGCGCCGGTGCCGGCCACGGCCTCGGCGAGCCCGGGCGTGATCTCTGGCAGCAGGCCGAGCTTGAGCAGCACGTCCTGCTCGGCTGCCGGCAGCGCGTCGAACAGCTGGCGGCCGATCGCCTCCAGCAGCGCGCTTTCCTCGCCACCCGCCTGGCCGGCGGCGGCGTCGGCGCGGCCGTGCTCGGCGAGCAGCACGAGCCCGACCGCCCAGCCGCGCGCCGAGGCCACGTCGACCTCGGCGGCGCCGCGTGCGCGCGGCCGGCGCGCGCGCAGCAGCGAGCGCGCCTCGCGCTCGGAGAACTCGAGCACGGTCCTGTCGATGACGCCGAGCCGCCCGCGCAGCCACAGGTCGGCCAGCTCCGGCGGCGGCAGCGTGCGCGAGAGGCAGACGCACTGCAGCGCGTCCGGCAGCTCCTCGAGCAGGACGGCCAGCGCGTCGCGGAACGCCGGCGCGTCGGCGCGGTGCACGTCGTCGAGCACCAGCAGCGTGCCGGCGCGCAGCCCGGCGAACCAGGCGCGCACGTAGCGGCGCGCGAAGGCCTGCGGCTGGTCGGCGTATTCCGGGCCGAAGACGGGCAGGCGGCGGGCCTGCGCCGGCGCCAGCGCGCCGGCGAGGTCGTGGAAGAAGCTGGCGACGTCGCGGTCGCCTTCGTCGACGCGATACCACACGTGCCGGGTCGTGCGGCTGCGCACGTAGTCGGCCAGCGCGGTCGACTTGCCGTAGCCGGCCGGCGCGGCGACCCAGAGCCCGCCCTCGCGCAGCGCGCGCGCGATCGCGTCGAGCACGCGCGCGCGCCGCAGCACGCGCAGCGTGCGCGGCATCGTCAGCTTCGCGTCCTGCCTTCGTCCCATCGCAGCGCCCTCGGAGGGCATCGGCGCGCCTATTATGGCCGCTCGCCGCGACGGTATCCGGCGCATGCGTCACGCCGCCGATTGGCCGCGCGGGCGCCGCTGCGCTAGGCTCGCGCCATGCTCCGCCGCTTCGCGACGTCCGCCCGCACCCGCTACGACCGCGACCGCGCGTTCGCCTTCCTGGAGTTCACCTGGCAGCGCTTCGTCGAGGACCGCTGCCTGCAGACGGCCGGCGCGCTGGCCTACACCTCGGTGTTCGCGCTGGTGCCGCTGACCGCGGCCGTGCTCGGCGTCCTCGCCGCGTTTCCGGTCTTCGCCGGCTGGCGCGACCAGATCACGCAGTGGGTGTTCGAGAACTTCGTGCCGGCGGCCGGCAGCACGGTGCAGGGCTACATCACGCAGTTCGCCGAGAGCGCCAGCAAGGCCACCGCGATCGGCGTGCTGGTGCTGCTGTTCAGCGCGGTCTCGCTGATGATGAGCATCGAGGACGCGTTCAACCGCATCTGGCGCGTGCAGGTGGCGCGCAGCGCGAGCGCGCGCTTCGTGATCTACTGGACCGCGCTGACGCTCGGTCCGCTGCTGCTGGTGGCGGCACTGGCGATCAGCTCGTACGCGTTCGCGCTGCCGTTCATCGACGCTGCCGAGGCGCGCTTCTCGATCAAGGCGCGCGTGCTGGCGGTGCTGCCGTTCCTGATCATGTGGGCGGCGCTGGTCGCGGCCTACGTGGTGATCCCGAACCGCAGCATGCGCATCCGCCAGGCCGTCGTCGGCGCGTTCATCGCGGCCGCGCTGTTCGAGGCGGCCAAGCGCGGCTTCGCGCTGTACGCGACGAAGTACGCCAGCTACCAGCAGGTCTACGGCGCGCTGGCGATGGTGCCGATCTTCATCTTCTGGATCTACCTGTCCTGGGCGGTCGTGCTGTTCGGCGCCTCGTTCACCGCGTCGCTGGCCGCGTTCGACTACCGGCCGGCGGAGCTGCGCCCGGCGCGCGGCCAGGAATTCACCGGCCTCTTGCGCGTGCTGGCGCGCTTCGCCGCCGCGCAGCGCACGGGCAGGGGCCTCGGCAGCGAGGCGCTGCGCGCGGCCGAGCCGTTCCTCACCGACGACCTGCTGCAGCGCTATCTCGCCGACCTGCACCGCGTCGGCCTGATCCAGCGCGGCGAGCTCGGCGAGTGGATGGTCGTGCGCGACCTCTCCGGCATCGATCTTTGGGAAATCTACGAGGAAGGCGGCTACCGCCTGCCGCTGTCCGTGGAGCCGGCCGCCGGCGCGATCAGCGCGGCCGCCGCGGAGCGCCTGGCCGACCTGTCGGCGCGCCTGCGCGAGGCGCTGGAGATGCCGTTGGCCGAGGTCTTCCCGCCGGATGTACCATCGCCTTCCGCTTCCGCTTCCGCGCCGCAGGCGCCCACGACGCAGCCGACATGAGCCGCTTCCCGATCCGATCCGCCGCGCTCGCCCTGCTGGGCGCGCTCGTCTTCGCCCAGGCCGCGCCGGCCGCGACCGCCGAGCGGCCCAGCCTCAAGGTGGCCACGCTCGACGGCGGCACGTTCGACCTCGCCGCCCAGCGCGGCAAGTGGGTCGTGGTGAACTTCTGGGCGACCTGGTGCTCGCCGTGCATCAAGGAGATGCCGGACATTTCCGCGTTCGTCGCCGGCCGCAAGGACGTCGCCGCGATCGGCCTCGCCTTCGAGGACACCGACAAGGCCGAGGTGCTCGCCTTCGCCAAGGCGCATCCGGTGAAGTACCCGCTGGCGCAGGTCGACGTCTACGCGCCGCCGGCGGATTTCGACACGCCGCGCGGCCTGCCGACGACGTATCTGATCGCGCCCGACGGGCGCGTCGCCAGGACGTTCACCGGGCCGGTCACCGGCGCCGACCTCGACAAGGCGATCGCGGCGGCCGCAGCGAAGAAATAGGCCGCGCCGTGGTCTGTGCGAAGTTCCTCGTCTCCGGCCGCGTCCAGGGCGTCTCGTTCCGCGCCGCGACGCAGGCGCGCGCGCTTTCGCTCGGCCTGGCCGGCCACGCGAAGAATCTCGCCGACGGCCGCGTCGAGGTCGTCGCCGGCGGCGCGGCCGAGGCGCTGGCCGAGCTCGAGCGCTGGCTGCACCGCGGGCCGCCCGGCGCGCGCGTCGACCACGTCGAGCGCGAGGCCGCCGCGCCACCGGCGCAGGCCGGCTTCGCGCGGCTTTGAAGCGCGGCCCGCACGCGCCGCGCGGAGCGCGGCCGCCGGCGAGGACGCGGCCCGCGCCGGCCGCGCCGCGGCACGGCCTGGCGCGCACGCTGTCGAAGCTCGGCCTGTGCTCGCGCACGCAGGCGGCCGAATGGATCGCCGCCGGCCGCGTGGCGCTGAACGGCCGCGTCGTGCGCGACCCGGAGCGGCCGGTGGACGCCACGCGCGACCGCATCGCGGTCGACGGCGCCGAGGCCGGCGCGAGCGAACGCGTCTACCTCGTGCTGAACAAGCCGCGCGGCTACGTGACCAGCGCGGCCGACGAGCACGGCCGCGCCACCGTCTACGACCTGCTCGGCGGCACCGGCCTGCCGTGGGTCGCGCCGGTCGGGCGGCTGGACAAGGCCAGCGAAGGCCTGCTGCTGCTCAGCAACGACAGCGCCTGGGCGGCCGCGATCACCTCGCCGGCGTCGAAGCTGGACAAGACCTACCACGTGCAGATCGACCGCCTGCCCGACGCGGCGCTGCTCGCCGCCTTGCGCGCCGGCGCCGTGCACGACGGCGAGCGGCTGGCGGCGAAGGCGGTGCGCGAGCTGCGCCGCGGCGAGAAGAACGCCTGGCTGGAGATCGTGCTCGACGAGGGGCGCAACCGGCACATCCGCCGCCTGCTCGCCGCGTCCGGCATCGGCGTGCTGCGCCTCGTGCGCGTGGCGATCGGCGATCTCGCGCTCGGCGCGCTGGCCAAGGGCGCGTGGCGCCGCCTCGAGCCCGACGAGGTTGCGCGGCTGGCGCGCTGAGGTGCACGATGCGCGCAGGCTTTCCGGAACGGCATCGCGCATCGCTCGCCCGGTGCGGCGCGCGTGGACTTCTCCCGCGAGCCGCCGCGGCGGGTCCGGCTTCGCTGGCGGGATCGTCGGCTGCATCCACGCAGCCGGCGGCGCGCCGGGGCGGACGGGCGATGCGTCGGGCGGGGAGGCGAGCTGGCCAAGGTCCGGGCGCGGCGCGTCCGGAAACGCGCTCGAAGAGGAGACGTCGGTGAGCGGTCTGCGTCGCGCGGCTGTCGCGCTGGGTATCGTCGTGCTGCTGGTGGTCCTCGCCGGCGCGGGGGTCGCGTACGCGTTCTTCCGCACGTTCTATCCCTCGCCGCCGGCGGCGCGCTATCCGCCCGCCGCCGACGCGGCGGCCGCGCAGCGCCAGGACCTGGACTACTTCCGCCACTACTTCGAGCTGAACCGCAGCTACGCGCCCGCGGCGCGCGAGCAGGCGCTCGGCCTGCTCGCCGAAGCCGAAGCCAGGGCCGGCGCGTTCTCGCCGGCGCAGTTCGATCTGGCCGTGTCGCGCATGGTCGCGCTGGCCGACAACGGCCACTCGCGCGTGCATCCCGGGCCGCTGTCGCGCCGCTACGGCCGCCTGCCGTGCCGCCTGTACCGCTTCGCCGACGGCTATCGCGTGCTGCGCGCGCGGCCGGCCTGCGCCGAGCTGCTCGGCGCGCGCGTGCTGGCGCTGGACGGGCATGCGGTCGACGAGGTGGCCGAGCGCATGTATCCGTACTTCGGCGGGCCGCGCAACCACTACGAGCAGTTCGCCGCGGTGTTCTTCCTGGAATCGCCGGCGCTGCTGCACGCCGCGGGGCTGGCCGAGGCGCCCGACCGGCTCGAGCTGCGCGCGCAGCTGCAGGACGGCAGCGAGCGCACGCTCACGCTCGCCGCCGATCCGGCCGACGCCGATGCGCCGCGCGTGTACTCCGATCGCTACCTCTCGCCGCAGCGCATCGAGGGCGAGGCGGCCGACTGGACGCCGCTGCTGCCGCCGGATGCGGCGCTGCCGCTGTTCCTGCGCGACTACGACACGCCGTTCCGCACCGAGAACCTGCCGCAGCCCGGGCTCTACTACGTGCAACTGCGCAGCAACGCCGACGAGCCGGGCCATCCGATCGGCGCGTTCGTCGAGCGCGTCCGGCGCGAGGCGGCCGAGCGCCAGCCGTCGGCGATCGTACTCGACCTGCGCCTCGACCAGGGCGGCAACTTCACCAAGACCGCGTCGCTGATGCAGGACATGGCGACGCTGGCGCCGTCGGTCCGCCACGTCTACGTGCTGACCGGCGCGTGGACGTTCTCGGCGGGCAACCTCGGCCTGGCGCTGGTGAAGACGCACGGCGCCGGCAAGGTCACGGTGGTCGGCGAGTCGGTCGGCGACCGCATCCGCATGTGGGCCGAGGGCGGCACGCTGACGCTGCCGAACTCGAAGCTCGCGATCGGCTTCGCCACCGGCCTGCACGACTACCGCCGCCCGTGCACCGGCGAGCCGGGCTGCTTCTGGATCCTGCGCTTCTACCCGACGCAGGTCGAAAGCCTCGAGCCGGACGTGCGCGTGCCTTACACCTTCGACGACTACGTCCACCTGCGCGACCCCCAGCTCGATGCGGCGGTCGCGCTGGCGCTGCGCGGCGGCTGAGCGCGCCGCGGGGCGAGGGCATCGACCAAGGTCCGCTCAGGCGGCGCGCCCGCGCGACGTAGAATGCGCCGATGGATTACCGATTCGGCCCGTGGCGCGTCGCGGTCGGCGCCCGCGAGCTCTGGTGCGAAGAGAAGCTGCAGCCGGTCGCGCGGCGCGTCTTCGAGTGCCTGGCCTACCTGATCGAGCACCGCGAGCGCGCCGTCGGCCGCGACGAGCTGGTCGCCGCGTTGTGGGGCCGCGTCGACGTCGCCGACGTGCTGGTCAGCCAGCTGATCGCGCGCACGCGCAAGGCGATCGGCGACGACGCGCAGAACCAGCGCGCGATCCGCACGATTCCCGGCTTCGGCTACCGCTGGGTGATGCCGCTGGACGGGACGGCGCCGGCCGCACCGCCCGCCGCCGGGGCGGCGCCGCCGGCCGGCATGCCGCCTGCGGCGCCGCTGCCGCGCGCCGAGGCCGCCCCGCCTGCCGCAGGCCGGCTGGCGCGCCGGCTCGGCGCCGCGGCCGCGCTCGCCGCGGCGCTCGCGTTCGCCGCCGTCGCGGCCTGGCATGCGCGTCCGCCCGTCGTGCCGGCGCCGGCGATGCAGGGTGCCGTGGTCGTGCTGCCGTTCGAGGTGGCGGCCGCGCAGGACATGGGCTGGCTGCGCCTCGGCGCGATGGACCTGGTCGGCGAGCGCCTGCGCGCCGCCGGGCTCGCGGTGCCGCCGAGCGACAGCGTGCTGGTCGCGCTGCACGCGCAGGGCGGCGAGGCCGCGGCGGACGCGGCCGGCGCGGCGCTCGGCGCGCGCCTGCTCGTGCGCGGGCGCATCGTGCGCGCGCCCGAAGGCTGGCGCGTCGAGCTCGGCGCGCGCGGCGCGGACGGCGTGCAGCACACGGTGACCGCCCTGCGGCCGCTGCCGACCGAGGCGGCGCGCCAGGCCGGCGACCTGCTGCTGGCCGCGCTCGGCCGCGCCGATGCGCCGGCCGGCACGCAGGCCGAGAACAATGCGCTGGAAGAGCGCCTGCAGCGCGCGCAGGCGGCGATCCTCGCCAACGAGTTCGAGGCCGCGCGCGCGATCCTCGACCAGGCCGAGCCGGCCGACCGCAAGGACCCGCGCCTGCGCTACCGGCTGGCGCAGATCGACTTCCATGCCGGCCGGCTCAGCGAAGCCGACGCCACCTTGCGCGAGCTGCTGGCCGACCCGGCCCTGCTGCCGGGCGGCCTCGAGGCCAACGCGCTGGTCGCGCGCGGCATGCTGGCCATGCGGCGCGGCGACTGCGCCAGTGCGCAGGCGTTCTACGCCGGCGGCGTGGACCGGCTCGAGCGCGGCGGCAGCGCGCTCGAGCAGGGCAATGCGCTCGCCGGGCGCGGCCTCGCGCGCACCTGCCTGCGCCAGTTCGACGCCGCCGCCAACGACCTCGGCCTGGCGCGCATGCGCATGACCAGCGCCGGCGACCGCCTGGGCCTGGCCCGCGTCGACAACTACCTCGGCCTGCTCGACGCCGACCGCAACCGCCTGGCCGACGCGCTGGTCGACTTCCGCGACGCCGCCGCCACGTTCGAGCGCTTCGGCGCCGTCGACGCGCTGCGCGCCGCGCTGACCGGCCAGCTGGAGGCGCAGGCCGCGCTGCTGCAGCACGCCGATGCGCTGGCGACCAGCGAGCGGCTGTGGGCGCTGCGCGCGCGCATCGCCGATCCGGGGCAGCGGCTCGCGCTCGCCGCCGACCGCGCCCGCGCGCTGCTCGGCGCCGGCCGCCTGCAGGCCGCCGCCGAGGTGCTCGCCGGCGCCGAGGCCGACCTCGCCCGGCCGGCGCAGGCAGGCTACGCGCGCTACCTGCACGGCGCGCGTGCGCAGCTCGCGGCCTTGAACGGCGACGCGGCCACGAGCGCGGCCGAAGCGGAGCGCGCGCTGGCCGACTGGCCGCCGCGCGCCGACGACGCGCGGCGCGCGCAGGTCGAGCGGCTGCTGCAGCGCGCCCGCCCCGAGGCGCCGCCGCCGGCCGGCGACGGGCCGATCGCCTCGCCGCTCGACGGCGTGCTGCGCGCCGAGGCCGCGGTGCATCGCCGCGACGCCGCGGCGGCCGAGCGGCTGTTCGCGCAGGCGCTCGCCGCCGCCGAGGCCGAGGGCGTGCCGGCGACGACGGCCGCGGTCGCCGTCGCCTACGCCGACTGGCTGCTCGCGCAGGGCCGCGCCGAGGCCGCGGCCGAGGTCGGCGGCCGCGTCGCGCGCTGGGCCGATCGCGACTTCGACTGCGCCCTGCTGCAGGCGCGCCTGTACCGCGCGCTCGGCCGCGACGACCTGCGCGCCGCCTCGCTGCGGCAGGCCCAGGCGCTGGCCGGCGAGCGCCGCGTGCCCGCGGAGCTGGCCGAGGCGGTTGCCGCGGGCGCGCCGGCCGGCCTGCGCTAGGCCCGCGCGCCGCCGCGCTGCGGCCCTGCTACCGCTTTGCTATCGGCCTGCTAGGCGGCGCGAATGCGCGGAAGGGCGCCCGCGCGCACAGTCGGACGGACCTGTCACCCGCCTGTCATGCGGCGCATGCCGCGGGCGGCGCCCGTCCTTTTCGCCAGCGAGACCGAACGATGTCGTGCAGACTTGCCGTATTGCTGTTGTCTTCCACCGTGCTCGTGCCGGCCGCGATCGCGCAGGGCCGCCTCGGCCATCCCGCCGCGCCGGAGCTGCAGCGCGTGACCGTGCGCGGCAGCGGCGGCTCGTGCTCGGCCGACGGGCTGTGCCTGGCGGTCACCGTGGCGCCGGCCGATCCGGCCGCCCCGGACGCCTGCGGCAGCGCGACCAGCCTGGTGGCCGACGTCGGCGACCAGATTTCCTGGTGCTACACGCTGACCAACAACGGCACGCAGACGCTCGGCTGGCACACGCTGGCCGACAGCCTGAACGGCACGCTGTTCTCGGGGCTGCACCAGACGCTCGCCCCGGGCGACAGCTACCGCTACGTCCATCTCGCGGTCGCCGGCGAGGTGGTCGACGCCGACGTCGCCGCGACCTGGACCGCGAGCGCCTCGCGGCCGACCTACGCCTACGACGACAGCGTGCCGTTCGACTACGTCGACGCTAGCGACGGCACGCTGCTCGCGCAGACCGGCGGCTTTCCGCACGGCCGCTCGGCGCCGGTGGTGGCGCCGTTCCCGATCGACTTCTTCGGTACCGTCACCGACCAGCTCTGCGTCGGCGCGAACGGCGCGATCGCGGTAGGCGTGACGCAGTGCGCGGTGCCGATGACCTACGCGTTCCCCTCGACCTATCTGGACGCGGTGATCGCGCCGGCGTGGAGCGGCTATGCCGACAGCGTCGGCTCGATCTACGCCAAGACGCTCGGCGACACGCCGGGGCAGCGCCGCTTCGTCGTCGAATGGAAGGACCTCCAGGTGGACTGGCCGAGCACGCCGGGCTACACGTTCGAGGTGGTCATGAACGAAGCCGACGGCAGCTACCTGTTCCAGTACCTGTCCACCGGCGACGGCTCGGGCGGCTCCGGCGAGGCCGGCGGCCAGGCCGTGTCCGGCCTGCAGGCCGACACGGCCACGGCCGTGCCGTACTCGTACTTCGCGCAGACGCTGACGCCGGGCAAGGCGATCCTGTGGACGCGGCAGCAGTCCGCCGACGCGTCGTCGGCGACGGCCAGCGTGCACCTCGACGTCGGCGCGCCGAAGCTCGCGCTGCCGGTGGCCGAGCTCGACGCGTTCGCCGCGACCGGCATCCGCGTGACCCAGCCGCTGGTGATCGGCAACGACGGCAACCGCGTGCTGACCTGGAACGCCGGCACGTACCCGCCGACCGGCGTCGTCGCGCCGAAGCGCCGCGCGCTGGCGCGCGCCCAGGCGGCCGATCTCGCCGGCGCCGCGCAGCGCCGGCCGCCGCGGTCGGCGATCGCGCCGGCGCGCCCGGCCGGGGCCTCGCCGTTCGCGGCCGTCGTGCCGGGCTATGCGGTGCAGCTCGACACCGCGACCGGCGCGCAGGACTACGTCGGCTTCGACCTGCTCGCGCCCGGCGCCGACCAGACCGCCGTGATCCGCGCCGGGCTCGACCAGGACGGCCTCAGCATCGCCGGCGGCGACTTCGCCGACGACGACTTCAGCCGCGAATGGATGCTCGACTACTACCAGAACCAGCTCTACGCGATCGACGCCGCGACCGGCGCGCAGACGCTGGTCGGCTGGGCGATCCCGCAGGGCGTCGCGCCCGGCGAGCAGTGGTGGGGCGCCGCCTGGGATCCGGCCAGCGGCCGCTTCTACGCCGTCACCAACGGCAACAACGGCTGGTCCGGCCTGTACGCGATCGACCTCGCCAGCGCCGCCGCGACCTTCATCGGCGCGATCGACGTCGGCACGAACACCGTCGTCGCCGACATCGCGATCGACCAGAACGGCCAGATGTACGGCCTGGACACGCTCAACGACACGTTGATCGCGATCGACAAGACCAGCGGTGCGGCCAGCGTGGTCGGCCCGCTCGGCGTCGACGCGAAGTTCGCGCAGAGCATCAAGTTCGACCGCTCGACCGGCAAGCTGTACTGGACCTCGTACGACGCGACCGGCGCCGCGGCCGTCGCCACGATCGATCCTCTGACCGGCACGCCGACGCCGGTGGCGCCGTCGGGCGACGGCCGCCAGCTGTTCGCGCTGGCGATCGCCCGCGCCGGCGGCGACTGCACGCAGCCCCTGGACGCGCCGTGGCTCACGCTGGCGACGACCTCCGGCACCGCCGATCCGGGCGCTCCGTACGGCCTCTACGACGTGGACTTCGACGCGAGCGCGCTCGCGCCGGGCGACTACGCCGCGACGATCTGCGTGTTCAGCAACGATCCGGCCTACCGCACGCGGCCGGCGACCGTGCCGGTGACCTTCCACGTCGTCGCCAACGACGCCGACGTGGTCTTCCGCGACGGCTTCGACGGCTGAGGCGCCGGCCGGGCGCCCGCGCAGGCGGGCGCCCGGTCCGCGCCAGGCACGCCGCGCGGCGAGAAACGAACGGCCCGGCCGGCGTGCGCCGGCCGCGCGGCCGGGTTCAGCGGACCGGCAGGCCGAGCCGGCGGCCGACCTTGACGAACGCCTCGACGGCGCGGTCGATCTGCTCGCGCGTGTGCGCCGCGCTCATCTGCGTGCGGATGCGCGCCTGGCCCTGCGGCACGACCGGATAGAAGAAGCCGATGACGTAGATGCCCTCGTCGAGCAGCTCGCGCGCGAACTGCTGCGCCAGCTTGGCGTCGCCGAGCATCACCGGCGCGATCGGATGCGTGCCGGGCTTGATGTCGAAGCCGGCGTCGGTCATGCGCTGCCTGAAGTACAGCGCGTTCTCGTTGACCCGGTCGCGCAGCGTCGTGCTCGAGGCGAGCATCTCGAACACCTTGATCGAGGCGGCGACCAGCGGCGGCGGCAGCGTGTTGGAGAACAGGTACGGGCGCGAGCGCTGGCGCAGCAGGTCGATGATCGCCTGGCGCCCGGTGGTGAAGCCGCCGGAGCCGCCGCCGAGCGCCTTGCCCAGCGTCGAGGTGAACACGTCGACCTCGGCCATGACGCCGTGCAGCTCGGCCGAGCCGCGGCCGGTCGGGCCGACGAAGCCGGTCGCGTGCGAGTCGTCGACCATCAGCAGCGCGCCGTACTTCTTCTTCAACGCGACGATCTGGTCGAGCTTGGCGATGTAGCCGTCCATCGAGAACACGCCGTCGGTGGCGATCAGGCGCGTGCGCTTGCCCTGCGTCTCGGCCAGGTGCTTCTCCAGCTCGGCCATGTCGCCGTTGGCGTAGCGGCGGCGCTCGGCCTTGCACAGGCGGATGCCGTCGATGATCGAGGCGTGGTTCAGCGCGTCGGAGATCACCGCGTCCTCCTCGCCGAGGATCGTCTCGAACAGGCCGCCGTTGGCGTCGAAGCAGCTGGTGTAGAGGATCGCGTCGTCGGTGCCGAAGAAGTTCGCGATCGTGCGCTCGAGCTGCTTGTGCAGGTCCTGCGTGCCGCAGATGAAGCGCACCGAGGCCAGGCCGAAGCCGTGCGTGTCCAGCGCCTCCTTGGCGGCGGCGACGATGTCCGGATGGTCGGCCAGGCCGAGGTAGTTGTTGGCGCAGAAGTTCAGCACCTCGCGGCCGTCGTCGGTGCGGATCGCGGCCGACTGCGGCGTGGTGATGACGCGTTCGGTCTTGTACAGGCCCTGCTCGCGGATCGAGTCGAGTTCGCGTTCGAGGCGGGGGCGGGCGGCGTAGTCCATGGGCAGTTCCGTCGGGGGAGACGCTCATTGTCGACGATTGCCGCCGCGGGCGGAATCGGCGCCGCGCCGGCGGCCTCCGTCGCGCGCGGGGCGCGCACGCTCGCTCGCGGCTGCGGCGGCCGATGCGCGGCGCACGCGCCCGGGGCGGCTGCGGTCGGCCTCGCCGAACCCGGTGTGCGCGCCCTCGTCGAGGCGGGCGGACGGCGCCGGCCGGGCCTGCGCCGCATCGCCTGCGCCGCGGCCGCCGGACGGCGGACCCGACGAGCCGGCGCGCGGCTGCGTCGCCGCCAGCGCGCGCGCCATCCGGCGCACGGCCTCGTCGAGTTCCGCCTCGTCGTGACAGCTGAAGCCGAGGCGCAGGAACGGCTGCTCGCGTCCGTGGAAGTCGTACGGGCGCGCGCCGTGGAAGCGCACGCCGGCGCGCTCGCCGGCGCGTGCCCAGGCGTCGAGGTCGATCGCGGGGTCGGCGTGCGCCCACAGCGCCATCCCGCCGTCCGGCACGCAAAAGCGGAGCGCCGCGCCGAGCCGGCGCCGCAGCGCGTCCGCGAGCGCGTCGCGGCGCGCCGCATAGATCCGGCGCGTGCGGCGCACGTGGCGCAGCAGCTCGCCGTCCTCGAACAGCTCGGCGATGGCGCACTCGACGGCCGCGTCGCCGCGCGCGTCGCTCGCCGCGCGCAGGGCCGCGAGCCGCTCGAACACCGGCCGCGGCGCGACGACGAACGCGCTGCCGATGCCCGGCGCGAGCAGGTTGGCGAGCGAGCCCAGGTAGATCACGTTGGCGCGGCCGGCGCCGGCGGCGAGCGGCAGCACGGGCTTGCCGGCGTAGTGGAATTCGTGGTCGTAGTCGTCCTCGACGATCGCGAAGCGGTGCGCGAGCGCGAGCTCGGCGAGCCGCGCGCGCCGCCGCGGCGACATCACGCTCGTGGTCGGAAACTGGTGGTGCGGCGTCAGCAGCACCGCGCGCACGCGCTCGCGCGCGAGCAGCGCCTCGAGCGCGCCGACGTCCATGCCGTCCGCGTCGACCGGCAGCGGCACGAGCCGCGCGCCGGCGAGGCGCAGCACGCTCCACGCCGGCGGATAGCCGAACGCCTCGACCGCGACGACGTCGCCCGGGGCGATCAGCGTGCGCGCGACGAGGTCGATGGCCTGCTCGATGCTGCGCGTGACCATCAGATCGTCCGGCGTCGCGACCAGGCCGCGCGTGCGCACGAGCATCGCGGCGAGCTCGACGCGCAGGCGCTCGTGGCCGCACGGATCGGCCGCGGCCTGCAGCGTGCGGCCGCGCTTCTCGATCGCGCGCCGGAACGCGCGCGCCAGCGGCCGCGCCGGGAACAGCCGCGGGTCCGCCGCGCCGTTCGCCAGCGTCAACGTGCCCGGCGGCAGCGGCGTGCGCGTCGACGGCAGCGGCGCGCGCGGCGGCGGCAGCGCATAGGTGGGCGCCTCGCGCGAGGGCGCCGGTGCGGGCGGCGGCCGCGGCACCGGCGCCGCGACGAACGTGCCGCCGCCGATGCGCGTGCGCACGAGCCCCTCGGCGGCGAGCTCGCCGTAGCCTGCGACCACCGTATTGCGGTTCAGCGCGAGCATTTCGGCGAGCTCGCGCGTGCCGGGCAGGGGTTCGCCGGGCTTGAGGCGCCCGCGGCGGATGCCGTCGGCGATCGCCTCGGCGAGCTGCAGGAACAGCGGCTGCCCGCGTGCGGGGTCGAGAGCGACGGCGAGTTCCCATCGGCGCATGGACTGGGGACGGGACCGGACCAGCCATCGTCGCAGAAGTGGCGCTCCCGGCGCGCCGGCGCGCGAGCCAGGCTGCGCTTCGTCCCGCAACGCGAAAGGAGAGCTCCATGCACACGGTTCAACGCATCATCCTCGCCGCCGCCTGCACGGGCGCGCTCGCCCCGGCGATGGCCGCTCCCGACCGCGCGCCGCATCGCGCCGATCGGCTGCGCTACCGCATCACGGTCCTGCCCTCGCTCGGCGGCACCAGCAGCCGCGCCAACAGCATCGACGACCTCGGCGTCGTCGGCGGCTATTCCAAGCCGGAGGGCGACCATGTCCGCCATGCGAGCGTGTGGGCGTTCGGGCGTCCGTTCGACCTCGGCAGCCTCGGCGGGCCCGGCTTCAACAGCACCATCGCCTGGCCGGTCAAGAACGACGTGCTGCTCGTCTCCGGCATCAGTGAGACCGGCGCGACCAACCCGCTGGGCGAGACCTGGAGCTGCGGCTTCTTCTTCGCCACGCGCGGCAACGTCTGCTACGGCTTCGTCAGATCGCTGTTCGGCGGTCCGATGCAGCCGCTGCATCCGCTGCCCGGCGGCTACAACAGCTACGCGGCCGGCACCAACGACGCCGGCCGTACCGTCGGCTGGGCCGAGAACGGCGTGCGCGATCCGACCTGCGCCCGCGATTCCGATCAGGTACTGCAGTTCAAGCCGGTCTACTGGAACTGGGGTTCGGCCGCTGCGCACGAGCTGCCGCTGCTGGCCGGCGACAGCTCCGGTGCCGCCACGGCGATCAACGACCGCGGACAGATCGTCGGCATCTCGGGCGACTGCGACCAGGCCGTCGGCCGCGCCACCGCCCGGCATGCAGTGCTCTGGGAAAACGGCCGCATCACCGACCTGGGCAACCTCGGCGCGGACTTGTGGAACACGCCGGGCGCGATCAACGCGGACGGCGACGTCGTCGGCTTCGCCGGCACCGATCCCGCCGACGTCGCCGGCACCTTCACGCATGCGTTCCTGAAGAAGCGCGGGCAGCCGATGCAGGACCTGGGCGTGCTGCCCGGCGACGTCGGCAGCACGGGCACCGGCATCAACCGGCGCGGCCAGGTCGTGGGCTACTCGAGCGACGCCTCCAACCATCCGCGTGCGTTCCTGTGGCAAGACGGCACGATGATCGAGCTCGCCTCGCTCGCGCCGGATTTCGCCGGCACGCTCGATCTGGCCAACGACATCGACGACTTCGGGCGGATCGTCGGCCGCGCCACGGACCGCGCGACCGGCGCGCCCGTCGCCTTCGTCGCCACGCCGGTCGCGCACTGACGCCGGTTCGCAGCGGCGTCCGGCCCGCATCGCCACGGGCCGGGCGCCGCGCGCGGTGGCGTCGCCCGTCGCCGTCCAGAGCCTCGGGCAGGCACGCCGCCCCGGGCGCCGGCGGTCCGGCAGCGCCTGCGCCGCCCATGTCTTTCGTCACGGGGCGGGTCGGCATCGTTCTTGTACCCTCGGGCGTTCCTTACGACCTGGGGGCGAACCACGATGAAACATCCGCTCGTTCTGGCGCTGACGGCCGCGCTGTCCACCCTGGCCCTGGGCGCCTGCAGCTCCGAGGCGCCCGCGCCGGCGGCCGCGCCGCCCAAGTCCGCCGCCGAGGCGCAGAAGCCGGCCGAGGCGCCGGCGCCGCAGCGCGCCAACCCGCTGCTCGCCGAGAGCACGCTGCCGCTCAAGTATCCGCCGTTCGACAAGATCCAGGACGGCGACTTCGCGCCGGCGTTCGACCGCGGCATGGCCGAGCAGCTCAAGGAGATCGAGGCGATCGCCGGCAATCCCGAGCAGCCGACGTTCGAGAACACGCTGGTGGCGATGGAGAAGTCCGGCCAGACGCTGGAGCGCGCGACGACGATCTTCTTCAACCTCGTCGGCGCCGACACCAACGACGCGCGCAAGAAGCTGCAGGCCGAGTACTCGCCGAAGCTCGCCGCGCACCACGACGCGATCTACCTCAACGACAAGCTGTTCGCGCGCGTGCAGGCGCTGTACGACAAGCGCGCCGAGCTCGGCCTCGACGCCGAGGGCGTGCGCCTGGTCGAGCGCTACTACGACGATTTCGTGCGCGCCGGCGCCAAGCTGTCCGATGCGGACAAGGCGCGGCTCAAGGCGATCAACGCCGAGCTCGCCAAGCTCGGCACGGACTTCAGCCAGAACGTGCTCGCCGAGGTCAACGACTCGGCAATCGTCGTCGACACCAAGGAGGAGCTCGACGGCCTCTCCGACGAGGCGATCGCCGCCGCCGCCGAGGCGGCCAAGGCGCGCAAGCTGGAAGGCAAGTACGTGCTGGCGCTGCAGAACACCACCGGCCAGCCGCCCGAGGCCTACCTGACCAACCGCGCGCTGCGCCAGCGCCTGCACGAGGCCTCGGTCGCGCGCAACAGCCGCGGCAACGCCTACGACAACACTGCGATCGTCTCCAAGGTGATGAAGCTGCGCGCCGAGCGCGCGAAGATGCTCGGCTATCCGAACTACGCCGCGTACAGCCTGGCCAACCAGACGGCGAAGACGCCCGAGGCGGTCAACGAGATGCTCGGCAAGCTCGCCCCCGCGGCCGTCGCCAACGCCAAGCGCGAGGCGGCCGAGCTGCAGGCGATGATCGACAAGGAGCAGAAGGCCAAGGGCCAGCCGAGCTTCAAGCTCGAGCCCTGGGACTGGGCGTTCTACGCCGAGAAGGTGCGCAAGGCGAAGTACGACTTCGACGAGGCCGAGCTCAAGCCGTATCTGGAGATGAAGAACGTGCTCGAGAACGGCGTGTTCTACGCCGCCGGCCAGCTCTACGGCCTCAGCTTCAAGCAGCGCACGGACCTGCCGGTCTACGAGCCCGACGTCATGGTCTACGACGTCTTCGACCGCGACGGCAAGCAGCTGGCGATCTACATCGCCGACGAGTACGCGCGCCCGTCCAAGCGCGGCGGCGCGTGGATGAATTCCTACGTGCAGCAGAACAAGCTGTTCGGCACGCAGCCGGTGGTCGCCAACCACCTCAACATCCCCAAGCCGCCGGCCGGCCAGCCGACGCTGCTGACCTGGGACGAGACGCGCACGATGTTCCACGAGTTCGGCCATGCGCTGCACGGCATGTTCTCGAACGTCACCTATCCGTACTTCAGCGGCACCAGCGTGCCGCGCGACTTCGTCGAGTTCCCGTCGCAGGTCAACGAGATGTGGGCCGACTGGCCGAGCGTGCTGGCGAACTACGCCAAGCACCACAAGACCGGCGAGCCGATGCCGAAGGCGCTGCTGGACAAGGTGCTGGCCAGCGCGAAGTTCAACCAGGGCTTCAAGACCACCGAATACCTGGGCGCGGCGATGCTCGACCAGAACTGGCACCAGATCGACAGCCCCGACGCGGTGCCGGCGGCCGACGGCGTCATGGCCTTCGAGGCGGCGGCATTGAAGAAGGACGGCATCGACTACGCGCCGGTGCCGCCGCGCTACCGCACGCCGTACTTCAGCCACATCATGGGCGGCTACGCGGCGGGCTACTACGCCTACATCTGGTCCGAGGTGCTCGACGCGAACACGGTGGAATGGATCAAGCAGCACGGCGGCCTGACCCGCGAGAACGGCGACCGCTTCCGCGAGACGCTGCTCTCGCGCGGCGGCAGCAAGGATGCGCTGCAGCTGTTCCGCGACTTCGCCGGCCACGACCCGCAGATCGAACCGCTGCTGGAGCGCCGCGGGCTGACGGTGAAGAAGAAGTAGCGCGCCGCTCGGCGCGTACGTCCGGAGGGAGCGCGCTCCCTCCGGACCTGAATCCGGCAAGACCGCCCGGCGGATGCATTTACCGGGCGTTGCGCCGGCGGGCCTACAGTTCCGGTGCTGCGGCGCCGGACGCAGCGAGCGTTCCCCCGCGCCGGCGGCGAGGCGGAACGATGCACGGGCGATCGGCGGTCGCGGCATGGTGGGCAGGGCTGGTCCTGGCCGGTTCGGCCGTGCCGGCGTCGGCGGCGGTTCCGCCCGCCGAGCGCGAGGCGCTGATCGCGCTGTACCAGGCCGCCGGCGGAGGCGCCTGGAGGCAGAACGCGGGCTGGTGCGCCGGACCGTGCCCGGCCGGCGGGACGCCGACGTTCAATGCCCCGGGCACCGAATGCGGCTGGTACGGCGTGACCTGCGACGCCGCCTCGGCGCACGTCGTCGCGATCGAGCTGCCGCAGAACGACCTTACCGGCAGCCTGCCGCCGCTGGATGCGTTCGCGGGCCTGCAGGCCTTCGACGTGCATCTGAACGCGCTCGCCGGCCCCCTGCCGCCGCTGGCCGGCCTGACCCAGCTGCAGCGTTTCGACGTGCACTACAACCGGTTCAGCGGCCCGGTGCCGGCGATCGCCGGAATGGCGACGCTACGGTACTTCGACGTGTTCGCCAACCAGCTGAGCGGCCCGGTGCCGGCGCTCGACGGCCTGCCCGCGCTCGAGGTGCTCAACCTCGACAGCAACCAGCTCGGCGGAACGATCCCGCCGATCGCCCAGCTGACGTCGCTGCGCCATTTCGACGTGGATTCGAACGCGCTGACCGGGCCGGTGCCTTCGCCGGCCGGCCTGGCGTCGCTCGAGTTCTTCGCGGTGCACAACAACCAGCTGAGCGGCGGCATTCCCGACCTGGCCGGCCTCGGCGCGCTGCAGACGTTCGACGCGAGCGCGAACCAGCTCACCGGCCCGCTGCCGCCGCTGGCCGGCCTGACCTCGCTGGTCTACTTCGCCGCCCATCACAACGCGCTGTCCGGGCCGATTCCGCCGCTCGGCGGCCTGGCCGCGCTCGGCACGTTCGACGTCGGCGACAACCAGCTCGGCGGCGCGCTGCCGGACCTTTCGGGGCTGGCGGCGCTGCAGCGCTTCTCGGTGCGCGCCAACCGCCTGAGCGGCCCGCTGCCGTCGCTGGCCGGACTTTCGTCGCTGCAGGTCTTCCTCGTCGACGCCAATGCGCTCGACGGCGCGCTGCCGCCGGCGCCGCCGGGCCTGCTGCCGGGCCAGTCGGCGCTGTGCCCGAACGCGTTCGAGCGCGTCGACGACGCGGCCTGGGACGCGGCGGTCGGGCAGACGCCATGGTGGGGCGCGCCGCCGCTGTGCGGCGACCTGGTCTTCGCCGACGGCTTCGACGGCACCGGGCCCGGCGGCGCGGCGGGCCTCGAGTAGGGACGGCGGGCGCGGCCGCGGGCGGCCTGCGCGGCGGGCGCTCAGCTCGCGGCGTAGGCGCCGTAGCTGCGCAGGCGCTCGTAGCGGCGCTGCAGCAGCGCGTCGGTGCCGATGCCGCCGAGCGTGTCGAGCTGGTTCAGCAGCACGGCCTTGAGGCGCACCGCCATCGAGCGCGGGTTGCGGTGCGCGCCGCCGAGCGGCTCGCGGATGACCTTGTCGATCAGGCCGAGCTCGCGCAGGCGCGGCGCGGTCAGGCCGAGCGCCTCGGCCGCGTCCTTGGCCTTCTCGGCGGTCTTCCACAGGATCGAGGCGCAGCCTTCCGGCGTGATCACCGAATACGTGCTGTACTCGAGCATGTTGGTGACGTCGCCGACGCCGATCGCGAGCGCGCCGCCGGAGCCGCCCTCGCCGATCACCGTGCAGACGATCGGCACGCGCAGCGCGGCCATCTCCAGCAGGTTGCGCGCGATCGCCTCGCTCTGGCCGCGTTCCTCGGCGTCGATGCCCGGATACGCGCCCATCGTGTCGATGAAGGTCAGCAGCGGCAGGCCGAAGCGCTCGGCCAGCTTCATCAGCCGCAGCGCCTTGCGGTAGCCCTCGGGGCGCGGCATGCCGAAGTTGCGCTTGAGCTTGCCGCGCGTGTCGCGCGCCTTCTGGTGGCCGATGACCATCACGCTGCGCCCGCCGATGCGGGCGAGGCCGCCGACGATGGCGGCGTCGTCGGCGAACGCGCGGTCGCCGGCCAGCTCGTGGAACTCGTCGCACATCACGCCGAGGTAGTCGAGCGTGTACGGCCGCGCCGGATGGCGCGCGAGCTGCGCGATCTGCCACGGCGTGAGGTTGCGGAAGATCTCGGCGGTCTTCAGCTTGAGCTTGCCGCGCAGCGTGGCGATCTCGTCTTCGATGTTGAACGACTGGCCGTGGCTGGCATGGCGCAGCTCCTGGATCTTCGCGTCCAGTTCGGCGATCGGCTGTTCGAAATCGAGGAAGTTCGGGTTCATTCGCGGCTGTTCGCGGCCGCACGGGCCGGCGCAAAGAGGCGGAGTATAGCCGCTCGCGCGGGAGCGGGTCAGGGGGCGCCGGCGCCGGCGCCGCGCCGGCGGCGTCAGCCGCCCGGCGGATGCGCCGCGCCGAACACCAGCTCGGCGGCGAGCACGCCGTCCAGCGCCTGCAGCGTCTGCGCCAGGTCGGGCGCGGCGCGCACGCGCCAGGCCGGCCCGAGCTCGATCTCGGCCAGCGCCGTGGCGTTGCGGTAGGCGACGCGCACCGGCGTCGTGCCGCCGCGGTGCGCGGCCAGCGCCTGCTCGAGGCGCGCGGCGAAGTCGGGCTTCACGCCGTTCAGGCGCAGGCGCAGCATCCGCGCGCGGCGTTCGCAGGCCGCCTCGATCGTGACGACCGACTGCACGCGCATCTGGTAGCCGCCGGAGAAGTCGTCGATGCTGACGCCGCCCTCGAAGACCAGGATCGCGTCGCGCGTCAGCAGCGGCCCGTATTCGATCCAGCTTTCGCGATAGAGCACCGCCTCGAACTTGCCGCTGGCGTCCTCGACGGTGACGAACGCGCGCGAGTCGCCCTGCTTGCGCACGCCGACCACCGAGCCGGCCAGCGTGAACGGCTGCAGGTCGGCGAAGCGGCTGCGGCGCTCGCCGGACGGCGGGCGGTAGTGCCGGTCGATCTCGCCGATCGCGCAGGTGGCGACGTCGGCGATCAGCTCGCGCCAGGCATCGGTCGGATGGCCGGAGAGGTAGTGCCCGAGCGTGTCGCGCTCGCCGGCCAGGCGCTGCGCGATCGGCCATTCCTCCACTTCCGGCAGCACCAGCGCCGGCGCGGCCGGGCTCGCCGCGCCGAACATGTCGTTCTGGCCGGACATCGCGTCGCGCGCCTGCTGCTCGGCGGCGCGCACGCACTCGGGCAGCTGCGCCATCAGCGTGGCGCGGTTCGGGCCGAGCGCGTCGAGCGAGCCGGACAGGATCAGCGCCTCGAACACGCGCTTGTTGAGCTTCTGCGGATCGACGCGGCGGCAGAAGTCGGCGAGGTCGGCGTACGGCCCGCGCCGGCGCGCCTCGACGACGTTCTCGACCGCGCCGCGGCCGACGCCCTTCACCGCGCCCAGGCCGTAGCGGATCGTCTTCGCGTCGGTGGCCTCGAACATGTACGCCGAGGCGTTGATGTCCGGCGGCAGCACGGTCAGGCCGAGCGCGCGCGCCTCGTTGAGGAAGTTGACGACCTTGTCGGTGTTGTCCATGTCCGAGGACAGCACCGCGGCCATGAACTCGGCCGGGTAGTGCGCCTTGAGCCAGGCGGTCTGGTAGGACACCAGCGCGTACGCGGCGGCGTGCGACTTGTTGAAGCCGTAGCCGGCGAACTTCTCCATCGTGTCGAACACGGCGTCGGCCTTCGCCTCGTCGACGCCGTTCCTGGCCGCGCCCTCGCGGAAGATCGCGCGGTGCTTGGCCATCTCCTCGGGCTTCTTCTTGCCCATCGCGCGGCGCAGCAGGTCGGCGCCGCCGAGCGAGTAGCCGCCGACGATCTGCGCCATCTGCATGACCTGCTCCTGGTAGACCATGATGCCGTAGGTCTCCTTGAGCACCGGCTCGACGCGCGGGTCGGGGTATTCGATCTCCTCGGTGCCGTGCTTGCGCCGGCAGTAGCTCGGGATCAGGTCCATCGGGCCGGGGCGGTACAGCGCGCCGAGCGCGATGATGTCCTCGAAGCGGTCGGGCCTGGCGTCCTTGAGCATGCCCTGCATGCCGCGCGACTCGAACTGGAAGATCGCCACCGTCCTGGCCTGGCGCAGCAGCTCGTAGACCTTCCGGTCGTCCAGCGGCACGGCCATGATGTCGAGCGGCGGCTCGCCGGTCAGGCGGCGGCGCGCGTTGATCGCCTTGACCGTCCAGTCGATGATCGTGAGCGTGCGCAGGCCGAGGAAGTCGAACTTGACCAGGCCGACCGCCTCGACGTCGTCCTTGTCGAACTGCGTGACCATGCCCTCGGCGCCGTTTTCCGAGAACAGCGGCGCGTAGTCGCTGAGCGGGCCGGGCGCGATGACCACGCCGCCGGCGTGCTTGCCGGCGTTGCGCGTGAGGTCCTCGAGCTTGAGCGCGAGGTCGACCAGCTCGGCCACCTCCTCGTCGGTCTCGTACAGCGCCTTGAACTCCGAGACGACGCGGTCGGGCTCCTTGCGCGACTTCTCCGAGCGGCCGAGCGCGTCCTCCAGCGAGAGGTCGAGCGGCATCTTCGGGATCAGCTTGGCGATGCGGTCGACCTGGCCGTAGGGCATGCCGAGCACGCGGCCGGTGTCGCGCAGCACCGCCTTCGCCGCCATCGTGCCGTAGGTGATGATCTGGCTGACGCGGTCGCGGCCGTACTTGCGCGCGACGTAGTCGATGACCTCGTCGCGCCGGTCCATGCAGAAGTCGACGTCGAAGTCGGGCATCGACACGCGTTCGGGATTGAGGAAGCGCTCGAACAGGAGCCCGTAGCGCAGCGGGTCGAGGTCGGTGATGCCGAGCGCGTAGGCGACCAGCGAGCCGGCGCCGGAGCCGCGGCCCGGGCCGACCGGTATGCCGTTCCTCTTCGCCCAGTTGATGAAGTCGGCGACGATCAGGAAGTAGCCGGGAAAGCCCATCTGCACGATGACGTCGAGCTCGCGGTCGAGCCGCTGCGCGTAGTCCTCGCGTGCGAAGCCGGGCGCGGGCGGATGCGCCGCCAGGCGCGCCTCCAGGCCTTCGTGCGCCTGGGCGCGGATGTAGCTGTCGAGCGTGTGCTCCGCCGGCACCGGGAACGCCGGCAGGTAGTAGGTGCCGAAGCGCAGCTCCAGGTTGCAGCGCCGCGCCAGCTCGATCGAGTTCTCCAGGAGCTCGGGCAGATCGGCGAAGACCTCGGCCATCTCCGCCGGGGACTTCAGGTACTGCTCGGGCGAGTACTCGCGCGGCCGCTTCGGGTCGGCCAGCACGCGGCCGGCATGGATGCACACGCGCGCCTCGTGCGCCTCGAAGTCTTCGCGCTCGAGGAAGCGCACGTCGTTGCTGGCGACGACGGGCAGGTCCAGCGCCGCGGCGAGATCGAGCGCGCCGGCGAGGAACGCGTCCTCGTTGGCGCGCTGCACGCGCGAGACCTCCAGGTACAGCCGCTCGGAGAAGCGCCTGCGCCAGCCGTCGGCGCGCGCATGCGCCGCGTCGTCGCGGCCGGCTAGCAGCAGGCGCCCGACGTCGCTGTCCTGGCCGGCCAGCGCGATCAGCCCCTCGTTGGCGCCGTCCAGCCAGGCGGCGTCGACCAGCGCGTACTCGCCGCGGCGGTTCTCGGCGTAGGCGCGCGAGAGCAGGTGCGACAGCCTGAGGTAGCCGTCGCGGTTCTGGCACAGCACGGTCAGCCGCTGCGGCCGGCCCGGGTCTTCCGGATCGGCGATCCACAGGTCGCAGCCGGCGATCGGCTTGACGCCGGCCGCCTCGGCGGCCTTGTAGAACTTGACCAGCGCGAACAGGTTCGCCTGGTCGGTCAGCGCCACCGCCGGCATGTCGGCGCGCGCGCAGGCCGCGACGAGATCCGGGACGCGAATCGTCGAGTCGGTCAGCGAGTACTCGCTGTGGACGTGCAGGTGGACGAAGCCGGGGGACATGGCGGGCACGGAACGGGCGGAGCGGAAGCGTAGCGGCCGCCCCGGACCCGGGCAAGGCGAGCGGCCGGGCGCACCGCCGCGCCCGCCGGCGCGTTCAGCGCGCGAACGCCTGCAGCGTGCCGAACACGTAGGCGAAGTACGAGGCGAGCATCTCCCGGTCGGGACAGTCGGCGTAGCGCCCGCCGCAGCGCTCGCGCAGGCGCGCGTTCGCCTCGAAGTAGGCGTCCTTCGGCAGGCCGGCGGCGTCGAGCAGCAGGCCGGCGAGGAAGGCGATGTCGAGCGGACGATGGGCCGGCGCCTTCGCGCCGAAGTTGCTGTCGATGCGGTAGTACGTCAGCGAGCGCCCGTCGGACAGCCCGTCCGGCAGCGCGCGCGCGAGCGTCTCCTCGAGGCCGTCGAACGACGGGTGGTGGTCGCCGAAGTGCGCCAGCGCGGCCGGCCGGCCGGCGCCGAACAGGAACCGGCGCAGCTCGGCCAGCGCCTCGCCGGACTGGTGCAGGCGGTGCAGGTAGTTGCCGAGCGCGCGGTTCGCCGCCTCGCCGAGCGACGGCGCGGGGCGTTCGTTCCACGGCGGCGGCAGGTCGTCGATCGGCGCGTCGTGCGGGCCGTGCTGGCGCATCGTCAGCATCATCACGAACAGCGGGCGCCCGGGCGCGGCGGCGCGCTCGCGCTCGATCACCGACTCCAGCGCGTGCACCATGTCGAGGTCGGTGACGCTCCACATGTCGCCGAAGCCGAGGTCCTCCACGTCGTAGAACGCATCGAAGCCGTATTCGGCATAGGCGTCGCCGGCGCGCACGAAGTGGCGCGGCGCGGGATACAGCGCGATCGTGCGGTAGCCGAGCGCGGCGAGCTGGCGCGGCAGCGTCCGGCGCACGCGCGGGGCGAGGTTGTAGGGCGCGTAGATGCCGGCCGGGCCGAACAGCGTGTGCGGCATGCCGGCGAGGAAGGCGAATTCGCTGGTCCAGGTCGCGCCGCCGTAGGTGTGCACGCGCAGCGGGCCGGCCGCGGCGGTCGCCTCGTCCGGTTCGAACATCGCGAACGTGCAGCGCGGGACCGCGCAGGCCGTCCACTGGCGCGGATCGAGCGTGCTTTCCTCCAGCACGACGACGAGGTCGGGCCGCCGCGCCGGCGCGGCGTCGACGGCCGCACCCGCGCCCCAGTCGAACGCGTCGGCGGCGCCGGGCGCGTAGGCCGGCGCGCTCACGCGCATGCGCGAGAACGAGCGCAGGAACGTCGACATCGGGTTGCGCTGCGCCTGCTCGATGAACGCCCAGGTGTCGACGGCGTGCACGGTGCGGAACGGGCCCTGCGGCCAGGCCAGCACGAGCAGCGGCAGCGCCGCGCCGATGCAGGCGGCGGCGCGCGCGCGCCGGCTGCGCCACCAGGCCGGCGATTCCAGGCGCCAGACCAGCACGGCGAGCAGCAGCCCGCCCGCGATCGCGGCCAGGCACTTGTCGCGCATGGCCGGGTAGTGCGCGATCACGTCGAACGTGCTGCCGCCGGCGAAGTAGACCAGGTCCGGCGCCAGCAGCGGCTCGTGCAGGTAGGCGAGCTTGAGCGCGCCGGCCAGCCAGAGGCCGCCGGTCACGGCGCCGGCGATCAGGAAGCCGCTGCCCAGCCGGCCGAGCAGCACGGCCAGGAACGCGGCGAGCGAGCCGGCCAGCGCCGTGCAGTACAGGCGCTCGGGCAGGTCGGTTTCGGTATGGGCGAGGCGCAGCAGCGCGATCGAGAACGCGCCGACGCCGATGACGGCGGCGGCGAGGCGGAGAACCCGGTTTTTCCGATCCATGGCGGGGCGCGATTGTAAAGGCTCCGCAAAGGACGTGTAAGCAAGATGTAACGTCGCGCGGGCAGGCGCCGCCGCGGCCGGCGTGGGACCCTTCCGATCGACGCCTCAGAACAGTTCGGGCGCGACCAGCCGGCGCACCGGGGCGAAGCCGACGCGGTGCGCCCGGCACGGGCCGAGGCGCTCGAGCGCCTCGAGGTGCTCGGGCGTGGAATAGCCCTTGTGGCGGGCGAAGCCGTAGCCGGGATGCACCGGCTCGAGCTCGCGCATGATGCGGTCGCGCGCGGTCTTGGCCAGGATCGAGGCGGCGCTGATCGCCGCCTCGCTGGCGTCGCCGCCGACGATCGCGCGGGCCGCGCAGGGCAACGACTTCGGCAGGCAGTTGCCGTCGATCAGCGCCAGCGTCGGCGCCACCTGGAGGCTCGCCAGTGCGCGCGTCATGCCGGTCAGCGTCGCGCCGAGGATGTTCAGCCGCTCGATCTCGTCCACGTCGACGGCGATCACCGACCACGCCTGCGCGCGCTCGCGGATGCGCGCGGCCAGCGTCTCGCGCCGCTTCTCGGTGAGCGCCTTGGAATCGGCCAGCCCGCGGATCGGGCGGCGCGGATCGAGCACGACCGCGGCGACGACCACGGGGCCGGCCAGCGGGCCGCGTCCGGCCTCGTCGACGCCGGCCACGAGCTCGCCGGGAAACGGGGTGGAACGCGCGCGTTTCATTCGCCGAGGTCGCCGAGCCGCGTGAAGACGTAGTCGTGGTAGGACGCGAGTGTACGGGTCTGGCGGCAGTCGAGGTAGCGGCCCTTGCAGCGCTCGCGCAGCAGCGTGTTGGCCTGGTAGAACTCGTTCTTCGGCACGCCGGCGACGTCGAGCAGCAGCGAGCCCAGGAACGCGATGTCGAGCGCGGGATAGTCGAACCTGCGCCGCACCGGGAAGTTCGACTTCAGCATGTAGTACGTGACCCAGTTCGACGTGCGCGCGAGGTCCTTCGGCACGTTCTTCGGGATCTCGTTGATCGCGCCGTCGAAGGACGGCTGGTGGTCGCCGAAGTGCATCAGCACGGCCGGATGCTCGCCGCCGAGCAGCTTCTTCTCCAGGTCCGCCAGCATCGCGTCGGACTGCTGCAGGCGCTCGAGGTAGTTGCCGAGGTTGAGGTTGAGCCAGTCGTCGAGCGCCTTCGGCTTGAAGCGGCCGGGGAACAGCGGCGCGTCGTACGGCGGCGGCAGCTCGGAAAGCGGCACCATGTGCGGGCCGTGCTGGTGCAGGGTCAGCATGAACACGAACAGCGGCGTGTCCGGGTGCATGCGCTTCTCGTCGGCGTAGATGCGTTCGAAGACGGCGAGCAGGTCGGCGTCGCGGCTCTCCCAGCCCAGGCCGTACTGCGTGCCGTCGTAGAACGCGTCGAAGCCGTAGTAGTCGTAGGCGTTGCGCGCGTTGAGGAAGTCGCCGCTCATCGGGTACAGCGCGATCGCGCGGTAGCCGGCCTCCTTGAACGCCTTCGGCAGCGTGAACTCCACGCGCGGGGCGAGGTTGTACGGCGCGTACAGGCCGGCGTTGCCGAACAGCGTGTGGGCGAGGCCGGTCAGCAGCGAGAACTCGCTGGTCCAGGTGCCGCCGCCGAACGTGTGCACGCTGAGCAGGCCGCTGGCGCGCGTCATGCGGTCCGGCTCGAACATGCGCCGCTTGCACGCCGCAATCGTGCACGGCTTGAGGATGCGCGGGTCGAACGTGCTCTCCTCGAGCACGGCGACGACGTCCGGCCGCGTCGGCGGCGCCTGCAGCGGACGGTCGAGCTTCCAGGCGATGCTGCGGTCGACGTCCGGCGGGATCGCCGGCTTGACGATCACCGTGTCGTTGAACGAGGTGAAGAAGTCGGTGATGAAGCTGCGGTCGTTGACCGTGATCCACATCGGCTTGTTGAACACGGCTGCGAACGGCCCGTACGGCGACAGGCAGGCGGCGAGCACGCCGGCGGCGGCCAGCGCGCCGCAGGCGCGCGCGGCGACGCGCGCGGGCCGCGGCCAGGCGGCGAACAGCGTCGCCCGTTCGCCGAAGAAGGAGACGGCGAGCAGCAGCGGGACCAGCGCCAGCGCGGCCAGGCTGACGCCGAGCAGCAGCGGATAATGCGAGACGACCTCGATCGTGCCGCTGTTGACCAGATACTCGAGGTCCGGCGCCAGCAGCGGCGTGGTGAGGTACATGAACTTCAGCGTGCCGGCCAGCTCGATCGCGCCGAAGAACAGGCCGACCAGCAGCAGCGCGAACGCGAGCCGGCCGCTGGCGAACAGCACGACGAGCAGCGACGCCGCCATCAGCGTGCCGGCGAAGATCCGCTCGGTCGCGGTGTGCTCGGTCAGCGGTCCGAGCGCGAACGTCGCGGCGAAGGCGACCAGGGCGAACGCGCGCAGCAGTCCGGTCCGGTGGGCAGGCAGGCTGGGCAGGGCGCTCATGCGGCAGTCGTCATCGCGGCATCGTGCGCAAGCGCGCGGCCGGCGTCAATGCGCGGCGCAAGGCTTCAGCCGCCGGCTGCGGCGCCCGGCGGCAGGTCGAGCACGGCCGCCGCCGCGCTACGGCTGGCGTCCTGCCGCAGCAGGCGGTGCAGGCGCCGGTATTCGTCGAGCAGTGCCGGGTCGATCGCGCGCGCGCGCAGCGCCGGGCGCAGCGCGTCGGCGAGCGCCGCCGGCGTGCAGGCGTCCTGCATGAGCTCGGGTACCAGGTCGCGGCCGGCCAGCACGTTGGGCAGCGAGTAGCGGTCGACCTTGAGCAGGCCCAGGCCCTTGACGATGCGGTACGTCAGCGGCGCGAGGCGGTAGGCGACGACCATCGGCCGCTTCGCCAGCATCGCCTCGAGCGCCGCCGTCCCGGAGGCGAGCAGGACCGCGTCGGCCGCGAACATCGCCAGGTGCGACAGCGGGCGCGCCGCGTCGTCGCCCAGGCGCGCGGCCGAGCCCGCGGCGGACGCGCCGCCCGGCGCGCCGGCGCCGGGCGAGAGCAGCAGCAGGCGCGGCGCTTGCGCCGTTCCGGGCGCGCCGGGCGGGCCGACGGCGAAGCCGGCCTCGGCGGCGAGCGCGGCGAACGCGTCGGCGCAGCGCGCGTTCGCCATCGGCGCGACCAGGTGCAGGCCGGGCATCTCGGCGGCGAGCAGGCGTGCCGCGCCGACGAAGTCGGCGCCGAGCCGGGCGATCTCGCCGAGCCGGCTGCCCGGCAGCAGCGCGAGCACCGGCGCGTGCGCCGGCAGGCCCAGCGCCGCGCGTGCGGCGGCGCGATCGGGCTCGAGCGGCATCGCGTCGGCCAGCGGGTGGCCGACGTAGCGCGCGTCGACGCCGTGGCGCGCGTAGATCGGCGGCTCCATCGGGAACAGGCAGAGCACGCGGTCCGCGCTGCGGCCGATGCGCGCGGCGCGCTTCTCGCGCCAGGCCCACACCGACGGGCTGACGTAGTGCACCGTGCGCAGGCCGGCGTGCCTGAGCCGGCGCTCGAGGCCGAGGTTGAAGTCCGGCGCGTCGATGCCGATGAACGCGTCGGGCGCCCAGTCCAGCGTGCGGCGCGCGACGTCGCGGCGCACGGCGAGCAGCTCGGGCAGGTGGCGCAGCACCTCGACCAGGCCCATCACGGCGAGCTTCTCGGCGGGATGCCACGCCTCGAGCCCGGCGGCGATCATGCGCGGCCCGCCGACGCCGGCGAAGCGCGCCGCGGGGACGCGTTCGCGCAGCGCCTCGATCAGGCCGGCGCCGAGCAGGTCGCCGGAGGCCTCGCCGGCGACGAGGACGAAGCGCTCGGGGGCGGGACGCGTGGCTCGGGATTCGGCGGAAGGCGGCATGGCCTGAACGTCTGCTCGGCGCGGAAGGTGCGGATTGTGGAGCGGATGCGCGCGTCCCGGAACGGCGGACGCGAAGCGATGCGGAAAGCCGCCGCCGACGCCGTCCGCGGCGCGCGCTCAGCGCAGCAGCGCGCGCTCGCTGCGCTCGATGAAGTCGAGCAGGGCGGCGACGTCGTCGTTGCCGTCGGCCTGGCCGGCGAGCCGGGCGCGCGCTTCGGCCAGCGGCGTGCCGGCGAGATACAGCGTGCGGTAGGCGCGCTTGATCGCGGCGATGCGCGCGGCGTCGAAGCCGCGGCGCTTGAGGCCCTCGCTGTTGATCCCGCGCGGCTTGGCGTAGCCGCCGGCGACCATGACGAACGGCGGCACGTCGCCGTTGATCATGCTACCCATGCCGGTGAACGCGTGCGCGCCGATCTTGCAGAACTGGTGCACGCCGGTGAAGCCGCCGAGCGTGACCCAGTCGCCGACCTCGACGTGGCCGGCGAGCGTGGCGTTGTTGGCCAGCACGACGTGGCTGCCGACGCGGCAGTCGTGCGCCACGTGCACGTAGGCCATGATCCAGTTGTCGTCGCCGATGCGCGTGACGCCGCCGCCGCCGGCCGTGCCGCGGTTCAGCGTGACGAACTCGTGGATGACGTTGCGGTCGCCGATGACGAGCTCGCTGCGCTCGCCCTGGTACTTCTTGTCCTGCGGGTCGGCGCCGATCGAGGCGAACTGGAAGATGCGGTTGTCGCGCCCGATGCGCACGCCGCTCTCGACGACGACGTGCGGCCCGATCACGGTGCCCTCGCCGATCTCCACGTCCGCGCCGACGACGCTGTAGGCGCCGATCCGCACGCCCGGGGCGATGCGCGCGGCCGGATCGACGAGCGCGGTCGGGTGGATCATGAGCCGGCGACCCCGGCGCACAGCATCTCGGCCTCGGCGACGACCTCGCCGTCGACCAGCGTGCGGCCCCAGAACTGGCTCATGTTGCGCACCGAGCGCTTGTGCTCGACGTCCAGGTGCAGCTGGTCGCCCGGCACGACGATGCGGTTGAAGCGCGCCTTGTCGACCTTGACCAGGTAGAACAGCGTCGCGCGCGACGGGTCGCGCGGCGAGGACAGCATCGTCAGCACGCCGGCGGCCTGCGCCATCGCCTCGATGATCAGCACGCCGGGCATGACCGGGTGGCCGGGGAAGTGGCCCTGGAAGAACGGCTCGTTGATGGTCACGTTCTTGAGCGCGGTGACGCGCCGGCCGTGCTCGAACGCGACCACGCGGTCGAGCAGCAGGAACGGGTAGCGATGCGGCAGCATCGCGGCGATCTGTTCGACGCCGATCGGCAGTTCGACGGGCGCTTCGGGTTCGGTCATGACGTCGTTTCCTTGTCGCCGGCGCCGACGCGCCGCGCGATCTCGTCCAGGTGCTTGAAGCGCGCCGCATTGCGTCGCCACAGCCGGTTCGGCTGGATCGGCGTGCCGGACGAATACTCCCCGGGTTCGCGGATCGAATGGGTGACCAGGCTCATCGCGGTCACGGTGACGCGGTCGGCGATGCTCAAATGACCAAGTATGCCAGCGCCGCCGCCGATCAGGCAGTAGCGGCCGATGCGCGCGCTGCCGGCGACCGCCGCGCAGCCGGCCAGCGCGCTGTGCGCGCCGATCGTGACGTTGTGCGCGACCTGGATCTGGTTGTCCAGGCGCACGTCCTCCTCGAGCACGGTGTCGCCGAGCGCGCCGCGGTCGATCGTGGTGTTGGCGCCGATCTCGCAGTCGTCGCCGACGACCACGCCGCCGAGCTGCGGCACCTTGATCCAGCCGCCGCGGTCGAAGGCGAGGCCGAAGCCGTCGGCGCCGAGCACCGCGCCGGGGTGGATCAGCACGCGCCGGCCGAGCGTCACGTCCTGCACCAGGGTCACGCGCGCAACCAGGCGCGACTGCGCGCCGACGCGGCAGCGCGGGCCGACGATGCAGTGCGGGCCGAGCTCGGCGCCGTCCTCGACCACGGCGCCGTCCTCGACGACGCAGAACGGGCCGACGCTGGCGCCGGCGGCGACCGCGGCGCCCGGCGCCACGACCGCGCTCGGGTGCACGCCCGGCGCCGCCGCGGGCCGGCGCTCGAACAGCGCCGCGATGCGCGCGAACGCGACGTAGGGGTCGTCGGCGATCAGGCAGTCGCCGGGCCAGGCCGCGGCATCGTCGCGCCGCAGCACGACCGCGCCGGCGCGCGAGGCGGCGAGCTGCGAGCGGTAGCGCGGGTTGGCCAGGAAGCCGATGCGGTCGGGGCCGGCGTCGGCGAGCGTGGCCACGCCCCGGATCGGGCGGTCCGCGTCGCCGCGCAGCTCCAGCGCGAAGCGCTCGGCGATGGCTCCGAGCGGATGGGCCGGTTCGCTCATGGGTTCGCGCTTTTCGCCGCCTGGCGGCGCAGCCGGTCGAGGATCTGCTCGGTCACGTCCACCTTCGGGCTGGCGTAGACGACCGGGCTCGGCACGATCAGGTCGAAGCCCTGCTCGCGCGCGAAGTCGACCACGGCGCCGTTGATCTCGCGCCAGCTGCGGTCCAGCTCCTGGTCGCTGCGCGTCTTGAGCTCGGCGCGCAGCGCGTCGCGGTTGCGCTTGATCGAGCGGTCGAGCGTGTCGATCTCGCGCTGCAGCGCGTCCGCGTCGGCCTTCGCCAGCGACGCGCCCTCGCGCGCCTGGCGCTCGCGCAGCGCGGCCGCGCGCCGTTCGTCGGCCTTGAGCGCGGCGTCGCGCGCGGCGAACTCGCGCTCGAGCTTCTGGCGCCCGGCCACGACCTGCGGTGCGTTGTCGAGCAGTCGCTTCATGTCGACGTAGCCGATGCGCGTCGGGGCGGCCTGCCCGGCCGCGAGCCCGGCCCACGCGAAGGCCGCCAGGGCCAGCAGCGCGCGGATCAGGTTCGGCGGTAGTGCATGCTGCGTCACCCGGCGTCTCCTCGCGGCCCCCGACGCTCCGTGCGGCCCTCGCGCGCTGGTTCAGAACGTGTTGCCGAACGTGAACTGGATGGTTTCCGTGTCGTCGCCGGGCTTCTTCTTGATCGGCCGGGCGAGGTTGATCACGATCGGTCCGACCGGCGCGCGCCACTGGAACGAGATGCCCGCCGAGGCGCGCAGCTCGCTCGCGCTCCAGTTCTTGTACTGCGAGCAGATCGTGGCCGCGCAGAGGTTGTTCTTGAACACGTTGCCGACGTCGACGAACGCGGACAGGCGCGTGCTGTCGTTGTTCTCCTTGACGAACGGCGTGGGGAAGATGACCTCGGCCGAGGCCACGGTCTTGAACGCGCCGCCGAGCGGCAGGCGGCAGTTCTTGTCCGTGGCCGGGCAGGTCTGCGGGTAGAGCACGTCGAACGGGCCGAGCGTGTTGTCGCGGAAGCCGCGCACGTCCGAGACGCCGCCGGCGTAGAAGTTCTCGAAGAACGGCAGGCCGCCGAGGCTGGCCATGTAGCGCGGGTCGCTCTTCGGCAGCACGCTCTTGGGGTCCTTGTACGTGTCGCCGTAGGCCACGTTGAAGTGCCCGTAGAACGTCAGCGAATCGGTCATGCGCAGGTACTGCGCGAAGCGGTAGTTGAACTTGTAGTACTCGATCGTCGAGCCGGGCAGCGTCGTCTCGAGGGAGACCTGCTGCAGCGAGCCGCGCGTCGGGTTCCAGTAGCGGTTGCGCGTGTCGTGCGCCCAGGAGACCTGGAAGTTCCAGCTGTGGAACGTGCGGTGGCCGAGGTTGTCGATGTAGTCGATGATGCTCTGCGGCGACAGGCCCGGGATCGCGATGATGCCGGTCTTGCTGATGCCGATCTGCGTGTTGATCGTGTCCGACTCGGTGATCGGGAAGCCGAGGTAGATGTCGAACGCGTCGGTGCTGGACAGGTAGCTGGCGAGGTTGTTCTCGCTGGTGTCCAGCTTGGTGTGCTGGATGTCGTAGCCGAGGCCGATGCCGTCGTCGGTCAGGTACGGCTCGTAGTACGACAGCTGGTAGCGCTGGATGAACGAGCTCTTCTGCGCGTTGACCGAGATGCGGTCGCCGGTGCCGAAGAAGTTGTTCTGCGTGACGCCGATGCTGGCGATGATGCCCTGCACCTGCGAGTAGCCCAGGCCGAACTGGAACTGGCCGGAGTTCTGCTCCTCGACCTTGACGGCGAGGTCGACCTGGTCGTCGGTGCCCGGCACCTTCGGCGTGTCGATCGAGACCGAGCTGAAGTAGCCCAGGCGCTGCAGGCGGATCTTGGAGCGGTCGATCGCGGCCTGCGAGTACCAGGCGCCCTCGAGCTGGCGCATCTCGCGGCGCAGCACCTCGTCCTCGGTGTGCTGGTTGCCCTTGAAGACGATCTGGCGCACGTAGACGCGCTTGCCGGGGTTGACGAACAGGTTCAGGCCCACCTCGTGGGTCTCCTTGTTCGTCTCCGTGAGCGGCTGCACCTCGGCGAACGCGTAGCCGATGTTCGACAGCGCGGAGGTGATCGCGTCGACCGACTGCTCGATCTTCTTGCGCGAGAACACCTCGCCGCTCTTGATCTGGATCAGCTTGCGCAGGTCCTCTTCCTTGAGCACGAGCGTGCCGGTCAGCTTGATGTCGCTGATCTTGTAGATCTCGCCCTCGGTCACGCTGGTGGTGACGTACATCTTGCGCTTGTCGGGGCTGATCGTGACCTGCGTCGAATCCGGGCGGAAGTCGGCGTAGCCGCGGTCCATGTAGTACGACTGCAGCCGCTCGAGGTCGCCGGTGAGCTTTTCCTTGGAGTACTGGTCGTCCTTGGACCACCACGACAGCCAGTTGGTCGTGCCGGACTCGAACTCGTCGCGCAGCTCCTTGTCGGGGAACACGGTGTTGCCGACGATGTTGAGGTGCTTGATCTTCGCGGCCTTGCCTTCGGCGATGTTGATCGCGATCTCGACGCGGTTGCGGTCGAGGTTGACCTTCGAGGTCTTCACCGACACGTTGTACTTGCCGCGGTTGTAGTACTGCTGGATCAGCTCCCTCTGCACCTCGTTGAGCTTGAGCGGGTCGAACGCCTCGCCCTCGGCCAGGCCGATGCCCTTGAGGCCCTTGAGCAGGTCCTCTTCCTTGAGGTCCTTGTTGCCGCGGATCGCGATCTTGCTGATCTGCGGGCGCTCCTTGACGGTGACGACGAGGATGTCGCCCTGGCGGGCGAGCTGGACGTCGTTGAAGAAGCCGGTCTTGTACAGCGCGCGGATCGCCTGGTCGGCGCGGTCGGCCGTCAGCATGTCGCCCTTTTCCACCGGCAGGTAGGTGAACACCGTGCCGGGGGCGATGCGCGACAGGCCCTCGATGCGGATGTCCGAGATCGTGAACGCGTCGAACGCGGACGCGCGCGCGGCGAAAAAGGCAAGCAGGAACAGGGCGGCTACACGCTTCATCGTCACTTCCGTCTGGGCATCGTCGGGCCCGCGACGGGCGCAGCCGCGGCCTGGGTTTTCTTTATTGGGGCGAGCCTGGAATCAGGACGCGATCCGCAGGATGTCGTTGTAGAACGCCAGGCCCATCAGGGCCATCAGCAGGGTGAGACCGACATACTGACCGGCGACCTGCATGCGATCGCTGACCGGACTGCCCTTTATCAGCTCGATAAGGTAATACACCAGATGCCCGCCGTCCAAGATCGGGATCGGCAGCAGGTTCAGGATCGCCAGGCTCAGCGAGATGATCGCCAGGAAGTTCAGGAACCAGGCCGGCCCGAGCTGGGCGGAGCTGTTGGCGGCCTGCGCGATCGTGATCACGCTGGACAGGTTCTTCAGCGAGGCCGCGCCGGTGAGCATGCGCCAGAGCATGCCGACGGTCTCGCGCGTGCGCTGCCAGGTCTCGCCGAGCGCCTTCGGGATCGCCGCCAGCGGGCCGTAGTGCAGCGTCGTGTCGTAGCCGACCTCGGGCGGCTGCTGCGGCGAGATGCCGAGCACCCAGGCCGGCGCGCCCGGCCTGCCGGCGTCGGGATTGCGCACGGGCGTGGCCGACAGCGTCAGCGCGTCGGCGCCGCGGGCGACGCCGAGCTTCAGCGCGCGGCCCGCGGCGGCGTGCTTCTGGATCGCCTCGGGCACGTCGCGCCAGTCCGAGACGGCCTCGCCCTCGATCGAGACGATGCGGTCGCCGGGCAGCAGGCCGGCGCGCGCGGCGGCGCTGTCCGGCTGCACGAGGCCGACGACCGCCGGCAGCGCCCACTGCCGCGGCGCCAGGCCGATCTCGCGGTAGGCGTTCTCCTCGTCGAGGTCGGCCGGCAGCTTCGACAGCGCGAGCTGCCGCGTGCGCTCGGTGCCGCCGGCGTCGACCACGGTCACGCGCGTGTCGCGGCGGTCGATGCCGGCCTGCAGCAGCGCGATGCTGGCGTCGGTCCAGGTGTCGACCGGCTGGCCGCCGATCGCGGTGATGCGGTCGCCGTTCTGGAATCCGGCGCTGGCGGCCAGATGGTCGGCATGGCCGACCACCGGCAGGTAGTCCGGCTTGCCGATGACGAACATCAGCCAGAACGCGAACACCGTGAACAGCAGGTTGAAGACCGGGCCCGCCGCGCTGATCGCCATGCGGTTGCCGACCGGCTGGCGGTTGTGCGCGCCTTCGAGGTCGTGCGCGCTCGCGTCGCCGTCCATCTCGCGCTCGTCCAGCATCTTCACGTAGCCGCCGAGCGGGATCGCCGCGACGACGAACTGCGTGCCGCGGCGGTCGACGCGCGACCACAGCGCCGGGCCGAAGCCGATCGAGAACTTGAGGACCCTGACGCCGCACCAGCGCGCGACGACGAAATGCCCGAACTCGTGGAACGTGACCAAGAGGCCCATCGTGACGATCAGCCACCAGACGGAACCGAAGAATTGACTCATGGCACGGGTTCGGGCGCTCAGCCGGACAGGGAGGCGATGATACGTTGGGCATGCCGACGCGCAGTTAAATCGGCGTCAAGGATCGCGGCCAGGTCGTCGACCCGGGCCGGGGCGGCCGCCGCGAGGCAGCGCTCGATCGTCTCGGCGATGCCGAGGAACGGCAGGCGGCCGTCGAGGAACGCCGCGACCGCCTCCTCGTTGGCGGCGTTGAGCACGGTGGTGGCGGCGCCGCCGGCGGCGAGCGCGCGGTAGGCGAGGTCCAGGCAGCGGAACGTCGCCAGGTCCGGCGCCTCGAAGTCCAGGCGCGCGACCTTCAGCAGGTCGAGCGCGGCCACGCCGGCGTCGACGCGCTCCGGCCAGGCCAGGCCGTAGGCGATCGCCGTGCGCATGTCCGGGTTGCCGAGCTGCGCCAGCACCGAGCCGTCGACGTATTCCACCAGCGAATGGACCACGCTCTGCGGGTGCACGACGACCTCGATGCGCTCGGCCGGCGCGTCGAACAGGTGGTGCGCCTCGATGACCTCCAGGCCCTTGTTCATCAGCGTCGCCGAGTCGACCGAGATCTTGCGGCCCATGCGCCAGTTCGGGTGTGCGCAGGCGCGCTCCGGCGTCACGTCGGCGAGCTCGGCCGCGGTGCGGCCGCGGAACGGCCCGCCGGACGCGGTCAGCAGGATGCGCCGCACGCCGGCGGCGGCGAGGTCCGGGCGCCCGCCGGGCAGGCACTGGAACACGGCGTTGTGCTCGGAATCGAGCGGCAGCAGCTCGCCGCCGCCCTCGGCCAGCGCCGCCAGCAGCAGCGCGCCGGCCATGACGACGGCCTCCTTGTTGGCCAGCAGCAGGCGCTTGCCGGCGCGCGCCGCGGCCAGCGTCGAGGCCAGGCCGGCGGCGCCGACGATGGCGGCGACGGCGGTGTCGCAATGCGCGCCGGCGGCCGCCTCGACCAGCGCGTCGGCGCCGGCCTCGACGCGGCAGCCGACGCCGGCGGCGCGCAGGCGCTCGCGCAGCTCCGGCGCGCAGGCCGGGTCGGCGATCACGGCGAGCTCGGGACGGAACTCGGCGCACAGCCCGGCCAGCGCCGCGGCGCTGCGGTGCGCCGCGAGCGCGGTCACGCGGAACCGCTCCGGGTGGCGGCGCGCGACGTCGAGCGTGCTGGCGCCGATCGAGCCGGTGGCGCCGAGGACGGCGATGCGCCTCATGCGGCGAACAGCAGGTCGAGCAGCGCCTTGCCGGCGGCGAACACCGGCATCGCCGCGAACAGGCTGTCGAGCCGGTCGAGCAGGCCGCCGTGGCCCGGGAACATCGCGCCGGAATCCTTCACGTTGGCCTGGCGCTTGATCAGGCTCTCGAACAGGTCGCCGACGATCGAGGCGAGCACCGCGAGCAGCGCCAGCACGACCAGCCCGGCCAGCGCGCCGCCGCGCAGGCCGAACAGCCAGGCGCCGGCGACCGCGGTCAGCGCGGCCGCACCGGCCAGCGCGCCCCAGACGCCGGCGGTGGTCTTGTTCGGGCTGATGCGCGGCGAGAGCTTGGTCGTGCCGAAGCGGCGGCCGGCGAAATAGGCCGCGGTGTCGGCCACCCAGATCAGCATGATCGCGAACAGCGCCCAGGCGTGGCCTTGGGCCGGGTCGCCGTGCAGCTTCATCAGCGCGAGCCAGGCCGGCAGGATCGCCGCCTCGCCGGCGGCGAGCTTGATCGCGGCGTTCTCGCGCGTGGGCGCCGCGGCGTAGGAGAAGCTGCGCATCCACGCCAGCGCGAGCAGCCACCAGGCGAGCCCGGCGCCGATCACGTACCAGGCGCCGGGGCCGTCGCGCAGCGTCCACAGCAGGGCCAGCAGCGCCGCGTTGGCGGCCAGGATGCCGGCACGCAGCGGGCGCGAGGCGAAGCCGGCGAGCCGCGCCCATTCCCACATCGCCGCCAGGCAGAGCGCGGCCAGGACCACCGCGACGGCGGCGGTCGGCAGGAACAGGATGACCGCGATCGCGATCGGCGCCAGCACCAGGGCGGTCAGCGTGCGTTGCGAGAGCATGCGTGCCGTCCCGTCAGCCGGCCGCCGCGCGCACTTGCGCGGAGGTCAGGCCGTAGCGGCGCTCGCGGCGCGCGAAGTCGGCGAGCGCGGCGTCGAGCACCGCGGCGTCGACGTCCGGCCAGAGCGCGTCGGTGAAGTACAGCTCGGCGTAGGCGACCTGCCAGAGCAGGAAGTTGCTGATGCGCATCTCGCCGCCGGTGCGGATGAAGAGGTCGACCGGCGGCTGGCCGGCGAGCGCGACGTGGCGCGCGAACGCCGCCTCGTCGATCGCGTCCGGGTCGATCTCGCCGCGCGCCGCGGCCGCGGCGAGCGCGCGCGCAGCCTGGGCGATGTCCCAGCGCCCGCCGTAGTTGACCGCCACGTTCAGGCGCAGCGCGGCGTTGCCGGCGGTGCGCGCGGTCGCCGCGCGCATGCGCGCGGCGAGCTCGGCGGAGAACTTCGACAGGTCGCCGACGAACTCGATGCGCACGCCGTTGGCGTCGAGCTCGTCGACTTCGCGCTCCAGCGCCTTCATGAACAGCTGCATCAGCGCGCCGACCTCGCCCTGCGGCCGCTTCCAGTTCTCGCTGGAGAACGCGAACAGCGTCAGCGCCTCCACGCCGCGGCGGCGGCAGAACTCGACCGCCGCGCGCACGGCCTTCTGGCCCTCGCGATGGCCGAAGCTGCGCGGACGGCGGCGGCGCTCGGCCCAGCGGCCGTTGCCGTCCATGACGATCGCGATGTGGCGCGGGATGCGCGGGGCGGCGTCGGAATCCATCGGTTCACACGGTCGGAGCGGCGGACGCCGCGGTGCGTGGCGGGCGGTGCGGCGCGCGGGCGCCTACATCGCCATCAGCTCGTCTTCCTTCGCCTTGACCACGCCGTCGATGTCCTTGACGTAGCGGTCGGTGAACTTCTGGATCTCCTCCTCGGCGCGGCGCTCCTCGTCCTCGCTGATCTTCCTGTCCTTGAGCAGCTCCTTGAGGTGGTGCAGCGCGTCTCGGCGCACGTTGCGCACGGCGACCTTGGCGTTCTCGCCCTCGTGCGCGACGTGCTTGGAGAGCTCCTTGCGGCGCTCCTCGGTCAGCGGGGGCAGGTTGATGCGGATCACGTTGCCGACCGTGGTCGGGGTCAGGCCGAGGTCGGAGGCGAGAATCGCCTTCTCGACCGCGCCGACCATGTTCTTCTCGAACGGCGTGATCGTGATCGAGCGCGCGTCGGCGATCGCCACGCTGGCGACCTGGGCGATCGGCGTGTCGGTGCCGTAGTAGGGCACCTTGAGCGGTTCGACCAGCGCCGTGCTGGCGCGGCCGGTGCGCAGACGCGTGAGTTCGTGCCGGAGCGCTTCGACGCTCTTCTGCATGCGCGTCTGCGCGTCCTTCTTGATGTTGTCTAGCATGGCGCGGCCACCGTTCCTGTCCTGCGAGTGGCCGGCGAGTATAGCAGCGGGCCGCGCCGCCGATTCCGCGCCGGCGGCGCGCGAGCGTGCCGCGCCGCGTCAGCGCGCGGGGGCGGCGGCGTACACGCGCCGGCCGCCGACCCAGGTCTCCAGCACGCGGGTCTGGCGGATCTGCGCGGCGTCGACGGCGAAGACGTCGCGGTCGACGAGCACGAAATCCGCCCATTTGCCCGGCTCCAGCGTGCCCAGCGTGCGCTCCTGGTGCTCGGCGTAGGCGGCGTCGAGCGTGAACGCGCGCAGCGCCTCGACGCGGCGCATCGCCTGCTCGGCGTGCCAGCCGCCGGGCGGGCGGCCGGCCGCGTCCTGGCGCGTGACGGCGGCGTGCAGGCCGAAGAACGGGTTGGGCGACTCGACCGGGAAGTCCGAGCCGCCGGCGACGACGGTGCCCTGGTCGAGGAAGCGGCGCCAGGCGTACGCGCCGGCCAGGCGCGCCTCGCCCAGGCGCTCCTCGGCCATGTGCATGTCCGAGGTGGCGTGGGTCGGCTGCATCGAGGCGATCAGCTTCAGCGGCACGAAGCGCGGGATGTCCTCCGGCGCGACCACCTGCGCGTGCTCGATGCGGTTGCGCAGGTTCTCGCCGCCGCGCGCGCGGTAGGCCGCGGCGAACGCGTCGAGCACCTCGCGGTTGGCGCGGTCGCCGATCGCGTGCACGCAGACCTGGTAGCCCCTGCCCAGCGCCTTGCCGATCATCGCCTCGAGCTCGGCCGGCGCGTGGAACAGCAGCCCACGGTTGGCCGGATCGTCGGCGTACGGCGCCAGCAGCGCGGCGCCGCGGCTGCCGAGCGCGCCGTCGGCGTAGAGCTTGACGCTGCGCACCGTGAGGAAGTCCCCGCCGTAGCCGAGCAGCGGCCCGCCGGCGGAGATCGCGTCGAAATCCTCGCCGACGCCGCCGGCCATCGCGTAGATGCGCGCGGTCAGCCGGCGCTCGTCGGCGTAGCGCTTGTAGAGCGCGAACGTGGCCGCGTCGATGCCGGCATCGCCGACGCCGGTCAGGCCGACGCGGGCCATCTGCGCGAGCGCCGCGTCGAGCATCGCCGCCGCCTGCGCCGGGCCCGGCGGCGGGATCTTCCGCTCGATCAGGGTCTTGGCGGCATCGACGAACACGCCGCTCGGGCGGCCGTCGGCGTCGCGCTCGATGCGCCCGCCGGGCGGATCCTTCGTCGTGCGGTCGATGCCGGCGAGCCGCATCGCCGCGCCGTTGGCCCAGCCGGCGTGGCCGTCGACGCGCTCGAGCCAGACCGGCCGGTCCCCGACCGCCGCGTCGAGCTCGCGCGCGGTCGGAAAGCGCCCGAGCTTCCAGGCCGCCTGGTTCCAGCCGCGGCCGAGCACCCAGGCGTCGCCCGGGTTGCGCGCGGCGAACGCCTTCACCGCCGCCAGCGCCTGCTCCAGCGAGGCGGTTTCGGCGAGGTCGGCCTGGCGCGAGGCGGCGCCCAGCGCCATCACGTGGCCGTGCGCGTCGATCAGCCCCGGCAGCAGCGTGCGGCCGCCGCCGTCGACGCGCCGCGCCCCGCCGGCGCGCGGGGCGAGCGCGGCCGCGCTGCCGGCGGCGACGACGCGGCCGCGCTCGACCAGCAGCGCGTCGAAGCGCAGGAGCTTTCCGCCGGAATCGAGCGTGTAGCCGTTGACGCGCTCGACGAGCAGGTCCGCCGCCGGCGCCGCCGGGGCGGCGAGCAGGGCAGCGAGCAGGGCGGCCGGCAGGCCGAGGCGAAGCGCGATCTTCACGGGGCACCCCCTGGGGCCGGCAGGCGCCGGCCGCGCGAGGATAGGCCAGGGCGTGCCGCGCCGGCGAGGCCTAGCCGCGGCCGCCGACCAGCGTGCCGATCGGCTCGCCGCGCACGATGCGCATCAGGTCGCCTTCGCGCGACATGTCGTAGATGCGCAGCGGAATGCGGTTGTCGCGGCAGAGCGCGATCGCGCTGGTGTCCATGACCTGCAGGTTGCGCTGGATGACTTCTTCGTACGACAGCCGCTCGTAGCGGGTGGCGCTGGCGTCCTTGACCGGATCGGCCGAGTACACGCCGTCGACCTTCGTCGCCTTCAGCAGCAGGTCGGCGCCGATCTCGATCGCGCGCAGCGCGGCGGCCGAGTCGGTGGTGAAGAACGGGTTGCCGGTGCCGGCGGCGAAGAGCGTGATGCGGCCCTTCTCCAGGTGGCGGATCGCGCGGCGGCGGATGAAGTCCTCGCAGACCTCGTTGATCTTGATCGCGCTCATCGTGCGCGCGTAGCCGCCGGCCTTCTCGATCGCGTCCTGCATCGCCAGCGCGTTCATCACCGTGGCCAGCATGCCCATGTGGTCGCCGGTCACGCGGTCCATGCCGGAAGCGGCCAGCCCCTCGCCGCGAAAGATGTTGCCGCCGCCGATGACCACGCCGACCTGCACGCCGGCGCGCTGCACGTCGATGATCTCGCGGGCGAGGCGATGCAGGACCTTCGGGTCGATGCCGTAGTCCGCCTCGCCCATCAGGGCTTCGCCGGAGAGCTTGAGGAGGATGCGCTTGTACTTGATGTCGGCGGGCATGGCGTCTCGGCGGGCAGGGCAAAACCGGCGCAGTTTAGCGGTTGTGCGCACGCTGCGCTCGTGCGCGGGCGGATGCGGGACATTCGGCCGCATGGCGCGGCGCCGGACGTTCGGCGAACATCGCGCCCGGAGGGGGGCGATGAATCTCTATTCGAGCCGTGGCCGGGCAATGTTCGTGCTGTTCGCGCCGTGCGTGCTGACGACCTCGGCCGTGCTGCTGCCGTGGTCGCTGATGGGCTTGCTGCTGGCCGCGCCCGGCCTGCTCGGCCTGGCCGGGATCGCCGGGCTGCTGCTCGGCTGGATCGGCCTCGCGGCGCCGGGATTCGCCATGCGCCGGCGCGGACTCATCGTCGCGCTGCTGATCGCGGGATTGTGCGCGGCGGCGGTCGGCGTGCTGGTGGCGAGCGGCGCGCGCTCGCCCGGGCACGGATGGGACCTGAGCTACCTGGTCGGGCTCGGCGGCAGCTCGCTCGGCTACGCGGCGATCGCGGGGGTCTTCCTCGCCGGCCTCGCGCGCGCACGGCCGGCGGGCGGTCACGGCGCGCGGCCGGGCGCGTGGACCTGGCTGCTGGCGATCGTCGTCGCGATTTCGGCGTCGATCGTTCCGCTCGTCGTGCTGATGTTCGCCGCCGGCGTTCCCGCGATCAGGGCGATGGCGGGGTAGGGACGCCGCCGACGCGGAAACGAAAAAGCCGCGGTTTCCCGCGGCTTCTTCGTGGTTCGCGCCGGAGCGGAGCGGTCAGACCTGCATCGCCTTGGCGACTTCGGCCGCGTAGTCCTCGACGACCTTCTCGATGCCCTCGCCGACGGCCAGGCGCTGGAAGCCGATCACGTCGGCGCCGGCCGCCTTGGCCGCGGCCTCGACGGTCTGGTCGGTGTTCAGCACGTAGGGCTGGCCGTACAGCGTGTTCTCGTTGACGATCTTGGCGATCTTGCCGCCGATGATCTTCTCCAGGATCTCGGCCGGCTTGGCCTTGTCCTTCTCGCTCATCTTGGCCAGCTCGATCTCCTTTTCCTTGGCGACGAACTCGGCCGGCACGTCGGCGGCCTTGTTGTACGGCGGGTTCATCGCCGCGACGTGCATCGCCACGCCGCGCGCGAACTCGGCGTCGCCGCCCTTGACCTCGACCAGCACGCCGATGCGGCCGCCGTGCACGTACGCGGCGACGTTGTTCGGGCTGTCGACGCGGACCATGCGGCGGACCTGCACGTTCTCGCCGACCTTGGCGATGACGGCGGCGCGCGCTTCCTCGACCGTCTCGCCGGAGGCGAGCCTGGCCGCCTTCAGCGCCTCGACGTCGGCGGCGCCGGAGGCCAGCGCGGCCTTGGCGACGGCGTCGATGAACGCCTTGAAGTTGTCGTCGTTGGCGACGAAGTCGGTCTCGGAGTTGATCTCGACGAGCACGGCCTTGCCGCCGTCCTGGGCGTAGGCGATCTTGCCCTCGGCGGCGACGCGGCTGGCCTTCTTGTCGGCCTTGGCCAGGCCCTGCTTGCGCAGCCATTCGGCCGCGGCGTCGATGTCGCCGTTGTTCTCGGTGAGCGCCTTCTTGCACTCCATCATGCCGGCGCCGGTGCGCTCGCGCAGTTCCTTGACCAGCTGTGCGGTGATTTCCATGGTGTTCCTCGGGATGCCTGAGCGCGCACGCGGTGCGCGCCTCGTTCTGGAAAGCCAGCGTTCCCGCGCGGGCGGGAACCTCAGCGATTCGACGGGCGCCCGCGGATGCGGGCGCGACGTTCGGGATGCCGCCTCGTCCGCCGCGGCGCGGGAGCGCGTCGCGGCGGCGGCCTGCGATCCGCCGGGCCGCGATCATGCGGCCCGAAGATGACGCTTACTCGGCGGTCGCTTCGCCGGCGGCGTCGGACTTGCCGCCGCGCGGCGCGGGGCCGCGGCGGCCCGACGGCGGGCGCTTGCCCGGCGCCGGCTTGCGCGGGCCCGGCCTGCGGCGGTCGTCGCGCTCGCGCGCGTCCTTGTTGCCGACCGGATTGCCTTCGGCGTCGAGCTCGACGAAGTCGTCCTTCTCGCTGGCGGCGATCTGCGGCGCGGCGGCCTTGCCCTCGAGCACGGCGTCGGCGGCGGCGCTGGCGTACAGCTGCACCGCGCGGATCGCGTCGTCGTTGCCCGGGATCGCGTAGTCGACCAGGGCCGGGTCGTAGTTCGTGTCGACCACGGCGACGACCGGAATGCCGAGCTTCTTGGCTTCCTTGACCGCGATGTCCTCGTGGCCGATGTCGATGACGAACAGCGCGTCGGGCAGGCGGTTCATGTCCTTGATGCCGCCGAGCGACTTCTCGAGCTTCTCGCGCTCGCGCACCAGCGCCAGCACCTCGTGCTTGACGAGGCGGTCGAAGGAGCCGTCGGTGGCCATCGTCTCGAGCTCCTTGAGGCGCGCAACCGACTGCTTGACCGTGCGGAAGTTCGTCAGCATGCCGCCGAGCCAGCGCTGCGAGATCGACGGCATGCCGCAGCGCGCCGCCTCTTCCTTGATCGCCTCGCGCGCGGAGCGCTTGGTGCCGACGAACAGGATCGTGCCGCGCTTCTGCGCCACGCCCGAGATGAAGTTCATCGCGTCGTTGAACAGCGGCAGGGTCTTTTCGAGGTTGATGATGTGGATCTTGCCGCGCGCGCCGAAGATGTACGGCGCCATGCGGGGATTCCAGTAGCGGGTCTGGTGACCGAAGTGCACGCCAGCTTCGAGCATCTGGCGCATGGTGACCTGAGGCATGGTGAAACTCCGAAAGGGGGCGCACCGCGGCCTTGCGCGGTGGAGCCCGGGGTTGGACCTCCACGCATCCGCCGCGTGCGACTCCGCCTGAGCGGAGCACCCCGAACGCGGTGACGATGCGTGTGCGGATTTCGGCGAAATCGCCGTCGCGGCCGCCGGCCGGCCGGTTGAAGGACCGTTCCGGGGGCCGCATTTTCGTTTGGCCGGCAACCACTTACGAAAGTCGCGCGGCGAAACCGTAAGATTATAGCCACTCAGGCGCGCCTGCGCCAGCCAAGTCACCCACGAGGACTCATGCCCGTCACCGTCAAAACCCCGGAGCAGATCGAGAAGATGCGCGTCGCCGGCCGCCTCGCCGCGGAAGTGCTGGAGATGCTCGTGCCGCACGTCAGGCCCGGCGTCAGCACCGAGGAGCTCGACCGCCTCGCCTACGATCACATCGTCAACGTGCAGAAGGCGATTCCGGCCAACGTCGGCTACAAGGGCTTCCCGAAGACGCTGTGCACCTCGGTCAACCACGTGATCTGCCACGGCATTCCCAACCCCGGCAAGATCCTCAAGGACGGCGACATCGTCAACATCGACGTCACCGTCATCAAGGACGGCTGGCACGGCGACACCAGCCGCATGTACTTCGTCGGCACGCCGTCGGTGCTGGCCCGGCGCCTGGTCGACGCGACGCTGGAAGCGATGATGCTCGGCATCGGCCAGGTGCGCCCGGGCGCGACGCTCGGCGACATCGGCCACGCGATCCAGACCTACGCCGAGGCGCAGGGCTTCTCGGTGGTGCGCGAGTACTGCGGCCACGGCATCGGGCAGGTCTACCACGAGGATCCGCAGGTCCTGCACTACGGCCAGCCGGGCGCGGGCCTGAGGCTGCAGAAGGGCATGACGTTCACGGTCGAGCCGATGATCAACGCCGGCCGGCCGCAGACGCGGCTGCTGCCGGACGGCTGGACCGTGGTCACGAAGGACCATTCGCTGTCGGCGCAGTGGGAGCACACCGTGGCCGTCACCGACGACGGCTACGAGATCCTCACGCCCTGGCCGAACGCGGCCTGAGGCCGCGGCCGCCGCGGGCGGCGCCGGGGCCCGTCGCGCCGGCCGCCGCCGCGCCGCAGAGCTTCGCCGAGCCGAACCGTCCGTGTCCCCGAATCCGTCCGCGCCCCTTCCGGAACTGCCGCGCCTGCCGCCGGCGCTGCCGCGCAGCGGCGTCTCGGCCGAGGCGCGGCTGGCGCTGCGCCAGGTGCTCGGCGACGCCGACCGCGCGCTCGCCGGCGCGTTCCGCGACGGCGCCGACGCCGCCGGCCTCGTCGGCCTGCGCGCGCGCGCCGTCGAGCGCGTCGTCGCGCACGTCTGGCAGGCCTGCGTGGGCGACGCGCCCGACTGCGCGCTGTTCGCCGTCGGCGGCTTCGGCCGCGGCGTGCTGTTCCCGCAGTCGGACGTGGACCTGCTGGTGCTGGCCGAGGCGCCGGCGATGCAGCGCCAGACGCGCGCGCTGGAGGCGTTCTTCGCCTGCCTGTGGGACATCGGCCTCAAGCCCGGCCACGCGGTGCGCACGCCGGCGCAGTGCCGCGAGCTGGCCGCGGCCGACGTCGCCGTCTACACCTCGCTCCTGGACGCGCGCGCGCTCGCCGGCGCGGCGGCGGAAGGCGCGCGCGCGCTGGCCGCGATCCTCGGTGACGCGGCGATCTGGCCGCCGGCGGCGTTCCTCGCCGCCAAGCGCGCCGAGCAGGCGGCGCGCCACGCGCGCTTCAACGACACCGCCTACAACCTGGAGCCCAATCTGAAGGACGGCCCCGGCGGCCTGCGCACGCTCGACCTGATGCGCTGGCTCGGCCGGCGCGTCGCCGGCGCCGGCGACTTCGCCGCGATGGTCGAGCGCGGCCTGCTCGACGCCACCGAACGCGCGGCGCTGGAGCGCTCGGAGGAGACGCTGCGGCGCTACCGCTTCGCGCTGCACCTGGCCGCAGGCCGGTCGGAGGAGCGGCTGCTGTTCGACTACCAGCGCCGGCTCGCCGCCGCGCTCGGCTTCCGCGACGAGCACGAGAAGAACCTCGCCGTCGAGCAGTTCATGCAGGGCTACTACCGCGCCGCCACGATCGCCGAGCGCCTGTGCGTGCAGTTCCAGGAGCGCTGCACCGAGCTGCTGGAAGCGCCGGCCGCGGCGGCGCGCGAGCTCGATCGCGACTTCGTCGCGATCGGCCCGCGCATCGAGCCGCGCGCGCCGGACCTGTTCCTGCGCCGGCCGCGCGCGATGGTCGACGTGTTCGCCGCGCTGCTCGACCATCCCGAGCTGCGCGGCCTGTCGTCGCAGACGATGCGCCTGCTGCAGCAGGCGCTGGCGCGCCACCGCGGCGGCTTCGCCGCCGACCGCCACGTGCTGGGCGCGTTCCTGGCGCTGCTCAGGCGCGGCGCGCCGGCCGTGGCCGCGCTCGCCGGCATGAACCGCCACGGCGTGCTGGCGGCGATCCTGCCGGTGTTCCGCCGCGTCGTCGGCCGCATGCAGTACGACCTGTTCCACGTCTACACGGTGGACGAGCACACGCTGCGCGTGCTGCGCCACATCGCGCGCTTCGCCGATCCGGGCGCGGCGCAGGAATTCCCGCACGCGGGCCCGGCGTTCGCCGCGCTGGACAAGCCCGAGCTGCTGCTGCTCGCCGCGCTGTTCCACGACATCGCCAAGGGCCGCGGCGGCGACCATTCCGTGCTCGGCGAGCAGGACGCGCGCACGTTCTGCATGCGCCTTGGCCTGCCCGAGGCCGACGTCGAGCTGGTCGCCTGGCTGGTGCGCTGGCACCTGCTGATGAGCGTGACCGCGCAGCGCCAGGACATCACCGACCCGGACGTCGTGCACCGCTTCGCGGTCCAGGTCGGCGACCGCGAGCGCCTCGACCATCTCTACCTGCTGACGATGGCCGACATCGCCGGCACGAACCCGAAGCTGTGGAACGAATGGAAGGCGCGCCTGCTCGCCGACCTGTACGTCGCCGCGCGCTACGCGCTGCGCGGCGGGCTCGGCCGCCCGCCGCACGCCGAGGCGCGCGCGGCCGCGTGCCGCGCGCAGGCGCGGACGCTGCTGGCCGAGAGCGGCATCGGCGCGGCGCGCGCCGGCGCGCTGCTGGCGGATTTCCCGGCCGGCAGCTTCCTGCGCCACCGGCCCGAGCAGATCGCCTGGCAGGCGCGCGCGATCGAGCGCGGCGGCGGCGCGGACGTGGTCGTGGCGATCCAGCCGCGCTCGGCGCGCGGCGGCAGCAGCGAGCTGTTCGTCAGCGCGCGCGACCGCGACGGCCTGTTCGCCGCCATCGCCGCGATCCTCGACCGCCACGGCCTCAGCGTCGTCGACGCGCGGCTGTTCGTCGCCGCCAGCGGCCGCGTGTTCGACACGTTCGAGCTGCTCGACGCGGCCACGCTCGACGCGCCCGCGGCCGAGCGCATGGCCGGCCTGGAAGCGGCGCTGACGCGCGTGCTCGGCGCTCCCGACCTCGCCACGCGCGTCGCGCGCCGCGGCATGCCGCGGCGGCTGCGCCACTTCCAGCGCGAGCCGCGCATCGAGTTCTCCGCCGCCGGCGCGGCCACGCAGCTCGCCCTGGTCTGCAGCGACCAGCCCGGCCTGCTCGCGCAGGTCGCACAGGCGCTGCGCGACGCGCACGTGCGCGTGCACGACGCGCGCATCGCCACGTTCGGCGAACGCGTCGAGGATTTCTTCGTCCTCACCGACGAGAACGACGCCGCGCTGGACGAAGCCGCACAATCGATCCTGCGCGCCGCGCTGCTGCGAAGCCTCGGCGCGCCTTCCGCAACCTTCCGCGAGACTCCGCATGCAAGCACTTGAAGCACTCGTCAACGACGCCTGGGAACGCCGCACCGCGCTTTCCGAAACCGACGCCCACGCGCTGCGCCCCGCGATCGAGCAGGTGCTCGACGCGCTCGAATCGGGCGCGCTGCGCGTCGCCGAGCCTGCGGGCGACGGCCGCTGGCTGACCCGCGAATGGGTGAAGAAGGCCGTGCTGCTGTATTTCCGCATCGGCGCGAACCGCGTCGTCCACGGCGGGCCGATGCGCGCCTACGACAAGGTGCCGCTGCGCTTCGCCGAGGCGGACGAGGCGGCGTTCCGCGAGGCCGGTGCGCGCGTCGTGCCGGGCGCGCTGGTGCGCCGCGGCGCGCACGTCGCGCGCGACGCGGTGCTGATGCCCAGCTACGTCAACATCGGCGCCTACGTCGGCCCCGGCACGATGGTCGACACCTGGGCCACGGTCGGCTCGTGCGCGCAGATCGGCGCCAACGTGCACCTGTCCGGCGGCGTCGGCATCGGCGGCGTGCTCGAGCCGCTGCAGGCCAATCCCACGATCATCGAGGACGACTGCTTCGTCGGCGCGCGCTCGGAAGTCGTGGAGGGCGTGATCGTCGAGCGCGGCAGCGTCATCGGCATGGGCGTCTTCCTCGGCCAGTCGACGCGGATCTACGATCGCGCCACCGGCGAGGTCGGCTACGGCCGCGTGCCGGCCGGCAGCGTCGTCGTCGCCGGCGCGCTGCCGGCCGCCGACGGCAGCCACAGCCTGTACGCGGCGGTCATCGTCAAGAAGGTCGACGCGAAGACGCGCGCGAAGACCTCGATCAACGAGCTTCTGAGGGCATGAGCATGGCGGCGAAGATCTACGGTCTGGACAAATGCGACACCTGCAGGAAGGCGCGCAACTGGCTCGATCGCTTCCACGTTCCCTACGCGTTCGTCGACTACCGCGAGCAGCGCATCCCGGCCGAGTCGCTGAAGGCCTGGGCGCGCGCGGTCGGCGGCTGGGAGAAGTTCGTCAATCGCGCCTCGACGACCTGGCGCGGCCTGCCCGAGGCGCGCAAGACGCCCGGCAGCGACGCCGAATGGACCTTGCTGATCAAGGAATACCCGGCGCTGGTGCGCCGGCCGCTGGTCGTGCTCGACGACGGCAGCGTGCACCAGGGCTTCACCGACAACGGCTTCAAGAAGCTGTTCGCCGCGCGGCCGGGAAGCGGGAATGAACCCTAGCCAGCCGCGGGAAGGCGCGGCCGCCGCCTCGCCGGTGCTCGAGCTCTGCTGCGAGCTGATCCGCCGCGCCTCGGTGACGCCGGACGACGCCGGCTGCCAGGCGCTGATCGCCGCGCGCCTCGCGCAGGCCGGCTTCGCCATCGAGCGCCTGCGCTTCGGCGAGGTCGACAACCTGTGGGCGACGCACGGCGGCGACGGCCCGGTGCTGGCGTTCCTCGGCCATACCGACGTGGTGCCGAGCGGGCCTGCGCAGGCGTGGCGCAGCCCGCCGTTCGAGCCGACGATCCGCGACGGGCGCCTGTACGGCCGCGGCGCGGCGGACATGAAGTCCGGAGTCGCGGCGATGGTAGTCGCGCTCGAGGACTTCGTGCGCGCCCATCCGCTTCATCGCGGGCGCGTCGGCCTGCTGCTGACCTCGGACGAGGAAGGCGCCGCGCTCGACGGCGTGCGCCGCGTCGCCGCCGAGTTCGGTGCGCGCGGCGAGCGCCTGGACTGGTGCGTCGTCGGCGAGCCGTCCTCGAAGGAGCGCCTGGGCGACCTGATCCGCATCGGCCGGCGCGGCTCGCTGACCGGGCGCCTCGTCGTGCGCGGCGTGCAGGGCCACGTGGCCTATCCGGACAAGGCGAACAACCCCATCCACGCGTTCGCGCCGGCGCTGGCCGCGCTCGCCGCCGAGCGCTGGGACGAGGGCGACGCGGCGTTCCCGCCGACCTCGTTCCAGGTCTCGAACCTCGCCGCCGGCACCGGCGCCGACAACGTGATCCCGGGCGAGCTGCAGGCGGTGTTCAACTTCCGCTTCGGCGTCGCGAGCACGGCCGAGGCGCTGCGCGCGCGCACCGAGGGGATCCTCGCCGAGCACGGCATCGCGCTTTCGCCGGACGGCAGCCGGCTCGACTGGCGGCTTTCGGGCGAGCCGTTCCTGACCCGCGCCGGCGCGCTGCGCGAGGCGACGCTGGCGGCGATCCGCGAGCACTGCGGCGTCGAGCCGGAGCAGAGCACCGGCGGCGGCACGTCCGACGGCCGCTTCATCGCGCCGCTCGGCGCCGAGGTCGTCGAGCTCGGGCCGGTGAACGCGACCATCCACAAGGTCGACGAATGCGTCGCGCTCGACGAGCTCGAGCGCCTGCCGCGGCTGTACCGCGCGATCGCCGAGCGGCTGCTCGCGGCCTGAGCGCGGCGGCGTTCAGCCCGCGGCGGTCAGCTGGCGGAGCTGGTCGGCCTGGTCCTCGCGCGTCAGCGCGTCGACCAGCTCGTCGAGGTCGCCGGCGACGATCTCGGGCAGGCGGTACAGCGTCAGGTTGATGCGGTGGTCGGTGACGCGGCCCTGCGGATAGTTGTAGGTGCGGATGCGCTGGCTGCGGTCGCCCGAGCCGACCTGCAGGCGGCGCGACTCGGCCTGCGCGGCGGTCTGCCGCCTGCGCTCCTCGTCGAGCAGGCGCGCCTTCAGCAGCGACAGCGCGCGCGCGCGGTTCTTGTGCTGGCTGCGCTCGTCCTGGCACTCGACGACGATGCCGCTCGGCAGGTGCGTGATGCGGATCGCCGAGTCGGTCTTGTTGACGTGCTGGCCGCCGGCGCCGGAGGCGCGGAACGTGTCGATCTTGAGGTCGGCGTCCCTGACCTCGACCTCGTCGACCTCGTCGAGCTCGGGCAGGATCGCGACCGTCGCCGCCGAGGTGTGGATGCGGCCCTGCGCCTCGGTGGCCGGCACGCGCTGCACGCGGTGCGTGCCGGACTCGTACTTCAGGCGCGAGAACGCGCCGTGGCCCTCGACGCGCGCGATGACTTCCTTGTAGCCGCCGTGCTCGCCCTCGCTCGCCGACAGCACCTCCACGCTCCAGCGGCGCCGCTCGGCGTAGCGCAGGTACATGCGCAGCAGGTCGCCGGCGAACAGCGCGGCCTCGTCGCCGCCGGTGCCGGCACGGATCTCCAGGAACAGGTTGGCGTCGTCGCGCGGGTCGCGCGGGATCAGCAGCCGGTTGAGCTCGTTCTCGAGCGCCGCGCGCTCGGCCTCCAGCGAGGCCACTTCCTCCTGCGCCAGGTCCTTGAGCTCCGGGTCGCGCAGCATCGCGCGCGCCGACTCGAGCGCGCTGCCGGCCTCGTCGTAGGCGCGCAGCGACTCGGCCAGCGGCGCGAGCTGCGCGTGCTCGCGCGAGACCTCGCGCAGGCGCTTCGCGTCGGCCAGCACCTCGGCGCTGGCGAGCAGGCGCTCGAGCTCCTCGTGGCGTTCGGCGAGCTGTTCGAGCTTGCGGCGGATCGTAGGTTGCATGGAAAGCCGGGAATGGGGATTCGGGAGTCGGGAATCGCAAGAGCGACGGCTGCCTTGCGGAAGGTATCGGGATTGCGGGAATGCTTCTAACGATTCCCGATTCCCGAATCCCCGTTCGTGTCGAACAGCCGCTGCGCGGCGTGCAGCAGTTCTTCGTCGCCGCGCAGCGCGGCCGCGCGCAGGTTCGCGCTCGGCGCGTGCAGCAGCTTGTTGGTCAGCGTGTTGGCGAGGAACGCGAGCGCTTCGTGCGGCGACTTGCCGCGCGCGAGCAGCGCCTGCGCCTTGGCCAGCGTCTCGTCGCGGTTGGCTTCGGCGACGCGGCGCAGGTCGACGAGCGGGTTGTGCACGTCGAACGCGCGCCACCAGCCCATGAAATGCTCGACCGAGAGCTCGATCATCGCCTCGGCCTCGAGCGCGGCCTCGCGCCGGGAGCGCAGGTTGTCGTCGATGACCTGCTGCAGGTCGTCGATCGTGTAGAGATAGACGTCCTCGAGCTCGGCCACGCTCGGCTCGATGTCGCGCGGCACGGCGATGTCGACCAGGAACATCGGCCGGCGCCGGCGCGCGGCGATCGCCGCGGCGACCTGCTCGCGCCGCAGCACCGGCTCGCGGCTCGCGGTCGAGGCGATGACGATGTCGGCCTCGGCCAGGTGCCGGCCTAGGTCGGCCAGCGCGATCGCGTAGCCGCCGAAGCGCGTCGCCAGCGCCTGCGCGTTGTCGAGCGTGCGGTTGGCGACGATCAGCCGGCGCGCGCGGGCGTCGGTCAGGTGGCGCGCGGCCAGCTCGATCGTCTCGCCGGCGCCGATCAGCAGCACGCAGGCCTCGCGCAGGTCGGCGAACACGCGCTCGGCCAGGCGCACCGCGGTGAACGCCACCGACACCGTGTTCGCGCCAATGCGCGTGTCCGAGCGCACGCGCTTGGCCACGGCGAAGGTGTTCTGGAACAGGCGCTCGAGCGGCGCCCTGAGCGCGCGCGCCTCGCGGGCGAGCGCGTAGGCGTCCTTGACCTGGCCCAGGATCTGCGGCTCGCCGAGCACCATCGACTCCAGGCCGGTCGCCACGCGGAACAGGTGGCGCACCGCGTCGGCATCGTGGTGCCGGTAGAGGAACTCGTCGAGCCGCGCGCCGGTCAGGGCATGGTGGCGGTGCAGCCAGCCGGACGGCACCGCCTCGGCGCCGGGCTCGACCGTGCAGTAGAGCTCGGTGCGGTTGCAGGTGGACAGGATCGCCGCCTCGCGCACGCCCGGCTCGGCCAAAAGCTCCGCCAGTGCGGGCGGCGTCGCCTCGGCGGGGAACGCGACGCGCTCGCGCAGCGCGAGTGGTGCGGTCTGGTGGTTGAGTCCGAGAGCAATCAGCGCCATGTGGAAATTCGAGCGTCACTCGGCGGCAGGGCCGATTGCGGCGGGCGAGATCGGATAAGCTAGTCGGCGTCTCGTCCGCTCCGGTTCCGCAGCGGCGAATTGTGCGGGCGCCGCATCGTGATATCAAGCAAGACAAGGCTTTGCATGCATTCCGTCCGTGCCTTCCGCGCTCCGGTTCCACGCCGCGCCGGCCTTCTCGCGATTCTGGCTGCGGCGTTTTGCCTCGCGCTCGGCGCCTGCGCGAACGTGCGTCCCGAGCGGCGTCCGCCGCTGCCGGCCAAGCCGGTGGCGAGCCCGGTCGCCGTCGAGGACGACGTCATGCTCAAGCTGCTCGCGGCGCAGTTCGCGCTGCAGAACAGCGATCTGGCCGCCGGCGCGCAGGGCTTCACCGAGGCGGCGGAGCTTTCGTCCGATCCGGCGCTCGGCGAGGAGGCGACGCGGCTGGCGCTGTCGGTGAGGAACTGGCCGCTGGCGCGCCGCGCGCTGACGCGCTGGACGCAGCTCGCGCCGCGCGATCCCGGCGTGGCGCAGGCGCGCGCCTGGCTCGCGCTCGGCGAGAAGCGCAGCGACGATGCCTTCGCCGACCTCGACGCGCTGGCCGCGCGCGGCGACGAGCAGGCCTGGCGCCTGATCGCGCAGATGCTGCTCGGCGCCGAGGACAAGGCGGCAGCCGCGCGCCTGCTCGGCCGCCTGGCCACGCCGCAGCGGCTCGGCGAGAACGAGACGAACTGGATCGCGATGAGCCAGCTCGCGTTCAAGCTCGGCGACAAGGCGCTTTCGCAGCGCCTCGCCGACACCGCCGTGGCGCGCTTCCACGGCAACGACGCCTACGCCTGGAGCGCGCGCCTGGCGCTCGACCGCGGCGACAAGGCGGCGGCCCGCGCGACCTACGCCGAGGCGCTGCGGCGCGACCCCAAGAGCCTGCGCCTGCGCGGCGGCTACGCGGCCCTGCTCGCCGACAGCGGCGACAATGCCGGCGCCGCCCGCGCGCTGGCCGTCGGCCCGCAGGACGACACCAGCTACGGCGCGCGCGCCGCCTACGCCGCGCGCGCCGACGACAAGGCGGCATTGGCCGCGCTGTACCGCGAGCTCAACGCCGACAAGTCCGCGCGCAGCGGCAAGCGGCTGTTCCTGCTCGGCCAGGTCGCCGAGCTCCTCGACAAGCGCGAGGAGGCGCTGAACTGGTACCGCAGCATCGCCGACGACGACGAACACTGGTTCGACGCGCAGATGCGCGAGGCGGTGATCCTCGACCAGCTCGGCCGCACCGCGCAGGCGATCGACTTCCTGCACCAGCTGCAGGCGCAGACGGCCGAGGACGCCGACCAGCTCGGCGGCGCGTACCTGCTCGAGGCCGAGCTGCTCGCGCGCCGGGAGCGTCCGCGCGAGGCGCTCGCGGTGTACGCGCGCGCGCTCGGCGCGATGCCGGACGACACGCGGCTGCTCTACGCGCGCGCGCTGCTCGCGGTCGGGCAGGGCGACGCCGCCGCCGGCGTGCGCGACCTGCGCCGCGTCGTCGAGCTCAAGCCCGACGACGCCGAGGCGCTGAACGCGCTCGGCTACACGCTGGCCGACACGAGTCCGCACGGCGACCCGCGCCAGCGCGAGGCGCTGGAGCTGATCCAGCGCGCGCTCAAGCTCAAGCCCGACGAGCCGGCGATCATCGACAGCATGGGCTGGGTGCGCTACCGCATGGGCGATCTCGACGCCTCGCTGGCCGACCTGCGCCGCGCCTATGCCAAGCAGCCCGATCCGGACATCGCCGCGCACCTGGGCGAGGTGCTCTGGGTCAAGGGCGAGCGCGAGGAAGCGCGCCGCATCTGGGAGGAAGGCCGCAGGAAGGACGCCAGGAACAAGGCGCTGCTCGAGACGATCCGGCGGCTGACGACGTAGCCGCAGCGCGCGGCCTGCAGGTCCGCTTCGAGGAGAACGATGCCTACCGCACCCCGCCATCGCCGCGGCGCCGCCGCGCCCGCCTCGCCGGAGGCGTTCCCGGCCGCCGGGCCGCGCGCGCGCCGCGCCGCGCGCGCGTTCGCCGCCGGGCTGGCCGCGCTGCTGCTCGCCGCCTGCGCCGCCGGGCCGCGCACGAAGACGCAGCCGGCCGACGCCGGCCTGCTCGCGCGCCAGGCCGAACGCGAGCGCGTGCTCGCCGCGCACGAGGTCTGGACGCTGCAGGCGCGGCTCGGCGTCTCCGACGCGCGCGAAAGCGGCAGCGGCTCGCTGGAATGGACGCGCCGCGGCGAGCGCTTCCGCTTCGCCGTGCACGCGCCGGTGACCGGCAAGACCTGGGTGTTGTCCGGCGATCCGGGCCATGCCCGCCTCGAAGGGCTGCGCGAGCAGCCGGTCGAAGGCGACGACGCGGCCGGCCTGCTCGAGCGCGAGCTCGGCTGGCGCGTGCCGGTCGCCGAGCTCGCCTACTGGGCGCGCGGCCTGCGCGCGCCGGGCGCCGCGGCCGACGTGCGCTTCCGCGCCGACGGCCTGCCGGCCGAGATCGACCAGGCCGGCTGGAAGGTCGAATACCTCGACTACGACGCCAGCCGCAGCCCGCCGCTGCCGAGCAAGGTGTTCGCCAGCCGCGGCGACACGCGCGTGCGCCTGGCGATCCGCAGCTGGACGTTCGAGTGAGCGCGCCGCTGCCGGCCGCCGCGCAGGAGGACGCCTCCGGCTGGAGCGACTGGCCGGCGCCGGCCAAGCTCAACCTGTTCCTGCACGTCGTCGGCCGCCGCGCCGACGGCTACCACCTGCTGCAGACGGCGTTCCAACTGCTGGACTGGGGCGACCGCGTGCGCCTGCGCGTGCGCGCCGACGGCGCGGTGCGCCGCGCCGAGCCGCTGCCCGGCGTGGCCGAGGACGACGACCTCGCCGTGCGCGCCGCGCGCGCGCTCAAGGCCGCCGCCGGCGTGCGCCTCGGCGCCGACGTCGCCGTCGACAAGAGCATTCCGCTCGGCGGCGGGCTCGGCGGCGGCAGCTCCGACGCCGCCACGGTGCTGGTCGCACTGAACGCGCTGTGGGACGCCGGCCTCGACGAGGACGCCCTGGCCGGGCTCGGCGCCGGCCTCGGCGCCGACGTGCCGGTGTTCGTGCGCGGGCGCAGCGCCTGGGCCGAGGGGATCGGCGAGCGGCTGCAGCCGCTGGATCTGCCGCCGCGCTGGTACGTCGTCGTCGACCCCGGCGCGACGGTGCCGACCGCGGAGCTCTTCCGCGCCCCTGAATTGACACGCGACGCGCCGCATCTGACAATTCCGCGCTTTGTTTCGGGCGCTGCGACGGTCAACGTGTTCGAGCCGGTCGTGCGCGAACGCTTTCCGGCGGTGGCGCGCGCCCTGGACTGGCTGAACGGCTACGGCGCGGCGCGGCTCAGCGGCTCGGGCGGCTGCCTGTTCGCCGCGTTCGAGTCGGCCGGCCGGGCCGCCGCGGTCGCGGCGCACTGTCCGCCGGACATGCGCGCGTACGTCGCGCGCGGCGTGGCGCGTTCGCCGCTGGCGGCGCGGCTGGACGAATGGCGCCGGACGCGGGCACACGGTTCAGGTTGGGGCGTCGCCAAGCGGTAAGGCACCGGGTTTTGATCCCGGCATTCGCAGGTTCGAATCCTGCCGCCCCAGCCATCTCGCCGTGCCGAGCGGCGGCGGTGCCGCCGAGGCTTGTACCGATACGCACCGGAAGGTTCCGAGCGCCTTCCGGCCCTAGGCTGCGGAGTGGAGCGTGGACACCAACATGGGCGCATCCGGCATTCTGGTCTTCACCGGCAACGCCAACCGCGGCCTGGCGGCGGCGATCTGCGCCGAGCTGAGCGTTCCGCTCGGCAAGGCGCTCGTCGGCCGCTTCAGCGACGGCGAGGTGCAGATCGAGATCGAGGAGAACGTGCGGCGCCAGGAGGTCTTCGTCGTGCAGCCGACCTGCGCGCCGACGGCGGACAACTTCATGGAGCTGCTCGCGCTGGTCGACGCGCTCAAGCGCGCATCGGCGGCGAGCGTGACCGCGGTGATCCCGTACCTGGGCTACGCGCGGCAGGACCGGCGGCCGCGCTCGGCGCGCGTGCCGATCACGGCCAAGGTCGCCGCCGAGATGATCGGCGTCGTCGGCACCGACCGCGTGCTCACCGTCGACCTGCACGCGGACCAGATCCAGGGCTTCTTCGACATCCCGCTCGACAACGTCTACGCCTCGCCGGTGCTGCTGGCCGACATCTGGCGCTACTACGCCAACGACGACCTGATCGTCGTCTCGCCGGACGTCGGCGGCGTGGTGCGCGCGCGCGCGATCGCCAAGCGCCTGGACGACGCGGACCTGGCGATCATCGACAAGCGCCGCCCGCGCGCCAACGAGGCGACGGTGATGAACATCATCGGCGAGGTCAAGGACAAGGTGTGCGTGCTGGTCGACGACATCGTCGACACCGCCGGCACGCTTTGCGCGGCGGCCGCGGCGCTGAAGAAGAACGGCGCGCGCAAGGTCGTGGCCTACTGCACGCATCCGGTGCTGTCGGGCCCGGCGATCCAGAACATCAGCGGTTCGGCGCTCGACGAGCTGGTGGTCACCGACACGATTCCGCTGTCGGAATCGGCCCGCGCCTGCGGCAGGATCCGCCAGCTCTCGGTGGCCGAGCTGCTCGCCGAGACGATCCGCCGCATCGCCTACGGCGAGTCGGTGAGCTCGCTGTATGTGGATTGAGTTGGGAATGGGGAATAGAGAATAGGGAATCGAGAAACGCTTCCCGCCGATTCCCGATTCCCTATTCCCGACTCCCGTTTCACACGCTCCCCTGGTCGCGGGGGAGCCCACCGCCGCCGCGAGGCGGCCTACCTGAGAAAGGCGTTACAACATGGCTAAGACTCACGAAATCACGGTCGAACGGCGCAACGACGAGGGCAAGGGTGCGAGCCGCCGCCTGCGTCGCGCCGGCTTCGTTCCGGCGATCGTCTACGGTGGCGATCTCAAGCCGGTCAGCATCCAGATCTCGCACAACACCGTCTGGCACGCCAGCCAGAACGAGTGGTTCTATTCCTCGATCCTGGACCTCAACCTCGGCGGCGAAGTGCAGAAGGTGCTTCTGCGCGACATGCAGCGCCATCCGTTCAAGCAGCTCGTGCTGCACCTGGACTTCCAGCGCATCAACGAGAACGAGGCGATCCGCCTGCGCGTGCCGCTGCACTTCAAGAACCAGGAAGTCTCGCCGGCCGGCAAGGCCTCGGGCGTGGTCATCACGCACGAGCTCAACGAGGTGGAGATCGCCTGCCTGCCGAAGGACCTGCCGGAGTACATCGAGATCGACCTGGCCGAGCTGAAGGTCGGCGACATCATCCACCTGTCCGAGCTGAAGCTGCCCGGCGGCGTGGAGATCCCGGAGCTGCGCCTGGGCAAGGAGCACGACCACGCGGTCGTCATCGCGCAGGAAGTGCGCGAGGAAGCCGAGCCCGCGCCGGCCGCCGAAGGCGAGGGCGCCGCGGCGCCGGCCGCCCCGGCCAAGAAGGACGAGAAGAAGTAACGATCGCCGCCGTCCGGCGCCGCCCGCGCGGATGCGGGCGGCGCCGGGAGCGCATGCATGGCAGGTCTGCGCCTCATCGTCGGCCTGGGCAACCCGGGCGCCGAGCACCTCAGGACCCGGCACAACGCCGGGTTCTGGTTCGTCGACGCGCTGGCGCAGCGCGAGGGCGCGCGCTTCGGCGCCGAAGCGAAGCTGCGCGGCGAGACGGCCAAGGTCGTGCTCGGCGGCCAGCCGGTCTGGCTGCTCAAGCCCACCACGTACATGAACGCGAGCGGCGCCTCGGTCGGCGCCGCGCTGCGCTACTGGAAGATCGCGCCGGAGGAGATGCTGGTCGCGCACGACGACCTCGATCTTCCGCCCGGCCAGGCGCGGCTGAAGTTCGACGGCGGCCACGGCGGTCAGAACGGCCTGCGCGACCTGTTCGCGCACGTCGGCCACGGCAAGTTCCACCGCCTGCGCATCGGCATCGGCCACCCCGGCCACAAGGACCGCGTGCTCGGCTGGGTGCTCGGGCGGCCGTCCGCCGCCGACGAGAACGCGATCCTCGACGCGCTCGCCCGCTCGCTCGACGTGCTGCCGCTCGCGCTCGCCGGCGACTTCAACGAGGCGATGAAGAGGTTGCACACGGCCGGGAATCGGGAATAGGGAATGGCCAAAGCCCGCTTCCGCCGTTCCGATTCCCGACTCCCGATTCTCAATTCCCGGACTTAAAGCATGGGCATCAAATGCGGCATCGTCGGCCTGCCGAACGTCGGCAAGTCGACCCTCTTCAACGCGCTGACCAAGGCCGGCATCGCCGCGGCGAACTTCCCGTTCTGCACGATCGATCCGAACGTCGGCGTCGTGCCGGTGCCCGATCCGCGCCTGGCGGCGCTGGCCGGCATCGCCAAGCCGCAGAAGGTCATCCCGACCTCGATCGAGTTCGTCGACATCGCCGGGCTCGTCGCCGGCGCGTCGAAGGGCGAGGGCCTGGGCAACAAGTTCCTCGCGCACATCCGCGAGGTGGACGCGATCGCGCACGTCGTGCGCTGCTTCGAGCATCCGGACATCGTGCACGTCGCCGGGCGCGTCGATCCGATCTCCGACATCGAGACGATCGACACCGAGCTCGCGCTGGCCGATCTGGAATCGGTGGAGAAGGCGCTGAACCGCGTCGAGCGCGCGGCCAAGGCGAACGACAAGGACGCGCTGGCGAAGCGGCCGGTGCTGCAGAAGCTCGCCGCCGGGCTCGACGCGGGCAAGCCGGCGCGCAGCCTCGGCCTGGACGACGAGGAGAAGGCGCTCGTCCGCGACCTGTTCCTGCTGACGCTCAAGCCGCTGATGTACATCGCCAACGTGCGCGAGGACGGCTTCGAGAACAATCCGCACCTGGACAAGGTGCGCGCGCGCGCCGCGACCGAGGGCGCCGAGGTCGTGCCGGTCTGCGCCGCGATCGAGGAGGAGATCGCGCAGCTCGACGACGCCGACCGCGACGAGTTCCTCAAGGACCTGGGCCTGGACGAGCCGGGCCTCAACCGCGTGATCCGCGCCGGCTACAAGCTGCTCGGCCTGCAGACCTATTTCACCGCCGGCGAGAAGGAAGTGCGTGCCTGGACGGTGAAGAAGGGCGCGACCGCGCCGCAGGCGGCCGGCGTCATCCATACCGATTTCGAGCGCGGCTTCATCCGCGCCGAGACGATCGCCTACGACGACTACGTCAAGTACAAGGGCGAGGCCGGCGCGCGCGAGGCGGGCCGCCTGCGCCTGGAAGGCAAGGACTACGTCGTGCAGGAAGGCGACGTGCTGCACTTCCGCTTCAACGTCTGAGCGGCGTTCCGCCGCAGCGCCGCGTCGCCCGGCGCGCGGCGGCGATCGAAGGCATGCCGGCTGCTCCGGCATGCGATCCGCGCACGCGCATGCCGCGGCCCGGAACACGGACGGGCTCGACCGCGGTGCCGCCGCGCCAGCCATGGGCGCCGGCTGCCGGACAATTCGGCTTTGCCCGTACCGATCCGTCGAACCCGCCGCCCGGGCGACCGACCGCAGCGGCGCGGTTCGCGCGTCGCCCGGCGTCGCCGACGGCGCAAGCGCCTTTGGGCGATGCAAAGTTTTCCACTCGGTTCCCTTGGGTTACACCGCCGCGTGCGCGCCGGCCGGCGCCGGCGGCGTGCTGCGCCGGGAAATGCCGCGAACGCGCGTCCCGCGCGCGATGGCACGTTCGATGCTGCACGCTCGTGCGAGCGTGCCTCGGGGCGCGCGGCGGTGCCTCCATAGCCGCCGCCGCACGCCTCGACGCCACGCGTCTCTTTCCCTCAGGCGGGCCCTCCCGTTGCGGCCATGAATCCCGACATCGCTCCCGGCCGGCCCTTCCCCGACTTCGTGCTGCCCGACCACACCCAGACGCTGCGCCGGCTGTCCGCGCTGCAGGGCAAGGACGATCCGATGCTCCTCGTGCTGATCCGCGGCTTCTTCTGCCCGAAGGACCGCGAGCAGCTCAAGGCGCTGACGCGCTTCTACCCGCAGCTGGTGGTCGGCAGCTGCCGGCTGGTGGTCATCACCACGGACGACTGGCACACCACCAACAACCTGCGCCAGCAGCTCGACGCGCACTATCCGTTCCTGTACGACGAGGAAAAGCGCGTGCGCGACACGCTGGACATCCGCGAGTACACCGACACGCAGCACGAGCCCATGGTGCCGCACACGTTCCTGCTCGGACCCGGGCTCGCGATCCGGCGCATCTGGAACGGCTACTACTACTGGGGACGTCCCTCGACGGCGGAGCTGCACGGGGAGCTGCGCGAGCTCACCCGCCGCATCCGCGCGGACTGGGACCTCTCCGATCCCGAGCTCAGGCGCCGCTGGGAGGCGGGCGACACGTCGCTCTTCTACCCCTACGGCGTGAAGTCGATGGAGCGCACGCTCGAGGAGATGGCCGGCGCCGTCGACCGGTACGCCGGCGCGGCGGAGCCGCACGACGATCCTGCGACGACGAGGCGACCGCAATGAGCCTGAGCCCCCCTCGACGCGCGTTGCGCCCCGCCGCGGACGGACACGCCGGCATCGGCACGGCGCACGGCTCGAGGCGGCGCCGCCGCGGCACCGATCTCGAACGGGCCATCCTCGAGAACGCCTGGGCCGAGCTGGTGGAGCACGGCTATGCCGGGCTGACCATGGAAGGCGTCGCGGCGCGCGCCGGAACGAGCCGGTCGGTGCTCGCGCGGCGCTGGGAGAGCCGCGCATCCCTCGCCATCGCGGCGATCCTGCGGCAGATGGCCAGGCATCCGCTCGACGTCGCCGATCGCGGCGACCTGCGCAGCGAACTGCTGGACTATCTCGATCGCGCCAGCGAACGCTCGGTGGTCGTCGCCGTCGTCCACTCGCTGCTCTCGAGCGGGGGCTTTCGCGACGCCTCCTGCTCGCCGCAGGACCTGCACCGCGCGCTGGCGGACGGCGAGCAGAACGTGCTCGCGGCGATCCTCGAGCGCGCGGTCCGGCGCGGCGAGATCGATCCGCGCCGGCTCGTGCCGGCCGTGGCGACGCTGCCGAGCGACCTCTTCCGCCATCACGCACTGATGACGCTGTCGGCGCCGCCGCCGCAGCTGCGCGAGACCTGGGTCGACGCGATCTTCATGCCGCTGCTGCGCGCGGCCTGAAACGGCCTTCGTGTCCGTGCGCGTCGGCAATCGGCCGGCGGACTCGGCGCGGATCGGCGGCCCGTGCGCCGTCAGGCGGTCTCGACCTGCAGGCCCGCGGCCTGCCATTCGGGCAGGCCGGCCTCGAGCCGGCGCGCGGGAAAGCCGCCCGCGCGCAGGACCTCGACGGCGCGGGCGGAGAGCATGCAGTAGCCGCCGCGGCAGTAGGCGACGACGTCGCGGTCGCGCGGCAGCTCGCCGAGGCGCCGCTGCAGCTCGTCGAGCGGGATGTTGACCGCGCCGGGCAGGTGGCCTTGCGCGAACTCGTCCGGCGGCCTGACGTCGAGCAGCACGACGCCGTCGTCCTGCATGCGGCCGAGCAGCTCGTCGACCGAGACGGCCTCCAGGCGCTCGGGCCGGGCCAGCCCGTCGGTCACGAACGCGCGGATCTCCTCGTGCCGGTGCGCCGCATAGGCGCGCAGCGCGGCCAGGAGCGCGGCCACCGGGCCGGTTCCCAGCCGGTACAGCACGCGCTTGCCGTCGCGCCGGGCCTGCACGAGGCCGGCGCGACGCAGCTGCTGCAGGTGCTGGGAGGCATTGGCCACCGACAGGCCGCAGCCTTCGGCCAGGCTCTCGACGGAGCGCTCGCCGTCGCCGATCCGGTCGAGCAGCGCAAGACGGTGGCCGTGGCCGAGCGTGCGGGCGATTTCGGCCAGGTCGTCGATGATGCGGGCCGGCTGGACGGAGGGCGTGCTCATTGACGAGGAAAGTAGCATCCATCTAACATTCAATCAATAAATTTAATGAATGGGCTCGATGCCTCGCATCGGCCAGAAGGAGCTCTCCCCGTGCCACTCTCCGCCGGTTTCGACTTCCTGCTTCATGCCGTGGCGATCGGCCTCGGCGCGACCGCCGTCATGGATCTCTGGGCGCTGTTCCTGAGGAGCGCCTTCGGCATCGTCCCGCTCGACTACGCGCTGGTCGGGCGCTGGCTGGGCCATCTGCCGCACGGGCGCTTCGCGCACGAGAGCATTGCCAGGGCCGCGCCGGTGCGCGGCGAGAAGGCGCTGGGCTGGGGCGCGCACTATGCGATCGGCATCGGCTTCGCCGCGGTCCTGCTGGCCGCGGCCGGCCCGGAATGGGCGCACCGGCCGACGCTGGCGCCGGCCGTCGTGTTCGGCGTGCTCAGCGTGGTCGCTCCGTTCCTCGTCCTGCAGCCGGCGCTCGGCGCCGGCATCGCCGCGTCGAGGACGCCGCAGCCGAACGTCGCGCGCCTGCGCAGCCTGGCGACGCACGTCGTGTTCGGCCTCGGGCTGTACCTGGCCGCCTGGCTGCTCGCCCGCCTCGCGCCGTTCTGAGCGCCCGCGCCGCGGGCGGGACATCGCTTCGAACGCGCTGCCAAAAAAAAAGCCCCCTTCGCGAGAAGGGGGCTTGGGGCGCTCACTCGGATGCCGGAAGGCGCCGCAGCGCAGTCGACGACCACAGCCGGTAGCGCGCCGGCTGCGTGGCGAGCGGGATCGTCACCGCGTCCGTGGCGCCGCGCAGGCGCAGCACGCGCGGTGCGTCGGCGTCGCCCTCGGCGTCGACGATGTCGAGCCGCAGCTCGCCGCCGTCCGCGCGCATCCAGGCGCTCGCGTAGGCCTGGGCGTTGTCGTCGCGGGCGACCAGGCGCAGCCAGGTCGCGCCGGCGCCGGCGAGCCGCTCGATGCGGAACACGGCGGGGCCGGGCCGGCCGGCGTCGTCGTCGGCACCGGCGACGAGCACGGTCTCGACGAGGTCCTGCGCCGGCGCGGCGAGCACGAACGCGATCGCGGCTTGCGCATCCAGCCGCTCCGCCGCGGGCGCGAGACCGGCGCCGCCGCCGTGCGGATCGAACCCGTCGCGAAGGATCACGATCGGCGCGCCGGCGGCGTGCTCGTCGTTGGCCGGATTGGCGTCGGCCGGGTGCATCGTCGCGCCGGCGAGCTCGGCGATGCCGTCGGCATCCCAGCGCACCGGCGCGCTCACCAGGTAGCTGAGGCTGGCGCCGGCCGGCAGGCTGAGGTTCGCATCGTGCAGGTCGCCCTGGCCGCTGGCCGAGCACTGGCTGCTGGACGGGCCGAGGCACTGCCAGCTCGCGAAGCCCAGGTCGAGCTGCGTCGAGAGCCGGCCGTCGACGCCGGCCCCGGTCGCCGCGTCGCGGCCGAGGTTGTGCACCGTCACCAGGTAGTCGAGCAGGTCGCCGCGTTGCGCGTAGCCGCGCAAGCTGCGCACCTCGACGGCGAGGTCGGTCTGCGCGGCGAGGTTGGTCAGCGCGAACGACACGGCGGGCAGTCCGCCGACGCTGGCGCTCACCACGTAGCTGCCGGCTACGGCATTGGCAGTGGCCTGAACCGAGGCGTAGCCGTTCGCGTCGGTGACGACGCGCGCCTGCGACAGCGCGGCCGAGGCGCCCGCGGACGGCGCGGCGAACGCCACCTCGGCGCCGGCCAGCGGCTGGCCGCGGCCGTTCAGCACCTGCACCGCGAGCGGCGCCGGGAACGCCGCGCCGAGCGGCGCGCTCTGGCCCGAGCCGCCGAGCACGTTCAGTGCGGCCGGATCGTTCGCGCCGGCCTCGACGGTCAGCCTGACCGGCACGACCACGCGCGGGCGCTCCGGGTCGTTGCTGTCCAGGCACAGGCTGGCATGGTGCTCGCCGGCGGCCAGGCCGCTGCTGTCGATCCGCACCGCGACCTCGGCGCTGCCGCCGGGCGCGACCGTGCCGCTGGCCGGCGTCAGCGTCAGCCACGGCACGTCGCTGGGCGCTTCGCAGCCGGACACGTCGTGCGTCGCCGCGCGGATGAACAGCGAGCGGTACGCCGGGAAGGCCGCCGCCAGCGAATCCCACGATCCGTCGTCGAACTTCTTGTAGCCGTGGCCGACGTTGGCCGGACGTGCGCTCGAGGTGTCGGCGCCGAGCGTCACCGGCGGATCGGTGGCGAACCAGCGCACGCCGATGTAGACGCCGCCGGATTGGATGCGCAGGTCCAGGCCGGACAGGTCGAAGCTCTTCCACGGCAGCGTCGGCGGCAGCGGCGGCACCGGCAGGTCGCTCGCGCTGAGGGCGAGCGAGCCGAGCTCGGTGCCGGGCGAGCCGCCCGGGCCGTCGTCGTCGTACACGACCAGATCGAAGTCGAGCGAGCTCGGGCCGATGCTGACGAACACGATGCAGGCGGCGTCGAGCCGGGTCGGGTAGGTGCGCGGCACGAAGTAGTCGACCATCGTGATGCGCTGCACGAGGCTGGGATCGGCGCCGTAGCCGTTCTCCACGCTGCCGTCGTCGTGCACGATCAGGCCCGGGGCGCTGTTGCAGTCGAGCGCGCCCGCGCCGGTCGCCGCGAGGCCGGGCAGCGGTGCGCCGAAGTGGCGGGCCAGGTCGAAGCCGCCGGCGTCCGCGCCGGCCGGGGCGAGCACGTCGGGCACGGGCGGCGCGGCGCCGGGCGTCGCGCTGCGCAGGTTCCAGCTCAGCGTTCCGGCGCCGTCGCTGTTGCGCAGCGCGAGCGTCTGCGTGGCGCTCGCGCCGGCCTCGAGCGCGAGGTCGAACGCGTCCGGCGTCGCCTCCAGGCAGGGGGCGTCGAGCTTGACCTGGAGGTCCACGGTCGTGGTCTGCGTGGACACCAGCACGAGGCCGCTCTGCGACGCGTCGACGTGGCCGGCCTTGTGCACGAGCACCGACAGCGGGCTTTCGTCGAGGCTGATCTCCTGGCTGAAGCGGCCGCTGGCGTCGGTCGTCACGGTGAAGCTGTTGTGCTGGCCGGTGATCGTGACCTGCGCGTCCGCCGCCGCCGTGGTCTGACGGCCGCAGTAGCCGAGCGCGGAGACGTTGCCGGCCAGCGTGCCGGCGGTGGAGTCGGCCACGGTCAGCTGCACCGGCACGCGGATCAGCTCGGCGTTCGGATCGTTCGTGCTGAAGCACAGCTGGGCGCGGTACTGGCCGAGCGCGAGCCCGCCCGAGTCGGCGCTCACGGTGACGGTGGAACTCGCGCCGGGCGCGGTGGTGCCGCCGGTAGTGCCGAGGCTCAGCCACGGGATGTCGTGCGGGCTCATGCAGGCGCGCGCCTCGCCGCCGAGGCTGGTCTCGAAGGTGCCGCCGCCGTTGGTGGCGGCGAGCAGGCTGGAGGAGCCCTTGAAGGCGAAGTCCTGCGGCACCGGTCCGGCGACGGGAATGCCGCTGTCGAAGCGCTGGAAGCTGGCGCCGGCGTCGCCCGAGCGCAGCACGCGGATCGTGCCGGCGAGGGTCGAGGACTGGCCGGCGTAGATCACGTTCTCGTCGACCGGATCGCAGGCCAGCGAGACCACCAGGACCGGGAAGGTCGCGCCGGTCGCCTGCCAATGCGCGCCGCCGTCGTCGCTGCGGTACAGCGCGCTCGGATTGCCCTTCGCCACGAACAGGCGCTGCGGCGTGGCCGGATGCGAGCAGATCCGCGACGTGGCCCAGTAGCCGACCGGCTCGATGCCGGTCGAGGACGGCTGCCAGGTGATGCCGCCGTCGCTCGAGCGCAGCACGCCGCCGAGCGAGGCCGAGCCGGCGCTGGCGATCATGTTCAGGTCGGTGCCGTCCCGGACGATCTCGATCGCGGTGACCTTGTAGCCGGCGGTGGCCTCGTACACCTTGGTCCAGGTCTGGCCGCGGTCGGTCGAGCGCCAGATCGTGGCCTCGTTGCCGGCGACGCCGTTGTCCTTGCCGCCGACGAGGATCAGGTTCGGATCGTTCCTGCTGAACGCGATCGCTTCCAGATCGACCAGCAGGTTCGGGCCCTGGTTCGGACCGAGGTGCGTCCAGGTGCCGTTGGCTTCGCGGCGGTACACCGCTTCCTTGGCGATCGTGGTCGGGCCGGTGGAGATGCCGTACAGGGTGCCGTCGGGCGCGAAGCGCACGGTGACGTAGCGCGTCGGCGGCGCCGACTCGACGGTCCAGTGCGCGCCGCCGTCGGTGGTCGAGTAGATGCCGCCGGCATTGGCGGCCTGGAACGCGACCGCGATTTCCTGCGGATCGTGCGGATTGGTCGTCACCGAGTACAGGCGCGCCTCGGCGATACCGGTGCCGTACGCGGCGAAGCTGTCGCCGCCGTCGAGGCTGCGGAACAGGCCTTGCGACATCGCTCCGGCGAGGATCTCGCCGGCGCTGCCGGGCACCAGGGCCAGGTCCATCATGCCCACGCGCGAGGTGCCGCCGAGACCGGTTTCCCAGCTGGCGCCGCCGTCGCGGCTGCGATGGACGCCGCTGTTGCTGGTGGCGAGATAGATCGTTTGCGAATCCTGCGGATCGACGGCGATGGCTTCCACGTGCGGCACCGGTGTGGAGGCGTGCAGCGCAGTCCAGGTGACGCCGAGATCGAGCGACTGGTACAGGCCGAAATACTGGTTGTTGAAAGCCTGTCCGCCGCCGACCAGCAGCCGCGTGCCGTCGAAGTGGACGGAGCGTGGCGGATTGCCGGGCAGGCCGGCGGAGCGGTTGGTCCAGCTCGCGCCGCCGTTCGTGCTGACCCAGACCTGGCCGCCGCCGAAGCCGCCGTCGAACAGCGCGACGACCGTGTTCGGATTCGTCGGGTGCACCGCGATCGCGCGGCCGTTCAGGGTGGCGCCGAGGGCCGGCGTCACGTTCTGCCAGGTCGCGCCGGCGTCCGTGCTGCGCAGCAGGTTCCTGGTCTGCTGGCCGTTCGCCGCAGCAACCGCCGCCCAGACGATCGACGAGTTGCTCGGCGCGACGGCGACGCCGAAGGTCTGGCGGTTGGCGCCGATGTTGAGGTTCGGCGTGGACCAGGTGGCGCCGTCGTCGGTGCTCTTGCGCACGCCGGACATCGTGGCGGCGTAGACGGTGCCGTCGGCGGCGTAGACGATGTGGTAGACGTTGACGCCGGTGATGACCTGGTTCCAGGTCGCGCCGCCGTCGGTGGACCGGTACAGGTTGCCGGCGCCGACGGCAGGCGCGGTGCCGAGCAGGACAAGGTCGGGATTGATCGGCGAGATCGCGATCGCGTCGACGTCGCCGCCGAGCGGGCCGATCGGCTGCCAGGCGGCGTCCGCGCTCGGGTCGGCCGCGTTGATGCCGGCTTCGGCCGCGGTCCAGACCAGGTCGGCCGAACCGGTATTGGACACGCTGAGGCCGCGGCTGTCGCTGGCGTCGGCCGCCAGCGTGAACGCGAGCGAGCCGGGCGCGATGCTGGCGACCGGGTCGAAGCGGGTGCTGAACTGGTAGGTCGCCGACCACGCGCCGCCGCCGCAGCTGTTCTCGCCGCGCACGCGCCAGTAGTAGGTCTTGCCGGTGGCGAGCAGGCTGGACGGACGGAAGGCGCCGGCGGTGACGACCTGGTCGATCGCCGGCGCGGCGAATGCGGCGTCGACGGCGACCTGCAGGCGGTAACTCTCCCCGGCGGTGCCGTTCCATTCGAAGTTCGGTCGCACGACGACGTTCGTTTCGCCGTTCGACGGTGCGGTCAGGCCCGGCGCCGCGAGCGCGGCCGCGTCGATGCGCAGGTCGACGGTCATGCTGCGCTCGAGGGCCGCGAAGGCCGGTCCCGAGGACTGCGCCTTGATCGTCAGCCGGTGACGGGCGCTGGGCTGGCCGGCGGTGTTGCCGATGCTCAGCGTGGAGGTCGAGGCCGGATCGGTCGGCGCCAGCGGATTGTGCGAGAAGCTCGCGCTGGCGCCGGCGGGCAGGCCCGCGGCGACCGACAGCGTGACCGGATCGCTGAACCCGCCGCGGCCGTGCAGCTTGAGGTCGTAGCGGGCCGGGCTGGCCGCGCAGACGCGCAGCTCGGACGGCACGCTGGCGATCGTGAAGCCGCCGCACTTCTGCATCGCCGCGTTGACCGCGGCCAGCGCGTCGATCTCGCCCCAGCCGGTGGCGTAGTTCGGCACGTTGCCCGGACCGGGCGCCGGCGTGCCGCCGGAGGCGTACGGCACCGGGCGCGCGGTCTTCATGATGATCGTGCCGGTGCCGGCGTAGTCGCCGACCAGGCACGGGGCCGCTTCCCACATCAGCGCGACCAGGCCGGCTACGTGCGGCGCCGACATCGAGGTGCCGTTGCTGAGGTAGTAATGGTCGTCGGCGTCCTTGCCGGCCGAGAGGATCGACGCGCCGGGCGCGACGATGTTCGGCTTGATGCTCGGAAAGCCCTGGTGGTCCGGGTAGCTGGGCAGCCCGGCCGAGGGATGGTCGGTCGGTCCCCAGTTCGAGTGGGCGGCGTAGAGGCCGTTGTCGGTGCCGGTGGAGCCGACCGAGAGCACCTTGCCGTAGCGCGCCGGGTTGCCGACCGTGTTCAGGCCCGGCGGGCGCGGATAGTTGCAGTTGCTGGAGTTGCCGTTGGAGAAGACCGGCACGATGCCGGCGGCAATCCAGGCGTCGACGACGCCCTCGTACCAGGTGTCGACCTCGCGGTTGCAATCGGTCCAGGAATTGTTGATGACGTGCGGTCGGCGATCCGGATCGGGGTTCTGATGCGCCAGGTTCCACGGCGCGAGCATGAACTGGCCGCATTCGAGCAGCGCCGATGCGGTCGAGGACGGGTTGAAGCCCTGGCAGGCCATCCATTTCGCGCCCGGCGCCATGCCGACGCGGCGGTCCGCGCCGCCGTCGCCGACCATCGTGCCGATCGTGTGCGAGCCGTGGTTGTGCGGATCGGTCGGGGCGGCGGAATGGTCGTACGGGCTCCACCAGTTGTAATTGTGGTCGTACTGGCCGGGACCGGTCGTGCCGCGGTACTGGTGCACCAGGGCCTGGTGGCTGTAGCGCGCGCCGGTGTCGATGTTGGCGACGGTGATGCCGCGTCCGGTGAAGCCGAGGTCCCAGACGCCGGGCGCGTTGACGTGCTCGATGTTGCTGATCGCGGCGGCCAGGCGCGGCAGCCGGTCTTCCTCGACGTGCTCCGGTTCGATCAGGCGCACGTCCGGCTCGCCCTTGATCTCGCGCACGCCGGGGAACGCCGCGCGGCTGGCCAGCGTGTCGAGCAGGGCGCGGCTGCCGTTGCGGATCTGCACCACGTTGTCGACCCAGAACGCCTGGTAGTCGACGCCTTGCCGGTCGAGATAGGCGCGCAGTTCGCGCTGCGATTCTTCCGCCACCGCCTGCAGCTGCTGCTGCACGTAGTGCCCGCGTTCTTGCCAGTCCATGCCGAAGGCGGCCGAAAGGTCGGCGCGTCGGTCGAAATAGACCAGCATGTTCGCGCCGGACGAATGGGCGAGGCGGGTGAGCAGGGCCGGATCGACCTGCACCGGGACGCCTGGCGCCGGATCGGGCGCGGCGGATGCGGTCGGCGAGCCGGCTGTGATCGGCAGGGACAGGCTGCCGGCGAAGCACACGGCCAGCGACAACAGCAGCGGGCGCGGATTGAGCCGGCTGCGACTTCGAGCAACGGACATCGGAAGGGTCTCCTTCGGGCAACGGCAACGAGGGCAGCCGCGGCCGCGCGGCGAGGCGCCCGGCAGCCTGCGGATTGCGTCGTCTAGTCTCGCCGCTGCGTCGGCGCCCGGCCTTGTGAAAGGCCTTGCGAAGGTTTCCAAAACCTTCTCATTGGAGCTACTAAACGGTTCATGCGCCGGGTTTTTTTGCCGCGGCCCGCTGCGCGCCGGATGCTGCGGCGCAGCGTCCGGCGCGCGTGGTCGGCAGGCCCGGCGAGGGGGCTGCGCCGGCTCAGGGCGTGCGCGGCGAGTCGAGGATCTCGGGCGGCAGGACGCGCTCGCCGGCGAGCTGGCGGGCGCGATCGAGCGCCCGCCGCCAGGCGCTGGTCTGGCCCAGCGCATGGTGCAGCCGGACTTGCAGCAGGGCGGCGCCGTAATTGCTCTGCGCCCAGCGCGAGACGTGGCCGACGATCCGCGTCGCATCCTGCAGCTGGCCGGTACCGATCAGGAAGTCGCAGTAGGACTTGGCCACCTCGAGCATCTCGCGCGGCACCGCCCTCACCAGCGCCTGCGACCAGGCCGATTCGTACAGCCGCTTGGCCTCGTCCGCGGCACCCTGCGCGGCGTCCTCGGCGCGCATCAGGGTGATCCACTGGACCACCAGCGGCTGGTCGGCGCGCGACTCGGCCCATGCGCCGGCGGCGGACAGGGTCGCGGCGGCGGCCTCGGCCTGGCCGAGCGCGCGCTGCGCGCGGTACAGCGTGGTCCAGGTGCGGGCGAGGTTCCACGGCGCGCCGGTGGGTGCGTCGGCATGGCGATCCAGCGCCTCGCGCGCGAACTGCGCCGCCGCCGCCGCGTCGCCCGCGTCCAGGGCCAGCCAGGCGGCCATGTAGTGCGGCCACAGTCCCTTGTTCGCGCCGTCCTCGCCCGCCGCCGCGGGCTGTTCGACCAGGCGGCGCACCTGTTCGCGCGCCTCGGCGAGCAAGCCGGCGTCGGCGGCCATATAGGCCTGGTTCATGCGTGCGAGCTCGACCAGCGCCGGGTTGTCGACCTGGGCGGCGAGGCGGTCGAACTGGCGCGCTTCGGCCAGGGCGGTGGCGGTTTCGAGCTGGTCGCTGTACAGCTCGGCCTGCGTGACGCGCAGGCGCAGTTCCGATTGCACGTCGCCGAACAGCGCCAGCCGGTCGAGCGCGGTGCGGCCCAGCGACAAGGCCTCGGCGACGCGGTTGGCGTCGCCGAGCAGCATCGACAGGTTGGCGTCGAGGCGGGCCAAGGCGAGCTGGTCGCCGCTGCTTTCGAACAGCACGCGCGCGCGGCTGTAGTCGGCTTCGGCGCCGGCATGGTCGTGGTCGATCACGCGGCGCAGGAAGGCGCGCGCGGAGACCGCGAAGCCCAGCACGTCGTGCGCGTTGCGGAACGGTTCGCGCTGTTCCAGCAAGGCGATCGCCTCGTCGACGTAGGGACGCGCCTGCGCGTGGCGGATCTGGCGGATCAGGCAATAGGCGAGGCCGTGCAGGGCCTGCGCGCGCAGCAGCGGGTCGCGCTCGGCCGGCACCTGGTCGAGCAGGGCCTGGAATATCTGCTGCGATCGCGCGTAGTTGCCGGCGCGCAGCTCGATGTCGCCCCTCTGGTAGAGGATGCGCGGGTCGTTGCCTGGGTCGGTCGTGTCGAACAGGGCGCGCGCTTCGTCGAGGCGATCCACCAGCACCGCCGCCTTCACCTGCTGCAGCACGTAGTCGAGCGGATCGCCCTGCGCCGTGCCGGCGTCGGGCTCGACCACGCCGAAGCCGAGCAGGATCGCCATGCGGTCGGCGGCGATGCGCGCCGCGTCGATGACGGTGTCGCCGTCGCCGTGCGCCGCCAGCGCGTGTTCGCGTCCGTGCACGGTCTTCAGCTCCACGCGCCAGCGGCTGCCCTGTGGCTCGGCGGAGGCGTGCATGACGATGCTCGCGGTGGCGGCGCGGGCGAGGTCGTCGATGTCGGACCGGGTCGGCTCCGCCGGCAGGCTGCGCGCCAGCGCGACGACGTTGTCGCTCGGCACCACCGTCTGGCCGGCCGCGCGCAGGCGCTCGCCGATCAGATCCATCACGCCGAGGCGGATCCAGGCGTGCGCCGGCTCGTGCGGCGCGCTGACCGGCAGGATCACGGCGGTGTCGGCGGCCGCGTCCGCCACCGGTGCGGGATGGGTCGACAGCACGCCGCGCAGGCCGAAGAACGACGCGACGGCGAGGACGAGCACGCCGAGCGCCCAGGCGAGCGGCCGCCCGCGCGTCCCGGGTGGCGCGCTTTCGCGGGCGCGCATGGCGCCGTCGTCGCCGGCTTCCGTCTCGGCGGGCGGGCGCGAGCGAGGGGAGGGCTCCTGCGGCGCGCGTTCGCCTTCGGCCGGTGCCGATGCCTCCGGTTCCAGCGCCAGGACGCGCACCGGCATCACCCAGCTGTAGCCGACCCGCGTGATCGTGCGGATCGTGGCCTGCTTGTTGGCGTTGTCGTTGAGCACGCCGCGGATGCGGCTGATGATCTGGCCGAGGACGCTGTCGCCGACGTCGGCCTTGCCCCATACGGTGGCGATGATCTCGTCGTGGCCGACCACGCGGTCGCGGTGCTCGAGCAGGTAGACCAGGCAGTCGAAGGCCTTCGGCTGCAGCGCGATCAGCCTGCCGTCGTACCAGAGCTCGCGCTTGGCCGGATCGACGCGGTAGGCGTCGAACTGGTAGATCGCATGCCCGTTCACGGCGCCCGCTCCGGGCCGATCGCGGCGCCGGGATGCGGCGCCCGGACGGGGAGCGGCCGGACGGCGCGTGCCGGCCGCGGGCATGCGCCCGCGCGGCGGCGGGCGGAAGCGGCGGATCGAGGGCGCGGGAACGGCAAGGGCATGGTCGGGCGTGCACCGGCGGCGCCGCCCGGCCCGGGGGGAGGGCAGCGCCGATTCTTGAGGATTCTCGCCGGCCTGAACCCCGTGTTCAGCCGGCAGCCGAGCATGCCTTTTCCGTACCGATCATGCCAGTTCGCCGTGGTTCGCCGCGTTTGCTGCCGCAGCGCGGAGCTGGCGGCGAGCCGCACGGGGCCGGCCGCGGGCTCGCGCCGGGACCGCGCAGCGATTAGGCTACCCGTTCCGATCGGCGGAGAGGATGGCGATGCCCGGCCAGCAGCGCGAGGTCCAGTTCCGTTTCCTGGCCGAGCCGGCGGACGTGAACTTCGGCGGCAAGGTGCACGGCGGCATGGTCATGAAGTGGATCGACCAGGCCGGCTACGCCTGCGCGGTCGGCTGGAGCGGACGCTACTGCGTGACGGTCGCGGTCGGCGGCATCCAGTTCGTCGCCCCGATCCTGATCGGCGATCTGGTCACGGTGCGCTGCAAGCTGATCCATACCGGCACCTCGAGCATGCATTTCGCGGTCGACGTCTCGGCGCGGGACCTCAAGACCGCGGCGGACCGGCTGGCGACGAGCTGCGTGATCATCTTCGTGGCGCTGGACGCGCCGGACGGCAAGCCGGCGCCGGTGCCGGCGTGGCATCCGGCCGACGACGAGGACCGCCGGCTGGCCGACTACGCGCAGCGCCTGCTGGCCTTGTCCAAGGAGATGGAGGCCGAAGTGGCGCGGTTCCGGCCGCTGCGCGACTGAAGCGGGCGCCGTCCGCCGGCGTCGGCGGTGCGGGAACGGAATTTTTCGGTCCGCGAGCCTTGACAGCAGGTCGGTGCGGCAACGAAAATGCGCGGCTCCGTGCCGGTAGAGACGATCGACCGGGAAGCGACGGATCGCGAGCCGATGGCCCGGCGCGCGGCCGCAGGCGGATCGAAATTCGAGGAAATGCTGGAGGGATACCCAAGCGGCCAACGGGGGCAGACTGTAAATCTGCTGGCTTACGCCTTCGGTGGTTCGAATCCACCTCCCTCCACCACGTTTGATAAAGATGAAAGCGGACCGCGGAGGTGGATGAGAACCACCGAAGGTGGTTCGACCGGATCGCAGGAGCGATCCGGAACGCGACGCGAAGCGGCGCGGCCC